>Ga0308160_10004549_pt1 | contig 14799 bp, 10 predicted proteins | sample PhyFR1_FD_201036 | JGI IMG/M metagenome (GOLD analysis project Ga0308160, IMG submission 201036) | Phyllosphere microbial communities from UC Gill Tract Community Farm, Albany, California, United States - DLSLF.R1 | ecosystem: Host-associated > Plants > Phyllosphere > Unclassified | place: USA...
ACGGCATTGTGTTCTTCGATCTGCGAGCCGTAGTTGACGGGCATGTCCCAGCCGCCGAAGTCGACCATCTTGGCACCGGCGGTGCGGTGTACGGAGTTGAGCGGGGTCGCTTTGAGCGTCATGGAGTCCTCGGGCACGTGAAATGGGGTTCGAGCACACGGACCTGGCCCGCATGCCGTTCGCACCCCTCTGTCCTCGGTACCTGAGAGATAGCGGCTTGGCCGCCTGCCCCTTCGGTGGGCCCTTGGGCCGCTCTCCAGAGTTGGTCCGCTGCGCACTGCGCAGCGTCCCCTGACCGGTCCGGTTGCCTGAGAGTTTTCGGGTGATGCCCCTTCGGCGGCAGCCTGCGCTGCGCTCTCCCGGTCAAGGATGCGAAGGATATGTCAGTGGCCATGGGAAGTCAATCTGCAGAGGAGAGAGGCGAGGGCGACCGGCGAGGGCGACCGGCGAGGGCGCACACTCTTGCAGTGCGGCACCACGGCGCAAATCCGTGATTTGTTACACTTGTCCCACGAACCTTGTGACAGAAGAGAGGGACTATGAGCGAAGATCAAACAAATCAGCAAAAGGAGGCGTACTTTACGCTGTCCGGCGACGTGAACAGCGACATGGTGCATCGCGTCTTCGAAGCCACCTCCCACATGACCGAAGACGGCATCGAGACCGCGCACGTGCTGGTCCAGTCGAACGGCGGCTACGTCAGCGACGGCCTGTGCCTGTATAACTTCATGGCCAATTCGCCGATCAACTTCATCACTTACAACGGCGGCGCCGTGGCGTCTATCGCGGTGATCCTGTTCCTGGCCGGCAAGCAACGCTTCGCGAGCGAGACCGCACGCTTCATGATCCACAAGTCGCACGCGACCGCGTCGCCGGGTTCGCGGCCGGATGCGCTGAACATCATCGTCGAAGGCTTGCGTGCCGACGACAACCGCACCGAATCGATCCTGCGCAAGCACATCGAACTCTCGCAGGAGCAGTGGGGCATCCACCAGTACGGCGACCTGCACCTGACCGCGCGCGAAGCCAAGATCGCCGGCCTGATCACCGACGTGGCCGATTTCGCGCCGCCGCGCGGTGCACCGCTGCGCAATATCTGATCCTGCACGAAGCGCCTGTTATATAGACAGGCGCTTTTTTCAGGCGCCGCCTGCATGAAAACAGAAGAGCCTGATACGGTCTTGCCGCATCAGGCTCTTCCAGTCTTCAGCCGTATCCAATTACTGGATTACCGGCACGGGCAATCAGCGATTGCCGGAATTCTTGTGGCTTTGACGGCCGGCTTCGGCATGCTGCTGCGGCGAGCCGCCCTGGACGCCGCCCGAACGCGAGCGCGAGCTGGAGCCTGCCGAGCCCGACTGCTTGTTGCCGTCGTTCTTGTGGCTCTGGCGGCCGGCAGCGGCGTGCTGTTCCGGCGTGCCGCCCTGGACGCCGCCCGAACGCGAGTTCGAGCTCGAGCCGGCCGAGCCGGACTGCTGGCTGCCGCTGTTCTTGTGGCTTTGCTGGCCGGCCTTCACGTGTTGTTCGTGGGTGCCGCCTTGGTTGCCGGGACGCGAGTTTTTGTTCGTAGTCATGATCATTCCTTTCGATAAAATGGGAAATGTCCTGCTCGCCAAAACGTTGTCTGAACCGTGTTGTTCAGCAGCGTTTTCGGTAATGCAATGATGCGAGCCCGGCCGTGGAACCGGTATCGGAACTTCGCTTGAGGTCGTGTAGGACTAGAACTTAGTATCGGAGAATATTTTTTACACGAATTCGCATGAAACGAATATGTTTATTCTGTCTTTACCGGATGCGGTTCGTGCAGTCGATCGTTTCATGGATGAGTTAGCTCGACAGTAGAATGAATGTTCTTTTGATGCCTGCGCGAGAAAAGGTTTTGCCGCTGATCGAAGCCATCCCAGTCCGCATATTCTCATTGCCACCTAGAAATTATGTGCCACAATAAGCAGAGCACTCCACGCCATTCTCCAAGCCCATGACCGCAAGCCAAGTCCAGACCCCGGCTGCCCGCAAGGCCGCGTCCCTGCAGGCGACCCTGGACGCGCTCGCCGCCGCCGTCTCGAGCCACGTCAAGGAAGCGCTCGCCGAGATGGCGGCGCGCATGTCGGCGGCGCTGGCCGAGGTCGACGCGCCCGGCCTGGACACGCGCGAGGTCTACCGCCGCGTCAAGTCGGCGCGCCTGCTCAAGGACAACGGCTACGCCTTCGTGCACCTGGCCGAGGCGGCGATCGCCGCAGCCGTGCGCAGCGAACTGGACCTGCTCGGTCCCGGCGGCGCCCAGCGCGCGCCATCCAGCGCGAACGCACTGAGCCTGGTGCCGCTCGAGGAAATCGACGACAAGCTCGCCTTTACCGCGCTCGCGCGCCCCTTCGACATCCAGCACGCCGACGTGCTGGCGACGCTGTCGGTCCGCCTCGGCCTGCTGCTGGGGCGCGGCCTGCTGCGCGCCGACGGCAATCCCTTCCGCCCGGCCGTGTTCCTGAAAGCGCTCGACGGGGCCTGGCGCGAGTTCGAACCCGACGCCGATGCCCACGGGCTGATGCAGGCCCTGCTGCAGCCCGCCATCGTGTTCGACATGGGGCCGCTGCTGGAGCGCCTGGTCGAGGTCCTGAAGCGCAAGGAGGGCCAGCCCGGCTCGGTGGATGCGCTGCGCATCCAGAAAACCGACGACAGTGCCGCGGCCAGGGCGGCCCGCGCCGGCAGCCGCGCGGCGCTGGCGAAGCAGTTGCGTGCGCTGTTCGGCGACGATGGCGGCGAGGATGGGGTACCGCTGATTCCGGATTTGCCGGCCATGCCGGCGGGGGACGGGGGCTGGCGGCCGAGTGCCGCGGCCGGGTTCCAGGGCGGGACGACTGTCCAACCTGCCGCTGCTCCTGATACCAGCGTCGCAGCGGCTGTAAGCACGGCGGCCGGCACTGTTGGCCCTACAGCTGGACCGGTGCGGGGCGCCGGCGCAGGCGCTGCACCGGCCCAGCCGGCATCAGGCTTCGTCCCGGCCGGCGGCAGCGCATCGCATCCGGCGGCTACGGATTTCTCGCCAGTCGCCGGCAGCGCACCGGCCCAGCCGGCCGCCGGCTTCGTTCCCGTGCAGGGCGCCGGATCAGGGCAGCCGGTCCTCTACGTGCCGGTGCAGGCCGCCGGCGCCGTCCGCGTTTCCGCTGGCGAGGCGGGCATGCCCCTGGCCGGCCAGGCCCTGCAATGGGCCGGCATCCCGGTGCAAGGCCTGGTCGCCGCCGCCACCGGCGCGGCGCCGATTCCGCAGCCGGCGCCCGGCGCCGCCATCGCCGCCAGCGCGCCGCTGCTGGACCTGGTGGCCGGCATCGAGCCGGTGCTGGCCGCCGCCCGCGCAAACGGCGGTGCAAACGGCAGCACAAACGGCAACGCAAACGCCGGCCCCGCCGCCCCGCACCAGGTGTTTTACCTGCCGCGCCTGCAGCAAAGCCTGCCGCAGGGCAGCCTGTCGCGCGGCGATGCCAACACGCTGGACCTGCTGTCGCGCGTGTTCGAGACCGTGCTGCTGGACGACAGCATCCCGCCGCGGGCACGCGAGCTGCTGCAACTGCTGCAGGTGCCGGTGCTGAAGGCCGCGCTGCAGGACAAGCGCTTCTTTTTCGAGGAAACGCACCCGGCGCGGCGTATGGTCGACCTGCTGTCGCGCATGGGCTGGGAACAGCACAAGGATGGCGACGACCCCGTTTTCCAGGCGATGCAGCGCAGCGTCGACCGGGTGGCGCAGGCCGGCGCCGATGCGCAAGCCGGCTTCGAGGAAGCGGTGGCGGGCCTCGAAGCCAGCATTGCACGGGAAGAGCGGGCCGAGGAGCAGGCGCTGGCGGCCCCGGTGGCCACCGCGCTGAAACAGGAAAAGCTGGCGCTGGCCACGCGCGCCGCGCGCGATGCGGTGGCGCTGCGCATCGGCGCGCAAGCGGACGATGGGGAGATCGGCGAGGTGGTGAGCGGCTTCCTCGAGCAGCGCTGGACGACCGTGCTGACCTTTGCCTACACCATCGAGGACGACAAACCGGGCGCCGTCGGCAACGCCACCCGCGCCATGGATGACCTGATCTGGAGCGTCAAGCCGAAGGCGACCCAGGAGCAGCGCAAGACCCTGATCGCGCGCCTGCCGCGGCTGCTGGCCACGCTCAACAAATGGCTGGACGCGATCCGCTGGCAGGATGCCGAGCGCCTGCAATTCTTTGCCCGCCTGGCCGAATACCACGCCGCCATCGTGCGCGCCCCGATCGAACTGTCGCCCGAGCGCCAGCTGGAACTGGCTGTGGAAGCGGCCCAGCGCGACGCCATGCGCCGGGTCGAGCTGGAAAACGCTGCCGCCGCCCAGGAAGCCACACGGCAGGACACGATTTCGCCGCTGGACGGCCTGGAACGCGGCATGTGGTGCGAATTCCGCAGCGACGACGGGGCGCGCACCAACGCCCGCAAGGTCCGCCTGGCCTGGGTCAGCCCGCTGCGCACCCTGTTCATCTTTTCCGGCAGCGGACGGCGTGAAGCATTCTCCATGACGGCCGAGAAGCTGACTGAGGCCCTGCATGCGGGCGCGGCGCGCGTGCTGGCGATGGAGGGCGTGGTGGGGCAGGTGCTGATGGCGGCGATGGCCGGCGGTGCCGAGGTAGTCCCAAAGTTGCCCTGACAGCAAGCAACAAATGGTATGATGCCCGCTTCATCGAACTCCAGTCATCTTTAGCGAACGTGCGTCTCTCCTCCATCAAATTGTCGGGATTTAAGTCTTTCGTCGATCCCACCAATTTCCAGGTGCCGGGACAACTGGTCGGCGTCGTCGGCCCCAACGGCTGCGGCAAGTCGAACATCATCGATGCCGTGCGCTGGGTGCTGGGCGAATCCAAGGCATCGGAGCTGCGCGGCGAGTCGATGCAGGACGTGATCTTCAACGGCTCGACGCACCGCAAGCCGGCCGGGCGCGCGTCGGTGGAACTGGTGTTCGACAACAGCGCCGGCAAGGCGGCCGGGCAGTGGGGACAGTACGCCGAGATCGCCGTCAAGCGCACGCTCACGCGCGACGGCACCTCCACCTATTACATCAACGGCCAGCCGGTGCGGCGGCGCGACATCCAGGACATCTTCCTCGGCACCGGCCTCGGGCCGCGCGCCTACGCCATCATCGGCCAGGGCATGATCGCGCGCATCATCGAATCGCGCCCGGAAGAGCTGCGCGTGTTCCTGGAAGAAGCGGCCGGCGTCTCCAAGTACAAGGAGCGCCGGCGCGAGACCGAGAACCGCCTGTCCGACACGCGCGACAACCTGACACGGGTGGAAGACATCCTGCGCGAGCTGAATGCCAACCTGGAAAAGCTGGAAGCGCAGGCGGCGGTGGCGAACCGCTTCAAGCAGCTGCAGTCGGACCAGGAAGAAAAGCAGAAGCTGCTCTGGCTCTTGCGCAAGAACGAAGCCAAGGCCGAGCAGGCGCGCTGGTTCCTCGAGATGGAACAGGCCCAGACCGGCCTGGAAGCCCAGACCGCCCAGTTGCGCAACCACGAGCTGGAACTGGAGCGCCTGCGCCAGGCCCACTTCGCCACCGGCGACCGCCTGCACACGGCGCAGGGTGCGCTGTACCAGACCAATTCCGAGATCGGCAGCCTGGAAGCGCAGATCAAGTTCGTGGTCGAGTCGCGCACCCGGCTGCAGAACCAGATCGGCACGCTCACCGCCCAGCGCGAGCAGTGGCAGAACCAGGCCGCCGAGCTGCAGGAGCAGATCGAGGAAGCGGAATACCGGCTGGAAGAGCTGGCGGCGCGGGTGGAAGGCGCGCAGATTGCGGTGGAAGCCCAGAACGAGCGCCTGCCGGAGCTGGATGCCGCCTGGCGCGCGGCGCAGAGCCAGTCGACCGAGTCGCGCGCGCGCATCATGCAGGTCCAGCAGCGCATCGAGCTGTCGTCGGCGCACCAGCGCAATGCAGCGAGCATCCTGGCCACACTCACCACGCGGCGCGAGCGCCTGCAGCAGGAGCGCGCCGGCATCGACCTGCCGGACGCCGGCCACCTCGACAACCTGCGGATGCAGTTGGAGGAAAAACAGCTGCAGCTGGAAGAGCAGGCCCTGATGCTGGAAGAAGCCACCACGCGCCAGCAGGCGGTCGAAGAGGAGCGGCGCGAAGCCCATGCGGCGGTGCAGGCCGAGTCAAGCGCCAACGCCAGGCTGGAAGCGCGCCTGTCGGCGCTGCGCCAGCTGCAGGAGCGCGTGCAGACCCAGGGCAAGGTCCAGCCCTGGCTGCAGAAGCACGAACTCGATCAACTGCCGCGCCTGTGGGAAAAGCTCGATATCGAAACCGGCTGGGAGACCGCGCTCGAGTCCATCCTGCGCGAGCGTACCGGCGCGCTCGAGATTTCGAACCTGGACTGGGCGCGCGGCTTCTTCGGCGATGCGCCGCCGGCGCGGATGGCGGTCTACACCCCGGCACCCGGCACGCCGGTACAGCCGGACCACCACGGCCTGAAGCCGTTCGCATCACTCCTCAAACTGAACGATCCGGGCCTGCGCGGCCTGCTCGACGACTGGCTGTGGGGCGTGTACGCCGTCGACGACCCGGGCACGGCCCTGGCCCAGCGCACGCGCCTGCCCGAGGGCGGCCTGTTCGTCACGCCCAACGGCCACATCGTCAGCCGCTCCAGCGTGCGCTTCTATGCCGCCGACGCCGAGCAGGACGGGGTGCTGGCGCGCCAGCACGAAATCGACAACATCGGCAAGCAGTTGCGCGCCCAGGCCCTGCTGCTGGACGAGGCGCGCACCCGCAGCACCCGCGCCGATGCCGCCGTGGTGGAGTTGCAGCGCCGCCTGCAGGATGGGCGCCAGCGCGTCGCCACGCTGCAGCGCGAAACCCATGCGCTGCAGATCGACGTGGTCAAGCAGGGCGAGGCCGAGGCGCGCCTGAACCAGAGGAGCGGCCAGATCGCGGCCGACCTCGACGAAATCGCGGCCCAGGAAGCCGAGCAGCGTCAGGCGCGCGCGGAAGCGGAAGCCGAATTCGAAATGCTCGACATGGAACTGGCCGAGCTGCAGGGCGCACACGAAGATGGCCAGACCGCCTTCCAGGACAAGGAGCGCGCCTTGAACGAAGCGCGCGAGCGCCTGCGCGAGCTGGAACGCGCGGCACAGGAAGCCGGCTTTGCCGAAAAGACCGGACGCGCCCGCATCGACGAGCTGCGCCGCACCATCGCCACCGCCTCCCAGCAGGCGGCCACCGTCGGCGAGACGATCGCCGCGGCGAAGCTGGAACTGGAATCGCTGGAATCCGGCGCCGCCGCCGAAGGCTTGCAGTCGCTGCTGGCGCGCCGCACCGAGCAGGAACAGGCGCTGGCCGACGCCCGCCACGAACTCGACCAGCTGACCCAGCAACTCAGGCAGCTGGAAGAAGGACGCATGAGCGCCGAACGCAGCCTGCAGCCGCAGCGCGAGCGCATCACCGAGATGCAGCTGAAGGAACAGGCGGCGCGCCTGAACCAGGAGCAGTTTGCCGAAGCCCTGCGCGCCACCGGCGCCGATGCGTCTCAACTCGCGGCGCTCGAGCAAAAGCTCGATCCGGAAGTCAAGCCGTCGATCCTGCAGGGCGAGGTGACGCGCCTGACCAATGCCATCAACGCGCTGGGCGCGGTGAACCTGGCGGCCGTGGAGGAACTGGCCCAGGCCACCGAGCGCAAACGCTTCCTGGATGCGCAGAACAACGACCTGCTGGAAGCCATCACCACGCTGGAAGGCGCGATCCACCGCATCGACCGCGAATCGCGCGACCTGCTGCAGGACACCTTCGACCGCGTGAACGACCATTTCTCGGAACTGTTCCCGATCCTGTTCGGCGGCGGCACCGCCAAGCTGGTCATGACCGGCGACGAGATCCTGGACGCCGGCGTGCAGGTGATGGCCCAGCCGCCGGGCAAGAAGAACGCCACCATTCACTTGCTGTCCGGCGGCGAAAAGGCGCTGACGGCGACGGCGCTGGTGTTTTCGATGTTCCGCCTGAACCCGGCGCCGTTCTGCCTGCTGGACGAGGTCGACGCGCCGCTCGACGACGCGAATACCGAACGCTTCTGCCGCATGGTCAAGCGCATGTCGGACCACACCCAATTCCTCTTCATCTCGCACAACAAGATCGCGATGGAGATGGCCAATCAACTGATCGGGGTGACCATGCAGGAGCAGGGCGTGTCGCGCATCGTGGCGGTGGACATGGAGGCCGCCGCCGACCTGGCGGCAGCCTGATTGACGACGCCCAGCCATGGTGCATGGCGCCTCCCTGACCAAGTTGGTAATATTATGACTTTGGTAAAGCCACTCACCCCAAACGCATCCGAGGCACAAGCAGCATGACAGATTTACAAATGAGCCTGATCGCAGCCAGCGGCGTCTTCGTCGTCGGCGTCATCGGTTATAACAAGTGGCAGGAATACAAGGCACGCAAGAGCGTCGAACGCGCTTTTTCGTCGGACCATGACGACGTGCTGATGCGCAGCGGCGCCGCGCCCGAGCGCTCCGCAGCGGAGCGTACCCCGGCCGAGCGCGGCCCGGCAGCCCCGGTCGAGCGCCACGAGCCGGTGTTCGACGCCAATGCCGTGGCAGCCGAGCCGGAGGTGCTGGTACCCGGCGCCGACGCGCTGGCCGAGCCGGTGGTGCACGTGCCGCCGGTTGCCGATTCCGTCTCCGTCGCCGCGACCGCCGTTGCCGCCACTGCGACCGGCGCGACTGCCGCCGCCGTGCCGTCCGCGCATGTTGCAGAGCCGACGCTGGCGCCGCTGGTTGGTGCCGCGACACCACCTGCGCCACCGGCCCAGCCGGCGGAAACCCTGGTCGACCCATTGATCGACTGCCTGATCCCGCTCAACGCCGAAGGCCCGCTGCGCGGCGAGCGCATCCTGCCGGCGCTGCAGAAACTGCGCCGCGTCGGCAACAAGCCGGTCCACTTCGTCGGCCTGGCCGTGAGCGGCGACTGGGAGCCGATCGTGCACGGCGGCGTCTACACCAAGCTGCAGGCCGGCGTCCAGCTGGCCACCCGCACCACCGCGCTGAACGAACTCGAATATTCGGAAATGGTCACCCGCCTGCGCGCGGTGGCCGACGAGATCGGTGCCGAGCCGGAAGTGCCGGACATGATCGAAGTGATGAGCGAAGCGAAGAACCTGAACCGCTTCGTCGCCGGCCACGATGCCCAGCTGGGCGTGAACCTGGCCTCGAAGGGCGCGCCGTGGGCGATGTCGACCCTGATCGGCGCCCTCGAGAATGCCGGCTTCGACGTGCGTCCGGACGGCCGTTTCGTGATGCCGGACGAGGAAAAGGGCGTGCTGTTCACGCTGTCGACCAACGTCACCCTGGGCGCCGACACCACCTCGCGCCTGACCCTGCTGCTCGACGTGCCTTGCGTGGCCCCGGCCCGCGACGGCTTCGGCCGCATGGTCGCCTGCGCCAAGGCGCTCGAGCTGCGCCTGGACGGCGCCATCGTCGACGACTTCGACCAGCCGCTGCTCGACAGCAGCCTGGAAGAAATCGCCGGCCAGGTGCGCGAGTTCTACCAGGAGATGGATGCCGCCGACATTCCGGCCGGTTCCACGCGCGCGCTGCGCCTGTTCAGCTGAGGTGGCGGCATGAATGCCCCTCAAGTCGACGACCTGGCCCGCATGAAGTGGCTGGTCGAGGAACTCAACCGCCACATCTATAACTACCACGTGCTCGACGCGCCGACGATCCCGGACGCCGAGTACGACAAGCTGTTCCGCGAACTGCAGGCGCTGGAAGCGGCGCACCCGGAAGCGGCGTCGGTCGATTCGCCGACCACCCGCGTCGGCGCCGCCCCGATCCCCGAATTCAGCCAGGTAACGCATGCGCTGCCGATGCTGTCGCTGAACAACGGCTTTGCCGACGAGGACATCGACAACTTCGACCGCCGCGTGCGCGAAGGCCTGGACCTGCATGCCGGATCCCAGGTCGAGTATGCGGCCGAACTGAAATTCGACGGCCTCGCCATCAGCCTGCGCTACGAAAACGGCGTGTTCGTGCAGGCCGCCACCCGCGGCGACGGTTTCACCGGCGAGGACGTGACGGCCAACATCCGCACCGTGCGCGTGATTCCTCTGCGCCTGCACGGCGACGAGATCCCCACTGTGCTGGAAGTACGCGGCGAAGTCCTGATGTTCAAGGACGACTTCGAGCGCCTGAACGGGCGCCAGCGCGACGCCGGCCAGAAGGAATTCGCGAACCCGCGCAACGCCGCCGCCGGCAGCCTGCGCCAGCTGGACGCCCGCATCACTTCGCAGCGCAAGCTGCGCTTCTTCGCCTACGGCATCGGCGTGCTGGAAGGCGCCGCCATGCCGGAATCGCACTCGAAGGTGCTGGACTGGTTCGACCGTCTCGGCTTGCCGGTATCGAAGGAACGCGCGGTGGTGAGCGGCTGCGAAGGCCTGCTCGGCTACTACCGCGATGTCGGCAGCAGGCGCAGCAAGCTGCCGTACGAGATCGACGGCGTGGTCTACAAGGTCGACCGTCTCGAGGACCAGCGCCAGCTCGGCTTCGTCTCGCGCGCGCCGCGCTTTGCGCTGGCCCACAAATTCCCGGCCGAGGAAGCCTTGACCACCGTGCAGGCGATCGACGTGCAGGTCGGCCGCACCGGTGCCATCACGCCAGTGGCGCGCCTGACGCCGGTGTCCGTCGGCGGCGTCACCGTCACCAACGCGACCCTGCACAACGAAGACGAGGTGCGGCGCAAGGACGTCCGCGTGGGCGACACGGTCACGGTGCGCCGCGCCGGCGACGTGATCCCGGAAGTCCTGTCGGTGTTGCTGGAACGCCGCCCGGTGCCGGAACCGCCGGTGTACACGCTGCCGGCGACCTGTCCGGTATGCGGCTCGCATGTGGTGCGCGAGGAAGGCGAGGCCGTGGCGCGCTGCTCCGGCGGCCTGACCTGCGCCGCGCAGAGGAAGGAAGCGATCCGCCACTTTGCCGGCCGCCGCATGATGGACATCGAGGGCCTGGGCGACCGCTACATCGACAGCCTGGTCGAATCGAACCTGATCCATGGCGTGGCCGACCTCTACAAGCTGACGCTGGACGACCTGCTGACAATGAAGCGCCTGGCCGACGAGCGCGACGGCACGACGCCCGAGACGGTCAAGGCCGGCAAGGTGGCCACCAAGTGGGCCGATAACCTGCTGGCCGCGATCGAGGCCAGCAAGCGTCCGCCGCTGGAACGCCTGCTGTTCGCGCTCGGCATCCGCCACGTGGGGGAGAGCACCGGCAAGACCCTGGCCGACTGGCTGGGCAGCCTGGCGCTGGTGCGCCGCGCGCCGGCCGCGCTGCTGCGCGTGCTGCCCGACATCGGCGGCACCGTGGCCGAAGCGATCGCCGATTTCTTTGCCGAGCCGAAGAACCAGCAGGCGCTCGATGCGCTGCTGGCCGCCGGCGTGGCGCCGCAGGGCGAGCACCCGCCGCGCGCCCAGCTGCGCGAAAAGCTCGACGAGGTGCAGCTGCTGGCCGCCCTCGGCATCCCGAAACTGACCGAGCCGCGCGCGCGCCAGCTGCTGGAAGGGCGCACGCTCGAGGACCTCGCGCACCTGCGCATCTTCAGCGTGTTCGGCCTGCCGGCACCGCTGGTGGCTTCGCTGGAACAGTGGATGGGCGAAGCCGCCAACCGCGACGCAGTCACCGCGCTGGCGGCGCTGCGGCGCGAGCTGCTGGACCTGCTGCCGCAGGATGCCGCTACGGAAGCAGCCGGTCCGCTGGCCGGCAAGACCTTCGTCCTGACCGGGACGCTGCCGACCATGTCGCGCGATGCCGCCGGCGCCCTGATCGAACAGGCGGGCGGCAAGGTGTCCGGGTCGGTGTCGAAGAAGACGTCCTACGTGGTCGCCGGTGCGGAAGCGGGCAGCAAGCTGGAAAAGGCGGAAAGCCTGGGCGTGACCGTGCTCGACGAGGCAGGCCTGCTCAAGCTGCTGGCTGAAGCAAACAATTCATAATCAGGGATAGAGAATGACCGTAATCAAGAAAGCCGTGTTTCCCGTCGCCGGTCTCGGCAGCCGCTTCCTGCCCGCCACCAAGGCGCAGCCGAAGGAAATGCTGCCGATCGTCGACAAGCCGCTGATCCAGTACGCGGTGGAGGAAGCGGTGGCCGCCGGTATCACCGAGATGGTGTTCATCACCGGCCGCAACAAGCGCGCCATCGAAGACCATTTCGACAAGGCCTATGAGCTCGAATCCGAGCTGGAAGCCGCCGGCAAGCAGCAACTGCTGGAGCTGGTGCGCGGCGTGATCCCGAAGAACGTCAATTGCATCTACATCCGCCAGTCCGAGCCGCTGGGCCTGGGCCATGCGGTGCTGTGCGCGCGTCCCGTCATCGGCAACGATCCTTTCGCGGTGCTGCTGGCCGACGACTTCATGGACAGCGCGCCCGGCCACAAGCCGGTGCTGGCCCAGATGACCGACCTGTACGCCTACGAAAAATGCAGCGTGCTGGCGGTGCAGGACGTGCCGCGCGCGCATACGCGCCAGTACGGCATCGTCAGCGCCAGCCCCTACCGTACCGACCTGGAACTGGTGTCGGGCATCGTCGAGAAGCCACAGCCCGAGGACGCGCCGTCGACGCTGGCCGTGGTCGGCCGCTACGTGCTGTCGGGGGCGATCTTCGACCACCTGGCCACCATCGGCAAGGGCGCCGGCGGCGAGATCCAGCTGACCGACGGCATCGCCGCGCTGATGGCGCGCGAGCGCGTGCTGGCCTACCGCTACGCCGGCCAGCGTTACGATTGCGGTTCCAAGCTCGGTTACCTGAAAGCCACCGCCGCGATCGGCATGAAGCACCCCGAGACCGCCGAAGGCTACATCGAGTTCCTCAAGCAGTTGTGCGCGGAGATTCGATAAATGGCGATCCGTCCGATCCTCAAGATGGGCGACCCGCGCCTGCTGCGCGTGGCCGAACCCGTCACCGAATTCGACACGCCCGAACTGCATGCGCTGGTCGCCGACATGTTCGAGACCATGCACGCCGTCGACGGCGCCGGCCTGGCCGCGCCGCAGATCGGCGTCAACCTGCAGCTGGTGATCTTCGGTTTCGGCAAGAACCAGCGTTATCCGAACGCGCCCGCGGTGCCTGAAACGGTCTTGATCAATCCGGTCCTGAGCCCGTTGTCCGACGAGATGGAAGAGGGCTTCGAAGGCTGTTTGTCGGTGCCGGGCCTGCGGGGGAGCGTCCCCCGTCATACGCGTTTGCATTACGAAGGCTTCGAACAATATGGAAAACGTATCACCCGCGACGTCGACGGTTTCCATGCGCGCGTGGTGCAGCACGAGGTCGACCACCTGCTGGGCATCCTGTACCCGATGCGCATCAAGGATTTCTCGCGCTTCGGCTTCACCGAAGTGATGTTCCCCGATCTTGACCCGAAGGCGGACGATTGAAGATGCATCAAGTTTCCCGCGCGCTGGCGTTTGCCGGCTTCGTTCTCACCGCCACCTCTGCGCACGCACAATCGACAGCGCCGGCAGCGGACGCCCCGCTGTTTACCTGGATCGACGCCACGCCGAAAAGCGAACTGTGGATCGACAGCGGCTTCGCCACCTGGCACTTCGACCGCGACAAGGACCTGAACGGCAACAACCACGGCCTCGGCGTCGAGTACCGCTTCTCGGGCACGATGGCGGCCACCGCCGGCCGCATGTTCAACAGCGACCGTGAATGGTCCAATTATGCCGGCGTGATCTGGCAACCGTGGGCCATCGGCCCGGTGCGCCTGGGCGCGGCGCTGGCCGCCTTCGACGGCTATCCGCACATGCGCGACGGCGGCTGGTTCCCGGCGGCGATTCCGACGCTGACCTATGACTACAAGCGGGTTGGGCTGAATGTCGGGATCATTCCAAGCTACAAGGACCGTCTGTATGGCGGGATTTCGGTGCAGCTGAAAATCAGGCTGTTCTGATTCTGTTGCCTGAGCCCGGCAAGTCCGCAACCCCGTTGCCTGCGGAATAGTGTCCAAAAGTATGATAAACATATTGACACTATTTTAAAAAAGTCCATCTTTCGGACTCAAGCTATAATCACGCCACGGACTGCCGCCGACCCGGCGGCATTGCATGGCATAAGAACCGATCCCGAAACCCCTGAATGGACAAACACGACTACAGAGCGCCGCCGCCCGAGGCCGGCAAGGCTCCGGATGCGCTGCGCCCCGCGCACGCGTTGCCGCTCGTGCAGACCTGGTCGCGCTTGAGCCGGCAACTCGTTCCGCTGATCGGCGACAACGGTTTCGGCGCCCTGTTCGGCCGGACCCTGCGTCTGGTGGCGGCAACGCACCCGTGGCTGAGCGTCGACGCGTCGCGCAAGACCGGGGCGGCGCTGCTGGCGGCACTGGAAACCGACCTGGCGGCTGTCGACGCCGATGCGGCGGGCGCTGCCAACGAGACACTGATGAGCACGTTCACCCGTCAGCTCGGCGCCCTGATCGGCCCCGCGCTGACCGCGCGCCTGCTGGCGGAAAGCGCGACCGGGGACGGGCAGCAACAGAATGAACAGGAGCACAAGTAATGAGCGAGAAAGTAACCTTGGGAAAACTCAGCACCGGCGTGCCGGGGCTCGACGTTCTCCTCGGGGGTGGACTGACCGAATTTTCGTTCACGCTGATCGCCGGCGCGCCCGGCAGCGGCAAGACCACGCTGGCGCACCAGATCATGTTCGCGCTGGCCCATCCCGAGCGGCGTGCCCTGTTCTTTACCGTGCTGGGCGAGCCCCCGCTCAAGATGCTGCGCTACCAGCAGCAGTTCTCCTTCTTCGACATGGAGAAGGTCGGCACCAGC
>Ga0308160_10004550_pt1 | contig 14796 bp, 14 predicted proteins | sample PhyFR1_FD_201036 | JGI IMG/M metagenome (GOLD analysis project Ga0308160, IMG submission 201036) | Phyllosphere microbial communities from UC Gill Tract Community Farm, Albany, California, United States - DLSLF.R1 | ecosystem: Host-associated > Plants > Phyllosphere > Unclassified | place: USA...
GTGGCGTAGGTGGTGACGACGCTGTCGGCTTCGAGGAAGTCGCGCGCCTTCAGGCCATTGGCGATGCCGTTCGCAAAAGCGGCGCCCAGTTTGACGAGGGCCTTCGGCGGCAGCTCTTCGGTCTGGAGCTCAACGAGTAAGGTCTGGTTCATGATTGTTCTATTCTTGGTTCTGGACTCAGCCGACTTTCACTTCGGCGGCATCGACTTCGGGCGACTTCGGCAGCATGGGGAAGCCGAGCTTTTCGCGCGAATCGTAATAGGCCTGGGCGACCAGGCGCGACAGCGTGCGCACGCGGCCGATGTAGGCGGCGCGCTCGGTGACGGAGATCGCGCCGCGCGCGTCCAGCAGGTTGAAGCTGTGCGAGGCCTTCATGATCTGCTCGTAGGCCGGCAGGGTCAGTTCCAGTTCGATCAGGCGCTTGGCCTCGCTCTCGTGGTTATTGAAGGCTTGGAACAGCAGTTCGGTGTTCGAGTGCTCGAAGTTGTAGGTCGACTGTTCGACTTCGTTCTGGTGGAAGACGTCGCCGTAGGACAGGCGCTTGGTCACGCCGTTCTCTTCCCACTCGGTCCATACCAGGTCGTACACGTTCTCGACGCCCTGCAGGTACATGGCCAGGCGCTCGATGCCGTAGGTGATCTCGCCCAGCACCGGCTTGCAATCGAGGCCGCCGACTTGCTGGAAGTAGGTGAACTGGGTGACTTCCATGCCGTTCAGCCAGACTTCCCAGCCCAGGCCCCAGGCGCCCAGGGTCGGGCTTTCCCAGTCGTCCTCGACGAAGCGGACATCGTTCTTTTTCAGGTCCAGGCCCAGCGCCTCGAGCGAACCGAGGTAGAGGTCGAGGATGTTTTCCGGGGCCGGCTTCAGTACCACCTGGTACTGGTAGTAGTGCTGCAGGCGGTTCGGGTTTTCGCCATAGCGGCCATCCTTCGGACGGCGCGAAGGCTGCACGTAGGCGGCACGCCAGGGTTCGGGACCGATCGCGCGCAGGAAGGTGCCGGTGTGGAAGGTGCCCGCGCCGACTTCCATGTCGTACGGCTGGAGCAGGGCGCAACCTTGCTTGTCCCAGTAGGTTTGCAAGGTCAGGATGATTTGTTGGAATGTGAGCATCTTTGGGCTTCGAGCTAATGAGGCTTCGGGCACGCGGGCCGCGAACACGGTGAGTTTGCTAAAACACCAATTTTAGCGGGTTTTCACGGCTGACTCGAAACGAATCGTGAATCAGCCGGGGTTTCGATGATTATTCTTCGGCTGCCGGCGTCGGGGTACGCTTGCGCATCCGACCGCTCAGCCAGGCGCCGGCCAGGCCCAGCACGCCGAGGCCGAGGAACAGATAATTCCCGCAGCGGATGAAGGGCGTCATGCCGCTGGTGCCTTGCACGGTGGCGGTCAGCACGCCCTCTTTATAGAAGGGCAGCACCTGCGCGATCCTGCCGCGGTGGTCGATCACGGCGGTGGCGCCGTCGTTGGTCGCGCGCAGCATCGGGCGGCCGGTCTCCAGCGTGCGCATGCGCGAGATCTGCAGGTGCTGCGGGACCGCGGTCGACTGGCCGTACCAGGACAGGTTCGAGACGTTCAGCAGCATGGTCGCCGGACGCGGCGCATTGCGCAGGCGGTAGGCGATCTCTTCGCCGAACACGTCTTCGTAGCAGATATTCGGCAGCACCAGCTGGTCCTTGACGGCGAAGGGCTGCTGCATCTCGGCGCCGCGGGTGGCGTCGTTCAGCGGCAGGTTCAGCATGTCGGTGAACCAGCGGAAGCCGGGCGGGATGAATTCGCCGAAGGGCACCAGGTGCGTCTTGTCGTAGCGGTAGGTCTGGGCCTGGGCTTGCGGTGTCACTGTGACCAGGCTGTTCGAATATTTGCCGGGGCCGTCCAGCAGCGGCATGCCGAGCGCCAGCGTGCTGCCGGTGCCGGCGGCGAAGCGCTGCAGGCCTTCCAGGTAACCCTGCGGCAGCTGGTGCGCGAAGATCGGAATCGCCGTCTCCGGGGTGGCGATCAGGTCGCTCGGGGCCGCCGTGATCATGTTCTGGTAAGTCTCGAGGATGCTGGTCAGGAAGGCGAGGTCGAACTTGCGGTCCTGCGGAATATTCCCCTGCAGGAGACGCACGGTGAGCGGCTGGCCGCTGGCCTGCGTCCATTCGACGCTGCGCAGGCCGGCGCCCGCCAGCATCAGCACGGCGAACAGCGCGAGGGCCGGCAGCCTGCGGCGCTGGGTCAGCATCGTCAGGCAGCCGGCGCACATCGCCACCAGCACGCCGATGCCGTAGACGCCGATCAGCGGCGCGAAGCCGGCCAGCGGCGCACCGTCATGCGCGTAGCCGGATGCGGCCCAGGGAAAACCGGTGAAGACCCAGCCGCGCATCCATTCGCTCACGCCCCACAGGATGGGCAGCACCAGCAGCAGGAAGGCGCTGACCGGCAGCGACCAGCGCCGCCGCAGCCAGGTGGCGACGCCGGTGGCGAACGCGCCGAACAGACCCATATAAAGCCCGAGCAGGATCACCCCGATCGCGCCGAGGATCGCCGGCAGGTGGGCGAAGCGGGTCATGAAGGTGTACAGCCAGTGCATGCCGGCCACCGACCAGCCGAAGCCGAACGCCCAGCCCAGTAAAATGGCGCGGCGCGTGGCGCTGCCCATGCCGACCTGGTAGAACAGCCAGGCCAGCGACACGAACTGCAGCGGCCACCAGCCGAAGGGCTGGAAGGAGAACAGGCTGAGTCCCCCGGCCACGACGGCGCAGGCGAGGGCGGTGAAGCTGGGACGGGTGCCGCGCAGCGCCGGGTCGGGCGCGGTGGCGGCTTGGGTGCGGCGGCGCAGGATCAAGCTTGGGTCCAATTCGTTGGCGCGTCGCCCCCGCCTGCGCGGGGGGACGAATGATTAGTCGTGCTCGTCGCCGTCTTCGCGCGGCGGCAGTTTTTCGACCAGCAGCACGTGGATCTGGCGGGCATCGGCGCGCAGCACTTCGAAGCGCAGGTTCTCGAGATCGAACACCTCGCCCTTGTGCGGCATGCGGCCCAGGTGGCTGGCGACCAGGCCGCCGATGGTGTCGACGTCGTCTTCCGGCAGGTCGACGCCGATCTCTTCGTTGAACTGCTCGATCTCGGTCAGCGCCTTGACGCGCCAGCGCGGGCCGTGCTGGCCTTCCTTGATCGACAGGACGTTGTCTTCTTCCTCGTCGAAGTCGTACTCGTCCTCGATGTCGCCGACGATCTGCTCGAGCACGTCCTCGATGGTGATCAGGCCGGCCACGCCGCTGTACTCGTCGACCACGATGGCCATGTGGTTGTGATTCGCGCGGAAGTCGCGCAGCAGCACGTTCAGGCGCTTCGATTCCGGGATGAAGATGGCCGGGCGCAGCATGGCGCGCACGTCGAAGGACTCTTCGGCGTAGTAGCGCAGCAGGTCCTTGGCCAGCAGGATCCCGACGACCTTGTCGCGTTCGCCTTCGATGGCCGGGAAGCGCGAGTGCGCCGTTTCCAGCACGATCGGCAGCCACTCCTCGATCGGTTTGGTGATGTCGATGACATCCATTTGCGAGCGCGGAACCATAATGTCGCGCACCGACAGGTCGGAAACCTGGAATACGCCCTCGATCATGGAGAGGGCATCGGCGTCGATGAGGTTGCGTTCGTGGGCGTCGTGCAGCACTTCAAGCAGCTCGGCGCGGTTTTCCGGCTCGGGGGAGATCAGGGCGGTCAGCCGTTCGAAAAGGGACCGGTGGGTTTTGACGTCGTTACGGACGTCAGCAGGGTGCTCGGGCATAGTTGGCGTGAAGCCGTTGTTGCGATGGGCATTAGGATACACCAAAAGCGCGGATGCCTGTTTTTTATGCAGCCGGGATAGGGCGAGGATATGTGCGCCGTCCCGATCGCCCTTTGTCCTATAGTTGCTCATTCGCTACCGAAGGAGTTTCCGCCATGCCCGCCCTGGATATCAACGGCACCACCACCAATCTCGATGTTCCCGACGACATGCCCCTGCTGTGGGCCATCCGCGACGTGATGGGCCTGACCGGCACCAAGTTCGGCTGCGGCGTCGCCCTGTGCGGCGCCTGCACCGTGCACCTGGACGGCCAGCCGATCCGCTCCTGCGTGACGCCGGTCTCGGCGGCCGCCGGCAAGAAGATCACGACCATCGAGGCGATCGGCAACGACCCAGTGGGCGCGAAGGTGCAGGATGCCTGGCGCCAGGTCGACGTGGTGCAGTGCGGTTACTGCCAGTCGGGCCAGATCATGTCGGCCACCGCGCTGCTGCAGACAAACGCCAAGCCCAGCGACGCCGACATCGACAACGCCATGGCCGGCAATATCTGCCGCTGCGGCACCTATGGCCGGATCCGCAAGGCGATCAAGATCGCCGCCGGCATCCCGTCGCCGGCCGTGGCGCCCGCCGCCCAGCCGGCAGCGCCGCGCAAAGCCTGATCCTGGAGCGCATCATGGAAACCAAAGACAAACAAAACGTATCGGCTTCGCGCCGCGGCTTCATGAAGGCCGGTGCAGTGGCCGGTGGCGGCCTGCTGTTCGGCTTCTCGCTGTTCGGCTGCAGCAAGGATGGCAAGGAAGGGCAGAACGACCGCCAGGAAAAACCGCCCGAGACGGCGGTCGGCCAGGCCGCCACCGCGGCGTCGGAACCGGCCGGCCTGGCGCACGATGCCTTCATCCGGATCGACAGGGAGGGGATTGTCACCCTGATCATCCACAAGGTCGAGATGGGGCAGGGCACCTTCACCTCGATGCCGATGCTGCTGGCCGAGGAGCTGGGCGCCGACCTCTCGAAGGTGAAGCTGGAGCAGGCCCCGGCCGACAACAGCCTGTACGCCGACCCGCTGCTGGGCGGCCAGGTGACGGGCGGTTCGACCTCGGTGCGCGGCGCCTGGAAGCCGCTGCGCGAAGCCGGCGCCAAGGTACGCACGGTGCTGGTGCAGGCCGCCGCCCAGACCTGGAAGGTCGACGAGAAGGAGCTCAGCGTGGTCGGCGGCACCGTGCGCCACGCGGCCTCGAACCGCTCGGCCCACTTCGGCGAACTGGCCGACGCCGCATCGAAGCTGCAGTTCCCGAAGACGGTCACGCTCAAGCAGGCGGCCGATTTCACCCTGATCGGCAAGTCGCTCAAGCGCCTGGATTCGCCGGTCAAGACCAATGGCCAGGCCATGTTCGGCATCGACGCTAGATTGCCGAACATGGGCATCGCGGCGGTGATGGCCTCGCCGGTCACCGGCGGCAAGGTCGCGGCGCTGGACGAGCAGAAGGCGATGGCGGTGAAGGGCGTGCGCCAGGTACTGCGCATCGAGGGTGCGGTGGCGGTGGTCGCCGATAACTTCTGGACCGCGAAGCAGGGCCTGGCGGCAGCCGCGCCGCGTTTCGACGACGGTCCGAATGCGAACGTCAGCACCGCCTCGATCGTGGCCGACATGGCCAAGGTGTCCGAAGGCACCGGTGCGGTCGCCACCAACAAGGGCGACGCGCTGAAGACGCTGGCCGCCCAGGACGGCGGCCGTCGCATCGACGCCGTCTACGAGATGCCCTTCCTGGCCCACGCGACCATGGAGCCGATGAACTGCACGGTCGACCTGCGCGCCGACGGCTGCGATCTGTGGGTCGGCACCCAGGTGCCGGCGCTGGCGCAGGGCGCGGCGGCCAAGATCACCGGCCTGCCGGTCGAGAAGGTGAAGGTGCACAACCACTACCTGGGCGGCGGCTTCGGGCGCCGGCTGGAAGTCGACATGGTGATCCAGGCGGTCGAACTGGCCCGCCAGGCCAAGGGGCCGCTGAAAGTCATCTGGACCCGCGAGGAAGACATCCAGCACGACATGTATCGCCCTTATTACTATGACCGCCTGTCCGCGAAGCTCGACAACAAGGGCATGCCGACCGCCTGGTTCCACCGCGTGACCGGCTCGTCGATCATGGCGCGCTTTGCGCCGCCGATGGTCAAGAACGGCGTCGACCCGGACGCCGTCGAAGGCGCGGCCGACCTGCAGTACGCGATTCCCGACATCCGCGTCGAGTACGTGCGCCACGAGCCGCCCGGCGTGCCGACCGCCTTCTGGCGCGGCGTCGGCCCGACCCACAACATCTTCGTGGTCGAGAGCTTCATCGACGAGCTGGCGTATGCCAGCAAGACCGACCCGGTGGCGTTCCGCCGCGCTTTATTGCAGAAGTCGCCGCGCACGCTGGCGGTGCTGAACCTGGCGGCCGAGAAGGCAGGCTGGGGACGGCCATTGAAACCGGTGGCGGGCCGCAAGGTCGGACGCGGCATCTCGACCCAGTTCGCCTTCGGCAGCTACATGGCGCAGGTGGCGGAGGTCTCGGTCGGGCCGGACGGCGACGTGCGCGTGCACCGCGTGGTGTGCGCGGTCGACTGCGGGCAGAACATCAACCCGGACGGCATCATCGCGCAAATGGAAGGCGGCATCGTGTTCGGCGCCAGCGCCGCGCTGTGGGATGAAATCACCCACGCAAAGGGGCGGGTGCAGCAGAACAACTTCGGCGACTACCGCGTGATGCGCATGAACGAGGCGCCGACCGTGGAGGTCCACATCGTCAACAGCCACGACGAGCCGGGCGGGATCGGCGAGCCGGGGACCGCGGGGATTGCGCCGGCGATCAGCAATGCGGTGTTCGCGGCGGTGGGGAAACGGGTGAGGAAGCTGCCGATTGGGGAGCAGCTCAAGAAAGCATAAGCGTGGACGTGGGCACGGGGTGCCCACCCTACGATAACCATGCCGTAGGGTGGGCACCCCGTGCCCACGCATTACATTCACTCCTCGGCGTACGGATCCGGGTAACCCAGCGCCTCCATGATGTCGCGCTCCAGCTGCTCCATCTCCTCGGCCTCTTCATCGTTCTCGTGGTCGAAGCCCTGCGCATGCAGCACGCCGTGCACCACCAGGTGCGCCACGTGTTCCTCGACCGTCTTCTTCTGTTCCTCGGCCTCGCGCTGCAGCACGTCGGTGCACAGGACGATGTCGGCCTGGGTCGGCTCGTCGTCCGCCAGTTCGGCGCCTTCGTTGTAGGCGAAGGTCAGGACGTTGGTGGCGTAGTCCTTGCCGCGGTAGTCGCGGTTCAGGGTTTGCCCCTCGGCGGCGTCGACGAAGCGGATCGCCAGCTCGGCCGGGCCGAGCAGGGAGGCCTGGACCCAGCGTTCGATCATCTCGGGTGTGATCGAGGCTTCCAGGCGGGTGTCGGGATACTGGACGTCCAGTTCGAGCTTATGCTTTTTTTCTTGCATTTCGGGTCGTGGGTTTGGCTACGCCAGGCAGGGCACCAAGCTCCTGCATCGAGGCGGATTTTTCGTAAGCGTCGACGATACGGCCCACCAGCGGGTGGCGCACCACGTCGGCGCTGGAGAACTGCGTGAACGCGATGCCGCGCACGTCCTTCAGCACGTGCATGGCATCGACCAGGCCGCTGCGCTGGGTCTTGTGCAGGTCGACCTGGGTGACGTCGCCGGTGACCACGGCCTTGCTGCCGAAGCCGATACGGGTCAGGAACATCTTCATCTGTTCGACCGTCGTGTTCTGGGCTTCGTCCAGGATCACGAAGGCATGGTTCAGCGTGCGGCCGCGCATGAAGGCCAGCGGCGCGATCTCGATGACCTGCTTCTCGAACAGCTTCTGCGTGCGGTCGAAGCCGAGCAGGTCGTACAGCGCGTCGTACAGCGGGCGCAGGTAGGGATCGACCTTTTGCGCGAAGTCGCCCGGCAGGAAGCCGAGGCGTTCGCCGGCTTCCACCGCCGGGCGGGTCAGGATGATGCGCTTGACGGCGTCGCGTTCCAGCGCGTCGACGGCGCAGGCCACCGCCAGGTAGGTCTTGCCGGTACCGGCCGGGCCGATGCCGAAGCTGATGTCGTGTTCCAGCACCGCCTTCAGGTACTGGATCTGGTGCGGAGTGCGGCCGCGCAGGTCGCTGCGGCGGGTCTTCAGCATCGGGCTGACCAATTCGCCGGACTCGTCGCGTTCGAGCTCGGCGCTTTCCTCGCTGACCGTTTCGCCCGGGGCCTTCTTCGCTTCGAGCGCCGCCGGTGCCTCGGCGATGGCCGGTTTCAGGCCGGCGCGCTGTTCGACCAGGGCCAGTTGCACTTCCTCGATCGGCACGACCTTGTTGGCCACCGCGTAGAAGCGTTCGAGCAGCTCGACCGCGCGTTCGGCATTGCTGCCGCTGACGATGAACTTCTCGCCGCGCCGGAAGATGGTGACGTCGAGGGCGGCCGAGATCTGGCGCAGGTTCTCGTCGAGCGGGCCGCACAGATGGGCGAGCCGCGTGTTATCGAGCGGCTCGGGGATGAAGTACGAAGGCTGGGTGGGCGTTTGATTTTTCAACTGGCTTTGGCAATCGTATCAATGCTGGCGACCAGGTCGCCGCGCAGGGTGTAATCCAGGCTTTCGGTGATGCGCACGTCGACCAGTTGGCCGATCAGCGTCTCGCCGAGCTCGCCCGGGACGAAGTTGACGACGCGGTTGTTCTCGGTACGGCCGGCAAGCTCGGGAAGGCCATCGCTGCGAGGCTTCTTGGATGGGCCCTCGACGAGGATGCGCTGCACGGTGCCGACCATCGCGGCGCTGGTGTTGCGGGTGTTCAGGTCGATCTGGGCCTGCAGGCGCTGCAGGCGCGCCAGTTTCACCTCATGCGGGGTGTCGTCTTCGAGGTTGGCGGCCGGGGTGCCGGGACGCTTGCTGAAGATGAAGCTGAAGCTGTTGTCGAAGCCGACGTCTTCCACCAGCTTCATCATCGCTTCGAAATCGGCGTCGCTCTCGCCGGGGAAGCCGACGATGAAGTCGGACGAGATCGCGATGTTCGGGCGCACCGCCTTGATGCGGCGGATGATCGATTTGTATTCGAGGCCGGTGTAGCCGCGCTTCATGGCTTGCAGGATGCGGTCGGAGCCGTGCTGCACCGGCAGGTACAGGTGGTTCACCAGCTGCGGGATCTTTGCATAGGCGTCGATCAGGCGCTGGGTGAATTCCTTCGGATGGCTGGTGACGAAGCGCAGGCGCTCGATGCCGGGGATCTCGGCCACGTATTCGAGCAGCAGCGCGAAGTCGGCAATCTCCCCGCTGTCCATGACGCCGCGGTAGGCATTCACGTTCTGGCCCAGCAGCATGATTTCCTTCACGCCCTGGGCGGCCAGACCGGCGACTTCGGTCAGCACGTCCTCGAAGCGGCGCGAGACTTCCTCGCCGCGGGTATAAGGCACCACGCAGTAGCTGCAATATTTGCTGCAGCCTTCCATGATCGAGACGTAGGCGACCGGACCTTCGACCTTGGCGGGCGGCAGGTGGTCGAACTTCTCGATTTCCGGGAAGCTGATGTCGACCTGGGCGGCGCCGGATGCGCGGCGGGCCTGGATCATCTGCGGCAGCCGGTGCAGGGTCTGCGGACCGAACACCACGTCGACGTGGGGCGCGCGCTTGACGATCGCTTCGCCTTCCTGCGAAGCGACGCAGCCGCCGACGCCGATCACGAGATCCGGCTTGTTGCGCTTGAGTTCCTTCAGGCGGCCGAGATCGGAGAAGACCTTTTCCTGGGCCTTCTCGCGCACCGAACACGTATTGAAGAGGATGACGTCGGCATCGTCCGGGGTATCGGTGCGCACGAGTCCTTCGGCCGCGCCGAGCACGTCCACCATCTTGTCCGAGTCGTACTCGTTCATTTGGCAACCGAAGGTCTTGATGAATACTTTTTTCTGCATGGCTGATGCTTTGACAAGTGAATTCCAGTTTACCGCAAATCGGAAACACGCCCGGAAATGGACGTGCGCAGCTCGATTCGCTTCTACCCAGAATGATTAATTTCTTAACCGTATGTTTTGAAACAGTCGGTTACATTGTTAAATCTTGAAAACGCCTTGCTAACTGTTATGTTTGTCATTGCCGGGAGGACTCTACTGCGAACCGGCAATTGCAAAATAAGTTCAAGAAAACTCTTGCGTGCGCCACAATCTGTCACCATGTGCTGAAATGACTGTATGACAAGCTTTCCCAACGATAGCTTGATTTCGATCAATGATTTTCGTGCTCAGGTCGAGTGTCAACTCGCCGTATGAGTTTGATAATTTGTTCGAAAAACAAGTGCGTGAAAGAAGCTGTTAGGGAGCGCACGGGGTCCGGGGTCGTTGTCGACGCGCAGTCGATTGATCGTTCGGTAACGTAATCCGGGAACTTATGTTGACGAAACGAAGTCTTTAACAAAGTTCGTAAGAGAACTATTTTAACCACTCACGAGGTAATCATGGCACATCACGCTCTGTCTTCACAGGAAAGCTACAACCCGAACCACTTGCTGGACATTCTGCTCGGCAAGATGCAGCTGAAGAATGACGCAGCGCTGTCGCGCATGCTGGAAGTTGCTCCGCCGGTGATCAGCAAGATCCGTCACCACCGCCTGCCGGTCGGCGCTTCGCTGCTGATCCGCATGCACGAAGTGACCGGCATGAGCATCCGCGATCTGCGCGACCTGATGGGCGACCGCCGCACCAAATATCGCCTGTCGGATGCACAAGGCCGCCCGAAGCCTGAAGAAAAAGCTGCAAAAGAGGCTGCTGCACAAGCCGCTCAGCAAGCGCAAGCCCAGCCGCAAGAGCAGAGCGACGCATCGAAGTCCGGCAACTATGCGCACTGATGCCGAGGGCATGACAGCCGGTCCTGTCATGCCTCCGGCCAGACCCGGCAGCGGGTTCGCGTCCGTCAGGATTGCGTCCGCTGCCGTCACTTCCAGGCCGTCCTGAGCTGCAGGGGGAGCACCCCTTCAAGTCATCAGGATGGCCGACATCTCTTCCAGTTGTTGTTCCGTTTCCCGGAACAGATCCATATAAGCATCTTCGTTCAAGCCCATCGCATCCCAGGCCACGCTGGATAGTGCCGGCACCAGTTCATCTTCCTCGCCCGTCAGGTCGAGCGCATGGACGACGGCGTTGGCCACATGGACGATGGCGGCAAGAAATCCCGCGCCCGGTGTCTCGGGTGCGTGGTGATACGCGATTGCCTGGCGCATCGTGTCCGAAAAATTCCAGTGTTCCGCCAGCGCCACCCCGGCGTCGACATGGTCGATGCCCAGCACGCTGCGCTCGGCCTCCAGCCATTCGCTGTCCTGCCTGCCACGCCATGCCAGCACCTCGCCGTAAGCCTGGGGATGGCCGGTCACCAGGACCAGGCGGCCTATGTCGTGCAGCAATCCTGCCGTGAAGGCGACATCCTGGTTGAAGCGCAGGCGCCGCGCCAGCGAACGGGAACAGGCCGCCGTCGCGATCGAATGGCGCCAGAAGGCTTTGTCATTGAAGCCCGGGCACCGGCCATTCGGAAAGCAGCCGGTGACGGCCGCGGCCGTGATCAGGTTGCGCGTGGTCTGGAAGCCCAGGAAGGTGATCGCCTGCTGGATCGTCGCCACCTTCACCTGCAGGCCGAAGGAGGACGAATTCGCCAGACGCAAGGTTTTGGCCGTCAGCGCCTGATCGTAGGACACCTTTTTGGCCAGCACCGAGATATCGATATTCTCCTGCTCGATGCTGCTCAGCAGTTCCATCACCACGGCGGGCAGGGAAGGCAGGTCCTGCACGCTCGCGGCCAGCTGTTCGGGCGACAGTCTGCTCATCGCTGCACCTCACGTCCCAGGCGGTAATCCTCCATGTACTGGCGCAGCAGTCCGGCTGCCCAGTCGCCATGGTTGTCGCGCTCGTGCTTGCGGAACAGCCGGTCCAGCCTTTCCTGGACGCGCGTCGGATCGATCGCGACCGCGGGTGCGGCGCGGGCGGCACCGAGGATGGGCAGCACCTCCACGCCATGGCGCGCCAGCGATGCCAGCATGCCTTCGGTAAGCACCACACCCTGCGCCAGCAGCACATTGCCCTTGTCGTCGCGCAGCACCTCGCCCAGGACCATGCCTGGCGTGACGGCAGCCAACGGTGTCAGCTGGTAAGCCCCGTTCATACTTCCCTCTTGCTTTTCATTAACTGATTTATATTACCACCCGCATCGGATGGACGGCTCGCCGCAGCCGGCAAGCCACGACGAACTGTTGTATTCTCCGCAGGTTTCAATTTGATAGGACAAGCATGAAACTCTATTTCAGCCCGGGCGCCTGCTCGCTCGCTTCCCACATCGCCCTGGTCGAGGCAGGCCTGGAATTCACGACCGAGCGCGTCGATATCCGCGCGCGCAAGACGGCAAGCGGCGCCGATTTCCTGGCGATCAATCCGAAGGGCTATGTGCCGGCCCTGGAACTGAAGGATGGCGCCGTGTTGACCGAAGGTCCGGCCATTCTCCAGTTCATCGCCGATCTCGCCCCGGACCGCCAGCTGGCGCCGGCCAACGGCACGCTGGAGCGTTACCGCCTGATCGAATGGCTGAACTTCATCGCGACCGAAGTGCACAAGAGCTTCAGCCCGCTGTTCCGTCCGACCTCGACCGAAGAGATGAAGGAAGCGGCGCGCACCCACCTCGGCAATCGCCTGGGCTGGGTCGCCGGCCAGCTGGAAGGCCGCGACTACCTGACGGGTTCGCAGTTCACGGTGGCGGACGCCTACCTGTTCACGGTGCTGGGCTGGGCCAACTTCGTGCAGTTCGACCTGTCGCCGTGGCCGGTGCTCGCCGCCTACACGCAGCGCGTCGCCGCCCGTCCGGCCGTGCAGCAGGCACTGCGCGACGAAGGCCTGATCAAGTGAGGTCCGGTGCTGCGCTGCGCCACTGAGCGCGCGGACAGGCTACCATGCGCGCCATGACAAGCAAACGCTACGTTGCCCTGCTGAGGGGCGTGAATGTCGGGCGCGCAAAACGTATCGCCATGGCCGACCTGCGCAAGCTGGTCGGCGACCTTGGCTATGACGATGTGCGCAGTGTCCTGAATAGCGGCAACCTGGTCTTCAGCGGCCCGGTCAAGCCGCAGGACGAGGTCGCCACGCAGATCGAAGAAGCGCTGGTGCTCAAGCTGGGCGTGGCTGCACGCGTGCTGGTGCTCGATGCCTTTGAACTCGCCGAGGTCATCGCCGGCAATCCCTTGCTCGACCAGGCCGGCGACCATTCGCGCCTGCTGGCCTTCATCCTGTCGAGCCCGCATTCAAGCCCGCAGGCACGCCAGGCGCTCGAAGGGCTGTGCGGCCAGGAATGGCAAACCGGCGCCACTGCGCTGGGTCAGCGCGCCGCCTACGTCTGGTGCCCGGACGGTATCCTCGATAGCGCCGCCGCGGCTGCGCTCGGCAAGCAGCTGGGCGATTCCACGACCTCGCGCAATTGGGCGACCCTGCTCAAGCTGCACGCGTTGTGCACTGCGCCCTTGTAAGCGGGCATCCGGTCCCCATATAAGAAACAAGCAGCACTGCAAACGACAACGGCGCCATTGGCGCCGTCTACTTTTTTCCCCTCCGCTCAGGATCACTTGAACTTTTCGCTGCTGTCGCGGCTCGCGCGGTAACCGATCAGGATCAGGCCCACCAGCATCATCGCAAACACTTCCGGTTCCGGCAGCTCGGACATCGAAGGCGAGGGCGGTGTCACCACTTCGGTACGCGCAACCGTCGCGATATCGGCAATGCGATGGCTGCGGATGGCGTGGGTCGTTTCGAGGTCGATCACGGCGGCCTGGGCGGCACTGCCGATGAGCAGAGTGAGCGTTGCAGCAAGAATGGTTCGTTTCACGGTCATTCCTTCCAAATGTCCACCGCGGAGACTGCATCCGGGTACCAATCCAGCATAGCAAAAAAGCGATACGGATTGCGCTCGTTACGTCTTGTTACCTGTTTCCCTAAAGCTGCTGAAAATATATTTTTTCTAATTATCTCAATAATAATTATTATCTCTCGATTACTTGTTTAATGTACAAATAAGAGAAAAAACTTTGCGGTTTGTCCAGCTAACTTATTGAAATCATAAAGAAAATCGGTATCAATTTGATCAGCTGTGTTGTGTCTCAAAATTTTTTCAGCGCACGGTATACACCTGTCTTTTCTTTGGGGGTATAGTCTCCATATCCCCATTGCCTTCGGGCATCAAAACAATAGCAGACGCCTACGTTTGCATCAAAAAGCGGTCCCATGCACCGCCGCCTTTCGCGTCGAATCGGCACTTCGGAAGGCACGCAATATCTACGTCGTGAAGCACCTTCGGATTAAAGAGTACTGATACATGCCCAATTTCGCCCGACTTCAAATTGCCTTCAAGAATGTTTATGTCCGTATCCTGACTGCCGTGTTGCTGGGCATGATGGTGGGCTGGTTCATCTACAAGGCCGATGTCCCGCAGGACCCGTCGCCGGTGGTGCACTCGCAGAACATCTCCGAGATCACCCAGCTGGCATCGCAGAAAGAGCGCCTGGACTACCTGCTGGTCGCGAATCCCCTGTCGGATGCGCCGCGCTATATCTACAAGTTCAAGGGCGCGCCGCAACTGCACGTGGTGAAGGTGCCGAGTACCTCCCACCTGTCGCTGGAGCGTGAAGTCCTGCTGAAGAACGCGATCCCTTACTCGATCGCCAAGGAAGACTACCTGAGCTCGCACAAGGCCGTCCTGCAGGACGAGAACGAAGGCTTCGCTGCCGACGTTATCTCCTTCATGAAGCGCCATGCGCTCGACCTGACTGTGCTGGTCCTGATCCTGTACGCCCTGAAGTTCGGCATCCCGGGCATGAATGCCGGCGGCGCCCAGCTGATCTCGCCGGACAAGCTGAAAGGCTCGCTCGACGACCTGATCGGCATGGAAGACATCAAGCAGGAAGTGCTGCACCTGGAAGACATGATCCGCAACCGCGAGTTGTACAAAGAGCACAACATCGACAAGCCCTTCAACGTCATGCTGACCGGTCCTG
>Ga0308160_10004551_pt1 | contig 14796 bp, 19 predicted proteins | sample PhyFR1_FD_201036 | JGI IMG/M metagenome (GOLD analysis project Ga0308160, IMG submission 201036) | Phyllosphere microbial communities from UC Gill Tract Community Farm, Albany, California, United States - DLSLF.R1 | ecosystem: Host-associated > Plants > Phyllosphere > Unclassified | place: USA...
TGCTCGATGAGGTTCCGCGTGGAGCGCCGCTGGGCACCCTCGAGGTGGTCGTACTTGCGGGTGGGCGGGAGCATCGCGGCGGGGACACGGTGCGCGTACCCGAAGCAGTTCGGGTCGTTCGGCGCGGGCGTCGGGGCCGGCTGCAGCGCATCTCCGTCCAGGTTGGTCTCCCCCACGGTGCGGGGCGTGGCGACGGGCCATCCGTCGCAGTGCCAGCGCACCAGGACGTTGCTGACCTGGATGTCGGCCTCCAGCACGCGGCTGCGGTGCAGCTCCGTCTTGTCCGACTGCGACGCATCGGTCGGGGTGAACGTGGCGTCCACCGCGTAGGTGTCGACGAACTGGCGGCGCCAGGCACGGATCATCGGGCAGGTGAACTCCTGCCGGCCTCGGCGGCCGGCTCGGCGGAGGGCGATGCGCAGCTGCTGCAGCTCCTCGACGCTGTGGATGTGGTGCGTCGTCTGCGTGCAGGTCGTGATGGGGGTGTTGCTGATGGTGAGGTTGCGGTCCATGGTGGTGTCCTTCAGGTCGGAGCGAGGCGGTTGCTCGCTTGCGCCACCCCTATGCGAGCTCGTGCTTGCGAGCGGGGCGCCGACACTGTTCGCGGACCTGATTTGGGACTCTAAGAGCCGTTTTGCCCCTCGTTCGTGGGCCAGAATGTTGCCTGTTCGGCGTTTTCTGACCCCCGGAGTGGGGAGTCCGGGCTGGGAGTTCGGACTGGGACTCAGGAGTCGCTGAAGCGCGTGGCGGCGACGGGTTTTCCTGCTGGTGGACTCGGCGCCGTTCGAACGGCCCCTTGAGTGGCGCGGGCCTCGTAGCGTGCGCAACATGCGTCGCATCGCGAGTCACACCAGGAGTGCCATCACCAGTCCGACGGGGCGTCCCGAGAGGACTGCCGAGACCGGTGACGGGTCTGCTTCGTGAATGGCAGCCCCGACGAGACGGCGCTGACCGCGAAGCAGCGTCAGCAGCTCGCCGCGATTCGTGGCATGGCGCGCATCCCGTTATCGGACCTGCGCGACCAGAGTCCCCCGAACCTCCAGGCCCTCTACGCCGAACTGCAGGACGGCCAGGCGCTGATCCCGGGCCTGAAGATGGGGCTCGGTGCTCTCACCGTCCAGCGTTGGGATCCCGCTTACGCGGCCAAGGGTTGGACGCTGTACGGTGCGGACCTCACGCTCGACATGGGGCACCCGTTCGGGTCGATGTTCTACCGCAACGACACCGACGGCCGTGTGCTGCGCATCGGTGTGAAGTGGCACCCGCCGGTGCAGCAACTCGAGTTCCCTGCCCTGCACCCATCGAAGCCGGAGCTCACGTCTGACTGCACGGCTGAGGAGGTCGCCGCGGTCGTGTTGGACGCGCGGAGTCGGATCGGGACTCTTGTCGCGATCAACGCGCAAATCGGGTCGTTCGTAGCCACCGAAGAGTCAGAGAACGCCATCCTCGACGCATCAGGGCTCGGGCTCGAGCGGCTCTCCGAAGACGACCCACGGTTGGCTGGCGATGCCTGAGCGTGGGGCGGCGCTGCGATTCGAGCCGGTGCCGTTGCGGCTGCTGTCGTTGTCGGCGCAGTTCGACGCCGGGATCTGGCCGACGTTGGCCGGAATGACGTTCACGAACTCCACCGGGCCGAAGATCCTGCAGCGGACCGTCAACGTCCGCACCAGCGAAGACGGGTGGGTGTTCACGCTCCTGAACGGAACACCATTGTCGGATCCTGCGGACCCGCTGCGTGAGGCAGCGACTCAAGTGATGGACGCACTGTCGAAGCTTCGTGCGGTGGGGCGTGGTCCTGAAGCGGCTGGTGCGGCTGATGTCTGACCGGCAGTGGGTGCGGACCATCCGGCATGAGCAGTCGATGCTGTCGCTGCCGTTCGGGCTTGGCTACACGATCGACATCACCGAGACCCTCACCGCCCTCGCTGCTGCCGGGCTGACCGCACGCGTGGAGACGTTCGACCGGCTCCGATTCGACGACGGCCGCACGGCGCTTCTCGCCACCCCGGACCCGACCACCACCGTCACCGACGGCGACGGCGGCGAGGGCCGGGTGGATGATGTGATCCTCCTGCCCGGCGGGTCCGAGGGCGGGGTGCTGTCACTGGTGCGCCGATACCCCGACCTGGTGGTCGTGAACGGGAAACGCGGGCGGGTGTGGGCTGACGGGCGGCAGCTGTCCGGCACGTCGATGCAACGGGAAGCGACCCCAGGGTGGCGGACCGTGTTCGCGATCGCCCGCGCCATCGCCATCCACGGCGGGGGTTCTCAGTCAATCGCGGACCGCATCGGCATTCCACTTGATGTTGTGCGTGCCGCGATGCCTGCTCTCGGGACACACGTGTTCTTCACGCCGATCGGGTGGGAAGCAGCCGATCGCGCCGCCCTGTGCGATTGGGCGCTGGCGGCCTACCCCGGTGTCGGTGGAATCCGGACCTGCTGGCGCCGCGACACCACCATCGACGAGCAGGCGGACCAGCTGATTGCGTTGGGTGGGGTGATGTCGGACCGGTGGGCGGCGCAGCAGTCCGGCGTACTCGTCCCGCCAGACCGATTGACCGCGTTCTTCGCCGAGCATCCCGACATGCAGGCGCTCGGCTACGAGCCCGCCACTATGAATGAGGCGACAGTGTCGGTCGTCATCCCGCAGGACACCACCGTCCTGACCGGCGCTGAGGGGTGCTGCGCGGACGACTTCATCACCGCGCACGTTCTCTACGAAGACAGCTGGGTGGCCGCGAACACGGATGCGGTGAACGGGCTGCGGCAGCTGCTGCACTTCAAGTCGGACCTTGCCCATGACCTTCGCTGGCACCCCGGCAGCGGTGAGGGCAGGGAGGGCTGATGCTGCAACTGCTGTCACTGACGTTGGCGTACGACGACACCCGATTCTTCGGCTCCGTCATGTTCACCGACCCCACCCACCCGGACGACAATCCCGCCGCGGTCCTGGTGGACCACACGGATGAACCGCCCTGGTTCCGGCTCACCAACGTGGACCCGGACGGGCAGGATCGTTCGGTCCCGGCGATGGTCGAGGCGGAACGCATCATGCGGTTCCTCCTCCGCTACACGCCCGAACGCATCGGCCGCACTCCCGCCGACTTCCCCCAGCCCTGATCCGCTCTGCTCACGCCCGTCCCTTTGGAGATAGTTGCTGATGATGCATCTGGTGTCCCTGCATCTCTCGAACGACCGGATCCTCTCGGGGCATGTCCTCCTCGAGGACACCGAGAACCCGGACGCACACCTGGCGCAGATCCTTGTCCGCGCCGTGGATGTCGAGCCGGGGTATGAGCTCTACGACAGGACCAACACGGTCCTGTCGGACCTGACGGTGCCGGCGGTGCGGGAAGCGAACCGTATCGTGCAGACCCTCCTCATCCCCGCCTCCGAGATCGCGAAGCGGGAGAAAGCCGTTCGGGCGGTGATCCACTCCGGCTACTTGGAAGGGTCCCCCGACGACATGCCCTGGCAGTCGCAGCTGTGGATGTACGCCCGCGGTGAAGTCACCCGCGAGCAGCTCAGCGCCTACGCCGACGAAGGCAGACAGATCCCCCGTGCCCCCGACCACGGTGCTGTTGGTCCGGCGGACGTTCCCGAGGACTGGTGGCAGACCACACAGGCCCGAATCCGCCGGAACCTCCTGAACACGACCCTCACCGAACCCGAAGTCGCTGCGGCCCTGCAGGTCAGCATTGACGAGGTCGGGGAGCTGTTCGAGTCGTGCCGGCTGACGAGCTTCGACCTCGATGGCGAAGAACGCATCCCGGACTGGCAACTCGTGAAGCCCGCCCTCCCCGAGTTCGGCGACCCGTCCTCGCTGCTGCCAGGCCTTGACGTCCTCTACGCGGCAGCCCCGCAGCCGCTCCTCGACGCGGCAGCAATGACGGAGTTCATCACCACACCCTTGGACTTCCTCGCCGTCGACGACCGGATCCTGACCCCGCTCGACTGGATGCGGGAAGGCCGACCGCTGACGACGATCATCGCCCTGTTCCGCGGACGACGGTGGCGACCATGACCAACCGGCCGGACCTGTTCCTCCTCAACGTCTCCTACGACGTCACCGGGGTGCACGGGCACGTGTTCTTCCGCGACCCGCCTAGCAGCGAGCTGCGGCAGGTCATCATCCGCAGCACCGACACCGGCAACATCTGCGAACCAGTACACGGGGACACCCGCGACGGGTGGGAACCGTTCCTCGAAGAAACCCGCTGGCTGATCGCCATCACCCGGCCCGACACCCCGGGAGAACAAAGCTGATGGGACTGAGGCTCGAATGGGTCGCCGCCGCATACGCCGGCCGGCCGCGGATCACGATGCCGTATGGGCTCGGTGACACCACCGACCTCACCGACACCCTCACCGTCCTGAAACTCGCTGGGCTTCGCGCGGTCGTGGAGACGCACGACACAATCCGCCTCCCCGACGGCCGCCGAGCACGCTTCCCGACCCTCACCCAACGCCCCCGCAACGACGACCCGACTGATGCGGAACTGCTCCTGCTGGCCCCGCGGACCGTGACTGCGACGCAGATCGCGCTCGCGGAGCAGACGGCGACGGTGCTGCTGGTCGACGTCGACCGGCGCCGCGTCTGGATCGACGGCAGACAAGCCCTCGGGACGAAGGAACGATGGAAGGACGCCGCCCCCATCTACGTCACCTTCGCCGTCGCACGGCTGCTCGCCGTCAACGGCTCCACCTTCGACAAGCTCGTGCAGGCCGGACTCACTGCCGGACAGGTAGATGACGCGCTCGCACGCCTCGGGAAGCGCGTGCACCGCACGGACATCGGGTGGGAGTCACGGCAGGTCGGTGGCCTCGTGGACTTCGCTATCGCCTGCTATCCAGGACCGGGCGGCGTCAGGACACGATGGACGTCCGACCTGCCGCTGGCCGAGCAGGCGGAACGGCTCATAGGTGCGGGCTGTCGCATCTCCGGGCGCGCCATCTCCGCCCGGCCCGGCTACCCCGCCATCAGTAGACGGGAGATGCCGTACCGGCTCGTCGCGTTCACCGAGGAAGAAGTTGACATGGCCGCGCTCGGGTTCGAACCCGACACGATCGGCTTCGCCGGCACCGAACTCATCCGGCCAGCGGACCCCGCGATCTTCCTCACCGCGGCCGCCGCCGGCTACACGGACCGCACCGACGACATCATCACCGCGAACACGATTCTCCGCGCCGACTACCGCAACGCCGACGACACAGCGTCCCTCGAGGAGGTGCGGAACCGGCTGCAGTTCCTCGCCGACATCGGCTACGACCTCCGCCACAACCTGCCCAACTGACGAGGACGCAGGGGAGTGCTCCTCGGTCAGCAACCGAGCACCGTCTCACTTCTGCGCGCCCGCAGACAAGTCCGACACGCGACTTTGAGTGGATCCGACACGCCGAGACGAAGATTCCACACTTGTGGATCGAGCGCGTCCACGGGTGTGGGGAAGTGTCGGTGGTCGGCCGTGGATGCTTGATGTTCCGGGATTACCCGAACTGTTCAGACTGTGGAAGACGTTGTGGAGAACTACACGGCTGTAACACTTCCATCAGACACAAGTGCGGCAGGGCAGTGGTCCGTCGTAGGATCGAGTTGAGGCCGAACACAGTTTCGAGCCTCGTAACGCAAGAACCTCCAGTCGATTCCGACTGGAGGCGCCAGCGGGACTGCATTCCGGATCTAGCTTGCCGGCACGGATCGGAAATCAGCCCTTACCACGAAAGTCAGGAACATGTCAACTCCCGCCCCTCATGGCTATCAGTTTAGGCCCCAACTGCCCACTTTGGCCAACATCCGTGCGCGCCTTGGGCGTGTCGAGTTGCGGATCTTGAAGCCCTCGCGATCCGTGATCACTGTGTCGCCTGACCTGCGAGCGATCATCGACTTGATGAAGTTCGCGGTTGCAGCCTACGTGGCTATCCGCTACAGCGTCGGGCTGTAACTGTCAAGTACCGAACGGTCTCGACTCCTCAGAGTCGAGGCCGTTCGGTGTCTACAGAGACGTGGCCGCGAACCACACGACATCAAGGACATCCACATGGACATCATCGGCGAGATCGCCAGCAGCGCCCGACCGCGGTAGGTCACCGTGGGCCACTTGTCAGCCGCCCGTCTGAAGGTTCACGCTCTGCGGGCCAATCGTCTACCCGCGGAGTGCGCTCCGATGCAGCAGCGCCGACTGGCGCATCTGCGGTCTGGCCATCACACGCTCCCCCGAGCCGACTCCCGCAGCGGCGACGACGCGGCCTCGCTCGAAGAAGTACGGAACTGGCTGCTGTTCGCCGCCGACACCAGCTACGACCTCCGCTACAACCTGCCCAGCTGACGAAGACCAATCGATTAGGTGGAAGTCACATCACCTTGCCATGGTGCTTCCCCGAACTGCGCCACACCCAGGCGGCGAGCTTGGTCTCGCCGCGACCGGCTTCCACCCAGACGGCGTCCCGAGTCAGGCGGTACGCATGGGCGTCACTTCGACGAATCAGGCGGTCGGGCAACTGGAACCACGCATGCACCGGCAACGACTTCGGCAGTTCGCGCATCTCCGTGCCACGGGCATCCTCCTTGAGCGAGAACGGCGAGCCGGGCAACCAACGATCCGAACGGAGACGACCCATGACCGCGACAGTAGGAGGCCGCACCTACGTTCGCATCCCGGGCCCTCATCGAGAACATCCCCGGGACCAGTCATGTGAGCAGCTTCGCTTTGTGTCGTCCTTCTGCCTTCGCTTTGTGTCGTGACCGCGTCCCGGTAGCTGGTGAATCAGCGGACAGTTCCGGCGGATGGTGCTGGCTGCGTCGAGTTCTTCCAACTCACCGTGAAGGCAATGGCAATGAGGAGGACCGCGCTGACGAGTCCGGTGCCCGCGTCGAGGCCGCCTCGAGAGTGTGGGACGGCGATGTAGTCGGCGAAGGATGCGCCGATCGGTCGGGTGAGGACGTACGCGGTCCAGAACGCTGTGACAGGGCCGAGGACCGCTGTTGCCCGTGCGAGGACGACGACGATCATCGCGGCAACGAACACGAGGCCGCCGCTGAGGTAGCCGAGGTGGAAGGTGCTGGCGGCGAGGTCTCCGGCGGCGGTCCCCATTGCGAACGTGGTGATCACGGCGGCCCAGTAGAACAGTTGCCGGGGGATGCTGGTGATGGTGTGCACGTCGACCGTTCCCTCGACGCGACGCCACAAGACAAAGACGGCGACGAGCCCGGCGAGGAACACGGGCGTCGACACCGCGTAGGGGACGCCGAGCGCGACGTGGGTGACGTCGGCGACCATCGTGCCAAAGACTCCCACCATGGAAACGGTGCCCCAGTACAACCAGGGCCGGTATCGGTCCGCCCGCAGCTGGACGATGAGGATCACCGCGAAGAGGACCGCGGTGATCAGCACGGTCGGGACGGGGGCGAAGCGTGTGACGAGGAAGTCGGAGAGTGCTTCACCCATCCCGGTGGTGAGGACCTTGATCAGCCAGAACGATGCGGTGGGTTTCGGCACCCGGTTCAGCTCGCCTCGCGTGGTGTTCACTGCTCGCGAGCCGTCCGCTCAGCGGATGCGGGCGCGGATGCGGACGTGTCTCGGTTCTTCCGAGCGACGTGGCGGCGGAGTGCGCCGATGACGATCGGGAGGATCGAGACCAGGATGATGACGAACATCAGCGCGTCGATGTTGTGAGCGATGAGCGGGATGCCGCCGAGGAGCACACCGACAACGGTCAGGCCGCAGGCCCAGGAGATCGCGCCGATGAGGTTGAAGAGCAGGAACCGGCGGTAGTGCATCTGCGCGGTGCCGGCGGCGAGGGGGACGTAGGTGCGGACGATCGGGACGAACCGGCCGAGGACCAGGCTGAGGCCGCCCCACTTGGTGAAGAACGCCTCCGCTTCGTCGAGTCGAGCGGTGGTGAGGATGCGGGCGTCTTCCTTGAACAGGCGTCGCCCGAAGCGCTTCCCGATCCAGTAGCCGACCTGGTCGCCGGCGATCGCGGCGATCGCGGCGACGATGGCGACCTGCCACGGTGTCACACCGAGCGTGCTGCTGATGATCGCTGCGGTGACGAGGAGCGAGTCTCCGGGCAGGAAGGGGAACAGGACCCCGGACTCGATGAAGATCAGCAGCGCGATCCCGGCGAGGACGAACGGGCCGAACGCATGCAGCACGGAGGCTGCGTCGAACAGGCTCACTGCGAGCGGAACGGTGTGGAGCACGAGGTGCCTTTCACGGGACGGGCTGGTGCAGCCGCCGTTCGAGTCGACGGCGGCACCAGCGAACGGGGTCAGACGGTGAGTCGGCTCCGCTGCGCGGGTTCCTCGCGGCGGAGCCGGATCACGAGGAAGCTGATGATCGCGGCGATGACGACGAAGAACACGACGCTCGTGGTGATGGTCCCGATCCCGAGTCCGCCGTCCTTCGTGGACGCGGACAGCAGGTCACCGGTGGACGCGCCGAGGGGACGGGTGAGGATGTATGCGATCCAGAAGCACAGGACAGGACCGCGACGGCCGATGAACCAGACCGCAGCGGTCAGGGCGATAGCGCCGGCGAAGAGCAGCAGGGACGGGAAGTACCCCAGGCCGGTCTGCTCGGCGATCAGGTCACCGGCAGCGGTACCGAGTGCGAACGTGAACAGGATCGCGAGCCAGTAGAACGCTTCGCGGCGGACCGTGTCGATGCTGTGGATCGACAGGGTGCCCTCGACGCGGTACCAGATCGCGAACACGACCAGCAGGGCGACGCCGAAGACGGTGGTGCTGACGGCCAGGGGGATGCCGAGGCCGTCGGTGAGGTTGTCGGTGACGCAGGTGCCAACGATGCTGATCAGCACCACGGTGATCCAGTACAGCGGCGGCCGGTAGCTGCGGGCACGGAACTGCAGCACCAGGAACACGGCCAGCGCGGCCGCCATGATCAGCGTTGTCAGCGGTAAGCCCAGACCGACGGTGTCGCTGAGGAGGTCCGCCGCGGTCTCGCCGACGGTGGTCGCGAGGACCTTGATGATCCAGAACGACGCGGTCGGATCAGGCACCTTGTTCGAGCGGCTCCGGGTTGGCATCGGCGCTGCGGGCGAGTGGGACATGGCGTTCTCCTCGTCGGGACGGGCCGTGCCGCGGTGTGCGGGACCGGCGATGCTCCGACGGTAGAAAGCGGCGCGCAAGACTCCACCAAGAATCACGCCTGACTGGTGGGGAGATCGGTTTCTTGGCCGTTCCTTGACCAGCGGCGGTGAGGATCCGTGCACCGGTGTTGCCATGAGTGAGGCAGGATCGAGCCAACACGGCGACGCCGGAACGCACCCCCTCGCGTTCCGGCGTCGCTTGTCCGGAAGGGGTCTCATGTCGGCAGGATGGCGGTCAACGGTCGCAGACAAGCTGGCTCGATGGTCGTTCCGGTCGAGTCCTGAGACCGACCCGGACCGGTTGACCTACCGACGGTCGGTGGTCGGGATTGCGCTCCGCGTCGCGGTCGTGTCAGCGGCGCTGGTGATCGCGATCATCGTCCTCGTCGTGACGTACGTGTTGTGGCAGCTGACACCGAACCAGCTCCACGAACGCCCCGGGCCGACCGACATCCACATCTACCTCGACACCATCGACCTGAGCATCGCGGTCATCGGCGTCGGTGGTCTCGCGATCATCCTCGCCGGCATCGCAGCATGGGTCATCGCCCGTCGAGCAGTGCGGCCGATCGCGGAAGCGGCACGGATGCAGCGCACCTTCGTCGCGGACGCCAGCCACGAGCTCCGCACCCCGTTGACGGTGCTCCATGCACGCGTGCAACGTCTGCAACGCATGACCCCGGCGCACGATCGGCGGCGCCCGGTCGTCGACGAGCTGCGTGGCGACACGCAGATCTTGATCAACATCGTCAACGACCTCCTCGAAGCAGCTGCAGGGTCGGGTGGCTCGGACGGCGCCGCTGACCTGAGGGCCGCGATGGAAGCCGTGCACCGCGACATGGACGTCCTCGCAACTGAACGGCAGGTGCACCTCGATGTCGACCCGGTCGACGCGGTGGTGCAGGTGTCGGAGACCCAGCTGCACCGCTGCCTGATTGCCTTGTCCGACAACGCCATCGGCCACACCCGGGCCGGTGGCAGCGTTCACATCACCGCGGTGACTAACGGTGGTCGCGTGACGATCCGCGTCGCGGACGAGGGCCCCGGCGTGGTCGGTATCGAGCCAGCACGGGTCTTCGACCGGTTCGCTCACGGCACCCCCGTCGAAGCGACCACGACAACCAGCACCCGCACGGGGTACGGCATCGGGTTGGCGTTGGTCCGCGACATCGCCGTCAGAGCCGGCGGCGACGCCGTCGTCGTCGTCGAGCACACCGATAGCAGCGGGACGGTCTTCGCACTCCGTCTCCCGATCACAGACGACCGCGCACCGGAACACGATCGGGAGGCCCGCGCATGATGCCGCGACTGCTGCTCGTCGAGGACGACCCCCGACTCGGGCCGCTGGTCGCGGACGAGCTGGCCGAGCAGTGGACCGTCACGCTCTGCGCCGACGGGGAATCCGCGCTCGAGACCGCAGACGCGGAGTACTTCGACGTCATGGTCATCGACCGTCGACTCCCGGGCATCGACGGCACCACGGTGATCGCGACCCTCCGACAGCGACGCATCAGCACCCCCGTGCTGATGCTCACCGCCCTTAGCGAGGTCCACGACCGTGTCTCCGGGCTGGACGCCGGCGCCAACGACTACCTCGTCAAGCCGTTCGACTTCGACGAACTCACCGCCCGGCTCCGCGCGCTCACCCGCGACTACACCGGCACCGGCACCAGCGTCGAGATCGGCGGGTGGGCGTTCTACCCCGAGGACCACAGCATCACCTCCCCCTACGCGGGACGGGTGATGCTCACCGAGAAGGAAACCGCGTTGCTCCGGCTGCTCGCGGGCGAACCATCCCGCGCGTTCACCCGGCAGCATCTGCTGTCCGCGGTGTTCGACAACGGCGAGCAGCTCGGCACGGTCGACACGTACGTCCACTACATCCGCCGGAAGACCGACCGCGACCTCATCACCACCATCCGCGGCGTCGGATACCGGCTCGGCACACCAGTCTGAGGCCACCGCTCAGTCATCGAAGAGGCCCTCGCGCTCAGCTTCCGAGGCCACTGCGAGTACAGCAGCTCCAACCGAACCGACGATCACCAGCAGCACGACGACCACTGCGCACACCAACCACACGCCCACGGGGAACCACCTCCGAGGCCACCCTCGCCGCTGCACACCAAGGAACGACCAAGTCTCAGCCTCAGCCCATGTCAGTGCGCTGACGTGGTGGGCCTGGTCGCGACTGGTGCCAACCACTGCGTCAGGCACACCGCGGTGCACGATCCGGCGGCCATGATCGCGGCGAGCACCACGATCTGGAACCGGCCGGCGTCCAGCGGCGACAACCCGCCGAACACCGCTCCGACAAACGCGCCGGGCAACGTCACCAACCCGGTCGTCTTGGTCTGATCTACCGTCGGCACGAGCGCCGCGCTGACCGCCCGACGCACCAGCCGTTCCGTCGCACGTCGAGGTGACGCTCCAAGCGCGAGCCACCCCTCGACCTCGTCCCACTGATCGGCCACGAGCTCCCGGAACCGCCGGCCGCTGATGGTCGCAATCGTCATCGCGTTTCCGATCACGATCCCACCGATGGCGAGGGCGTACCGAGGGCTGAACTCGACCGCACCCGTGCCGAAGACGACGCTGCCGGTCACCAGGACGCCGCACGCCATGGACACCGCCACCGGAAGTGCCATCGTGGACACGCTGCCGAGTCGACGCGCGGCAGTCACCACAGCGACGGAGAACATCATTAGGAGTGCCGCCCCGATCAGCAGCGGCGATCGGATGATTCCACTCAGCACCAGGCTGATCGCCGCCAGCTGTGCCGCGCCACGCACGATCGCGACGGCCGGCGCCCATGGCACTTCCGCCCGCGCCAGGACCAGCACCGCAGACGCGACCCCAAGGAGCAGCACTACACCGAGCAGCGCGTGCGTCAGCTGATCAGCCACGCGTGCTCCGAACACTCACGTCTGAACTGTAGGCCTCTGGCTCCGCGGCCCTTGCGGCACGACTGACCCCGACCGACCCTCCCACCGGTGTCCGATAGCCGATCCGGCGCGGTGGAAGGGGCGGGAAATCGGCGCGGCGGTGCATTCGATTCGGGTGCATACTGGTGGTGTCTTCGGACCCGGCAGTGGGGCTTGCCGGACCCAACTTCGACACTCGTCGACAACAGTCCCTATCTCAGCTGGTCGCGCTTCTGCGCGCCTGAGGTAGGGAGAAGACATGGGACAAGCAGTACCGACCGGCGCGGTCGTCGTCGGCGTGCGGGCCGGGCAGGTGCGTGACGTTGTGACGGTCGCGGCGCAGATCGCTGAACGCTTCACGGTTCCCCTTGTGTGCGTGACCGTCGACCCAGCGCTCCTGTCAGCCGGGAATCGAGCGGACGGGTCCGAGATCATCGAGCCGATCGATCCGGACTCGGCAGACGCCGGGCCGGCGGATCTTCCCGAAACTGACCGGGCCGTCATCGAGCAGATCGCCGCTGCTCGGTCGGTTCACGCCTCGGTGCTGGCGAAGGTCGGCGATCCCGCACGCGCGCTGGCCGCGGTCGCCGAGGAACGCGACGCGGTGATGATCGTCGTCGGCGCCCAAACCGGTCGCCGGCGGATCACGGAGTTCTTCAACGGCTCGGTCGCGGCGCGACTCGCGCATCAGCAGCACCGTCCCGTCCTCGTGGTCCCCGTGAACCCCGTGGGGTTCGATGAACCGCTCCCGTGGGATGCGTCATGACGGGTGCACTGGTGCTCCTTCGGCATGGGGAGAGCACCGCGAACCAGGCCGGGACCTTCACGGGCCTGCTCGACGTGCTCCTCACCGCTCGCGGTGAGGAGCAGGCTCGACAGGCCGGTCGGCTTCTTGCCGTGCACCACGTGATCCCGGACCTGATCCTCACGTCGACGTTGCAGCGCGCCGTCCACACCGCGGACCTCGTCAGCGACGTCCTCGGTCGGGACATCCCGACCACCGCGGTGTGGGAGTTGAACGAGCGGAACTTCGGCGCGCTCACCGGGATGACCAAGGCGGCATCCCTCGCTGCGCTTGGGGACGCCGAGTACCTGCGGCTGCGCCGTTCCCGAGACGGCCGACCAGCACCGATGCCACTCCGGCAATGGCTCACCCTTCGTCGGAGCCCAGCCCTGCGGGGTCTTCCGCGGGCGGCGGTCCGGCGAACGGAATCATTCGCCGACGTCATCACCCGCATCCGCCCAGTGCTGCGCGACCGGCTCCTACCCGCGGTGGCGGCGGGGCGGACGGTGTTGGTCGTCGCGCACGGGAACTCGTTGCGGGCGCTCTGCGCCTGCATCGATGACCTGTCGGATGCGGAGCTGGCGGAGCTGAACCTGCCCACTGGGCAGCCCTTGCTGTACCGGCCGACTGGCGCCGGTTCGTTGCAGCCGCGGGGTGGGGAGTACCTCGACCCTGCAGCACATCACGCCGCGGCTCTCGTCGCGGCAGAAGGCGGAACATGACCACCCGAACGGACACCCCGATACTCGATGATCAGCTCCCATCCGACCCCGACGTCGATGTTTCCGATCCGCGACCGGTCATGCGGCCCGTGCACTTGCGGTGGCGCTACCTTGGCCTCGTCGCGCTCGGCGGTGCCGTCGGCACCGCGCTCCGCGACGTCATCAGCGGCCTCCTCCCCGCAGATGGTGGGGTGAGCTGGTCGATCTTCTGGATCAACATCACCGGCGCACTGCTGCTCGGTGTGCTCCTGGAAGCGCTCGCGCACCGCGGGCCCGACCAGGGCCGCCGTCGCGTCCTGCGGCTCCTCCTCGGCACGGGGGTCCTCGGTGGGTTCACTACCTACAGCACACTCGCCGAGTCCACCGCCGCGCTGTTCCTGGGCGGGCATGGCCTCGCCGGCACCGGGTACGCGCTCCTGACCGTCTTGTCTGGTGCGATCGCGACCGCCTGCGGGCTCGTCGTCGCGTCTTGGTTCCGTCCGCGGGAGGTGCGCGCATGAGCCCGCTCCTGGTCCTCGCCGTCGCGGCCGGTGGTGGGGTCGGCGCTGCCGGACGGTTCCTTCTCGACGGCCTGATCAACACGGGCCGGCAGTTCCGGCTCCCGGTCGGGACGTTGACGATCAACATCACCGGGTCGCTGCTACTCGGGATCATCGTCGGCGCTGCTACACACCTCGGCGCGGTGCCGGTCGCGGTCCTCGGGACCGGGGTGATGGGCGGCTACACCACGTTCAGCACCGCCAGCTTCGAGACCGTCCGCCTCGCCCGCGGCGGCCGGATCAACGCCGCCGCCGTCAATGGTCTCGGGATGCTCGTCGTCTCCGTCGCCGCAGCGACCGCCGGCATCCTCCTCGGCGGTCTGCTGTGACCGCCACCCCACATCCTGAAACGGACCTCCCCATGCAGTTCGACGTCACGATCGAGATCCCCCGCGGCAGCGGCAACAAGTACGAAGTCGACCACACCACCGGCCGGATCCGGCTCGACCGGGCCGTGTTCACCAGCATGGTGTTCCCCCAGGACTACGGCTCCATCGACAACACCCTCGGCGAGGACGGCGACCCCCTCGACGCGCTCGTGCTCCTACCCCGCCCCACGTTCCCCGGCGTCGTGATCGACGTCCGCCCGGTTGGGATGCTCCGCATGGTCGACGAGAACGGCGGCGACGACAAGATCCTCGCCGTCCCCGCCGGCGACGACCGGTTCGAAGACCTGCAGGACATCAGCGACGTCCCGGAGCACACCCTCATCGAGATCG
>Ga0308160_10004552_pt1 | contig 14791 bp, 21 predicted proteins | sample PhyFR1_FD_201036 | JGI IMG/M metagenome (GOLD analysis project Ga0308160, IMG submission 201036) | Phyllosphere microbial communities from UC Gill Tract Community Farm, Albany, California, United States - DLSLF.R1 | ecosystem: Host-associated > Plants > Phyllosphere > Unclassified | place: USA...
TCTCCATTCTTGTCGCAGAAAATGTCCGAAGTGATGGACATGCTATCGGCCAATTGGCTCGAGTACGGACACTCGGCGACATTGGACCAATCTCCTCGGCTGTACGCGTAGAGGAAATCTGCCCAAGCTTCAGAAGCGGTCGACGCCGGCGTGGTCGAACGTGGCGAGTCGGTCTCATCGGCGCTGGTATCCGGTACCATAGTCGGGCACTCGAGTACGGTGTCAGTGTCCATGTCAACGTGACATTCGCGAGCTGTGTTGCTTGCTGAGTGGTAGAGTAGGTGTGACTTGTACAGACGTTTTTAATCTAGCATCAATTTTAGTCTAGAGTAGTTTACTGATTCCAGCAATCCGAACAGTTGGTTCCTGATTGTCTGGACTATGCTACTTTCGGTAATAAACAGGATAGCGTGCCAATCATCACACTTTGCTGTTTTAATAACAAGGGCAGATGGTATGTTAGTCACCACATGTATGTACTCCGCATGCACGGATGTATAGCGACGGGACAGAGGGAGACGACGATGCTCTGCGTCTTTGGCGGTATCAAGTCGTGATCTAGTGGGTATGGTATTGTCCACGCCTAGCTGACTACCCACGCGCCTGTCTTTTCGGACAAGGCCGACAGGAATGATTTGAACGATTTCGGAACTTCTGCTCGTCATCTTACTACATCATGTCTAATGTCAAGGCGACCGCGGCTGCTCTATGGACCATAGCTCACTCGGCATTGTATGGCTTCCATATCACCTCATTGAATGGAGTCCAAGCGGCTGTTGTCTGTCCTGATCAATCGGCTGTGTCCAGGCGTTTAGGGCTTCGCGATTGTCTCGATCTATCGGTATGTGGTTGGCAGTGAGATGGGGCTGACTTTTAGGACTCGGCATTCGGTGTAGCAGTGACCATTTTGACCCTTGGAGGGCTTCTGGGAACCTTGGCGGGAGACTGGGGAACGCGTCGATTCGGACGAGTTGGATTGTTACGGGTGTCTGAACTCCTCTTTGCCATCGGTACTGCTCTCGTCGGGTTGTCGAATGGGCTTGCTCCCTTGATCATAGGAAGGTGAGTCATAGGTACGACGAGACTTCTGACAATGTAGATTGTTGATCGGTATCGCTTCTGGCCTGGTACTCGTCACGGTCCCTCTGCACCTTTCGGAGATCGCTCCAGAACGATTAAGTCGGATTTTTGGTACCTTACACCAAATATCGATAGGACTGGGGATGATAGTGGCTCAATGCCTGTCCATGCCATTCGAGAAGCCCTTTCAATGGCGCTACGTCCAGCTTGTCGGAGTTGGAATAGCGGTATCGCTCATGGTGGCCAGCTTTTCCATGAACCGATCGGGCAAGAGTTCTGGTACGGGAGATTCGGAAGAGAGCAGGCTGTTGCTCGATCGAGGTATGTTCTCTTAACCGTCCCTTACTAACAGCCAGAATCAGATGTGGATGTCGAGCCACTGAGTGTTAAGGAGCTGTTCACGACCGACGATGGAATTATACGGAAAGCTCGTGAGATATCAATGTCGTGTCTAACTCGACTAACCTCGCAGTACTGGTAGTTGTTGCTGCTCAGTTCGGTCAACAAGTCTGCGGGATATCGCCAGGTAAGCACTGATATGGTACGTACGATCTAACATCAGTCATGTACTTTTCTACCAAAATCCTTGGCCCCGTCTTCCACGATAACTCCAAGCTGGTCGCACTATTTGTCATGGCGGTCGGAATCCCTTTCAACTTTGTCCCGGGCTGTCTACCTCAGGTAAGCGACGTGTCCATGACCTGACTGACGAGCTCAGGCATTTACCACTAAGCGGATGCTACTGGGTTCTTCCGCCTTGACCGCACTGTTTTCGCTACTGCTTGGGATCGGTCTCAACAAGCACAATCAAGTCTTATCTGGCCTATCGGTTGTCGCCTTCGTCATCTCCTTCAGCTTGGGCCTTGCACCTATGGCATGGGTAATCCTGCCCGAGGTAATGCCGAAAGAAGGCCGGACAGCGGGGAGTTCCGTCGCCGTTTCCGTGAATTGGATAACGAATTTCGTTGCTGTAAGTCCAAAATAAATATCGATATTGACGCTCAGGGATCATCATTCTTGCCAGTGCAGCAATGGCTGAAGCATGGGAACGAAGGCGAGGGATACATCTTTTACATCTTTGCTGGAGCCAGCCTTGTGGCGTTTCTCGCCATTGGCAGAGCTTGTAGGGTGTACGAGCGGTCAATTGCCAGCTCAGAGTAAACACGATCTACGTTCCCTTTGTATCCAATGATAAGTTATCGGAAGCGAGGCTCGTGACTGAGCTCCACCTGGTCCAAACCAGATCTGACTTCCTGACATGTTTCTGCTTGATCGGGTAACTCCGTGGACGAGGGGTCGCGCTGATTCGTTCAAGATTGTACCTGAATCTCAATCTGGCTAGCGCAAAAATACCTGGCCAATCATGCGTTCACAGATCAAGACGCTGGCTTGGCTGAGAAGTCCGAACGGCCCGACGAGCAGTGTATCCACATATATAGGCAGTCAGGACGTAGGGGTGAGGACCGTATCACCTCTTTTATTTGAAGATACATTCATCCACCATGTCGACATCGGAAGAAAGAGAGATGGAGAGGCGTATTCTAAGGAAGCAAGACCTGCATATCATGCCTTGGTAAGTTCAATCTTTCCTATAAAGATCATCCGCTGACTGGCAGGATCATCATTGCATACCTTCTGAACTACCTGTGAGTTTCTCAAATCTCCCTCGCCGAGGACACGCTGACTGTGCAGAGACCGAACCAATCTCGGTAATGCGCAAGTCTATGCTTTTGCCTGCTCCTATGACTTGACTAACTTTCACAGTCGAACTCTCAACAACGACAAACCTGGTCATAATTTATCCGAGAGCTTGAATCTTGTCGGTGATCGATACAACCTGGTCGTCGCCATGTTCTTCGTGTACGTTATCTGTCGTTTTGTACAGCAGGTGTCTGACAGTTACAGCCCATATGTCATCTTCGAGTTTCCCAGTAACATCGCGTAAGCCTTCCTCCTGGTTCATGCGGACTTTGACTGATAAGCAGTATGAAGTACTTCACGCCAAGCAAGTGGATCAGCCGAATCATGGTTTCTTGGGGTATCGTCACCATCTGTACAGCTGCCGTGTCTAGCTACGAGGGCCTGATCATCTGTCGAGTATTCTTGGGTGTGGCTGAGGCTGGATTCTTTGTGAGTGGATCGAGGACATCGTCCGACCTCAAGCTGACTGTCCCAGCCGGGTATCATCTGCTATCTCTGCTTCTGGTATGTTTGATGGTGATAAGGGAGACGCAATGAACCTGACTTTACAGGTACAAGCCTGCAGAACGAGCGACTAGGATGGCCATCTTCTCGGCTTCAATTGCTGTAGCTGGGTGAGTCACCATTCCGGTCGATCGTGACGGTAGCTGATCAGTGCTAGAGCGTTTGGTGGTCTTATCGCGACTGGTGTCGGATTTTTGTCTGGAAAGGCAGGCTTGTATGGTTGGCAATGGCTGTATGTCCTTTCTCTTTCTATATCTCAATCATATCTCTAATCTCCAGGTTCATCCTCGAAGGTATTCCCGCAGTCATTGTCGGCGTTCTCATCTGGTTCTTCCTCCCAGACTACCCCGAGACCGCCAAATTCCTCACCCAGGAGGAGAGGGATTTCTGCAACACCCGTATGGGTCCCTTCGCTCCTCGTGGTATGTGACTACTCTGTGTCGCCCGTCTGGTGCTGACCCCGATATAGGTACCGATAAACACTTTGACAAGAAGGACTTTATCGATACGTTGTGCAGCTGGCAATTCTGGTACTTCTCCATTCAGTATTTCTTCCTTACCGTGAGTCTTGCCTTTTCGAATAGGATTGAAGGTCAAAGCTAAATCTTACAGAATGCGCTCAACGCTTTCGGTTTTTTCGCACCAACCATCATTGCCAATTTGGGATTCCGAGGCTGTGAGTCTGAGCAAATGACGGCTGCGACAAGGGGCTGACTTAATAGACGAGGCACAACTCCTCACCGTTCCACCCAACGCATTCGCTTTCTTCGTCATCATCGGAAACGCATGGCACTCTGATAGGAAGAGGGAACGACCAGCGGTATGTTGTTCTTGTTGATCGGGAAAGAGTCGACTGACGGCAATAGCATATCATCGGTGCTTTGATCTTTGTTGCGATCGGATACATTCTACTCGCCACGGTATCTGGAGTCGGCGGTCGATACGTTGGAGTCTTTATGATTGCTTGTACCAACGCCGCGGTCATTCCATTCATCGCCTACCGAACTGCTACGGTCATCGGCTCGACCAGTACAGCATTCAGTACGGGTGGTATGATCGCCATCGCCAACACTGCCGGTATTGTGGCACCCTACCTTTTCCAATCCAAGTACTCGCCAGACTAGTGAGTTCCTTGCTTGTCTATTAGGAAACAGCTGACAACACAGCTTCCCCGGACTATGGACCTTATTCGCCATGCTTGTCGTGTCGGCGTTCATGACTGGTTTCTTGTGGTGGAAGATTGGAGCAAGTTCCGAATACCGAGGGACAGGGTCAGTCGAGCGATTCGAGGAATTCGAGGAAGTGCAGGAAAACAAAGAAGGAGCAGACAAGGCCAAGGGACTTGATGCTGATCCGGCGGTCACTACTGTACAGGACGGGGGTGTCGAAATCCGGGGCGTTGAGCTGGACGATGAGGGTCGACAGAGAAACTAGACTGGTTGTTCGGGAGGTAGAGCCGCATATTGTAGATTTGGCATGGAAATTCTCGACGCTTGCCTTCTCTTTCGTCTTATGGGTCTGCATGAAGTTGCTCAGTTCGGTTCCTTCCTGGATGAATACGCTTTTCAGTTACGACAAATATGCCAAGTCGAGCAACGGGACCGGGTAGACGGGCTAAGAGATGTGGGGGTGCCTGCCAAGTCGTACCACCAGGTACCTGTGTCGACGTGCCCGATCGACATGTCTCCCATGTGTGTTGGCAGATCCATTGTGACTGGATATATGGGGAGATCTCGATGCATCGTGTGCGGATAGATGTCTCACATCGCGTGTCAGGTCCAATGTTCCAAAAGAAGCTCCTGCATCTCAGTGCCTGATCCCCGATGCACCTTGCGTGACCGAGTCTTAATTACACGGGACGACGAACCCTAGGTTCTGGGAGACAGGAGAGGTACCAGAGTGTCATTTGGGTAATAAATCTCAGAAAGATAAGACGGAGATCCTCAAAGAGGCGCAGAACGTTGGTCGTCGATCAGGCACAGGGATCTCTGACAATTAGCCAAACGGTACCGAACAAGGACGTTGTTTGTATGTGGGTAATAGGTGCGCACCTCTACTCTGATCAGGATGAACTTTGGGCATGACTATAAAGTGAGAGCATGAAACACTTTATCTCGACACTCCTCTTTCACATCCACAATCTACTTCTACCAAGCCGCAACCGAACTTTACAAACGTTTCGACATCACATTCGGATACGATGCGCTTCTCCACTATTCTCGTAGCTGTCTTGAGCACCGTCACGCTCGTATCGTCCCTCAGTATCTTCACCATCGAAGAGATCGACACCACCTACGAGGGAGTCATGAATCGACCACAAGTCCCCGCACCCCAACCTCCTGCTCGATTCCGACAAGCCACTCGAGCCGGAATCATTGCGCGCCAACAGCGAGGACCCGCCCGGAGACAGATTAGTTCTTCTCCCATCTGCAATCGACCCATCACTGGGTCTACACCCTATGCCGTCTTTACCGATGCGTTCTTCTACACGAACTATGCAATTGGATCGCACTACCGCGCCACCCAGGAGGAATGTTACTCTCAATGTGAAACCAATCCAGGTAGGTGCTTCTTTGTCAAGTCTCTTGAAGACGGTGGAGCTGACTATGGCAGCATGTGTCGCCGTCACCTACATCACCTATGCTGGATCTGAAGACTACGCTTGTCGGCCCATTTACCAATTGGCTGGTATGTCAAACTATGCAGGAAGCGGTATCGTAGGCGAAGCAAAGGGAATGACTTGTGCGCAAGTGAAAGCCATGTATCCTGGTAGGTCCTCTCGGCTTGTGGCATCAGAAGCTGAGCTCACGCACGAACTAGATGCTGCAAATTTCAATTGCTGTGACGCACGAAGGGCCTAGGAAATCTCGAGATTCTTTCCATCTGCTTTATCACGTACATTTCACTCGTTTCTGAAAGTATATGTCTATATATACTAGGTTCCTCGCTGTAGATGTATGTCGACCTCCCATATTCGTTCGCATGGCGTCTTATCGCGTGGTCCCGGAAGAAAAGCGATCTTGCATGATTGCCAGAGACCGCCTTCGTGTTGAGTGATACATCAACAAGGCCGCATACAGACCGTCGGTCAGGTGTGACGGTGAGGGGTAGCTTGGCGCATTGTCATTCGGCGCCAAAGTCCGGGAGACGTGTTGATCTCGGAACGAGGTGCGCGCCGTGCCTCATTCCCGACAATCTCGGGGCGCCCAATAGGTCGATTTCTGATGTTCCCTGGTGGAGGATCGACTTGCCTCGACGCGAGCCATCAATTAGCCCTGGTGCCTGATTATTTGCTTGGTATGATTCGCGTCGAAATGTGCCGAGAATATGGTCCATCCGATGTGCTCTGTGATTCCTGCAAGTAATTCCAGAAGGCGGTCCATGATTGTTCCAGGACAGGCACAGGCTCCTTCCAGAAGCCAGAAGCAAGCCTCGACTGTACAGGTAACTTGGGGATTAGAGTCTGGATTGAGGGTTTCTGGGTTTCTGGCGTAATTTAGTGGAACCGAACGAAAGGTTTGTTTATTTCCATCCGGTTTATTGCTTTGGACTGGCTGATTATACGCTATAAGATAAAGCAAGATGGAGATAGTCCTCTCTCTCTCACGACTACGACATTTTCCACCTGACCAACTCACTCACACGTTCTTCACCTCCTCCCGTAAACAAAATGCGAGTCCACGCTGCTCTCCTCGCTCTAATCAGCACCGTCGCTGTAGTGTCTGCTTTCATCAGCGGATACAGTGTCGACATCATCGATACGACACTCGAAGGTTACGCAAACACTCCTCTAGTCGCAGCGCCTGTTCCCGCAGGACGATCCCGACAAGCTACCCGAGCCACCATCCTCGCCCGACAGCAACGAGGACCTGCTAAACGTCAAGCCAGTGCTGTACCTATTTGTAACCGACCCGTGACCGGCTCAACCCCATACGCAGTCTTCACAGACTCATTTCTCTACACCAACAACGTCCTCGGATCAGGATTCGCTGCTACTATTGAAGAATGCTATGCATACTGTGAAGCCACCGCAGGCAAGTCGATCATCCGTATGTATATGATGTGGGTCTGACCCATTTCAGGCTGCGTGGGCGCCACATATCTCCGCGACGGTGGGAACGATGCTTGCGTGCCTCTTTCCCAGCTCGTCGGCATTCAAAATCGGCCTGGGGGCGAGGCTCAGTCTGAAGTCAAAGGCATGACATGTGCCCAGGTCAAGACCATGTACACCTGTGAGTCTGCCCTTGGCTCCTTGGTCTCGGTGCTGATCAAAAGACGCTGCCAGTTACGCTTGTTGCGATGCTTTGAGAACTTAGTCGAAGCGACCGCCAAGTGTCGGACCGATTCCTCCGCCACATACATGTGTTCAACATCTCTCCACTCACGGGCATCTCCATGGACAATCAGCTCGACTTCCTCCTTTTTGGGATCATATGTATCGTGTGTCTTCAGATTTGAAAAGATAGTCAGATCTTGCTGCGTCCAAAAGTAGCCGTCAGGCCTTGCCCGGTGATGCGACCGACCAATTCGGGCGGGACGATTTGCTGAATTTTTAACTGTTCGACCGAGCCAGGCGGCTGCAGCTCCGAATTGAATTACAGCCTGTTCGGGTCGCCAATTTTGGGGTCTGCAGTTTACGAGAGAAAAATTGGTTACCTGGGCAAACATCTCGGTATTAAGGCACGTGCCTTGATCTACATCGGCCATGCGGACCGCGTCTTTTTAGGTAATCAGAGAATGTCCGACGGTCGATTCATGTCCTCGACACGTTGTGATTGTACAATCAAGATCGCTGCCGTTTGCTGAAACTTCGCATATGCTGGATTGATGTGCGCAACGGGAATGAGGTTACCACTGGGCGTGCCAAGTGGCAGGCCGGCCGGATCGAGGGTATTTCGCTGATTCAGACGCCGTTCGTGGCCCAGTCAACATCTTGAGAAGAGCATATAAGCGGGCACGATACGATACCGACCTCCATCTTTTCCTTCGCATTGACATATCTCTACCACCTTCTCGTGATGTTAGTCAAACTCTACGCCCTATGTGCAATCCTCTGCTCCAGTGGACTTCTCGCTGTCCCTTCTCCAGTTGCCGACACATTCGTCTCTCCCCGCGACCTCACTGAAAGGTGGGAGACTCCCGGCGGTCTACCAGGAGGACAACACTTTGCGGCATCACCAAAGCCCAGACAGGCGACTCGAAATCAGATCGTAGCTCGGGCCAAGGCGTTACCCCGAAAGCGAGCTGAGTCCGCCCGTCCAGCTGTCTGTAGCGCCACCTTTGATGCTACGGCAACGCAGGTCGCTCTGTTTGAAGACAGCAATTGGAGTTTCCCCGTAAGTGCCAATCGGTGAGTGTTGAGCGGGTTAGCTGACTTTGTTGAGGAAGTTTCCACAATGCCCAATGGACCATTCACGACCGAAACATGCGCCGCTCGTTGCGTTGATATGGGTGAGCTGCACCTTTCATGCTGTTCTGACAATACAAGGCACAGCATCCTGCGTAGTCTCGGCCGTCGCGGACGGCGATTGCTATTATTCACCGGGCACCACTCAGCTTTATGGTGGGGCCTTCCGGGTCACACTTCCCGGCTTGACTTGCGAACAAGCACGGTCCATGTATCCTCCTGCACAGGGTATGTCATGGGTTTAGTAAAATGTCTCGAAAAGCTGACGCTGTAGCCACCAACGTTGCCGGTTCTTGTTCGATGCTCTACTGTAAATAAATCTCGAATAATTGCGTCTAGACCTCTCCAGCAGAGCATAATCCAGAGCCTTGTCTTAATCACTATGTTCAGTCATCTATAATGCGTTGCGTGTCCATCTCACATGCATGACCTTTCACGGAACGGTCTAGACGAGTACCTCTCCATGCAAAAGCCCACAATATAGCTGGTCGCTTGCAGAATGCCATCAATGAGAACACCATTGCTATCTCGGGGTACGCTGAGCGGAACACCTGACGGTGTCAGTCGACTGAACATTCCCAGGTTCCAGAGACAATTCGCAACGACGGCGAATGCTAATGGAGATTCTGCCCCATTCCCCTCGATCCTGACCGCAATCGGTACCATCCAAGCGAGTGGCCAGACTATAGCAATGGTCTCGATGCCATTGCGAGCTACCTCGTCTTCTCTCAATAGCCTCGCAGCCAAATTCGATCGAAAAAGGGGAATGTACAGTACATACTCTGGTCAGTCCTATTAGTGTCAGTCACTCTTGAAGTGGTTGCTCGTCGATGGGACTTGTGAGTGAGTACCGACGAACAAATAAGGATGGGCGAATTGATCAGTTTGTTGGAAGTTGTTTTCAGGTATGGGGGTCGGGAGTATGCAATTCCTCACTCCTACCTATGTTTCTGAATGTGCTCCGAATAGAACTAGAGGGATAACCTAGATGTTTTTCTCTTTCTGGCAAGCCCCTGCATGAAATAGTCATTAGGCCAATGATATTCCATGCTGACGGATACTGTAGGTTCTCGACAGGCCAGTTCTTTGGTCCGGTCGCTCTTCAGGTCATCTCGAACACTTACCCTGGGGATCACCTGATTCCCACTGTATACCCAAATATGCAGTCCTTCTGGTGATTTCCAGGTGATCGCTGGCTCATGGTCAGTACGCCCAAGGCGGATCGATGATCGCCATTTACATCTTCCTCCCCGAATCTCCAGGTCAGCAAATCAAACCAAAACAAAGAACTTGCCTAATCGTCAGCATGGTGCGCCCAGAATGGACGACCTGAGCACGGTCGAAAGATGTTGGCGAGGTTCAACAAAGGCGTCACAGACTATGATGTGGATTATCAGTACCAGATTCTGGTCAAGGTGGTGGAGCATGAACAAAAGGTAGCAGCCATTCAAAAGAGGGAGAAACGGTACAACATCTTCAGGGGTGTTAACGGGATGAGTCAACAGTGTATAATCACGAGTGTCGGATGGATCCCAGTTCCGAACCATGATCTCGTGTTGGATGTTGGTCGGTAAACAAGTCCCTGGACTTACCCTCTATTCGACCTATGTACTCGTCGTATTCCTTCCAATTGGCAGGTTTGAGCGACCCATTCCTCGGAATGGTCACTTCGAATACCAACTCCCTCGCTGCCCTTTTCCCCATCGTCGCTAGGGTCGAGACGGTTGGAAGGGGAAATATTGCCTGTTCGGCTTTGACACTTCAATGGTTCGCCAACATGGGCATTGTCATCTTGTCACTTGTGCCTGTGAACGACGATCGAAACCGTACTCTGGTAGCTATCGCCTCTTTCCAGTACGTCACACCCACACCCCTTTTTCGGTGCTGATACGTCAGGGATCGGATTAGCAGGTACCGGATCGAATGGATGGGATATGTTGGTGAATTTTCATCTCAGAGGTTACGAGCCCATACTTCCGGATTTACGGCCGCTATGCCTGCCGCTTTTGGGGTTATCACCAATATCGCTGTGGGTACCTGATCAGCTAGGACGCAGCTAACCTAGGTCTTAAAGCACTTGGGTATGTTGACCCGTCAGATGAGGTTCGTTGCTGCTGACACACAAATCTTTGCTGGAGTAGGTGCTCCTCTCTTCGTCGCGAGTCGGTTCATCATGCCCTAGACTGCCAGGTATGATTCCAACATTGATCACCTCTCGATCAGGCTGGTTTGCGTGGATGAAGAGCTACGGAGCTTGATGAACTCTTCGAGACACACACAAATGAAACCTTGGCGATTCCAAAGACAAAAACTGCCATCCAGAAGGGCTTGGAGGAGAGATCGGCGGGTACCGCTCAGTAGAGCTTCTCGGCCTCTGTAATCACATTCTGCCCCGTCGACCTGACGTGAGAAGAGACTGGGTCGTAGGCCCAGAATATCCATGTACGGTAGATTGATGTAGCCCCAGGCATCGAGCAGTGATCGTTTGGGACTTGGTCAGGATGGAGTAGTCGATCAGTGAATGGCCTATACATTCCCTGATTACCTATAAGGAGTCGTCCTCCTTATGCTATCCCACAGACATCGGCGTTGGTCTGATCGATCGGATGCTGTATCTATGCATTTGTATTGTAGTAATCTTGAGTATGAAGCTAAGATGACATTTTAGCTTGAATTGGATTCCTCCCGCTTTTTGCGCTCTTCCGCGAGCTTGGCCATCTGATTATCAGTCTCTGTCAACGTTGCGGTGGACAGACTTACCTCCATCAACTGAGCATCCTCGCCCGACTGTCGACATAGTTCCCTAAACATTCCATCTTTCTGGATCAGTTCCCATGGTGTTCCGAATTCTACAACTTCTCCATGGTCAAGTACCAGTATTCTACCATTTAGCGATTGCTCACGTCTTACAACGAGTAGAGGGAATGGACTCACTTGTCTAGTTCGACAACTGTTAATAGCCTATGGGCAATGACTAGCATTTGGGTATCCTTCAGACTTGTCCTTAAGACATTTTGGATAGTTTGATCGGTTGCATGATCGAGATTGGCGGTTGATTCGTCCATGATCAAGAAAGAGGAATTGTGGAGTTTGAGTAAACCCCTAGCCAGAGCTAGGAGTTGCCTTTGACCTTGACCTGATGTTGTCAGCTCGTTCACTCTCTTATCCACGCCAAGCAAGCTCAGCTGAGAGATAGGCGACTCACTAAAGTTCTTTCCGCCCACAGCGACTTTCTCATCCAAACTCCTAATCGTGACCCTCTCTTCAGCCTCTCCATCATCCACCTCAGTGGACCCATCATCAGACGAAGAATCATGCAAACTTCTCCTCAACGGAGAACCTTTAAGCTGGGTCTTACTTCCCAGACTCTTCAAATCCTTCCTACTTCCCTTCATCGACCCACTTAGCCCCACTCTGGATCCTACCCGACTAGGGAACCCGCTAGCAGTAGGTGTACGACCACTCGATGCCAAGCCGCATTGTCGGAGTGCTTCCCATATCTCGGCATCTTCATGTTGGTTGAATGGATCGAGGTTCTCGCGTACAGTACCCGAGAAAAGCTGGGCTTCTTGGGGTAAGATTGTAAGGCGGGATCGGAGGGTTGAGAGGGATATTTTGGAAATGTCGAGTCCGTCTATACGGATAGACCCGCCTGATTGGTGAAGGAAGCGGAAGAATGATAATGCGAGGGCTAGTGGATCAGGTTGCAATTCTAATCATAATTGGAAGGGACACTCACTAGACTTTCCAGATCCGGTACGACCACAAATCCCAATCTTTTCCTTTGGCCCAATTTCGAACGAGACGCCTCGAAGGACAGGTTCGAGCTGAGTACATCAGACCTGACTCTTATGCGGGGCGAAAGAACATACCTGAGGAGCGTAGTGACAAGTGAGATTGTCAACTTCGACTTTACTATCCCTAGAAGGCCAATAAGCTGGGGGTTCGAGACCACGTTGGTGTTCTTCTTCTTCCACGTCCAGTTCGAGATCTATCATCAGTACGATACTGGACATTCAGCAAAATCTGACTCACACTCTCCGACTCGCTCGACACTGTTCATTGACATTTCAGCGGCGGCGTACATCCTCACAATCCAGAGTACGTATTCGGTAAATGAGACTACCCATCAGCTCTGACCTTCCAGCGATAAAAGGGACATACGAGCATAAGAGATCGAGAATCCAACAGCCCCAGCCGACATTTCTTTGTTCCTCAAGGCAAACACACATGCAAAGATGGTAACGAGTGATCCGGTGAAATTCGAAAAGTTGTGCAAGACCCGGTTAGTCTGCCATAGGTACCAGAAACATCGAGTATTCTGGTCCAATTCACGGAAGATTTTCCTCATGAATCGGGCAGAGTCGCCATACGACCTGATTGTAGACATTCCCACCAAGGCTTCCGAGAAAGAAATGAAGAGGGGTGATCGGGTTGTACTCTACTCAATCAGCTTGATCAGGGTTGGGTTGGATGAGGGATACTCACGTCCATTCGTTTCAGTTCTCGACTCGTGGTCACGTATAGTAAGCCGATGAACCAGTATACGATCGCAATGAGGACCAAGGGGAGGATGAAGGCGGGTGTGGAGAATACTACCACTCCTAGGGAGGCAGCTACGGCAAGGATAGTCTGAAGGAAGTAGAGCAGAACTAATGGTCAGCTTGGTCTCCTATACTGAGTCGAGGGTGTAAACGTACTCTCTCCTGCTTCAGTGTCGATGGACGACATGTCCTTGCTCAACCTATTGATGATCCGCCCCGAAGGGGTGGAATCAAAGAACCTCATCTTGGCGCCCAAAATCCGTTTGAGGAGTTTATCATATAATTTCGCACTAGCTCTCAAAGAACCGATATATCCAATTCCGAACCTGGCAGCGACACCTATGAGGAAGAAACCAGTGATGGCGACATAGACGCCGAGGTAAAACTGTGTAGATCGAGTAAGGAGGTATGTCCGAGTCGACATTTCCGGTTTGGACACGACGTTGAGAATGGTAGTGATTGTAGACGAGTCTTGGTGTGTTGCTGGATCGTTCGCATTTGCCCAATCTTTGATCCAGGCATTGGAGGCGATTTGGAGGAGTTGAGCACCACCGAAAGCTACGCCCAATATGACCCAGAAGAAAAGCCCGCCCATCGATTTGAAATAGAGCATGTACGTCGAAAACTTTATAACTCCCTGTCCCTGGAGTTCGGTGGCGACTAGCTGTTTGGCCAGTTTGACAGCTTCTGGCGCTGCTTCATCTGCATCCATCTTCTTCTTACCGTCAAGAGCATCATGTTCGATCCCATCGAGGTTCTCTTCAATGATATCGACCGGCTCGTCCGAGTCGGCCAATGTGGACGAGGTGGGCGTATCGCTCCTTTCGATTTCTTCTTCGGATAGTTCCAGATCACCCGAGGCGACGAGTTCAGAGGGCGTACCGGCAGCCACGACTTGACCGTCCTGGAGCGAGACGACGTATGCAGAGGAAGGAGCGACGAGGTTGACTTGATGAGTGACCATGATGACTGTTCGATTCTTCATCAATGGCCCCAATAGGCAGTGGACATGTAGATGTCGAGCCGTCTGAGCATCGACGGCAGAAAGCACATCATCGAGCAAGATGGTCCGAGCTGGCGAGTAGAGCGCGCGAGCCAAGGCGATACGAGCCTTTTGACCTCCTGAACAAGTCGTTCCTTTTTCACCTACTTCCGTCTCGTCTCCTAAATCGAAAATCTCGAAATCCTTCTTCAGTGCACAAGCTTGTACGACTGCATTGTACCTCTTTTTATCCCATGCGGAACCGAATACGATATTGTCCTTGATCGATGCGCCGACCAGCCAGGCGCTTTGAGCACAGTAGGCGACTGTATCCGATAAACCGGTGATGGGGTCGACGGGGCAGATTTCTCGATTGGCATGATCGTCCGGCATGTATATCTTTCCTTCCAGAAGTGTGGTCTCGCCAAGTAAAGATTGTATCAAGGTCGTCTTGCCCGATCCGACCGTTCCGATAATAACGCTAAGTTGACCAAGGGGAAAAGACAAGTCAAGGGGACCAAGTTGGAACGGTTCAAATTCCGCTTCCCTCATATCGGCCGCACTCGAATATCC
>Ga0308160_10004553_pt1 | contig 14785 bp, 24 predicted proteins | sample PhyFR1_FD_201036 | JGI IMG/M metagenome (GOLD analysis project Ga0308160, IMG submission 201036) | Phyllosphere microbial communities from UC Gill Tract Community Farm, Albany, California, United States - DLSLF.R1 | ecosystem: Host-associated > Plants > Phyllosphere > Unclassified | place: USA...
ACTCCTATTGGAAGTAGGTCATCCACATTCTTCTTTGATGGTCCTGCACCATTACTTCCTCCGACTTCCTGATCATCGCCAAGTCTTGAAACTTGTAATTCTGGAGATTCATTCCCTTCGGTTCTCCTTCTTCTTGCCTTGGAGGCTATTGATTGCTGGCCCAACATCTCCGCTAGGAATTCGTCCGCTTTTCATCAGCTTTGACAATGCGAGTAAGTCGTCGAGCTTACCACCTGAGAGCTGAACTCCACGCTTCAATCCCGGTGCCCTAGTCTTCCACCCATCTTCCTCTTCCACTTCCTCTTCTCCTTCCTCAGGTACTAGATCCTCCTTCTCATCCAACCCACCAGGTAAGAAAGGCGCATAAGATCCTTTACCCCTTACAAAGTTCTTTGTGGACCCAGGCGCTCTGGTAGTTGATGACGAGAGCGCTGGATGAGCGGGTGGTTTGGGAGCGATAGCTTCCCTCCAGCGAGAGAATGTACCTTCGATACCTCGTGAAAGAGGCAGTACGGTATGTGTTGCTGGGAGCGGTGTCAGTCGTAGTGGAGGTAAAGGAAGGGTGATGGGTGATTGTCTGATCATCAGCTTTTATATTATGAGCAACTCAGGGGACTAACGTTTGCCATTGTGATAATCCTGGACCACTTAGATCCCTAACTGGAGCCAAGATCTCCTCCTCCAAAAGCTTCAAAGCCTCTTGACGATCAGGTAATCCATCTATACCTAATTTCTTGGCTAATCGATCTGATGAAATGGCAGTTGAATCACTAGGGTCGCGGGCGGTGTTCAAGAGTTCCAAGAACTCTGTTTCGAGTTGATCCAAGTCGTTTTGAGTACTCTCATCTGTTGCTGATATCGCCATACTAGCTGACGAAGTGTATGATGTATGAAATCTAGGATGGCATAGACGCATCGAAATGACCTGTAATCCGATTCACTGGAATCTGTTACGTAATCTTCCCTCGAGTAGCAGCCAAAAGCGTCAACCGCAACCTAGACTCTGTAATTGATTCATCTTCTACATTCACCTTCGAACACTTTGCAACATGGCATCGAAAGAAGTCGCACCTAAACGTAAACTGAGGCCTGCGCGAAAGCAGGTCGAGGCAGGAGATATCGACAAGACTGAGGCTATTCAACCTGGAAAGGAGTACAGTACGTTTATCATTATATATTGGACGTGTTCTAATGATCAGATTTCTGGTACAATAAATGGGCTGGTGGTGACAAGGAGGATGCTCTTGCCAAGTGAGCTCACTTCAATGCGTCTAGAGTAGAGCTGACGCATAGTAAAACACTGTCACAGTCGCGTTGTGTGATTGCTAGAGATGCTGGATACACGAGAGCGGACGCCACCGGTGTCAAGATTGTCTGCTTGTTCTTTGCTCGAGGATGTTGTCCTTACGGGTTAGCTTTCGCTCTCACCAAAACCGAACGAGCTGACAGGCAGGCACGAATGCAATTTCCTACATCGACTACCTATTCAAAGTACGTCCCTCCTCTCTTCTTGTTTGTGAATACTAATATCAGGCCAACTGGTGGACTACTCGCGCGACTGCTTTGGACGAGAGAAACACGCGGACTATAGGGACGATATGGGAGGAGTAGGATCTTTCAATCGATCAAATAGAACGCTATATATTGGAAAGATGCAGGAGAGTCCGGATAAGAAACAGACGGAAGAAACCATGTTGCGACATTTTGGAGAATGGGGCAAGATTGTCAAGTGTAAGCTGTCTGTCTCTGGTATTCACCACATGAGCTGATAGGGTAGGGAACATTCTGTATAATCGAGGTATTGGGTTCGTATGTTATGAGGATGAGGCACACGCTAGTTTTGCAAAGGAGGCTATGGCAAATCAGAGTCTGGACATGGATGAGATTCTCAATGTCAGGTATGTCATTCGGAACCTAAGTCATGAACTAGCTGATGTGAAGGTGGGCAACAGAGGACCCCAATCCTGGAGAAAAGATTGCCGAGGAACAACGTATTGAAGAAAACGGAAAGAAAGCAATCGCAGGGATGCTAGATGAAGAGCTCATCGAAGCAACACAAACCCTAAGAGCGCTAGAGGATGGGGACGAGGAAGATTTCTACCCTATCGAAGCATCAAAACCGGATTCAGACGATGAACGTCCGTCAAAGAGAATACGTAATGGCGAGGACGACAAGCCTGGCAAGGCAGGGATGTTGGGAGGAGAAGCATTGGAGAATATCAGATTTTACGCTGAAATGAGGAGGAAGCAGGCTGAAGAAGAGAAGAAGAGGAAGGTTCCTGTTAAGACTGGAATGAGTTTACTAGGGGGGTATGAGAGTGGTGATGAGAGTGATTAGGATTAGATTTGTAGTCATGTATACCATATAGCATACAGTGATATTCCGCGGATATTGCCGACAGAAGAAGCGAGTGATCTTTAACAACATTTCAACGTCGAGTCAGGTTACTTGAGCATCTTATTGTACTTCTACCATACTCCCACCTCGGCTGCAGTGTCCTCATCGATATCGAATCCTGGCTGGCAGTGATTATAGCCAAAGGACTGGCGCAAAGACTTCCGCCTCCACCAAAATTGAAGATCAGTACAAGATGTCGGATGACTTGACCCCACTTTCCCTCCCCACCACCCTCCCCTACCCGATAACCCTTACTCGTCTCCACGCCCATCCAGGTCAATCAATACTTAGAGGCGCACCTCTGATATCATATACATTCACATCATCCACCAACGTACGCGAGCTCGCACGACTGGAGAAAGGTTTACCACCCTCCGAGGGGATTAGGATAGAAGATGTAAGGCAAGGAGATATGAGTGCGACTTGGGAATGTGGATTGGATGGGGAGTTTGTTCAGTTTGAAAGTGGTATTGAAGTGGGAAGGGTTGTGGAGAGGAAACATGCCTTGTACGTCAGGTTCATCAAAAGGAGCTAATGGTAGGAAACCGGTGGTATGGTTGAAACAACCTTGTACGCATCCTGTACAGCTTCATGGACTCTGTGGGATCTGCGGTGCAGATCTGACTTCGTAAGCTCTCTTTTCCATGCGTTTGAGGAGGAGCTGATAGATAGGGATGATTACCTATCAACGCCTTCAGTACCACAAGCAGGTCCATCAAGGCATGGTGGATTCGAAATGTCACACGATGCCATGGGGGTTACGGTATCTTCCAACGTTAGTCTCAGCTGACATCTCCGCGATATTTGTTCAGGATAGCTGACGATAAAGGAGGCAAAACGATTAGAAAGCCTTACGAGGGATACTTTGTTGACAAACCGGAAATTATCACTCATTGTCGATTTGGATCAAACGATCATTCACACAACAGTAGATCCAACAGTAGGAGAATGGATGGCGGAGATAGAAAGGGACGAAGAGGAAGAGCTGGCTCCTCCAAATTTATCGACAGATGCAGAGGGGACAGGAAAGGGCAAAGAGCGAGAAGAGGGAGAAACGACAACACCCCCGGGATCCCCTAGACCAGCTAAACGGAAACGTGAACCCAACCCCAACGCGGAAGCTCTGAAGGATGTAGCGAGGTTCACACTCGCCGACGACCCAGGCCCAGGGCAGGGTAGGAGGAAAGTACCAGAGAGATATTATTATACTAAACCAAGGTTCGTCCATCAATCAGGTGTAAATACTGATGATAGACCTGGGTTGCAACATTTCTTGGATACAATGTCGGAATTTTACGAAATGCACGTTTACACGATGGGCACTAGGACTTATGCAAATGCGATTTGTAAAGTCATTGATCCCGATGGTAAGATCTTTGGAGATAGAATCCTGAGTAGGGATGAGAGTGGTAGTAAGTCCAGCTGAAGTCTCCGTATTCTCTCAAAGCTGATGACAGATTTCACGTCAAAGAATCTGAAGAGACTGTTCCCTACGGATCAGAGTATGGTGGTGGTAATAGACGATAGGCAGGATGTCTGGGGCGATCTCCCAAACCTACTCAAAGTAGTGCCTTGTAAGCTCACTCACGTCGTCAAAATAAAACTGACCAACAGACGACTTCTTCATAGGAATAGGAGATATCAATTCCTCTTTCCTACCCCCTACGCCAAAACCACCACCTACCACACCTCCAAGTAGTGCCGCTAGCCCAGCATCGACAGCTCCGCCTCTTACACCCGAACTTGAAGCTACCTCCGAAGAGGATGGGTTGTTGTTACAGAAGAAACTAATGGATGATGTGAGCGAAGCTAGGCCGCTTGCGAAACTGCAAGAACAGCTTGAAGAGAGTACAGTAGTGGCGGAGGGAGGTGATGGTCAAACTGGGTCAGGTGATGCGGCTGGAAAGTCCGCGGAGAAGGTGGATTCCAAGCCTGTTATGACCGGTCATGAGGTTCAGCATTCGCGCAAACCTCTCCTCAACAATGTTGATAATGAGTTGGACCGACTCTCCCGAGTGAGTCTATATCGCTCCAGATTGTCTATTCGGCTGATTTAGTAGATCCTGCGTCAGGTTCATCATAATTTCTACGACGCTTTCGATGCGAGGACTACCCCCGGTTTGTACCCTCTACCACTAGGATGTGATGTCGAGGTATGTAGCTGATGCTCCCGAGTTGAGAATTGAGCTGACGTTCCAGGTCATTGTCCCCGAACTCAAAGCTCAAGTGCTGCGAGGATGTCACCTGATCTTCTCAGGCTTGATATCGAGATTGGAACCTGCTGAATCGTGAGTAGATTCACAGCACATATCGAGCTAACGCCAGATCGGCGATATGGAAAACAGCTGAAGAATTTGGTGCCATCCCCTCCCAGTCTCTAACCAACAAAGTGACCCACTGCATAGCCGCCACATTAGGTACAGAAAAGACATATCGAGCTTCCAAACTAGGTGTTCCAGTCCTCTGGCAAGGATGGTTTTGGGAATCAGTAAACCTCTGGCAGAAACAAAATGAGAAACCATGGTTAGCGATCCCTGATCAGACCAATACACAAACTCCGGGACCTAGTACGCCTACTACCCCCGCTTTACCTCCTCAGGATTTACAAGAGGAAAAAGACGGAGGAGGGGAGACGTTTGAAGGTGATGAAGGTATCGGAGAGGGGTGGGATGATGAAGCCCAAGCTGAGTTGGATGCTTTCTTGGATGGATCTTCTGATTGGGGGTCTGATGCTGGGAGGTGAGTCTTTGATTGAGATGAAACTGATGATGAGTGAGAGGAGTGCGCGTACAGATATCAGTAGAGAAGGAACACCAGGAACACCATCAAAGAAGAGAGTGAGGTACGCGGATGAAGAACAATTACCTCTGGAAACATTTAAAGATCCTTCGCCTAATCGGTATGTCCCGTCTCCACTCGGTCCTACATACAAGTGAGCTGATGGAAGGGTACCATCTCCACCGAAGAAGAGATCGAAACCGCTCTTGCTCGAAGCACCTAGTGGTGACGAAGGGATCTCGGAGTCTAACAAGTTCACATATAAAGCTTCGGGGACTTACAACTCGGACAAACCACCCACCGAGGAATCGACTGAGGAAGTTGACGATGCTCCCGAAGAAGAGGATGACGGGGATGATGACTTTGCGAGAATGGTGCGTTCTTTTACCGCTGAAATCATGAAGTCGATGCTGATTGGTAGCTGCAAGCGGAGATGGAGGAAGGGGGCGAGTGATGCTTGCGGTCGTGGCGCCGCGGTATATCTGTATAGCACAGTCGTACAACATAACATATACATCTATCAACCTGCACATGTATATCTCGCACCTTGTCCTTTTCATTGCGTCCGCCCATATGGACAACCCAGCCAGCCAGTCCCTACCTAGCCTCTCCATCCGGGACAAAATTCCGCCTACTCAACAACATCCCCTTAATAGCCCTAACCTCCTTCCTCACCGAGTCCCACTCCTCCGCTTTCACTCCAATAGGCTCGTCACCATCCTGTTCGAAAGCTCCCCAAGCCTTCGCTCCACCAGCTTTCGCGAGATTAGCAGATAAAGTGTTCATACCATATCGCATGCCCCCCGAACCTGGGGTGGAGCGTAGGTAGAGCTGACGATGGAGGTGGGAGGTATATGATTCGAGAGTTGATAGGAGGGATGTTCGGGTTGTTGATGTTGATGTAAAGGCTGTCACTAGGTTTGCTAGGGAGGTTGAGAGTGAGGAAACGGTGTCGAGTGGTAGGATCCGTTCAATCGCTTTGCGGTTGGGGGTTGGTGTATCCTCTCCGTCCGTGCTTTCCTCTTCGATCAGGCGAGCTTCCTCTCCTAATTTCGCGAGCGCCAGTTTCTCCTCATCACCCTTTATCTCCTTCAAGGGAGAAGCCACAGGTACCTCCTCGGTGGCTGGAGGATAGATGCTCCTCGCCCTGACCTCTCTTAAACCAGCAACCAGCCCAGTCCACCTATCCTTCTGCTGATCCACCAAAGCCCTCCTTGCGGAGAATGAAGCGTGTAGTAAAGGAAGAATAAATGCAGACCATATCCCAGCGACAACAGCTGACGATCCAAGGACTAGACTCAGTATATACCCCAGGCGGCGGAGGTATGATGGTAATCCCGAAGGGTGGGATAATGGAAGTCGGGATGAACGGGTAGGGATGCGTGGCTACGATTCAGCTCATTCCAATTATGGAGAGGGGACAGGGGACATACTGGTGAGGTGATCTGGGAAGGGGGTGGGGTAGCTCCGAATAATGGGTTGGTAGTTTTGGGTTCGGGTTCGGGTATTCTGGTTTCCGGACTTGAGGTATTGGGAGCGGGCGCAGTCGACCCACCATCGGTGGGAGGTGGTGTAGCACCGTATAGTGGATTATCTTGAGGTTTCGGATCGTCTCCCATTGTATACTGCTATACGCTCAGGTATCTCAATGCGAAAGATGAGAGCACTCGGACCATGGCTATCGACCTTGCAACCGTGAGCCGGCTCGGCTAAACAATTTAAGCGTATACGCAACGCGAAGTCCGCGACGTCAATGAACATCACCACCTCCTGTCCTTTAATCATCATGTCAACGCCTATACCAGACTTGGCTTCTCCAGCATTAGAGCTGACTGCTGGTGAGCTATTCCACACCCGCATCTTGGCAGGTCAGCTGATCCATAGGTCAAGGGAACATGATAGCTAGTCAGCTTATTCAACCTAGTGCTCGAGCTGCATTGGAGCATTACAAAATACGAGACACTTCCAAAGGTATGTCCGTCTCCCTCTTACCTCCCATTCCTTACGTCTAATGAAGAGAAGAAGGGCTGATGGAAAGTGGTGGTGAAATTCAAATCAATCGGTTCTGCACCAATAATGAAAACCACAGTATTCAAAGTAACAGCTTCAAACAGATTTCAAGCTGTAATAGTCTTCCTAAGGGGTCAATTAGGATTCAAAGCTACTGATCCACTTGTACGCTTCTCTTCACGTTCCTTGGAGGAGAAAGCTAACGAGAAGTTTACATATATAAATGGGGCTTTTGCTCCTGCTCCTGATGATATTGTGGGGAACCTGTTCAAGGTAAGTCGACCTGAACTGTGCATCTTACTGACTGCCAGTGCTTTGGGACGGAAGGTCATTTGATCGTCAATTATTCGTAAGTGAGCTGCATCATCCGGCACGTTAGAAGCTCAGAGCGCAGGAACACGCAAGCATGGGGATAAGGGCGAAGTCCAGAGACTACACTTTTCACGACCATCACGACTTAGTTGTACAATATGCTCTTGAATACAGCCAACACTTATTATGTATTCATTCATTCTTGGAATCAATTCGTATCAATAGAAATATAAAGCATATAAACTCTCGACATTCTCCTTCACAATCTCCTAGCACCGCTTACAGCTCTGTCTCATCAGTTCTGCTCATGCTTCGAATCATCGAAAACTCACCACCATGCTTCATCCTCTCTCCAGCTTGTACTTTCGCCTCATCACCTCCAATCTTGCCACTAATGACCTTCATCTCTCCTTTCAATTTGCTCATGAATCCAGCCTTCTTCTTGGTGCTAGATCCAGAAGCAGTTCGATCGTGACTAGCACTAGATGAAGTCTTGCCTACTGGGGATTGACCACTGGACTTGGCAGCTAGAGGGCTGGATTTGGTAGTAGGCGAGTCGGCAATGGCGGAACCGGTGGTCTTGGATGGGGTAGCGGGTGAAGCGGTTCCAACAGGAGCATGGGCTTCAGCGACCTTTTGTTCCAAAGTTTTTTCGCTCTCTAGGGGCTCAGAAACTGGAGTGGGCTTCTCGTCGATAGCGGCGACAACGGGTGCGGCGGAGAGAGGCGAGGATTCGGAAGTCTTGTGGGATCCTTCGTGACCGTGTCGGATAGCGGTGGTGCTGGCAAAGCTATCGGTCCTCTCGGGTACGGGCGCGGAAGCGGGGGAAAGCATGGAGGATTTGGCGGAACCATCGGGCGAAGCACCGACGGCAGACTCCACATCAGTTGCTCCAGTGTGGGATGAAGCACCGACAGCAGCCTCGACATCGGTGGCTCCTTCGCTGGCACCAAGGCCGAGATCGGTCTGGGGAAGTGGTGGGGCGAGTCCAGTAGTGGTCGAAGTAGAACCAGCGAGACTGGATTCGTTCTTGAGGTCGCTGGTCAAGCCGGAAGTGCCGATAACGCTGGGCTCGTCCTTGGTGATAGCAAGGGCCCCACCACCGAGGGCACTTGGAGTCGATAACTCGTCAGCAACGCTAGAGTCGCCCTTGAGGCCGCTGGTAGATCCAGAGGTTCCAGGAATGCTGGACTTGTCCTTGGAGATAGAAAGAGCGCCAACTCCGGCAGTGACTTCTCCAGGGAGGAGACCCTGGTTCTCCTGGGTAGGTAACGAGCCTGATCCAGAGGCAACCTTCTCATCGGGCAAGATAGCTACACCAGTCTCGGAAGCTTGACCTGGCAGAGCTCCAACACCAGAGACATGTTCTCCGGGCCTAGCTCCGAGGGGCTCTTCGGATGGCAACGAGGTCTTGAAGGTGGCTGAGAGTTAGCGCCAGTCCGGCGGGCTGTAAGGAACAACGTACCAGCACCAGTAGCACCGGTGGGGTGACCTGCGGGGTGACCGTTGTATGCCTCCTGGAACATTTCCTTGACTTGACCAAAGAGACTGGGTGCGTCTCCCGAAGTTCGTCGGCCTTCTGGTCCACCCTTGAGGGATGCTCGGTCTGATATCAGCTAAATATCACCAGTGATAGACTCACTGTGCTCTCCCTCAATTGGACCGGTAGACTTGGTCTCTTCTCGCAAAGTCTTGATGACTTCTGTAGTCTGTTTCTTGGCGTTATCAAACATAACTGCCTGTCAGCAGTGAATCTTAAGTGTGTTGGGTATCGGGCTTACCGGCAACGCTGCTTCTGTTGGAGGAGGGCATACCGGCGGGCTGCTTGCCCTTGTCGGCATGTTCGGGATTGTTGGAGAGAGCCTCTTTCAAACTTGCGGGAAGAGCGGCGTAGGCGGTAGATCCGACCTTTAGCAAGACCTGGTTGACGTCCTGGATTATCAGTGCTCGCACTTGTTGTACCAGTGTAGTGGCTTACCTCGTAGATGGATGCGGGGGCAGAGGCGGATGTTCCAGGGGCTGGGACAACAGGGGTGGCTGGCACATTAGCTGCTGATCTAGCGGTATGAAGTATGTACTCACGGCCCCATCCTCCGGGAAGTTCCTTTCCAGGGGTTTCTAGTCCTCCGGCAAGCTGCCTAGCAGCCTGTTCCCTTCCGCTCAAATCAGCGGCCTTCTTGGCTTCTAGCTCAGCCCTAGTCATTCCCGCCGAAAACTGTTTACCGGTAGCTGGATCAATGCTGGATCCGGGCGCCGGGACATTAGGTGAAGATTGTAATCCGCCAGTTCCACTGGAATAGTTGGTAACACCGAATGCTCCTCCCATGTATCCGAATTGAGCTGGGATACCTGCACTTCCAAGGATGGCAGTAGCTGGAGTAACTGCTGGTGCGGCGGAGAAGGTGGAAGGGGCGGCGGTGGAGCTGGAGCTGGATGCTGCGGGAATAGCGGATGAGGTGGAGGATGTATCTTTTGGTTCGACAAATCCAGAAGTGTGGGCTGTTGCTCCTGCTGCGACTGGATCTATGATCTGGTTGTTGATTGGATTACTCATTGTTGTTGGTGATAGTAAATTATATAGAACAGATAAGGGGGTGAAGTGTGATATATATGAAGGAGAAAAAGAAGGCGTAGGTAGGATAATAGGTTCAATTAGTAGATTGACGTCATTATTGATGATCGACGCCTCTTAGGTTATTATTCACTAAAAATGGAATAATCTTTTGGTAACATATCAGGCAGGTATCCCTATGGCAAAGTGATACATGGTTCATGGTAAGCCGGAGGACTCTGACTCAAGATGACTGTAGCAATCCCCCAATAATCGTCATGAGATCCTAGTGCTATTAACGCTGCTTCTAATCACATCTATCTAGCACCACTTCGCAACTTCTCTAAAACCCTGAAAAAGGGGGCCGCATGCCACCATTTGTACCTGACCTTGACCCGCTTCCCATTCACCGTCACTTGTCTCAATGTACTCTCGGCTTGGAATACTGATGGTCAGCTAAGCCCATAAGATGGTGAAGCTTACGATACCCAACACTACTGAAATGAATATATGCGATACAGGTATCCTCATTTTCTAGGACTTCGGAAGGAAGAGGTGTTGATGATGGCATGTGGGTGACTCCGTTGTGGGTGGGATGGATAGGTGTTGTGACCACACCGAGCTGATCGGTGACTGTCGGCGACTGGGAAGTCGAGGATGCAGGAATTACGGGGAGAGAGTGTGTAGCGTGGACATGATGGAGGGATTGCTGGTCGGGGATATACAGGGTATCAGACGCGGTCGCGTTGGGCGTATCCGAGAAATCTGGGTACGGAGGCGGGCTTTCGGGCATCTGAAGGTACTCATCGCTTCGTGAAGGGGACGAGTGGCCAGGCTTGCTGAATTTCGGGATACATGATTCGGAAGGGTAGATCTGGATACTGCATTGTCAGCCTTGTCTTTCTGATATTAGGCAAGGTACTGACATTGTTACACCTGACTCGACTTTCTGAAGACCAGTAGTGGACCAGTTGTTCTTGACATACGACAGCATTTGGCGTATCTGGGGGGGTGTAATCCCCGGAGGAAGGTTTGAGAGCTTCAAAACGGACTGGACAGGCGACCAAGGTCGGCTGCTTTTCCTAAACACCATTCGAAGAGGTTGGATACAGTACTCTGACAACTCGAGGTAGAAGGTGAGAAGCGGTTCTAAACCTACCGAATGATCATCGTCATCTGGAAAACTCTCTCCTTTATCCCCTTGCTTCCTTTCATATTTCTCCCCGCGGCTAGGGTGATCGACGTTCCAAAGGAAGGCTGGAATCTGCGTTTGATAGCTGTAGGCTGGTTATGGATAGTGCTGGGATGATGCTAATCACTACAATCATCATTCCATGTGTCACTGAATTACCATCAGAACCCAAAGAATGGCGCTAAATGAGCTTATCGACCACTTACGCTTTCGACCCTGGCGCAAGCTATCCGTCTACCGCTTTGAATGCACTCAGTATCGGATATCAAGAAATTACTCCTGGGCCAATCACCACCGCCGCCGAACTCACTCGCCGACAACTGCAAATAACAACTACCATCACACCGACCATCACAAGAGGCGCCAATCCAGCCGCCGTACCGACACGTACAGATCCACGAGGAAGACCTGTTCCTTCTGCAGCCGCAACATCAGCCGAAAAGGACGACTCCATCTTCTCAGGAAACTTATCATGGTGGCAGATCCTCGGAATAGCCGTCGCGGGAGTAGTATTATTCGGTATCGTAGCATACATCGTCCTATCCCGTCGGAACAAGGCGAAACTGGCGGCAGTCAAGGCAAAGGAATTGGAAGTGGAAGAAGGGAGAAAGGCGAAGGATATAGATGACATTATGCCCCGCGGTATGGGTATGGGTATGGGAGGGATGGGTATGGGTGGTTTAGGAATGGGGATGGGACTGGGGATGGGGGGTATGCCGATGATGTACGGTCAGAACGGTGGAGACGGGGGAGGAAATGGAGGACGACGAGGACGAGGACGGGGACGAGGTAAAAAGAACAAGAAAAGATACGACAGTAGTGATAGTGAGAGTGAGAGTTATGACGATGTTTCGGATGGAGGGACAATCAAGCGGAGTAGGCGAAGACGACCCAGACGGCGGAAGGATGATTATTCGTCAGACGAGACACTCTCATCAGCAGCTTCATCATCATACTACGCCAGACCGACGAAGGCGACCAAGGGTCGTCAACGGGCTGAAAAGCAAAATGGCAGACACAGAGATCGACGACGTCAAGAATCGACAAAGACCCCAACTTCCAGAGATGATGATTACCCATTAGGCTTAGGTCCACCGACCACAAGCTTGCCTACTGGATCTACGAGGAAATCTCCAGGGAGAAAAGGAAGTATGAAACGATTTCAAGATTCCGTATTTTCCACTTTCGATAGTATGACCAACAAGGCTGCCAAATTGGAGGCGTTGAAAAAAAGAGCGATTGAAGCGACACTACTCGAGAGACAAATGCAGTTGGAAGATGGTTTGAGAAGGGAGCAGGTTTTGGAGGACATTAATCAGGCGAAAATCAAGGAAGCCAATGAGAGGATTAGGTCAGAAGAGGCCAAAGAAGAAAAGGGTGAGTCGATCATCGAGGAAATGGATTGTTAGCTAATCTATCAGCTCGTCAGAAACCGACTCCTCCATTCACGCAGGAGACATACGAGTTCCAGACCCCTCTTATCCCTCCTGTTCCAAGGTCACGATCCAACGACAGTGGTTACCATGCTTCCACTCGCCAGCCAAGCAAGACAAAGCATGTTGGAAGACAACAGCGACTTGCAGACAACCTCGCCCCGGCCAGCGCATACAATTCCGCCTTGCCCGACTTCCAGAATAAGAAACCCTTCAAATCTTCCCAGAAACGTTCCTCGAGCGACCTTCCATACGCCTACGATGGAGTTACATCAGTCATATCGTCCCAACCCCCTCCTGCGGCTGATACACGCAGACCACCGGAAATGGAAGGAAGGAAGAAATCAAGTCGAACACCGAGACCACCTGCTCATCGCCAAGATTCGGATCAACCCCTAAAATCAGCGATGAGGGCACCTGGTGATCGCAAACCAAGGAGGAAAGCCACCATTACCGACAAACCACCTACGACTCGTATGATCACTAATCAAAGCGCATACGATTCGGGTGATCAGGAGGATTGGTTACCCAAACCACCTGTCATTTCCAAGGCCAGAGCGCCGAGGCAGTCTGTGTCTGACGCTTCTTCACGCGGTGAATCACTCCTAATCCCCCATCCGAGCAAACGGCCCATCATCCCGAGAGGCGGATTGGCACCTGCCCCTGCGTCTCGAGCTTTCGCTCGGTCGCAAACTGATTCCGACCATCGCCCGCCCACAGATCGGCAAGAGACAGTCGGTGGTGCTGCTGGTGTTGGAGCTGGACATGGAGCTGAAAACGGAGGACGGGGTCAATGGCTAGGATGGAAAGGGAGTGAGGGGATGGGTAACGTCAACGTCACCCTGCCAAGTCAGAGTAAACGTCTCAACCCAGATCCACCGCGGAGGCTCGAGAGTAGCGATTCGAGACCTTCCATGAGTCGTGCGGGTACATCAATTGCGAGCGACCCAAATCAGCCTGGGAAGAAGTGGGCAAATAGATTGAGGGATCGGAAGTGATTGTGTGTTCTAGGTCTTGTCTTTTTAGCTGTAGTGATGTATACATACAAGTAGTCTATTCGTCATCGTCATCATCATATCGTGTTGTTCTAAATCCATTGCGTATTCCCATTTTTCCTGATCTTGCTCCAGTCTTTCCACTCCAGCGTTCTTCATCTGAATCGTCGTCATATTTGTCTTTTTTGGTAGGTTTGCGCGTCATGGCGGCTGGAAGGGCATTCGATAATGATAGATCACCACTCGGTAGGACTCCTGGTATGTCAGTAGACACCTTGAGGCAGAGGAGACGACATACCAGAGATCTGCAACCTGAATTCGAGAGCTTTAGCCGTAAACACATCGCTGTTGCCGAACTCTTCGAAACCAATCAACCTAATATCAGCCGTCTAATTACACAGACCTGGAGAGTACTCACCTGTCGACACATTTCCCATTGACAAAGCTCATGACGCAAGGCAGTACCTTGACTTCAAATTTGGCGACTAGGAAAAGCGAATCCGCAACTGAAGCTCGGACGAACAATGTATGACGGTATTTAGGTGCAATCTCCTATTCACTTTAGCTTCGATCTCTCGGGCAGCGAGACATAGGTCACCGATAAACGAGCATCCATGATCTGACAACGATGGAAATCGGGATGAAAAAAATGAATCAAGACGAATTGTTCTTTCCTGCCCATCAGCTCCTATTCCAAGGACATCTGACTCACGCAATCCTTTCTACCAGTCTCTTCTCATCTTTGAATGTCTGAACATCTCCATATCCCCCATCTGAGTCACTTGCTAAACTCTGGATCTTCTTGACTTCCGCTTGTAATTGCTCTATACGTCTCTCCCTTTGATTATCGAGATTGAAAACCTCTGAATCTTCTAGCGAGTCGAGTATGGCCGAGTCTGACAATGTTGGTGATGGGGGACTAAAGAGTCAGTACTGCACGTCCTGATAGTGCGCGCTAGGCGCTGAATGAGCTTATGACTTACCTCATAGCTGGTTGTATATTGCTCGAATTTTGGATTCGACATGAGCATTTCAACGCGACGCGCTTTTCACGTGGCTGGACCAGATGTGGCGATGTGTTGCCACTCGGGCTTGGGGTAGTGGACGCCATGCTGG
>Ga0308160_10004554_pt1 | contig 14784 bp, 13 predicted proteins | sample PhyFR1_FD_201036 | JGI IMG/M metagenome (GOLD analysis project Ga0308160, IMG submission 201036) | Phyllosphere microbial communities from UC Gill Tract Community Farm, Albany, California, United States - DLSLF.R1 | ecosystem: Host-associated > Plants > Phyllosphere > Unclassified | place: USA...
CCGTGCCGCGAGCGGGCCTGCAGGTCGACGAGGCCGCGCTGCTCCTCCGCGACCGGGGTCGAGATGGGGCCGTACTTGGCGAAGTCGAAGTAGCCGGGCTCGTCGGCGAAGCCGGCGGCGAACTCGTCGATGGTGGTCACGGTCGGCTCCTCGGGTGGGGGTCAGCCTCCTACGGTAGTGCGCGACGCGCCGGCGCGTCGCCCTCGGGCCCCCGTGCTGTCCGGGAGGAGGCGCGGGTCAGCGCCCGGAGGACAGCCCTGCCGTCAGCTCCCGTACCGCCGGTGCCGGAGCGCGAAGTCGCGCACCGCCCGGAGGAAATCGACCTCGCGGAGGTCGGGGTAGAAGGCCTCGACGAAGTAGAACTCGCTGTGGGCGCTCTGCCAGAGCATGAAGTCGCTGAGCCGCTGCTCGCCCGAGGTGCGGATGACGAGGTCGGGGTCGGGCTGCCCGCCGGTGTAGAGGTGCTGCGCGATGAGCTCGGGCGTGAGCACCTCGGCGAGCGCGTCGAGGGTGCCGCCCGCGGCGTCGTGCTCGCGGACGATGCTGCGCATGGCGTCGGCGATCTCGCGACGCCCGCCGTACCCGACGGCGAGGTTGACGTGCAGCCCGCCACGGTCGGCCGTGCTCGTCTGCGCCCGCGAGAGCGACTCGCGGAGCGACGGCGGCAGGTCGTCGGTCGACCCCACGTGCTGCACCCGCCAGTCGCGCTGCCGCGACAGCTCGTCGGCGACGTCGCCGATGATGCCGAACAGCTCGGTGAGCTCGTCGGAGGCGCGGTTGCCGAGGTTGTCCGCCGACAGGAGGTAGAGGGTCACCACCCGGATGCCCAGGTCGTCGCACCAGGTGAGGAACTCGCTGATCTTCGCGGCGCCCGCCCGGTGGCCGTGCGCGGCCGTCTCGAGCATGCGGAGCTTGGCCCACCGCCGGTTGCCGTCGACGATCATGGCGACGTGGTGCGGCAGCTCCGCGCCCTCGAGCTCACGGCGGAGCCGACGCTGGTAGAGGCCGTAGAGCACGCCGCCGGCCAGGGGGGTGCGCCGACGGTTCTTCACGTGCCTACGTTAACCCACGCTCGGCGGCAGATTCCCAGCGCCTCGTCCCCCGCCTCCCCGGCCCCTCGCCTACGCTCGGGGCATGAGCACGACCCCCGCGCGTGACGGCGTGGCCGAGGACGGCGGCGCCGACCTCCCGAACCTGCCCCTCCTCGACGACGCCCTCGACTACGCGTCCATCGAACGCAAGCCGACCTGGCGCGGCTGGATCCACGCCGCGACCTTCCCGGTGGCGATCGCCACCGGCGTGGTGCTCGTCGTGCTGGCCGACGGCACCGCCGCGACGTGGGCCTCGGCCGTCTTCATGACGACCTCGCTGCTGCTCTTCGGCATCTCGGCGACGTACCACCGGTTCCCGTGGAGCCCCGGCGCCAAGATGTTCCTCAAGCGGCTCGACCACTCGAACATCTTCCTGCTCATCGCCGGCACCTACACGCCCATCGCGGCCATCGCGCTGCCGCCCGGCAAGTCGCAGCTGCTGCTCGTGCTCGTCTGGACGGCGGCGGCCTTCGGCATCGCCTTCCGGGTCTTCTTCATCCACGCGCCGCGCTGGCTGTACGTGCCGCTCTACGTGCTGATGGGCGTCGGCGCGCTGGGCTTCCTGCCCGACCTCGTCGCGGCCAGCGTGCCGATGACGGTGCTCGTGCTGGTCGGCGGGCTGCTCTACGTCGTGGGCGCCACGTTCTACGGCCTGAAGCGCCCGAACCCGGCACCGGGCCACTTCGGCTTCCACGAGCTGTTCCACGCCTGCACGGTGGCGGCGTACCTCTGCCACTGGAGCGGGATCCTCGTGCTGGCGCTGAACGCGCCGTCGTTCGGCTAGGCCCGGGGCCCGCCCTCGCGGAACGGCTCGTCGTCGCCCTGGCCGGGCCGTGCCTCCTCGTCCAGGCCCGCCGCGGCCTGGCTCGCCTCGGCCCGCTCGGCCTCGATGCGCTCCCGGACCTCGCCGCGGTAGCGCGTGCGGCGCACCCGCCGCGTCATGTCGACGATGATCAGCACGGTCGCGATCGCCACGAACGCGATCGCGACGAAGCCCCAGACGCCGGGCGTGACGGCCTCGTCGGGCACGGTCGAGGCCGGCAGCGTCGGCGACGGGGTGGAGGGCTGCGCGAGGAGGCGCACGGTCGCCCCGAGGGCGAGGTCGCCGAGGGCGGTCACGAGCGCTCCGTCCCGACGAGGCCGGTGTCGGGGTCGACGACGCCGGCGAAGAGGTCGGTCTCGGGCAGGGTCGACTCGACGGTCGACTCGACCAGCTGGAAGTCCTCCGTCGGCCAGGCCCGCACCTGGAGGTCGTTCGGCCAGAAGAAGAACGCGCTGTCGAGCGGCACCTGGCTCGCGTGGGCGCGGAGGGCCGCGTCGCGCACGGGGAAGAAGTCGGAGACCGGCACCTTCGTGGTGGCCAGGTCGGGGCGGTCGCTGAAGCGCTCGAGCATCTCGGCGAGGCGCTCGATCAGCGGCGACTCCGGATCGCTCTCGCGGAGGTGGCTGATCATCGCCTCGATGCGGCCCGTGCTGAACATCCGGTCGTAGTAGACCTTCTCGATCGACCACGGCTCGCCCGTCGCCGGGTAGCGCGCGGGGTCGGCGGCGGCGCGGAAGGCCTCCATCGAGATCTCGTGGGTGCGGATGTGGTCGGGGTGCGGGTAGCCGCCGTTCTCGTCGTAGGTGATCAGCACCTGCGGGCGGAAGCGACGGATGACGGCGACGAGGGGCTCGGCGCTCGTCTCGAGCGGGATCGTCGCGAACGAGTTCACGGCGACCGGCTCGCCCTCGGCCGGCAGCCCGGAGTCGGCGTAGCCGAGCCAGATGTGGTCGACGCCCATCGCCTCCTGGGCGGCGCGCATCTCGTGGACGCGCAGGCCGGCGATGTCGCGCTCGGCGTGGTGCCGGGCCTCCAGCTGCTCGTTGAGGATGGAGCCCTGCTCACCACCGGTGCAGCTGACGACGAGGACCTCGACGCCGAGGCTGCGGTAGTGGGCGTACGTCGCCGAGCCCTTGCTGGACTCGTCGTCGGGATGGGCGTGGACGGCCAAGAGGCGCAGGGTCACGGGTTCCTCGCAATTCGTGCAGGGCAGACGTTGCTACCCTGTGACCAGGATAATCGGACGGAGTCCCGAGTGGCGTCCACGCCCCCCGCAGCATCTCCGGCGCCCTCGACGCCGGCCCCCGACACGGCTCGCTCGTCGCACCTCGACGACCGCTACGGCCGGTCGCCGGGCACGCGCCGCCGGCGCACAGTGATCGCCGTCTCGGTCGCGGTCGCCTTCGTCGTGGTCTTCGCCGCCTGGGTCGTCTTCGCCGCCTTCGACGGCGACGGGTCGAAGCTCGAGAGCACCGACGTGGGCTACACCGTGCTCGACGACCGCTCGGTCGACGTGCAGTACACCGTCAGCGTGCAGCCGGGCACCGAGGTCAGCTGCGCCGTCCAGGCGCAGAACCAGAAGTTCGCGATCGTCGGCTGGAAGGTCGTCCACCTTCCCGCCGCGACGCAGCACTCGACCACGTACACCACCTCGCTGGCCACCAGCGAGCGGGCGGTGACGGGGTTGATCTACGAGTGCTGGCTTCCGTAGACTGCAGCGGATCACCGGAGACCGGCCACTCGGCCGGTCTCCTTCTTTCGAGGGGCGTGCCTCGTCCGCCCCGCGGCTCCCCGCACGTGCGACCGGAGCGCCCGTGACCGGACCACCCGCGCGGGCGACCGCGCGGCCGGGCCGCCACACGAACGGAGACACCATGAACGACGCCAACGACGCCACCACCTGGCTGACGCCCGACGCGCGCGACCGCCTCCAGGCCGAGCTCGCCACCCTGAGCGGCGAGGGCCGCAAGGAGATCACCGCCCGCATCGAGGCGGCGCGTGAAGAGGGCGACCTGAAGGAGAACGGCGGCTACCACGCCGCGAAGGACGAGCAGGGCAAGATGGAGGCGCGCATCCGGGTGCTCACCAACCTCCTGAAGAACGCCACGGTCGGCGAGTCGACGGCCGCCGCCGGCATCGTCGGCCCCGGCACCGTCGTCACCGCGACAATCGCCGGCGACGCCAGCACCTTCCTGCTCGGCAACCGCGAGATCATCGCCGCCGACAGCGACCTCTCGGTCTACAGCGAGACCAGCCCGCTCGGCCAGGCCATCAACGGCCTGAAGGTCGGCGACTCGACGAGCTACACGGCCCCCAACGGCAAGGAGATCGCGGTCTCCGTCACCGCGGTCGAGACCTACACGCCGTAGCCCCGGCAGCGACGAAGACGGCCCCCGCTCCTCGGAGCGGGGGCCGTCGTCGTGCTAGAAGTCCACGCGGGGCTCGTAGCCGGCGTCGCGGAGGCGCTGCAGCACGTGCTGGACGTGCTCGGGCCCGCGGGTCTCGACGCTGAGCTCGAGCTCCACCTCGCTGATCTGCAGCCCGCGGCCGTGCCGGGTGTGCAGCACCTCGACGACGTTCGCGTTCGCGTCGGAGAGGATCTCCGACACCCGGGTCAGCTGACCGGGGCGGTCGGGCAGGCCGACCCGCAGCTTGAGGTAGCGCTCGGCAGCCGCGAGCCCGCGGCCGATCACGCGCTCCATCATCAGGGGGTCGATGTTGCCCCCGCTGAGGACGATGACGGTCGTGCCGAGGTCGCGCACCTGCTCGGTGAGCACCGCGGCCACGCCGACGGCGCCCGCCGCCTCGACGACGAGCTTCGCGCGCTCGAGCATGACGAGCATCGCCCGGGCGGTGTCGTCGTCGCTGACCGTGACGACCTCGTCGACGGTCTCGCGGACGATCTCGAAGTTCAGCACGCCCGGCTTCGCGACCGCGATGCCGTCGGCGATCGTCGGCAGGGCCTCGATGTCGGTGCGGACGCCGCGCTTCATCGACACCGCGTAGGGAGCCGCGTTGACCGCCTGCACGCCGATGATGCGGACGTCGCGGCCCGTGCGGGCGGCGTTCTGCTTCAGGGCGCTCGCGACGCCCGAGATGAGCCCGCCGCCGCCGATCGGCACGATGACCGTGTCGACGTCGGGCACCTGGTCGAGGATCTCGAGGCCGACCGTGCCCTGCCCGGCGACGACGTCGGGGTGGTCGAAGGGCGGGATGAAGACGGCGCCGGTGGTGGCCGCGAACTCCTTGGCGGCCATCAGCGACTGCTCGACGGCGTGGCCGCTGAGCACCACGTCGGCGCCGTAGTCGCGGGTGGCCTGCAGCTTGGGCAGAGCGACCCCGACCGGCATGAAGATGGTGGCGGCGATGCCGAGCTCCCGCGCCGCGAAGGCGACGCCCTGGGCGTGGTTGCCGGCCGAGGCGGCCACGACCCCCCGCGCCTTCTCGTCGTCGGAGAGCTGCGTGAGGCGGTTGTAGGCGCCCCGGATCTTGTACGAGCCCGTGCGCTGCAGGTTCTCGCACTTGAGGTACACCGGCGAGCCCAGCACGTCGGCCAGGAACCGCGAGCTCTCCATCGGCGTGACGCGGGCGACCGTCGAGACGCGGACCCGCGCCTCCTCGATCTCGGCCAGGGTGGGCCCGGCGATGGTGAGGTCAGGCATCAGCGGCCTTTCGGGACGGGGAGGGACGAGCGGAGGCGGCGGCCGGGTCGACCGAGGAGGGGGACGTGGCCGCGGGGCCGACCACGGAGCCGCCCCCGGTGTTCGGGGCGGGGGCGCCGGCCGACGGGCCCGGAGGCACCCGACCCGGCGGAGCGGGCACCGACCGCGGCCCGTCGCGCCAGCTGCCGCCCGCGACGTACGACACCATGACGTTCAGCACCGCGACGACGGGCACCGCGAAGAGCGCGCCGGGGATGCCCGCGAGGAGGGCGCCCGCCGCGACCGCGAAGACCACGGCCAGCGGGTGCACCTTGACGGCGCCGCCCATGACGAAGGGCTGCAGCACGTGGCCCTCGATCTGCTGCACGATGATCACGACCGCGAGCATCGCCAGCGCCACCACCCAGCCGTTGTAGACCAGAGCGATGACGACGGCGACGGTGCCGGTCGCGACCGCCCCGACCACGGGCACGAACGAGCCGAGGAAGACCGCGATGGCGATCGGCGCGACGAGCGGCAGGCCCAGGAAGAACGCGCCCAGGCCGATGCCCACGGCGTCGACCGCGGCGACGAGGATCTGCACCTTGACGAAGTTGGTCAGCGTCGTCCAGCCGGCCCGGCCGGCGCCGTCGACGGCCGTGCGGGCGCGTCGCGGGAAGAGACGGACGAACCAGCGCCAGATGTCGCCGCCGCCGGCCAGGACGAAGATCGTCGAGAAGAGCACGAGCACGAGCCCGGCGCCGACGTGGCCGGCCGTCGTGCCGACGGAGAGGGCGCCGCGCAGGAGCGGCTGGCTGTCCTGCTGCAGGGCGGTCACGGCGTCGGTCACGTAGCCGTTCAGCTGCGCCTCGGTGAGGTGCAGGGGCGAGTCGAGCAGCACGCCCTTCAGCTCGACGTACGAGGCCACTGACCGGTCGCGCAGCTGGGGCCAGCCGTCGATGATCTGCAGCACGACGAGGTAGAGCAGCCCGGCCACGACGACGACGAAGCCGACGAGGCTGACGACCACCGCCAGCCACTTCGGCCAGCCGTGCCGCTGCAGCCACGACGAGAGGGGCACGAGCAGCGCCGCGATGAGCAGGGCGACCATGAACGGCACGACGATGATGCGCAGCTGGATGACCAGCCAGACGAAGACGGCGATGACCCCGACGATCGCCAGGACGCGCCACGACCAGGCGCCGGCGACGACGACGCCGCGGGGCAGCGCGCCGTCGAGGTCGCCCTCCGTCCGGCGCTCGGGGGTGACCTCCGGGCCCGTGACGGAGGCCGGCGGGAGCGCCGCGGCGCCGGGCACGGGCTCGGCGGGCACGGGCGTCGCGACGCCGCTGCCCGGGGGGCGTCGGAGGAGCCGTCGGAGGCGGTTCATGCGCTCAGTGTAGGTGTCGCGGCCGACCGTGACGCCCGCACCACATGCCCCTCCCGGCATGCTGACCCCGTCTCGTGCCCGGCGGCGTCGGCACCGGGACACGAGGAGGCGCGGGCCGGGTCGGCCGTGTCGGCGGCCGTCGGTAGGGTCGCCCCGTGACCCGCGACGCCCTCTCCCCCGCCCAGGCCCGCCGCACGGCCCTCGCCGCGCAGGGCCTCGGCCGGCCCGTCGCCGAGGCGGCAGGCCCCCGGGTCGTCGGCGCCCGGCAGCTCCACGGCGTCGTCGACCGCCTCGGCCTGCTGCAGATCGACTCGGTGAACGTCTTCGAGCGCAGCCACCACCTCCCCGTCTTCGCACGCCTCGGCCACTACGACCGTGACCGGCTCGACGAGCTGCTGTTCGCCCCGCGGGGGCGGTACGTCGAGTACTGGGCGCACGAGGCCGCGCTGCTGCCCGTCGAGACCTGGCCGCTGATGCGCTGGCGCATGGACGACCACCGGGCCCGGGCGGAGGGCGACCCGGGGTCGTGGCTGTCGGCCAACGCCCGGACGGCCGCCTGGCTGCTCGACGAGCTGCGCGGCGAGGGCCCGCTGCCCGCGAGCCTCGTCGAGCACGACGCGAACCGGCGCACGGGGCCGTGGTGGGGCTGGAGCGACGTCAAGCGCGGGCTCGAGGCCCTCTTCCGCGTGGGGGCGCTGGTCAGCGCCGGGCGACGACGCTTCGAGCGGGTGTACGCGCTGCCCGAGCAGGTGCTGCCCGCCGAGCTCCTCGCCGTCGAGGTGGGGCGGGAGGAGGCCCACCGTCGGCTGCTCGCCCACGCGGCCCGCGCCTCCGGCGTGGCGACCACCGCCGACCTCGCCGACCACTGGCGCATGAAGACGGCCGACGTCGTGCCCGCCCTGCACGACCTGGCCGACCAGGGCGTCGTGACGCCGGTGACCGTGCCGGGCTGGCCACGGGGCGGCTGGCTGCACCGCGACGCGACCTTCCCGCGGGGGATCACCGCCGACGCCCTGCTCTCGCCGTTCGACCCCGTGGTCTGGACCCGGCCCCGGGCGGAGCGCCTGTTCGGGTTCCGCTACCGGATCGAGATCTACACCCCACAGGAGAAGAGGGTGCACGGCTACTACGTGCTGCCGGTGCTGCAGGGCGACCAGCTCGTCGCCCGCGTCGACCTGAAGAGCGACCGGCAGGCCCGCGTGCTGCGGGTCCAGGCCTCGTGGCGGGAGCGCGACCTGCCCGTCGACGTCGACCGGCTCGCGGCCCTGCTGGCGCGGGCGGCGCGCTGGCAGGGGCTCGAGCGGGTGGAGGTCGTCGACCGGGGAGACCTCGCGGCGGCGCTGCGGGGCGCCGTCGGGGCGGGCGACGTCAGCTAGGGGTCAGAACTGGACGCGCGGCGGCTCGGCGATGGTCGACGGCTGCTCGACCTCGAAGAAGTCGCGCTGCGAGACGCCCAGGCGCGGGGCGAAGAGCCGCGCCGGGAAGCCGGCGGCCTTCGCGTTCAGCTCGCGGACGCCGCCGTTGTAGGAGCGACGGGCGGCCTGGAGGCCGTCCTCGGTCTCGACGAGCTCGGACTGCAGCTGGAGGAACGACTGGCTCGCCTGCAGCTGGGGGAACGACTCGGAGACCGTGAAGGCCCCGCGGAGGGCGGTCTGCAGGTGCCCCTCGGCGGTCGACGCGGCCGCCGGGGTGCTCGCCTCGAGGGTCTCGACCCGGGCGCGCTCGACGGTCTCGAGCGCCTTCGTCTCGTGCGACGCGTAGCCCCTGACCTGCTCGACGATCGTCGGCACCAGCTCGGCCCGGCGGCGCATCTGGACGACGATGCCGTCCCACGCCTCGTCGACCCGGGTGCGGAGCGCCACGAGCGAGTGGTACGACGCCCAGGCCCAGATGCCCGCGAGGAGCAGGAGGAGGACGACGCCGACGGCGACGAGGATGCCGGTGAGGCCGGGTTGCATGACGGGTGACTCCTCCAGGTGCGTGGCGACCCGCGGCCGAGCGGGAGGCTCGGAGACGTCGTCGGGTCGGGGCTCGGTCCGGAGAACACTATAAATGCGCCCGACGGGGCCTCCACGTCGACTGGGCGTTCTCGGAGCGAACTCACGACATGCGTCGTCGACCGGCGCGGAGGAGCACACGGTCCTCCTCCGCGCAGCGGATTGACTTGTCCCCCGCGGGCGTGCTGAATGGGTCTCAGTGATCGACCTCCCGCCCTCCGCCGCCCCGCGACGCCCGGCCCCGACCGGCCGCCCCGCGGGCCTCCGGCACGCCTCGGCGCAGGGCAGGGCCCGGGCGTCGGTCACCGTGGCCCTCGCGGCCGTCCTGGGCCTCGCGCTGCTGCTCGCCGGGCCGTCCGCACCCGGCTGGGCGGCGGCGAGCCCGACCCCGTCGCCGGCGCCGCCCTCCCTCGGTGCCCCGCCCACGACTCCCCCGCCCACCGCCGAGCCGGCAGCGCCGACGATCGGCCCGGTGGGCGACAGCGCGACGGGCACGGTGCTCGTCAGCGGCACCGCGACCCCCGGAGCGCGCATCAAGGTCTCCGTCAGCGGCTCGGGCACGTTCCGCACCCTCTGCGACGCCGTGACGGCCGGCGCCGACGGGGCGTGGTCGTGCTCCGGGCCGGTGCCCACCGGCGCGGGCTGGACGGCGACGGCCCGCGACCTCGACCAGCCGAGCGCGCCCGACGTCGACTCGGGCCCGTTCTCGGTGCTGACCCCGCCGACCGTCCGCGGCGGCCTCCTCGTGGGTGGCAAGCTCTCCGGCACGGCCGCGCCCGGCGCCACGGTGACCGTCACGGCCGGCGGCGGCGCCCGCGCCACGGCGACCGCCGGCGGCGACGGGTCGTGGACGACGACGCTGCCCGCCTCCTCCTTCCCCTCCGGCTCGTACACGGTGACCGCGACGCAGTCGTCGCCCTCCGTGCCCGACGTGCCCAGCTCGGCCGCCTCGAGCGCCGTCTCCGTGCGGGTCGACCGCGACCCGCCCGGCGCGCCGCGCCTCACCTCGCCGACGGCCGGGCAGCGGATCGCCGCGCAGCCCGTGACCGTCACCGGGAGCGGCGAGGCCGGAGCACTCGCGACCGTCTACGTCGACAGCTCCCCCGTCTGCCAGGTCGTCGTCGGCGACGGCCCGTGGTCGTGCAGCACCGCCGGCTCCGACCTCCCCCTCGGCCCGCACGTCGTCCAGGCCGCCCTCGTCGACCCGGCGGGCAACTACGGGCCCCCCTCGGCCGGCGTCACGGTGACCGTGGTCGACCCGGGGTCGGCCGTCGCGCCTCCCGTCGTGGGCCCCACGCCTCGCCCCGGCGCCACGCCCGCCCCCACCGCCGCCCCGTCGCCCGCAGGCCCGTCGACGTCGGCCGCGCCGGTCGCCCCCGGGTCGCCGGGCGGCGACGGCGGATCCCCGACCGACGACGCCGCAGGAGGCGCGGGGGGCGCCCCCGGCACCGGTGACGGCCCCCGGGGCACCTGGGCCACCGCCACCTCGTTCGGGGAGCACCTGCCCACGCTCGGCCAGACCCTCGGCGGCCCGGCCTGGGCGCTCGCCGGCGGTCTGGCGCTGCTGTTCCTCCTGCTCGTGGCCGCGCCGGCCCGCCTCGCGGCCGCCTCGCTGCGCGGGCGACAGCGACGGCGTCGTGCCTCACTGACCGGTCGCAACCGGGGCGTCGAGCTGCCCACGTCGTTCAGCGCGGCCACGGTCAGCCCGTGGCTGCCGGTCGGCCTGGCACTGGTGGCGGGCGCCGCCGTCACGGCCGTCGCCGCCGGCGTCGACGACGAGCTGCAGTACGCCCGCCTGGCGCTCGGCATCGTGATCGGCCTCGTCGTGCTCAACGGTCTGGGCGTGGCGCTGCCCGCCCTGCTCGTCGCGCGGGCCCGGGGGCTGGCCCTGCGCGTGCGGATGTCACCGCGCCTTCTGCTGGCGGCCGTCGTGGCGTGCGCGGCCACGCGGGCGCTCTCGCTCGACCCGCCTCTCGTGCTCGGGGTGCTGCTCACGGGCGCCCTCGTCGCCGTGCCCGCGTCGTCCGGGCGGCACCGCGGCGCGGAGACCCCCCGCGAGCCCGACGCCCGTGACGTCGGCGTCGCGGCGGCCGCGCAGCTCGGGGCGCTCGTCGTGCTCGGCGGCGCGGCGTGGGTGCTCCACGGCGTCGTGCCCGGGGCCGCAGCGGGGGCCGGTGCGGTCGCCGAGCTCGCCCGCGAGACGCTGGCGACCGTGTGCCTCGCCGGGCTCGGCTCGCTAGTCGTCTCGCTCGTGCCGCTCGGCGGCCTGCCGGGGCGACGCGTCTGGGCCTGGTCGAGCGGCGCCTACGTCGCGCTCGTCGTGGTCGGCGTGAGCGTCGCCGCGGTGGTCTTCGTCGGGGCGCCGGCGGGGGCGTTCCCCGTCGTGCCGCTCGTGGCCGCCAGCGCGGTCGCCGCGCTCGCGGCCGTCGCGGCCTGGCTCTGGCTGCGCGTGGTCGAGCCCGCGGGCCGCGAGGCCTGAGCCGCCCCTGTCGCCCGGGTCGCCCGGGTCGCCCTCACGGTGTGACCGTGCCCCCGCAGGGATTCGAACCCTGACTTGGACGATTTTAAGTCGCCTGCCTCTGACCAGTTGGGCTACGAGGGCCTCCCCCGAGCCTACGAGACCACGGCGGCCACCGTCGCACGGACACGACGACGCCCGCCGCGCTGCCGAGCAGCAGGGCGGGCGTCGTCGTCGGCCGCTCGGGGCGGCCGGTGCCGTGGCTACTCGGCGGCGGGCACCGCGTCGGTGCCGGCGACGTCGGTCGACGCACCGGTGCCGCGGGCCGAGCCGCCGGCCGTGGCCCCGACCTTCTCGCCCTCGGCGGGCGCGCTGCCGTCGGCGTCGACCGGGTTCGCGTAGGCGGGGCCGGGCTCGCCGGCGGCCTTGCCGATCTCGGGGGCGGGCGCGGCGGCGGGCTCGTCGGCGGCCGGCTTCGGGCGCGACGCGAACGCCTCGAACGCCGCACGGGGGCGCTCACGGTCGTCGAGCGAGACGATGTCGCGGCCGAGCCAGAAGTTGTTCCACCAGCCGGTGACGACGCGGAACTTGCGCTCGAACGAGGGCATCGCCATGCCGTGGTAGCCGCGGTGCGCGACCCAGGCCGGGAAGCCCTTCATGGCGAACTTGCCGCTCTGGAAGACGCCGGTGCCGAGGCCGAGGCCCGCGACGGCGCCGAGGTTCTCGTGCACGTAGTCGACGGGCTCCTCGCCGCGGAGCACGGCGGTGATGTTCTTGGCGAGCTGCTTGCCCATGCGGACGGCGTGCTGGGCGTTCGGCACGCAGAAGCCGCCGACGCCCTTGCCCGTGAGGTCGGGCGTCGCCGCGACGTCGCCGCAGGCCCAGGCGCCGGGCACGACGGTCTCGCCGTCGACGACGCGGAGGTCGGCCTGCACCGTGATGCGGCCGCGCTGCTCGAGGGGGAAGTCGGTGGAGCGCACCATCGGGTTGGCCATGACGCCGGCCGTCCAGACGATGAGGTCGGACTCGAACGACTCACCGGTCGAGAGCTCGATCTTGCCGCCGACGGCCGACTGCAGCTGCGTGTCGAGGTGGACCGTGGCGGCCCGCTCGGCGAGGTTCTTGAGCACCCAGTGGCTCGTCTCGAGCGACACCTCGGGCATGATGCGGCCCATCGCCTCGACGAGGTGGAAGTGCGTGTCGTCGACGGTGAGGGTCGGGTACTTCTTGAGGAGGTCGCTCGCGAAGCTGCGGAGCTCGGCGAAGATCTCGATGCCGGCGAAGCCGCCGCCGACGACCGTGACGGTCAGCAGGCGGTCGCGGAGCGGGCCGGCGGGCAGGTCGGCGGCCTTGGCGAAGTTGGTGAGGAGCTTGTCGCGGATCGCCGCGGCCTCCTCGATGGTCTTGAGGCCGATGGCCTCGTCGGCGACGCCCGGGATGGGGAAGGTGCGCGACACGGCGCCGGCCGTCATGACGATCTGGTCGTACTGCATCGTCCACTCGTCGCCGACGGACGGGGTGATGGTCGCCGTCTTGGTGGCGTGGTCGACCGCGGTCACCTTGGCGGTGACGACCCTCGTCTTCTTCAGGTGGCGGCGGAGCGAGACCACGGCGTGACGGGGCTCGATCGAGCCGGCCGCGACCTCGGGGAGGAAGGGCTGGTACGTCATGTAGGGCAGCGGGTCGACGATCGTCACCGACGCCTCCCCCTGTCGGAGGTGCTTCTCGAGCTTCCAGGCGGTGTAGAAGCCGGCGTAGCCGCCGCCGACGATCAGGATTTCAGGCACGGTGAAGGCTCTCCTCGTTGTGGGGTGTCGGAGGAGACTTTACTCCTGCCGACGACCCCGCCCGTACTGCCGGGCGGCGCCGACCCCCACGAGCACCAGGGCCCCGCCGAAGACCGCGAAGACGATGAGCGGGACGCCCGTCGACCGCATCGTCTCGACCGTGGGCAGCAGGGCCGACAGCCGCTCGCCGTCGGGGGTCTCGGGGGTGGGCACGGGCGCCGGCTCGACGGGAACGGCCGACGAGCTGCCGTCGGGCACGACCTCGTCGGCACGGCGGTGCACGCGGATCCACTCCGAGAGGTCGCCCATCGGGTTCGCCTCGACGTGGGGCACGTCGCGGCTGACGGCCGCGGCCGCGTCGACGAGCCCGTAGCCGTAGAGCGGGTCGGGCTGGCTCGCGCCGCGCGGCTCGGCCGTCGCGACCACGCGGTTGATGACGTCGTCGGCGTCGAGCTCGGGGTGGGCGGCCCGCACGAGGGCGACGATCCCCGCGACGAGGGGCGTGGCCCCGCTCGAGCCGTTCCAGCTGTAGTGGACGTCGTCGGGGCCGACCCCGACGAGCTTCTCGCTCGGCGCCGAGACCCCGATGGTGATGCCCTGGCTCGACGCGTCGAAGCTCGCCGTGCCCGAGCGGTCGACGCCCGCGACGGTCAGCACGCCGGGCATCGTCGCCGGCGCGCCCACCTCGGTCGTGCCGCTGCCGCGGTTGCCGGCCGCGGCCACCACGACCACGTCGTGCTCCATCGCGTAGAGGAACGCGTCGTCCCAGCTGGTCGGCCAGTCGAGCGTGTTGCGGGTCAGCGACATGTTGATGACGTCGGCCCCGTGGTCGACCGACCATCGGACCGCGTCGGCGATCTGGGTGTCGGAGTCGACGGCGCCGCTGCCGAAGCCGACCGACACCGAGAGCAGGCTCGCCTCGGGCGCGACGCCGATGACGCCGTCGCCGCTGCCCGTGCCGCGGCCCGCGAGCATCGAGCCGACGAGGGTGCCGTGCGCCGGGTCGTCCGTCCCGACCGGGGTCTGCCCGTCGGGGCTGCCCTGGCCGCTGACGTCCGTCCCGCCGACGACGGCGCCCTGGAGCTCGCGCACCGACCCGTCGACGCCGGTGTCGATGACCGCCACCGTGACTCCTGCCCCCCGGGTGGTCTGCCAGGCCTGCTCGATGCCGTAGTCGGCGAGCCAGTACTGCTGGTCGCGGATCGCGTCGGCACGCGCCGAGGCCGCGGGCAGCACGACGAGGGCGGCCGCGGCGACGACCGCCGCGACGCTGACGCCCCCTCGCCGCCCCACGGCGGTCAGGCTGCGCCGTCGGAGGCGGTGGTCGCCGGGACGGACTCGTCGAGCCAGTCGGGGCAGCGGCAGACGTCGGGGCTCCACGACGCACGCTCGAGCGCGAGGTCGCCGATCGGGTTGACCCCGGGGCCCGCCGCGAGGGCGTGGCCGACGAGGGCGTGCAGGCACTTCACCCGCTCGGGCATGCCCCCCGCCGTGACGTGCGCGATCTCGGCGACGTGCTCGATGCCCTCGCGGTCGGCGAGGTAGGCGTCGTGGGCGGCGTGGTACTGCTCGCGCACCTGCTCGTCGCCGGCCAGCA
>Ga0308160_10004555_pt1 | contig 14783 bp, 10 predicted proteins | sample PhyFR1_FD_201036 | JGI IMG/M metagenome (GOLD analysis project Ga0308160, IMG submission 201036) | Phyllosphere microbial communities from UC Gill Tract Community Farm, Albany, California, United States - DLSLF.R1 | ecosystem: Host-associated > Plants > Phyllosphere > Unclassified | place: USA...
CCGACGGCGTACTGGCCGAGGCGGCGGTGCTGGTCGGGCTGCTGCCGCGCGCCGACGGCACCCACGTGCTGCTGACCCGGCGTACCGACAGCCTGCGCCACCATGGCGGCCAGGTCAGTTTTCCCGGCGGCCGCATCGAAGCCGACGACGCCGATGCGGTGGCCGCGGCGCTCCGCGAGAGCGAGGAAGAAATCGCGCTGTCCGCGGCGCAGGTGGAGCCGCTGGGCTATCTCGATCCGTTCGTGACCATCAGCGGTTTCCGGGTGATGCCGGTGGTGGCCGCGATCGATCCGGCGTTCGTGCCGCAACCGCATCCCGGCGAAGTGGCGGACGTGTTCGACGTGCCGCTGGCCTACCTGATGGCGCCGGACAACCTGCGCAGCATCGAGACCGATTATCGCGGGCGGCCGCGGGTGGTGCTGGAATACGGCTGGCCGGGGCAGCGGATCTGGGGCGCGACCGCGGCGATCCTGCTCAACCTGCGCCGACGACTGGAGCAAACCGCATGAGCGAACCCTTCCCCGAGTGGCAGCATCTGGTCGAAGCGCCGGCGCTGGCCGCCGCGCTCGGCCACCCCGACCTGCGCATCGTGGATGCGCGTTTCGCCGCTGCCGCGCTGGCCGATCCGCAGGCCGCGCAGCTCGCGCGCCAGGCCTACGCGCAGTCGCATCTGCCCGCTGCGGTGTACGCCGATCTCAACACCGATCTGTCCGACCTCGGCCGCCGCGGCCTGGGCCGGCATCCGTTGCCCGAGGCCGACGCGTTCGCGCAGACGCTCGGCCGCTGGGGCATCGCGCGGCACACCCAGGTGGTGGTCTACGACGCCGGCGACGGCAGCATGGCCGCGGCGCGGCTGTGGTGGATGCTGGGCCTGCTCGGACATCGCCGCGTCGCCGTGCTCGACGGCGGCCTGGCCGAATGGCGCCGGCTCGGCCTGCCGGAAACCGATGTCGCCGCGACGCCTGCGCCGTTGCCGCCGTATCCGCAACGCTTCGATGTCAGCCGTATCGCCGATGCCGAGGAAATCGCCGCGCGCCTGCACGAGGCGCCGGGCTGGTTGCTGGATGCGCGCGCCGCCGAGCGCTTCCGCGGCGAGGTCGAACCGATCGATCCGGTCGCCGGGCACGTGCCCGGCGCGATCAACCGCCCGCTGGGCCAGAACCTGCGCGATGGGCGCCTGCGCTCGCCGCAGGAACTGCGCGCCGAACTGGAGCCGCTGCTGCACGGGCGCGATCCGCGCGAGGTGGTGCTGATGTGCGGGTCGGGCGTGACCGCCTGCCATCTGCTGTTGGCGCTGGAACATGCCGGCCTGCACGGCGCGCGTGTGTATGCCGGATCGTGGAGCGGCTGGATCGCCGATCCGGCGCGGCCGCGCGCCAGCGGCTAATTGCCACGGCGAGGCGCCGTGGCGCGTCGGCGTGGCGCGGAGGAGACATGGGTGGCAAGTACAAGGGCTGAGGCGATGCGCTGGCGTGGGATGTGGATGCTGACGGCGGCGCTGAGCCTGGCCGGCTGCAGCGAGCGGCCGCGCGCAAACGGCGCCGATGCCTCGCCGCGCTCGCAGTCCGATGCGCATTACCGGATGGCGGTGGAACAGCGCCGCGCGCAACGCGTGGCGCGGCTGCGCGCGCCGGGCGGCTGGCTCAGCTATATCGGCTCCGGTCGGCTGCGCAGCGGCGTGCACCAGGTGGGCAGCGCCGCGGGCAACGACGTGCAGTTGCCGGCCGGCCCCGCACACCTGGGCAGCCTGCGCATCGACGCCGATGCCGGGGTGGCGTTCGAAGCCGCCGCAGACGCCGTGCCGACGGTGGGCGGGCAGCCGTTCCGCGCCGGTCGCCTCGGCACCGATGCGGCGCATGGCAGCGAGACGCGGCTGGCGCTGGGCGAGCAGGAGTTCTACGTGGTGCGCACCGGCAATCTGTTCGGTTGGCGCTTCCGCGATCCGCAGGCGGCCGCGCGCGGCAGCTTCCGCGGCATCGACTATTTCCCGATCGATCCGCGCTGGCGCGTGGTCGCCGACTGGCATCCGGCGCCGGCGCCGCGCGCGATCGTGCTGCTCACCTCGATCGGCACGCCGCAGCCGCTGGCGTTGGCCGGCAGCGCCGAGTTCACCCTCGACGGCCGCCGCTACCGGCTGCAGGCGTTGCGCGACGACGACGGCAAGCGCCTGTTCTTCCCGTTCACCGACCGCACCAGCGGCCGCGAGAGCTATGGCGGCGCGCGCTATCTGTTCGTGGAGCCGCCGCAGGGAGAGCGCATCGTGCTGGACTTCAACCTGGCGCAGAATCCGCCGTGCGCGTTCACCGTACACGTGGTGTGCCCGTTGGCGCCGGTCGGCAATCGCCTGGAACTGGCGGTGACCGCGGGCGAGAAGAACTACGTCGGTCCGCGTTGAGCCTGTGGCGCCGGGGCGGGAATGCACGGTGACGCGGCGGCTGCCTTTGTAGGAGCGGCTTCAGCCGCGACATACGCCATCAGGCTGCCTGTCGCGGCTGAAGCCGCTCCTACAGAGGGTACGGGGCGCGGTGTCAGCGGTCTGAAAGCTCATTTGCCGAAGGCGCATACGGCGTCAGCGCCACCGCCTCCAGCACCTGCGCCCACGGAAACATCGGGCCGGGATCGAGCTTGCGCTGCACCTGCAGCGCCGGATCGTCGCTGGCGCTTTCGCGGCTGCGGTCCAGCGCGTCGTGGCCGGCGATGTGGCGCAGCTGCGGCAACTGCGCCTGCAGTTGCCGCAGCAGCGCGATCAGCGCCTGGATCTGCGCCGGCGGATACGCTTCGTCCAGCGTCTGGTGGCGCGAATCCAGCCAATGCGGATAGCGGCCGCGGTTGACCAGTTCGATGCCCAGCGAGCGCGGGTTGTAGCCGCGCACGTGGTGCGCCACCCGCTGCAGCGGCACGTAGCGGTGCACGCTGCCGTCGCGGTCGATGTAGAAGTGGCCGCTGTTGCCGGTGCCGGACGGATACAGCACGCGTTCGCCGTAGGCGCGCGCGCTGGCCAGGTCGGGCAGTTCGGTGCAATGGATCACCGCCAGATCGATCGCATCCAGCGTGCGCGCCTGCAGCCGTTCGACGTAGGGCAGGGGAGCATCGTGGATCGGCAACGGCGGGGTCTGCGACATGCGCGGATGCTAGCATTCGCCGATGACTCTGAATCCCGATAGCCCGCTGGCGACGCTGCTCGCCACGTTGCCGCGCGCCGGACGCGTGGACTGGATAGGCCTGCGCCCGGCGCGCGACGTGCCGATGCTCGAAGTGGAGCAGGCGGTGGCGCACGCCGATGGCGGCCTGTTCGGCGATCGCTACGCCGGCCGCAACGGCATGCGCGGGCTGACCCTGATCCAGGCCGAACACCTGCCGGCGATCGCCGCATTGGCAGGCCATGCGCAGGTGGCGCCGGCGACGCTGCGGCGCAACCTGGTTGTCTCCGGCATCCCGCTGATCGCGCTGAAAGGGCGCCGTTTCCGCGTCGGCGAGGTCGAGCTGGAAGGCATCGCGCCGTGCGATCCGTGCTCGCGCATGGAGCACGCGCTGGGCCCGGGCGGCTACAACGCGATGCGCGGCCATGGCGGCTTGTGCGCACGGATCGTGCACGGCGGCACGCTGCGGCTCGGCGACGCGGTGGTGGCGCTGTGAGCCGCGGCCACTGCATTCTTGCGCACGGATTCGAGAGCGGTCCGGACGCGATCAAGGTCGCGGCGCTGGCCGAGGTCGCGCAGCGCCTGGGCTGGAGCCACGAGCGTCCGGATTTCACCGACCTGGACGCGCGCCGCGAGGTCAGCCAGCTCGGCGACGTGCCGGCGCGGCTGCAGCGCCTGCTCGCGTTGACGCAGGCCGCCGCGCAGCGCGGGCCGGTGGTGCTGGCCGGGTCCAGCCTGGGCGCGTACATCGCCGCGCAGGTGTCGCTGCAGGTGCCGGTGCGCGGCCTGTTCCTGATGGTGCCGCCGACGCGGATGGGCTGGATGCCGGCGCTGGACGCGGCGCCGGTGCCGATCTCGATCGTGCATGCCTGGCACGATGAACTGATTCCCGCGGCCGAAGTGATCGCCTGGGCGCAGGCGCGCGCGGCGCGGCTGCTGTTGGTCGACGACATGCATCGGCTCGGTGGCCACGTCGAAACCGCGGCGCGCGCGTTCGCCGAATTGCTGGAAACGCTGTGAGCGGCGTGTTCCGCGCAGCAAGCCGCATCAACCGGAGTCACCGATGGAACTGAACATCCGCGCCGAAACGGCCGCCGACCACGCCGCGATCGAGGCGCTGACCATGGTCGCGTTCTTCCGCGTCGCGCATAGCCGCCACGACGAGCAGCAGATCATCGAACGGCTGCGCGCGGACGGCGCGCTGACCCTGTCGCTGGTGGTCGAGCACGACGGCTACATCGTCGGCCATGTGGCGGTGTCGCCAGTGCAGCTCTCCGATGGCAGCCGCGGCTGGTATGCGCTGGGGCCGCTGTCGGTGGGGCCGGGCCACCAGCGCCAGGGGCTGGGCACGCGGCTGGTGCGCGAGGCGCTGGCGCAGCTGCAGGCGCTGGGCGCGGCCGGCTGCGTGGTACTCGGCGAGCCTGCGTTCTACGCGCGTTTCGGCTTCGCGCCGGAACCGGGATTGGTGCTGCCCGGCGTGCCGGCCGAATACTTCCAGGCGATCGCCTTCGGCGACCGCATGCCGCCGATGGCCGAGGTCGAGTACCACGACGCGTTCCTGGCCGGCGGCTGAGCGCCGCCGCCGCGTCTGTGCATGGTCGCGCGCACGCGGGTTACCATCGTGGCTCAGATTAGTTAGCCAGCCGAGGATGCCTCCGATGCGCCATTGATGCCGCCGTCTTCGACGGCCTTGTCCGTTCCTGCCGAATTTGGCGGGCGTGACCGGCATCTGTGGAGTTCCCATGACGCATCGCTTGCTCGCGCTGGAAAGCGCGTCGTATGTCCTGCCCGACGGCAGGACCCTGTTTTCCGCTCTCGATTTCGCGCTCGATGCGCGCCGCACCGGCCTGGTCGGGCGCAACGGCGTCGGCAAGAGCGTGTTCGCGCGCCTGCTCGCCGGCCAGCTGGCGCCCAGCGCCGGGCACTGCCGCCGGCATGGTCGCGTGCATTACCTGCCGCAGCAGATCGCGCGCGCCGCCGGCGACACGGTGGCATCGCTGGCCGGGGTCGGCCCGGCGCTGGAGGCGCTGGCGCGGATCGAGGCCGGCAGCGCCGATCCGGCCGATTTCGATACGCTCGGCGAGCGCTGGGACATCGCCCAGCGGCTGCATACCGAACTGGAGCTGTGCGGGCTCGGCCATGTGACCGCGCAGCGGCCGGCGGCCGAACTCAGCGGCGGCGAGGCGATGCGCGTGGCGCTGCTCGGTGCCTGGCTGTCCGACGCCGATGTGCTGATCCTGGACGAACCGAGCAACCATCTCGACCTTGAGCAGCGCCAGCAACTGCGGCAGCAACTGCAGTGCTGGCCGCACGGGCTGCTGGTGGTCAGCCACGATCGCGCGCTGCTGCAGGACATGCAGCGCATCGTGGAACTGTCGTCGCTGGGCCTGCGCGACTACGGCGGCGATTACGCGTTCTACGCGCAGTGCAAGGCGCAGCAGCAACAACAGGCGCTGGCCGAGCTGGAACGCCGCAAGCACGAACGCCAGCGTCACGGCGATGCGCTGCGCGAGCAGCAGGCGCGCCAGCAACGGCGCAGCGCGCATGGCCGCCGCCAGGCGCAGGACGCCAACCAGGCGCCGATCCTGCTCGGTCGGCAGCAGCAGCGCAGCGAGCACAGCGCCGGCAAGCAGCGGCAACAGTTGGACACTGCGCACGCGCGGCTGTCCGCACAGGTACGCGAGGCCGCGCGCGCGGTCGAGGCCGCGGCGCCGGTCGCCTTGTTCGCACCGATGCCGGCTGCGGCGGCCGGGCGCCGGGTCGCCGAACTGCGCGGCCTGCGACTGCCGCACGCGCCGCCCGCGCGTGCCGCACTGGATCTGTGCATCGGTGGCCGCCAGCGGATTGGCGTGGTCGGGCCGAACGGCAGCGGCAAATCGACCCTGCTGCGGGTGCTCGACGGCCAGCTGGCGCCGCTGGCCGGGCGCTGCGCGGTGGAGGTGCCCAGCGCCTACCTGGACCAGGCGTTGCACCTTCTCGATTCGGCATTGCCGGTACTGGCGCAGTTGCAGGAAGCCAATGCCGTGGCCGACGTGGCCGCACTGCGCACGCGGCTGGCCTTGCTCGGCCTGGACGCGCAGCGCATCGGCGTGCCCAGTGGCCGGCTCAGCGGCGGCGAGCGCCTGAAGGCGGCGCTGGCCTGCGCGTTCTACCGCGATCCGCCGGCGCACCTGCTGCTGCTCGACGAACCGGACAATCACCTGGACCTGGACGCGCGCGAGGCGCTGCGACAGGTACTGCTGCAGTATCCGGGCGCGTTGCTGGTGGTGTCGCACGATGCCGCCTTCCTCGACGGCCTGCGCCTGGACACGCGCCTGCAGGCCGACCCCGACCGCTGGCGGTTGACGCCGTGGTGAGCGCGCGCCGTGCGCCGTGGGCGGCGAGCGCCGGGCTTGGAGCGCCCCCCGGGCTGGTAATGGCGGGCGCGATGGCCGACCATTCGCGTCTTCCCGTCCGTTGCCGCCGCCCGCCCGCCGTGGGCCGCGCTGCTGCGATACGCGTGGGGCGGGCCTGGCGCCCGCCCGCGCATCCTTCCTTCTTCGTGTGGTCCGCATTCCCGTGAAATTCTTCGTCTCCTGCGCCAAGGGCCTGGAATACCTGCTCGTCGACGAACTGCTCGCGCTCGGCGTCGCCAAAGCCACCGCCACCGTGTCCGGGGTCAACAGCGAGGGCGAGCTGCGCGATGCGCAGCGCGCGGTGCTGTGGTCGCGCCTGGCCAGCCGCGTGCTGTGGCCGCTGGACGAGTTCGACTGCCCCGACGAGACCGCGCTGTATGCCGGCGTGGCGGCGTTGCCGTGGCGCGAGCACCTGACCTCGCAGCACACCCTGGCGGTGGACGCGCACGTGTCCGGCACCGCGATCACGCATGCGCGCTATGCCGCGCAGCGGGTCAAGGACGCGGTGGTGGACACGCTGCGCGGCGAAGGCCTGGAGCGGCCGTCGGTGGACGTGGAGCATCCGGATCTGCGCCTGAACCTGTCGCTGCGCAAGGGCCGCGCCACGCTGTCGGTGGACCTGGGCGGCGGCTCGCTGCACCGGCGCGGCTGGCGCCAGGTGCAGAACGCCGCGCCGCTGAAGGAGAACCTGGCCGCGGCGGTGCTGCTGCGCGGGCAATGGCCGCAGCTGTACGCGCAGGGCGGCGGTCTGCTGGATCCGATGTGCGGCAGCGGCACGCTGCTGATCGAAGGCGCGCTGATGGCAGCCGACGTGGCCCCGGGGCTGCTGCGCGGCGATCTGGCCGCCGCGCGCCGTGGCGACGCCGGCCCGCTGCAATTCAGCGCCGCGCCGAGCCGCTGGCTGGGCTTCGACCAGGAGGCCTGGCGCACCCTGCTGGCCGAGGCACGGCAGCGCGAAGCGGCCGGGCGCGCCGCGCTGCAGCCGGTGATCCATGGCAGCGACATCGATCCGCATGCGATCCGCGCCGCGCGCGAGAACGCGCAGGCGGCCGGGGTCGCCGCGGCGATCGTGTTTGAGGTGCGCGATGTCGCCGACCTGCGCGCGCCGGCGCAGGCGCTGGGCACGGTGGTGTGCAACCCGCCGTACGACGAACGCCTGGCCGCCGACACCGCGCTGTACCGGCGCCTGGGCGAGGCGCTCAAGCGCGCGGTGCCGCAGTGGCGCGCCAGCCTGCTGTGCGGCAATGCCGACTTGGCCTATGCCACCGGCCTGCGCGCGGCGAAGAAGTACCAGATGTTCAATGGCGCGCTGGAATGCCCGTTGATCGTCTGCGACCCGATCGCGGTCGCGCAGCGCGAGCCGGCCGAGGCGCCGCGCGCGCTCAGCGACGGCGCGCAGATGGTCGCCAACCGCCTGCGCAAGAACCTGCGCAAGTTCAAGAACTGGCGCGCGCGCGAACGGGTCGGATGCTTCCGCGCCTACGACGCCGACCTGCCCGAATACGCGGCGGCGATCGACGTGTACCAGGAAGACGGCGGCCAGGCGCGTACCTACCTGCACGTGCAGGAATACGCCGCGCCGGAAGAAATCCCCGATGCCGACGTGCGCCGCCGCCGCAACGAGTTGCTGGCCGCCGCGCGCGAGGTGTTCGAGGTGCCGGCCGAGCGGGTGGCGCTGAAGTCGCGCGAGCGCGGCAAGGGCGGCAGCAAGTACGGCCGTTTCGAGCAGCGCGGCGAGTTCCTGGTGGTGCGCGAACACGACGCGTTGCTGCGGGTGAACCTGTTCGATTACCTGGATACGGGTCTGTTCCTGGACCATCGCCCGCTGCGCGGGGCGATGGCGCAGCAGGCGCGCGGCAAGCGCTTCCTCAACTTGTTCTGCTACACCGGCGTGGCCAGCGTACAGGCCGCGGTGGCCGGTGCCGATTCCACCACCAGCGTGGACCTGTCCGGCACCTACCTGCAGTGGTGCGCGGACAACCTGGGCTTCAACGGCAAGGGCGGCGCCCAGCACCGGCTGGTGCAGGCCGACGCACTGACCTGGCTGGAGGCGGAGAAGAACCGCTACGACGTGATCTTTTGCGACCCGCCGACCTTCTCCAATTCCGCGCGCGCCGAGGATTTCGATCTGCAGCGCGAACACGTGCGGCTGCTGCGCGCGGCGGTGGCGCGGCTGATGCCGGAGGGCGTGCTGTACTTCTCCAACAACTTCCGCCGCTTCAAGCTGGACGAGGACGCGCTGGCCGAATTCGCGTCGTGCGAGGAGATCACCGCGCAGACCATCGCCCCGGATTTCGAGCGCAATCCGCGGATTCACCGCGCCTGGCGGTTGCAGCGGCGTTGAGGGCGGCGCGCGCCGCAGCGGTTTCGTCTTGGTCGCTGTTGTAGGAGCGGCTTCAGCCGCGACAGGACCCTACGGATAGGGTTTGTCGCGGCTGAAGCCGCTCCTACATTGGTGCAGACCGCAGCGTGAGGCTCAGTCGTCGCGATGCCGCGTCGGGGCGTGCGCATCGGCGCGGTGCGGCACGTCGTCGCCCGGCTCGCGTTCGCTCCAGTAGTCCTGGATCTGCAGGATCTGCGGCAGGATCTCGGCGAACAGGCTGACCAGGCGCGGCTCGAACTGGGTGCCGGCCTGCTGCTGGAACAGTTCCATCACCTTGGCCAGCGGCCATGCGTCCTTGTACGGGCGCTGCGTGGTCAGCGCATCGAACACGTCGGCCACGGCCACGATCCGCGCCGACTCGGGAATGCGCTCGCCGGCCAGGCCGGCCGGGTAGCCGCTGCCGTCCCAGTGCTCGTGGTGGTACAGCGCGACCTCGGCGGCGAGCCGGAACAGCGGCGCGCCGCTGCGGCTGAGGATGTCGTAGCCGATCTGCGGATGCCGTTTCATCACCGCCCATTCGTCCGCATCCAGCGGCCCGGGCTTCTTCAGGATCGCGTCGGGAATGCCGATCTTGCCGGTGTCGTGCATCGGCGCGGCTTGCTCGAGCAGCTTGGCGTCCTCGCCCGACCAGCCGGCGGCCACCGCCAGGGCGCGGGCGTAGGCGGCCATCCGCCAGATATGGGTGCCGGTGTCCGAGTCGCTGTAGTGCCCGGCCATGCCCAGCATCTGGATCGCGTCGCGATGGCTGCTGGCCAGGCTGGCGGCGCTGACCAGCGACAGGTGGGTACGCACCCGCGCGCGCAGGATGCTCGGCGAATACGGCTTGGTGATGTAGTCCACGCCACCGGCCTCGAAGCCGATGCTCTCGTCGGCGTCCTTGTCCTTGCCGGTGACGAAGATGATCGGGATCGGCGCGGTGCGCGGATCCTGTTTCAGGGTGCGGGCGATGGTGTAGCCGTCCAGGTCGGGCAGGTCGACGTCGAGCAGGATCAGCGCCGGGCGGTGCTTGACCACCGCGCGCAGCGCTTCGGCGCCGTTCTTGGCGAAGGTCAGCGCATAGTCCTCGCGCAGGATCTGGCGGATCAGCGCCAGATTGCTGGCTTCGTCGTCTACGCACAGGATGGGGGACTGGACCATCGTCGTTCCTTGTCGGGTGCATCCAACGGCAGCTGGATTGGATCGGCGCTGCGGATGCTAGTGAATTGCATCGGCCTGCCAGCGCCTGACTTTAGCCTCGGCCTCGCGGAAGGAAAAGCTCTCGACCAACTGCTTCAGCTCTGTGGCCATCGCCGCGGGCAGCGAAGGCGCCAGGTCGTGCAGCACCCGCTCCACGCGGTCCGGGTCGTCGCTGTCCAGGGCCTGCAGCAGCTGCTGCAGCTGTTGCCGCAGCGGGACCGCGGCCGCGGCGCCATCGTCCGCGACGGGAACGGGGCCGGCCGGCGGCACTGGCGCCGGCAACGCCTCGGCTTCGGCGACGAAGCGCCGGATCGCTGTGGCAGTGGCGCTCATGGCCGTGCCCAGCGCCGCGATCGCGGCGTCGGCCTGGGCCGGCGCGTCGCCAAGCCGTTCCTCCAGCGCGGCGCTGGCGGCGACCAGCGCCGGCAGCGCCAGCGAGCCGGCCGAGCCGCGCAGCTTGTGCACGTAGGAGATCGCCGCCGCCGGCGCCTGCACGTCCAGCAGGGTCCGCAGCGTCGCCGCCGGATCGGGGTTGTCCTGCAGCAGTTTCAGCAGGTAACGCTGGTAGGGCATGCGCTCGTTCCACAGGCGCTGCGCCTGCGCGGCGTCGAGCAACTGCGCATCGGCCTCGGGCCAGACCTCTCCGGCGGAGGAGGTCGGCAGCGGCTCCAGCGCCAGTGGCAGGCGCAGCGGCAGGAACTGGCGGATGATCGCGATCAGTTCCTCGACCTGGAACGGTTTGGCGATGAAGCCGTTCATGCCGCTGGACAGCGCCAGTTCCTGTTGCTGGCGGTAGGCGCCGGCGGTGAGGGCGATCACCGGCAGGCCGGCCAGGCGCGGGTCCTCGCGCAGCAGGCGGGTGGCCTCGTAGCCGTCCAGGGTCGGCATCTGCACGTCCATCAGCACCAGGTGGAAGCGGCTGGGATCGCGCCGCAGCCGCTGCAGCGCCTGCTCGCCGTCGTGGGCCAGCTCCACCAGCGCGCCTTCGCCTTCGAGGATGCGCTGCGCGACCTCGCAATTGATCTCGCTGTCGTCCACCACCAGCAGCCGCGCGCCGGCCAGGCGCGGGGTGCCATCGCCGCTTAGCAAGGGCGCCGGGCCGTCGCCGCGGCGCCGCGCCAGCAGCGTGGCGATGGTGCGGTACAGCGCCGAGGCGGTGACCGGCTTGGTCATCACCGCGTCCACGTCGCTGGGCGCGTAGTGCTGCTCTTCCAGCAGGCGGCGTTCATAGGCGGTGACCATGACGATGATCGGCTGCCGGTCCGGCGCCGATTGCGCGCGGATGCGCTGCGCCACGTGCAGCCCGTCCAGGTCCGGCATGCGCCAGTCCAGCAGGATCACGTCGAAGCCCTCGCGTTCGGGTCCGGCCGCGGCGATCGCGTCGGTACCGTTGGCCACCGCTTCCACCTGCCAGCCGAAGCCGCTGGCGATGCTGCTCAGGTTGCTGCGCACCAGGTCGTGGTCGTCGGCGATCAGCACCCGCCGCGCCTCCGGATGTTCCGCCTCGGCGGCCGGCGCCGGCAGCACCGGGAAGCTGATCGCGAAATAGAAATCGCTGCCGCGGCCCGGCGTGCTCTGCACCTCGAGCTGACCGCCCATCAGCTCCACCAGGCGCCGGCTGATGGTCAGGCCCAGGCCGCTGCCGCCGTAGCGGCGGCTGGTGGAGGTGTCGGCCTGCAGGAACGGCGAGAAGATCAGGCTCTGCTTGTCGCGCGGGATGCCGATGCCGGTGTCGCGCACCGAGAAGAACAGCTTGATCTTGCCCGGTTCGCCGCTGGGGAAGCTGCGCACCGACAGCGCCACTTCGCCCTGCTCGGTGAACTTGATGGCATTGCCCACCAGGTTGATCAGCACTTGGTTCAGCCGCAGCGCATCGCCGCGCAGCCAGCGGCAGCCGGCCGGCAGCGGTTCGACGATCATCTCCACCGGCTTGGCGCTGATCGCCGAGGTCATCAGCGCGGCGATGTTCTCCAGCAACTGGTTCAGGTCGAACGGTTCCGATTCCAGGTCGATGCGCCCGGATTCGATCTTGGAGAAGTCGAGGATGTCGTTGATGATCTCCAGCAGCGCGCGCGCCGACGCGTCGCTCTTCTGGATCATGTCCTTGGCCGCCTGCGGCAGTTCGCTGTGCTGCAGCAGGTACAGCATGCCCAGGATCGCGTTCATCGGCGTGCGGATCTCGTGGCTCATGTTGGCCAGGAAATCGCTCTTGGACTGGTTGGCGGTTTCCGCCGCGTCGATCGCCAGGCGCAGTTCGCGCTCGTGGCGCTTCTGCTCGGTCAGGTCCACCGCGATGCCCAGGTAGCCGATCACCTGGTCGTTGTCGTCGCGCAGCGTGCTCAGCGTCAGCAGCACCGGGAACGGGCGGCCGTCCTTGCTGACGTAGGTCCATTCGCGGGTGTCGCTGCGCCCCAGCGTGGACAGCGCGGCCACCGATTCGAACGCAGGCGCCACCGCCATGCCCGATTGCGCGGCCATGCTTTCGGCGCGGCTGGCCAGTTGCTCCGGATCCAGGAACAGGCCGGTGGCCTTGCGCCCGATCATCTCGTGCGCGGGATAGCCGAGCATGGTTTCGGCGGCGGGGTTGAACAGGGTGATGGTGCCGTCCGGGTCGGTGGCCACGATCGCGTAGCCGGCGTTGGCCAGGATCGCGCGCTGCAGCGCCGAATAGGTGACCAGTTCGCTGGTGCGCTGCGCCACCTGCTGTTCCAGGGTGGCGTTGAGCTCCAGCACCCGCGCTTCGGCACGCACCCGTTCGGACACGTCGTGCAGCAGGTGCGAGTGGCCGGCCATGTCGCCGTCGTTGTCCAGGATCGGCGAGGCGCTGGCCAGCACGCTGACGCGATGGCCGTCGCGATGGCGCAGTTCCCGCACCTGCGTGCCGTTGCCGGCGGCGTCGCGTATCTGGCTGCCGAGCAGTTCCTGCAACGGCTGGCCGATGGCCTGCGCCGCGGCGTAACCGAAGATGCGCTCGGCGGCCGGATTCCAGTGGGTGATGCGGCCATCCGGGTCCTCGGCCACGATCGCTTCGCTGGAACCGCCGACCAGCGCGGCCAGCTGGCTCTGCTCGCGCAGGATCAGGTCGCGGCGGTGGCGACCGGTCAGGTACAGGTACAGCAGTGCGGCGAGCAGCACGGAAATGCCGCCGAACAGGCCGCCGGCCAGCAGCGGCGAGGTCTGGTTGAGCGAGCGCACGAAGGCCGGCGTCGCCTGTGCGCTGAGCAGCCAGCGGCGGCCGTAGATCGGCATGCTGCGTTCGGCGCGCAGCCCGGTCGTCGGCGCCTGGGCGTCGCCGTCGCCGCGATAGAACGGCTGGGTGCCGTTCTCGCTGTCGGCCAGGGTCAGCAGCAGCTCGTGGGCGTGGTTGGGCGAGGCCACCAGCACTTCGGCGATGTTCAGCGGCGCATAGGCCCAGCCGGTGGTGGCCTGCCAGCGTTGCTCGGCGGTCTGCAGCGGCAGGCCTTCGCGGTAGATCGGCAGCAACAGCAGGAAACCGCTGTTGCCGACTCCCGGCGTCTGCACCAGGCGGATCGGCGCGGTGATGGTCGGGTTGCCGGACTGCGCCGCGGCGATCGCCGCCGCGCGCCGCGCCGGTTCGGAGGCGATGTCGAACCCGAGCGCGGGATTGTTGACCCGCCGCGGCTGGATATACAGGATCACGAAGCGCTCGCCCTCATGCGGCGCCAGCTGGCGGATCTGCAGCGAAGGCGCGCCGTCGTCGTGCGCCTGTTGCAGGAACGCCGCCTCGTCGGCCGGCGCCACCCGGCGGATATAGCCGAAGCCGCGTACGCCGGGGAATTCGCGCTTGTACTCGCGCGAAGCGCTGTAGCGGTCGAAGCGATCGCGCGAGATATGGTCGCCGCCGGCGGCGATGACCGCGCCGCGCGCGCCGCGCAGGCCGTGTTCGTAGACATTCAGGCGTTGCTGCAGCTCGCCGGTGACGTGGGTGGTCAGTTGCTGGAAGCGGTCGCGGGCCTGCTGCTGGTTGCGCTCGTGCAGGCCGCGGGCGAGCAGCGCCGCGGCCAGCAACCCCAGCAGCAGCACCGCCAGCGCGGCGCCGAGCGCCGAGCGTGCAGGGCCGGCAGCGGGTGTCCAGCGGTTCTTCGACATGCGCCCCTTTCCTTTGGCGAACGCTGACGATGCTCAGGCATCTGCGTCCCTCCTGTCCGTACGGGATGGCTTTCACGATTGAAGCGACGGTCCTGCCCCGACCGCGCGTCCCACGCTAGCGCGATCGTTGTGGCTGCACCAGCCCCCGCGGCGTATTGCGGGAGCGACCGTCTACGACCTTCATGGAATCAGCGTGACGGCTGCGTGCAGCGCGACCCCGATCAGGCCGCCGACCAGGGTGCCGTTGAAACGGATGTACTGCAGGTCGCGGCCGACGCTCAATTCCAGCTGATCCACCAGATGGCGTTCGTCCCAGCCTTTCACGGTCTGCGCGATGTGCTCGGTGACGCCGCTGCGCAGGCGCTGGGTCAGCTTCTCCGCGCCGCCCAGCAGGTGCTGGTTGAGCGCATCGCGCAACGCGCTGTCCTGTGAAAGCGACTCGCCGAGCGCAGCCAGCGAGCGCTGCAAATGCTGCACCAGCACACCGTCGCTGCGCGACAGGTCCTCGCGCAGGCTGGCGTGGATCTGGTCCCACAGGCCTTGCACGTAGTCCTGCACGCCGGGATGCTCGATCAGCCG
>Ga0308160_10004556_pt1 | contig 14783 bp, 12 predicted proteins | sample PhyFR1_FD_201036 | JGI IMG/M metagenome (GOLD analysis project Ga0308160, IMG submission 201036) | Phyllosphere microbial communities from UC Gill Tract Community Farm, Albany, California, United States - DLSLF.R1 | ecosystem: Host-associated > Plants > Phyllosphere > Unclassified | place: USA...
GTTGGCGGTCGGCGACGGCGCGGTGGTGCTGTTCACGTATTCGCCGCGGTAGTTGGCCACCAGGCGCGCGGACAGCATAGCGTCCTCGTAGTACAGGCCCAGGTTGCCGGTCCATTCGGACGCCCCGACCATCGGCCGGCCGTCGTCGACCTTGGTCTTGGCGCGGCTGACGTTCGAGGTGAAGCCGAAGTTGGTCTTGCCGAACGGCTGCTCGTATTGCAGTTCGATGCCATTGATCTTCGCGCCCTGCTGCGAGGCCGTGTTGATGAAGAAGGTCTTGACGGTCTGGTCGCGCGGGTCGAGCAGGTCGACGGTGGCGCTGCCGACCGCGCCGGTCTTCGGATAGCCGTCGATCGACGAGTGGAACACGCTCACGGCCACGATCGAACGCGGTGCGAAGTACCAGGCCCACGACAGGTCGAGGTTGTCCGCGGTCTGCGGTTCCATGTCCGGATTCGGACCGGTCACGCGGCAGCCGTTGGCGTCGCAGCCCGGGGTGCCGAAGCCGCTGCCCAGCAGGTTGTAGTTCTGGCGGCCGATGGTGCGGCTCACGCCGAAGCGCGCGAGCATGTCGTTGCCCAGGTCATAGCGCAGGTTCAGGCTTGGCAGCCAGTCGTCGAAGGTGCGCTTGGTCGGCGTCTTGTAGTACAGGATGCCGGCGTTCGGATTGAACGGCATGCCGTCGAAGTAGGCGGTGGCGTCGCCCGCGGTGGTGATTGCGCCAGGATAGGCGGCGCAGGTCACGGCCGGCTGGCCCGGCTCCACGCGCTGGCAGGCGCCGGCGGGAATCGGGGTGGCGATATTGGCCTTGATCTCGGTCCGCGTGAAACGCACGCCGACATTGCCCGACCAGCGCTCGCCCTCCAGGTTGGCCATCACATAGGCCGCGCTCTGGCGCTCCTTCATGTCGATCTCGGAACTGACGCGGCGCTCCCACTCGGGACTGGTGACCTTGGTGTTGTTGGCGATGTACTCGATGGTGGCATCGCGGGTGTACGTAAAGCCGGAGTTGTCCCAGCCGCTGCCGCCCAGGCCGGAACCGAAGTCGCCCGGATACGGCTGCCAGCCGGTCGTCGGCGTCGGCGTATTCGAGGTGACCTTGCCGGTATTCGGATCGACCGCGATCCCGCTGCGAAACGCCGGACCGCGGCGACCGCTGGTGCGTTCGTGGTCGGCGAAGCGCACGCCGCTCTCGAGCGACTGGACCCAGCCGCGATTGAGTTTGTATTCGGCGTCGAACTGCGCGCTCCACTCCTTGTCCACGGTGCGGATGCCGGAAGCGGCGCGGTCGACGATGGTGTAGCCGCTGCCGTCGGCGTTCAGGCCCGGCTGGTTCGCGCCGGCGCCCTGGTACTGCACATACGGTGCGTCATGCAGATTGCCCAGCGCATAAGCGATGCCGGTGCCATAGCGCGCCAGCGTCAGGCCCTGGTCCAGTTCGGTCGAGCCGACGCCGCGCGTGGTCGACAGCAGGGTCTTGACGGTCAGGTCGTCGTTGACGCGGTATTTGGCATCCAGGTCGAGGAAGGAACTGGTGGCCTCGGCGCCGTCACGGAAGAATCCTTCCGAGTTGCCGATGTATTGCGGTGTGGTCCCGTCGGGGAACACGATGTCGGCCGCCTTCAGCACCTTCAGCGGGTGGCCGTAGACCGTGGTCTCGTCGACGATGACGGGATTGCGGATCTGCGCATACACGCGCTGCCCGTTCGAGTTGGTGTTGGCGGCGGCGGCGGTGGTCGCGCCCAACGGCGAATTCTTACCGAGCAGCATGGAGTAGATGGCGCTCGAGTTCAGGCGGCCATGGTTGTCGGCTTCCATTTTCGAATGGAAGCCGGTCATCGTCACGTCCAGGTCGCGGTTCGGCTTGAACTGCAGCGACAGCATGCCGCCCTTGCGGTCGCGCACCGATTCCACGAACTCCGAGCTCATCGAACCGGGCAGGCGCACGCCGTTCAGGTCTGCCGCGGTGTAGCCGGTGCCTGCCAGCGATGCATCGGTGATGCCGAGCATGGTGGCGGTGTTGATCTGGTCCCAGCCGCTATTCGTGCCATAGGCGAAGCGCGACACCGAATCGCGCCGCACGAAGCGCTTCTCGGAGAACAGCGACGCCAGCACGCCGAAGGTGCCTGCTTCGTTCTTCCAATTGACCGAGCCGTTCATGTCCGGCGCGTAGCGCCCCGGCAGGTCGGCGTAGCTGGCGCCGACGCTGACCACGCCCGAGAAGCGTTCCTTGGCGGCCAGCGGCTTGCGCGTGCTGACATTGATGGTGCCGGCCAGGCCGCCGTCGACGATGTTCGCCTGTGACGATTTGTAGACCACGGCCTGCTGCAGCACGTGCGACGGCATCAGCGAGAGGCTGGTGGAACGCGAGCTCGAGCCCTGGTCGGCGACATACCAGTCGCCGCCGCTGACGGCGTGGCCATTGAAGATGATCAGCGACATGTCCGGGTTGGTGCCGCGCATCGAGACCTTTTCGGCCTCGTCGTAGTCGGTGCGCACCGAGACGCCGGCCAGACGCTGCAGCGAATCGGCCAGGTTCTTGTCCGGCATCTTGCCCACGTCTTCGGCCGTGATCACTTCGACGTTGGCCGAGGCGTCCTTCTTGACCGCCAGCGAGCGCGCCAGCGAGGCGCGGATGCCGGTGACTTCGACGGTCTGCATCGGCACTTCCGGGGCGGCTTCCTGGGCCATGGCCGGCAGGTCGGCCAGGCTCCAAAGCGCCATCGATACGGCTGCCGCGAGCGGCTTGCGCTTGAACATCTTCTCTCTCCTGGGGTTATAGTTATTGCTTGAAGCAGATATGCTTTCTGCCATGATCGGAGTATTCATGATTCATCGCGGCGGTGAATAATCACTTGTAATCGCTTCCATATAACTTGAAGGAATGTCATGTCAGGCTCCCGGGCGCAGGTTATGGCTGGATGAAGAAATTTCATTACCCAAGCGGCGCGCACCAGATTAGCTTGGTGTTTTTCCCACACACTTGACGAACGCCATGCGCCTTGCCTGCCTGCTGCTCGCTACCGCCGTCCTCGGCGGCTGCGCTACATCGCCCGCCACCACGCCGGCCATCCCCGGCGCCCCGCCCCCGCCGACGCCCCTGGCCGTGCTGCTGCAAAAGCCGCTCTACCGCATGACGCCGTTCGAGGCTGGCCGGTACATCACGCACATGCAGGGCGCCCAGCCCGACCTGCGCCGGCGCATCGCCGCGATCGGGCGCCAGAACATCGGCCAGCCCTACTCGCTGAACCTGCTGGGCGAATTCCCCTACGAGATCCACGACAGCCTGCCGCTGTTCAGCCTCGAGCAGAGCGACTGCGTGGTGTTCGCCGAGCACACCTACGCGATGGCGCTGTCGAACTCGTGGGAGGAATTCTTCTGGATGCTGCAGCGGATCCGCTACCGCGACGGCGTGATCGGCGTGGCCAGCCGCAACCACTACACCGAGATGGACTGGAACGTGGCCAACCGCTGGCTGGTGACCGACATCAGCGCCGAGCTGGCCGGCGCCGGCGGCCCGGCCTACGCCATGCGCGTCGACCGCGCGCGCTTCGTGCCCAAGGAACAGGTGGCGGCGATCGCCAGCCAGCTGCAAGAGGGCGACTTCGTCAACGTGATCTCGACCCGCGACGGCGAATACTGGGCGTCGCACGTGGGCCTGGTGGTGCTGGGGCCGGACGGCGAGCGCCGCTTCCTGCATTCGTCCGCGCCCCAGGTGCGCGAGGAGAGTTTCGACGCCTACATCGCGCGCACGCTGGAACGCCAGCAGCGCGCCGCACGCGAAGGCAAGCCCGGACAACAGCTGGCCGGCTTCAAGTTCCTGCGCCTGAACGAACAGATCGCGGTGCCGCCGATGGCGCCGCAGCCGCGTCCGGGACGCCCGCCGGCCTGATCGTTCCTTCCATCTTCCTCCTGTCGGCGGCGGCCTGCCGGGCCGCCGCGACCAGCCGCATTCTCCCGCCGTTTATCTCCACCGGCGCCACCTGGCGCGGGTCCCGCCTGCCATTTATATCCCTGCATTAAATAAATAAACTTTCGGAAATCATTCTCCGAGCCATTTCTTATTTTCACTTCTGGATTTCAATCCGAGGACGCCTGCTTTATATCCCGGAACGCTGTTGAGTGACCTCAAGCCATTCATTCAATCGGAGCCAGATAATAAACCTGTAAATAAAAAACAATATGGCCCAGGCGCCTTTATCTTGGCGTTCAGGGTCTACGCGTTCCGTGCGGCGCTTTTTTTTGCGCCAACAGATTAGCCGCCCCCCTGATTCACCTGTTTCGTCACAGCAGTACGTCGTTCTCTTTCCGCGAGAAGCCGATTGCCATGTCCATTCACCGCTACCGCTTATCCAGCCAGCTTTGCGCCAGGATTGTATCGATGCATCGCACGACCAAGGTTGGCCTGGCCATTGCGGTGGATTTGATCGCGCTTCCAATATGTTTTTTAATCGCAATGATATTGCGTGGTGGCGATTTGCAATTAGCAAAACAATTCGCGCCGAGTTCGTATTTTCTGGTCGCCGTGCTGACGATCGGCGCATTCTGGCTATCCGATTTATACCGGGCCGTGATCCGCTTCATCGATCACCGCCTGCTCACATTAACGGGATTGGCGCTGGCCATCGCGGTCATGTGCGCCTACCTGACGCTGCTGCTTTTGAATGAGGCGCGCTTCCCGCGCAGCGCACTCACCATTTACTGGTTCATCGCCTTTTCCTATGTCGTGGTCTCGCGCATCGGCGTGCGCAAGCTGCTGCGCAGCACGCGCCGTCCGAGCGCCACCAACGCGCTTCCGGTGGCCATCTTCGGCGCCGGCGAGGCCGGGGCCAGGCTGGCCCAGGCCATGCGCGACGGCGACGACTACCGTCCGCTATGCTTCTTCGACGACAAGCGCGCCCTGAACGAGCGCACCGTCGCCGGCCTGCGCGTGTTCCACACCTCGCGCCTGGTCGGGCTCGCCGCCACGCTCGGCATCCGTACCATCGTCATCGCCATGCCGGCGGCGGCGCCCGAACGCCTGCGCGAACTGATGCAGCGCCTGGGCCAGGCCGGCGTGCCCACCCGCATCCTTACCCGCCTGGTCGACCTGGCCGACGACAAGGCTCCCGACCCGGCCCGCATGCGCGATGCGATCCGCGACATCAAGTTCGAAGACCTGCTGGGACGCCCGCCGGTGCCGCCGCGCCTCGACCTGTTCGCGCGCTGCGTGCGCGGCAAGGCCGTGCTGGTGACCGGCGCCGGCGGCTCGATCGGTGGCGAGCTGTGCCGCCAGATCGCCACCCTGAGCCCGGCGCGCCTGCACCTGGTCGACCATTCCGAATACGCGCTCTACACCATCCGCCAGGAGCTGGCGGCGCGCTTCCCCGCCCTGTCGATTCACGCCCACCTGGGTTCGGTCTGCAACGCCGACCTGGTCGAACGGGTGCTGGCCGGCGGCGCCATCGACACCATCTACCACGCAGCGGCCTACAAGCATGTGCCGCTGGTCGAAGACAATATCGTCGAAGGCCTGCGCAACAATGTGCTGGGCGCGCAGATCATCGCCGCCGGCGCGGCCCGCCACGGGGTCCAGACCTGCGTGCTGATCTCGAGCGACAAGGCGGTGCGGCCGACGAACATCATGGGCGCCAGCAAGCGCATCGCAGAGCTGATCTTCCAGGCGGCGGCCGCGCGCGCCGGCGCCGGCAAGCGCGGCGCCGACAACGGCGGCGGCACTACCTTCTGCATGGTCCGCTTCGGCAATGTGCTCGGTTCGTCGGGCTCGGTAATCCCGCTGTTCCAGCGCCAGATCGCGCGCGGCGGCCCGGTCACGATCACCCACCCCGAAGTGTCGCGCTACTTCATGCTGATCCCCGAGGCGGCCCAGCTCGTGATCCAGGCTGGCGCCATGGCCAAGGGGGGCGACGTGTTCGTCCTCGACATGGGCGAGCCGGTGCGCATCGTCGACCTGGCGCGCACGATGATCGCCATGCACGGCCTCACCGAGCGATGTCCGCAGCAGCCGCGCGGCGATATCGAGGTCCAGTTCGTCGGCCTGTTCCCCGGCGAGAAACTGCACGAGGAACTGCTCACCGATGGCACCGTGTTCCCCAGCGAGCATCCGCGCATCATGCGCATGAAAGAAAGCGCCCTGCGTCCGAACGTGCTCGAAACCTGCATCACCTGCCTGATGATGGCCTGCGACACCCACGAGCGCGGGCCGATCGAATCCATGGTCAAGGCGATCGTTTCCGAATACCTGCCTTCCGCGCCGGTCGCGCTGCCACCAGAGGCGCCGCAGGCCGAGCCCGAACGCGTGGGCCTGATCCGCAAGTTCGTACCGTTCCGCATCTAGGACGGCCACCGCATTCCCCGGCCCACGCCGCCGCCAGCGCGTCATCTACGGGGCCACCGTTGCCAACACCATTGCCACTGTCGAGGAAAACCATGCGAGACGAGAATCAATCAGTTCATCTGGAGCAGCTGCAGGCGCGACTGCGCGAGCGCCAGGCCGTGATCGGCATCATCGGCCTCGGCTACAGGGTATTGAGGTATCCCCCGAGGTCGACCGTCGGCTCCTCGGGCAGCGGCTCGGGCGGGCGCGGATCGAATGGCACCGACAGCACCGGAGGGCTGTGTGAGACCTGCTTGAGCGAATGCGCGTCGTGCGATCTGGTCATGGAGGAGCTCCTCGGGGTGGCGCCAGGGCGGTGGTTCGGGACGGTGGTTCCGGGACAGTGATGCCGGACGATCGTGCAATATCGCAATCTGAGCCGATGCGCCAGGGCCGGGGTCGCGAGACCGACAATCCAGGACCGTCGATTCAGGCGCGACGATTCAGGGCCGGTTGGTCACGCCGACGGCATTGGTCAGGGCGCCCGGGAACAGCAGGCTCAGGTGGCGGTTCCAGTTCGCCAGCGGCGAGGCGGCCACGTACACCACGTCTTTCGGCCGCAGCTCGAAGGTCTCGGCCATCGCCAGTGCGCCGGAGTCGCGTGCGTCGAGACGGAACACGCGCGTGCGCTCGGGCGTCTTGCGCACCACATACACCTGGCGGGCGTCGCCGCTCACGGGGCTGATACCGCCCGTCTCGCCGAGCGCCTCGTTGAGCGTCAGGCGGCCGTCGTGCATGGTGAGCGCCTTCGGCGACACCACCTCGCCCGAGACGAACACCTTGCTCTCGTCGCGCGAATGCACCCGCACGACGTCGCCGTGGGCCAGCAGGATCGACCCGGGATTGACGCCCTTCTGCACCAGCTCGCGCAGGTTCACCGGATAGCGCTCGTCGCCACGCTCGACCATGATGCGGCTCTGGTCGGCGCCCGGCAGCACGCCGCCGGCGCGGTTGAGCGCCTCGACCAGCGTCATGGGGATGTCGTCGATCGCCTGCAGGCCCGGCGTGCGCACCTCGCCATCGACGTACACCCGCCGGCTGCGGTAGGCCTGCACCCGCAACGTCAGATTGGGCTTGGCGATGTAGCGCGCCAGCTTGGCGCCGAGCAGCGCGCGCGCCTGTTCCTCTGTCTTGCCTTCGAGGTTGATCAGGCCGATCAGCGGATACTGGATGCGGCCCAGATGGTCGACCGCGAAGCCGGGCGGCGCCGCCGCGGGCTGGATGGTGCCGCTGTCGGCGGCGGCGGTGGCCAGCGCCATGCCGCCGGCAGCCAGCTCGGGGTGGTCCCACACGACAATCGACAGGATGTCGCCACGCCCGATCGTGTAGGGCGGCGGATTGGCCGCGAGCAGCGGCGTAAGGTCTTGCCGGGCCGTGGCGGCGAAGGCCGCGCGCTCGCTCTCGATGAGCTTTTCGGTGATCAGCTCGGTCGTGGGCGCCGCGCCGGCGGACCCGTTGCCTGACAGCGCCGCCTCGCCGAAGCCGATGCCGGTCGCGCAGCCCGCCAGCGCCAGCCCGCATGCCAGGCAGGACAGCAGGCGCAGGCCCTGCGCGAGCAATGCGCGCGGCAAATCCTTTATTGCAACTGAACAAAACCAAGCCATGATTGTTGCCTATCAAAAATAGTCACGGTATCTGGACACGCCAGTCCAGAGTAAGGCGTCCATCGGGCTTGGCTTTGCCGCGCGTCAAACGGCGATCGGCGCCGCGGCCGGCGCGGCGAGACGGCGGCGCCGGCCTGGCGGCTTACCCAGGGGCTGGCTCAGCGCAGCTCTTCGATCAGCTTGAGGCCATCGGCGAAGCGCCAGATGCGGCGGATCTCGATGATGTCGAAGCGCGCCGCGACGTTCGGCGGAAACGCGGAATAGCGCGCATTCAGGCGCACGAAGCGGCGCACCGCATCGTCGACGTCGGCGCGGCCGCTGGAGCGGATGATGGTGACGTCGTCGATGCTGCCGTCGCTGCGCAGCGAGACGCTCACCAGGGGATCGATGCGCACCTCCTGTAGCGCAAGGCGGGAGCCGCCCAGCACCGCGTTGCGTTCGAGCTTCTGGCGCACACTGTCGACGTACAGGCGCAGCGGCGCATCGCGCTCGCCGCCGTCGGCCACCACCCGGCGCCCGCCCATCGCGCGCGCGGCCGGTGCGAGTGGTGGATCAACATTTGGAATGGTGACGCCGCGCAGCATCTCGCGCGCGCGGCTTCCCGGCAGGCCGGCCAGCGAACCGGCGCCCGGCTGGCCGCCTGCCCCGCCTGCCCCGCCTGCCCCGCCTGCCCCGCCGGGTCCCCGCCCCGCCCCGACATCGCCCGGCGCGGCCGGCACAGGTCCCTGGCCCGGTCCAGGGACCGCGGCTTGCGCCTGCTGGCGCTGCGCGGCGCGCTGGCGCGCAGCGTCTTGCTCTTGTTGCTGCGCCAGCCGCTCGGCGGCGGCGCGCGCCTGTTGCTGCGCCTGCTGTCGGGCGAGTTCTTCGGCATGCTGGCGCGCACTTTCCTCAGCCTGCTGGCGCGCGCGTTCCTCGGCCAGCTGACGTGCGCGCTCCTCGGCCAGCTGACGCGCGCGCTCCTCGGCCTGCTGGCGCGTGCGTTCCTCGGCCAGTCGGCGCTGCGTCATCTCCTCGATGTGCTGGCGCTCGGCGCTTTCCTGCGCCAGGCGCTCGGCTTCGAGACGGCGTCGTTCGGCTTGCTGCTGCTCGGCAAGTCGCTGGGCTTCGAGACGCCGCTCCGCTTCCTGCCGCTCGGCCAGACGCAGCGCTTCCTGTTCCACGCGCTGCTGCGCGACTGCCTGGGCCTGGCGCTCGGCATCGCGTTCAGCGTCGCGCTGCGCCGCGCGCTGCTCGGCCAGCTGGCGCGCCGCCAGTTCCTGCTGTTCGCGGGCAGCCTGTTCCAGTGCCTGCGCCTGCAGGCGCTCGACGTCGCGCTGACGGGCCATGCGCGCCGCGTTCTCGTCCTGGCGCTCCAGCGCGGGCTGATGCTCTTCCTCGGCCGCCATGCGTGCTGCTGCGTCCTCGCTCGCCCGGTCAAGTACGGGCGCTGGCGGCGCCTCCGCCACTTCCGGCGCCTCCGCCACTTCCGACACCACTTCCGGCCCCACCTCCTGCGCCAACGGCCCGTCCGACGCCGGCAGTGCGGGGTCCGGTGCAATCTCCGGCAGCGGCGCCTCGAGGACGAATTCGGACTCCGGATCTGGCGCGGCGACGATCACCGGCGTCGCCACCTCGCGCAAGCGGCGCTTGGGCGTTGCCGGCTTGGCGCGCTTGACCGTGCGCGCTGGGGCGGGCGGTGTGGCGTCGGCCGGGACGCTCGGCGGCGCCGTCGGCGGCAAGTCGACCAGGCGCATGCCGCGCGTGGGCGCCGGCGCAGGTGGGGTGGGAGGAATCGCCGGCGCCACTGCCGGCGGCGCGACCGCCGGTACGGCGCTCGACAGCGGCGGCAGTGGCGGCAATGGCGGCAATGGCGGCACCGGCGCCGGATCGGGCGGCGTCAGCGTCACGCTGATCGGCCCGCCTCCACCCAGTTCAAGCCCCGGCACGCCGAACTGCAGCGACAGCAGCAGCGCATGCAGCAGTACCGAGACGGCAATACCCGTCACCAGGCGCCGCTCGCTACGCGGCTGATGGGATTGTCGCCTGGAATTCGCTGGGGGCATGTCGTCGCAGTGCGGTATTGTCAAGCTGGCATCTTAGCGTTTACTCGGCAGGTAGGCGAGGCGCACGCGCTGCGCCCCAGGCGGACCGCACACCGCTAAAGGCTGTCCGGCCGCTTGCTCGAAGTGCCGGGCAGTGCCGCGACCAGGGCCAGCAGGCCCACCTGGGCTTGCGCCCAGGGCGTGCCTGCCAGTGCTGGCGTGCAGGTGGCGCAGGGCTGTGTCGGATCGCAATCGTGGGACAGCGCGATGTAGTTGCTGCCAACCACGGTCTTGCCCTGGTAGCTGTCGACCCGCCCCGCCTTCGCGGGCGCGCCGTCGGCAACCGGGGCACCGTCCAGCCATTTGGCGAAAGGCTCGGCGGCGACGCCGTCCGGCACATACCAGCGGCGGCGGGTGGGATTCCAGCGGGCGCCGAGCGCCTTGGCGGCGTCTTTTTCGGCATACGGAACAGTGAGGAAAACCATGGTCGGGCAAATGCTCCAGCAGGGATATCGGTCGGAACGCCATTCTACAGGGCGCATGGCCCCGCCGCCGCCGCAGGGCTCATTTGTCGGCTTGCCTGCGAGCCAGGGCGGCGTCGCTCTCGCGCTGCTCGCGGCGGTCCTTGCGCCAGGTATACACCAGGTTGACCAGCGCGCTGAGCAAGCCGGTGAGTATCCCGGCCAGCAGCGCGGCGTCGGCCAGCGTGAACGCTCCGGACAGAGCGTCGAATGGCGCGTCGAACAGACGCAGGAATGTTTCGCTGATCATGGTGTCTCCCCTGTGCGCGGTACTGGCGGCGACCGGGAAGGCCCCGGCCTTTCCCTTGCGACACATCAGCACGTTTAATCAAAGTATAGGAAAACTATACCACATCAGTTAAGAAAGACTATACCCGAATGTATAGTTTTCCTATACCATATACAAATGGACCTTCAATCGATGATTGCCGCCTGGGTACGCGACGCGCGCACCGCCGCTGGCCTGTCGGGCACCGCGCTGGGAGCCCGGCTCGCGCTCGAGCTCGGCACAGAGCGCGGCAATACCAAAGCCAATATCTCGCACTGGGAAAACGAGAAGCACAGCCCCAATCTCAAGCAGCTGCTGGCCATCTCGCGGGTCACCGGCCGCAGCCTGCCGCCGGACATCCTGGCGCCGCTGGCGGGCGCGTCGGCCAACGACGCCGCGCCGGCCGGCGTGGTCAATGCCCTGCGCGTGGTGGCGGCCGAGGGCGATGACGACGGCTTCATCCAGATCCCGATGGTCAAGTTGCGGCTGTCGGCCGGCATCACCGGCTTCCAGACCGAACCGGAGCGGCGCGATGGCGGCACGCTCGGCATACGACGCGCCTGGCTCGAGCGCCACCAGTACCATCCGTCGCACCTGATCGCAATCTACGTCAAGGGCGAGAGCATGGAGCCCTCGCTTTATGCCGGCGATATCGTGGTCATCAACACGCTCGACACCAAATTGGCGGACGGGGCCGTATACGCTTTCAACTATGAGGGCGAGGCGGTGGTCAAGCGCCTGGCGCGCGACGCCGGCCAGTGGTGGCTGACGTCCGACAATGTCGATCAGCGCAAATACCACCGCAAGCTGTGCCAGGGCGGCGAATGCAGCGTGATCGGCCGCGTCGTGCGCAAAGAGAGCGACCGGATTTGACGCTCGCGGGCGGCATCGTGAACCTGCGCGGGATCTGCATGGCGCTCGTGTTCGCCGAGCCCGGCCTGCTGCGCGCAGGGGTTGGCGACGCACTGCTGCTGCGCCTGGGCCCCTGGTTCCCCTGCCTGCCGATCATGTTGCTGTCAAACGCGCCGGGAGCCCCGCTGGCCTACGCGAGTTTCGACGCGCGCCCTTTTCTCTCCCAGCTCGACCTGTCCGGCATGACCCTGCACGACATCGACCTGCGCCTGGCGCCGCCCGACCACCGGGAAGCGCCGTTCTAGACGGTAAACGCATTGGCGGCGCGTTCGAGGATCCGGCGCAGCGCCGGATGATGCACGCGGCGCACGGCGGTCACCGCATACACCTGTTCGACGATCGCGTCGATCACCCCCACTTCCACCAGGCCGTATTGGGCGCACAGCGCGGTCGCCAGCACCGTCGGCGCGACCATGAAACCGGCGCCGGCCCCGGCGAAGGAACCGAGCAAGGCTCCATCATCGAACTCGCCTACGACGATCGGACGCAGATGATGCGCTTCGAGCCAGGCCTTGAGCTGACTGTGCAGGGCGGCGTCCTCGCCCGGCATCAAAAAGGGCGCGCCCTTCAGGCGCTGCGGGAATTCACCGGCCCAGCGCTCGCTCACGTCCGGATGCGCGAGCACCGTCACCGTACTCGACCCCAGCAAATGGCTATGGCCGCGCAGCGCGCCGCCGGGCGGCAGGCCACGGTCGGAAATCAGCAGGTCGAGCCGGTGCGCGCCCAGATCATCCATCAGGTCGGCGAAGCGGCCCTCGCGGCACACCAGGTGCATGGCCAGGCCGGCATCGCGCGCCGGCTGCAGCAGGCGGAACGCCATGGTCTTGGCGATGACGTCGCACAAGCCGACACGCAGCGTCTCGGTCTCGGTGAACGCGCCGCGCCGCACCGCCTGCTCCAGCTCGTTACCGAGGCTGAAGATCTGGTCGGCATAGCGCAGCACTGTCTTGCCGGCTTCGGTGAGTTCGAGCCCGCGACCCTTCTTGCGCAGCAGATCCTCGCCCAGCTGGTCTTCGAGCACCTGCAACTGCGTGCTGATCGCCTGCGGCGACACGTGCAGCTGCTCGGCGGCGCGCGCCACGCTGCCGGCGCCAGCAACGGCGTGGAAGTACTGCAGATGCTTGTAGTTGATCACGGGATACCACCAAAAATTGGAGTTATTTTGAAAGATTAATCGATTTTACTTTCGATTATCGCGACCGTATAGTGATCTCTCCAGTTCACTTGAAGCGAGGAAGCAATGAGAAATTACCCTGTCAACAGCCCGAAAGCCATGAGCCGCCTGCTTGCGCTGGCCATGATCGTCGACGGCCGCATCGCGCCGCAGGAGCTGAAAAGCCTGCACCGCAGCGGCGTGCTCGGGTCGCTGGGGGTGAGCGAGGACACCTTCGACGACACCGCCGGCGAACTGACCCAGGACTTGCTGGCCACCAGCGCGGACCGGGAGGCCGGCATGGTCGAGATCGGACCCGATGCGATCGACCGACTGCTGGACGAGGTGCGCGATCCGGTGCTGCGCGCCACCGTGCTCGAGGGCATGCTCGAGATCGTTCGCGCCGACAACGTGATCGACCATCGCGAGCGCCGCCTGCTGCGCCGCGCGCTGCACGCGTGGGCGGATGAGGCGGCCGGGATCCTCGCCGTGCTCTGAATCGGGGCCGGGGCGGTGCGCGGCCGCTCCGGTCGCGCCCGCGGTCGGCCTTGCATGAATGCCAGCACACGGTCGTGCTACGGATGGCGCGGTTACAAAGGGACATCATTTCGACATCCAGCCGGGTCGGCCCGGCCATACAATGGAAGCCTCCTACCGCGCGAGGCCCATCATGGCAAGCTACCCCACCCTGGATTACCTGGACGACCTGACGCACCGCGAGATGGATTGGGCCTGGCAGCTCGACCTGCGGCCGGTCACCGATCCGGACCTGGGCCTGTATTACGGCCGCACGGCGCGCTACAGCACGGTCGATCCCTACGCCAGCCAGGACGACATCTTCGTCTTCCACGCTACCCAGGGCATGGGGTATACGGTCCAGAGCGGCAGCTATCACGATCCCGTCCTGCTGCGCGTCTATGACGACCTGGGCAATGCCATCGCCGCCGACGACGGCAGCGGCGACTATGGCTACGACTATGCGTCCTTCATCGCCCCCTATTCCGGCTGGTACTACATCAATGCGTCGTGGGATCAGGGCCAAGTCGACCGCTATGCCAGCGTTAATGTCTACGAGCACTGGCTTGCACCCGTGAACACCATCCTCGGCACGCCCGGCCACGACACGCTGATTGGCACGCGTGCCGATGACAGCGTGGACGGCGGCGGCGGCGTCGACACCTTCGTGCTGGAAGGCTTTCGCGACGAATACCGCGTCAGCACGCAGGGCGGCGCGGTGACGATCGTCGACCTGCTGGGCCTGGAAGGGAGCGACACGCTGCGCAATGTCGAGCGAATCTCGTTCGACGATGGTTATTTCATTTCCTACGAGACCAGCGGTTTCCCGGCCGAGGCCTATCGCCTGTATCAGGCGGCCTTCGACCGCACGCCCGACAAGGGCGGCCTGGGCTACTGGATCGGACAGATGGGCGACGGCGCGCCACTGCACGCGGTGGCCGACGCCTTCGTCCACTCGCAAGAGTTCAGCACTCTGTATGGCGTGGCGCCCAGCAACGGGGCACTCGTCAGCGCGCTGTATGCGAACGTACTCGACCGGGCGCCGGACGCCGGCGGCTACGCCCACTGGGTCGGCGCACTGGACAGCAAGGCATTGACGCTGGCCGAGGTGCTGGCGGATTTCAGTGAAAGTCCGGAGAACCAGGCCAAGGTGGTCGGTTCATTGCAGGCTGGCTACGAATTCATCGTAAGCTGAGCGGACAGCATGGGAAACAGGAGTGGCCCGCCCTGAGGGAATCGAACCCCCGACCCACAGCTTAGAAGGCTGTTGCTCTATCCGACTGAGCTAAGGGCGGTCCTGGAAGAGGCGCTACTATAAACCGCCAGCCGGGCGGCGTGCAATACGGCCAGGCGAGCAAGCCTGGCCGCACCAGCATGATGCTGAAAACAAAACAGGCCGTCGATGACGGCCT
>Ga0308160_10004557_pt1 | contig 14779 bp, 17 predicted proteins | sample PhyFR1_FD_201036 | JGI IMG/M metagenome (GOLD analysis project Ga0308160, IMG submission 201036) | Phyllosphere microbial communities from UC Gill Tract Community Farm, Albany, California, United States - DLSLF.R1 | ecosystem: Host-associated > Plants > Phyllosphere > Unclassified | place: USA...
TTCTGAGCGGTTTGAGATGCGAGGATAGGTTGTTGTCTTGGTCGATTTCTAGCGGGGAGGACAGCAGCGGAAGGTTGTTTAGAAGCGGAGGAAGTAGCGGCAGTGGAAGGGACAGCGAGGGAAGGTGAACGAGTTGCGACAACTTGTTGCTTCATTCGATTATACCGTTTCGTGAAATCTGTGAACGCCATCTCTTCTCGATTAGCTCAGATTATACTCGCAATGTAGAGAGTGCTTACCTCCTGAAGCGTCTGCCCAATCTTGATCCATAACTTCTCTCAAACCATCTTCTAATCCATATCTCTCCTCTTCCTCCTCTTCGTCGTAGTAATAATCATCCGAATCGTACTCTTCTTCTAGTTCCTCTGATACCTCTGGAGATGTTTGTGATGTTGTTGGAGAGGCAAGGGAGGTTTGTTGATGAGCTTGAGATTCTACAGTCTCATCATCGATCCGAGTAAGCGAGGAAGGGTGAGGCGGTATTGAAGGTGCTGTCAAATCATCTGGTGCATCTTCAAACTGCATTTTGGTAGAAGAGGCGAAAAATAGTCGAATGCCGGAGAAAGAGAGAAATTCTTCCCCAAGTCCACCTTTTGAAAACTCGCATTACGAATCTCTCTCTTCTTCCAACCTCACATAAACAGATGATCCGAAGAGATACAGTAAGGAACGATTTCAGAGTTTACAAACTTGTCATCGAGAGATTCATTCAGAGATACAGAATTATTCCGCTCTTCGCAAGATATTCTCCCTTCCCTTCCCCTTCGCCATCTCCTCGTCTCAGATCCTGATTGAATCATGCCTCTGGACTCTCGTACATCAACCCTTCCAACCCTTTCGCCTCCTTGACCGCCCTCTCTCCCTCCCATTCCGTCCCTAGCCTCAAGCCGATCACTCCAAACGGTACTGCTCCCCACAAGACCCAATCCAGCGTCTCTCTCCCATCTGAGGTGTATAGATACAGTAAGTGTAGTGCTGGGAATACGAGAAGGGCGAGGTTGAAGGAAACGGGAGGGAAAGAAGGAGGGAGAGGAATTGAGAGATGTGCGCGAACGAACGAGAGGAAGAGGAATGGGAGGGTAAAGAAGTAGGACGAAGCGCTAGGGGGAGCCTTGACGAGCAGTAGCCTGTACGATCGGATCGTCTACGCTAAGTCGACTACTTTGAGAGAGAGGAAGTAGCGAGAGATTCGCAACGTACAAGATTAGACCAGCTTGTAAAGCGCTCACTAGATTCCTATGTAGTTCAAGGGATTGTTGTGCTAATTTGACTAGTTCAGATACTGTCTCCTGTTGTTCTACGCTCCTGATACACTCTCAAAAGTGAGTATGACGGCAAACAAAGTGAGAAAGAGGGGGGAGAGAGAGAAACTGACCTTGTTTATCTAGGATTTGTACTGGTGTATCATCTGATGGTTCATCTAATTCTTGTGTATATCCACGTCGCGTTCGAAGTTCCATCTCAACACTGTTGAAAGTGTAAGAGTTTGAATCGAAACTCTCTCTCTCTCTCTCCTTCCTCTTACTCCCGAATATCAATCTCGCTTCGGTTACTCACTCATAGGATATGTCTTTCTTCGGTACAGTAGGAGGAGCATTGTAAGTACCCCTTTTAAACGCGTTCCATTCCCTGATCTCGAAGAAATCAATCAATCAACACGAACCCCCTTTCCCCCCTCTCTCGTGAAACAGTGGTGCAAAGAATAGAACGTTCAAACCAAGGAGAACCCAACAAGATAATTCGACGAGAGCTTATCAATTGAAAAAGTGAGTTCACCTTAAACCCCCCTCTCTTTGAATCTTCGGGAGGAATGAGGAGTCATTGACGAGTGTGGGTCTCGATGATATAGATATGCCGATGCTACGTACGTTCAAATTGCTCGTTTCTATCCCTTGCGAGATCAAGCAGGCTGATATACGTAGAGTTTGAACAGTTTGGGTTCAGGAAATTTGAGATTGGCAGTTATGCTACCAGAGGGAGAGGATTTGAATGAATGGTTAGCGGTCAACAGTGAGTCTCGTCGTCACTATCAGTACACCGCAAGAACAAGGACTGATAGGCTGTCGAGGCTACAGCCGTCGATTTCTTCAATCAATTAAACATGCTCGTACGCCCTTCTTACTCTTCTCATCACCTCCCGCGATTGATGATTTGAGCACGAGGATATAGTATGGCTGCATCACAGAGTTCTGTACGAAAGAAGAATGTCCAGTCATGTCTGCAGGAGCCAGGTTCGAATATCATTGGCAAGACGGAGTCAATTTCAAGAAACCTACTAAAGTATCCGCTCCTGGTACATCATCTCCTCTCACTCTGTATTCATCAGAATTGCTGCTAATACAGAACGGGCAAGTGTGTAGAATACGTGGATTATTTGATGGATTGGGTACAGAAACAATTAGACGACGACGCAATCTTCCCTTCACAACCAGGTACATCGGTCTCTTCTCCCTATCCTCCGTTGATCTCGGAGCTGATAGAATATCGAGATGCTGTGCAGGTGTTCCATTCCCTAAGAATTTCAACTCGACTGTGAAATCCATCGTGAGGAGATTGTTCAGAGTTTACGCCCATCTCTACAATCACCACTTCGCGATCCTTTGTGCTCTATCTATCGAAGGTACGCTCCCGCTCCTTGTCAGGCTATGCTGAGAGTATCGACTGAGGAGGGTCTCGATGTGAACAGCTCACATCAATACTTCATATCGACATTTCTTACTATTCGTCACAGAGGTACGCTTCTCTCCTCGCCCCTATCTCGGTCCCGGAGTGCTGATAGTAGCTTGCGCGAGTACGCACAGTTCAATTTGATCGAGAAGAAAGAATTGGCACCTTTGTCAGAGTTGAACGAATCAATCCTCTCGAATCAAGTACCTACAAAATGATCGCTCTCTCTCTCTCTCGACATAGACACTCTTTCCCTCGCATTCTCTTTCTATCTCTCTCTGTACTAGCTCTCGATATCGCATCCCTAATTCTCGTTTCGCTCTTCTCTTCTCTCCTTTTTTTTGACATCCTTCACTCAACAATTCTTTCGATTTTCTTGCCTTCTCGTCTCTTTTGCGCTCAAACTTTGTCGTAGCTCGTTCTTCCTGTACTGATCCCTCTCTTCTCTCTGTCCTGTTTGTCGAAATTTGGGACGAGTCGAAGTCAATTTGTGATCGGTCTCTCTCTTCTCTCTTTCCCCTCCCACTTTTCACTCAACTCTCCAACAAAATGCCCACTAAATCTCGTTCCTCAACTTCCAAAGCCGCTAGTGCACCTAAAGAGCTCGCTTTCGCTTCCTCCAAGCGTTCCACCTCTTTACCCTCGAAATCCAAATCTGGAAAAGCCACCTCAACTTCCACCTCTCCAGGAAAAGGACAGAAGAAGACTAGTGAATTGAGTGGATTGTATCAGAGGTTGTACAAGGATGCAAAGAAACGTATGGGACCTGCCAGTAAGTCTCTTCTCTTCTTTCACTCAACTCTCTAGATCGAGAGAACAGAGGAGGAGGCAAAGTGACCTCACTTTTTCCGAGAAATTCGAGAACTGATGAAGTGTCGGACGAGGGAGAATAGTTCATAGAGATGGTATGGACGATGTAGAGATCATTTTAAGGCAGTTCGACCAGCAGGAAGAATTCGGTCCTTGTTCGAGAATCAGGTGAGTTTTCAGTCTCTTCTCTCTAGCTCTTCTTCAGCGAAGAAGTGAGGGACTGATGTGTCGTAATCGGTGACATGAGCAGCCGATTGGAGAGGTTCGAAAGAGCAGAGAAATTGGGATTGAACCCGGATCCAGAGGTAAGATCCTCTTTTCTCTTCGCAACTGTTCTTTCCCCCTCTTCTTTCCGTTGAACGATCTGACATTGACGACGAGTTGTGAGCGTGTGACTAGATCGGCGATATCTTGAGGAGTGAAGAAGGAAGGAGTAGGAAAGAATACAGTGAATCAGTATTCCAAAGTTCGTTTTCTTGTTTCCTCTCAGCTCGATCAAGGCAAGCTAGCTAACATTTCATCGTCTCGGAACAGTTTGATTTCCTCGAAACCTCTATCATCGCTTGAATCCTCCCTTCCGCTCGATCTCGTCTCGTTTTCTTTTGTTGTCCATTCCCTTCCCCCGTTCAACCCTTCCCTTCACTTTACCTCCGTCGTCTGATCTCAGATCTCTGTACATAATTCTCTTTCCCTTCCTCCCGTTCACGAATTCGCTCAATCAGTACCCTTCCTCTTCCTCTCTAGCGACGAAATTTGCATTTACCACTTTCCATTTCCTCTAGTTTTCCTTAGATACCCCACCTTCGCGCAATCGATTAGTTCAGTACCCTCACTTCCTTGATTCTGTCAACTCTCAATCAGGTTCGCACGGACATTCGGACTCAGTGTGGAGAGTTACTGATGGAAATTTGGCGATTCCTCTCTTTTTCCTTCCTTCTCTTCGCTGGTCCTCATCCCGCTTTCGATGCTTGAAACACCTACTCGGTCAATCACCAAATGTTGCTGCTGCTAGTCTCGGAAAGCTTCGTATCGCTCTCACCATTCCAGTTGATTGGCTTCTGCCCCTTCACTTGGAGGACGTGACAGTCCGACCGACACATGAGAAGAAGCTATGTACAAGTTACAGAACTGATTTAGAATGGTACGGAAATCGAGGCCCGGAAACAGATTAATATGGTATGTCTAGGTATGTAAGCCGAATGCGAAATCTGAGCTCAAGCTCCCTCCGCTCTGGCAGTCTCTCCCTCAGCTCCAACCACCGACTTGTCCTTCTTCTCCTCGCCGGAAAGCGAAGCGACAGCAGTTCCTCCTTCGAGATCTCGTTCTGAAGAAGCGGTCTTGTCGTCTGTCTTCTTTGGCGGTTTGATGTTGATGTCTTTGATGAAGATGGCGGATAGGGCAGCGAGGACTACGCGTACACAAAGATCTTCAGTAAGACGCCACTGTGTAGAGGAAAGAGAAGAGCGCTCACGGAAGAATGCGACAGTGATCACGAAGACGATATCCAAACTTTTGACGTATGCTTTGATCGCACCAGTTCGAACAGCAACCGGAAGCTCCCAGATCTTGAGAGGCGACTCTTCAATGAGCTGGAGATCGAAGAGGTCAGCCATGATTGAAGTCGATGAGCGAAAGAAGGAGGACTTACTTCTAAGGGTGCGTCGGGAGCGAACTTGCGGAAGTTCTGACCGAGTTGAGTGGATAACGTAGCTTGACCGATCGCCAGAGAGATAGTACCCCCTAAGAATTGAGCAAACGACGCAGTACCGGTGGCCTGTCAAACGTAAAGAGCCAAACCGGATTAACGGGTACAGACTGAAAATCGGAAGGGGCAAAGCTCACCTGTCCGACAAGACGAGGAGTATCTTTGAACTCGGCTTGCACTGTCAGAGAGATCGTTCAGTCAGCGAATGACAGGCAAAACGAGAAAGAATCGGAAATAGGATCACTCACTCGCGAAGAGAGACATTTGGAGAGGGATACCGAGTCCGACTCCTGCCAGAATCTGATAGCCAATAATGTTCGCTGGAGATCGAGAAAGATTTTTCAGTTAGTCGGATCAGGTATGGGGAGAAATGATCGAAAAACTCACCATTCGGCGTCGAAGACGAAAGAGTGTATAGAAGTCCAGCTCCAATCGCTCCCGGTAGGGGTCCCAGGACGAGGAAAGGCTTGTAGTGTCCCCAGGCTCCAACAATACGTCCAGTAGCGATAACGCCGATCACCGTCGCCAACATCAACGCAATAATGTCGATACCTGATTTGGTCGCCGAGTGGTGTTTGGCGACCTGATAATATATCGGAATGTAGAAAGACAGTATAAGCATCGAGCAGCGAGTCATGAAAGCCGTGATGCAGATTGCGTAGATTGAGAACGATTTGAAGATCTTTGGCGGAACGAGAGCCCTATCGCCGAGGTAGCGCAGCCAGAAGACCATGGCGACGAAGCACACTGCTGCAACAACGAAGCACTGCCAGAGAGTTGATCGAACTGTCAGTGTCTGTAGCATAACAAAGTCGCGAAAGAGGGAAAGCGAACGGCGATGACAGCTCCGTCACTCCAAGGTTTCTGATTCCCTCCCCATTGTAGAGCGAGTACGAGTGAGGTGACTCCACCGAGGACAAGGAGACCACCGAGCCAATCCATACGAGCGGTTTGAAGGAGAAGATCTCGTGGGGAACGTTTTTCGAGATCGGCACCCATAGGAGGAGCGGCTTTGAGCAGGAGGAAGACTACGGTAAATGACACGGCACCGATTGGAAGATTGATGTAGAAGACCCAGCGCCAGCTGACGTGATCAGTGAGAGCTCCACCTGTGCGAAAAGTCAAGAAATCAGCAAACCTGCGAGAGATACATGAGACGGATAGCTATGAGACGGATAGCTTTGCGAGAGATACATGACACGAATAGCTTTGCGACATACCGATCAAGGGGCCGACAATAGAAGAGATTCCGAATACAGCTCCGAATGCTCCGAAGAGTTTAGGCCGATCTTCGAGGAGAGTTACTTGAGCGAGGATTGATAGCATCGAAATCTACAAGTTAATTCAGAGTGGAGTTAGCTGTATTATAGCCAGGTCAAAGCGAGACTTACGAATATACTCGCTGCCCCGATTCCGGACACCGACCGCCCAATTATTACGGCATAGACGTTCTGAGCTGATCCGCAAACGGCAGAGCCGATCTCGAAAACCGTGATCCCCGACAGTAGACACCACTTGGCAGGATAGATGCGAAGGACTTGTCCAAAGATCAAGAGGAATGCCGTTTGAGTCAAGAGGAAAGATGAAGAGACCCATCCTTGCTTGTCGAATGCTTTAAAGTCACTGGCGATACGCGGTAGCGCAGTCGCAAGAATGGTCGTGCTGTTAGAGGGCGCGCGCGGGGAGGGACAGGAAGGAGACAGCGGGGAGGAAAGGAAAAAGCGAAAAGCGAAAATTGAAAATTGAAAATTGAAAGAGGCGAAGTGAGTCAGCGCTTGTTCCGTTCCAGCGCTTCGTAGCTTCGACGAGCAACGCTAAGATAGGAGTGGAGGGTGTGCTCACTCAAGGGCGACCAATAGAAGAGACAGCAACATCGCGATAAATACGACAGCTAGTTTCTTGCCTCGTAGAATGTAGGTCAAGTCCGGACCCGGCTTCTCGGCATCGTTCGTAGCTGAGGTATCGACTGGAGCTGTACTCTTGCTCGAAGTTGTTGAGAGACGACGGGCGATAGTTTGCGAATTTTGACCCTCCTTTTCGACCTGAGGGAGAGTTGACATGGTTTGATAGGGTTGAGCGACGTTAAGGAAGGAAGGAGAGTGTCGGTAGGAATATAAGGAGAGAAGTAGAAGGAAGAGGGAGTGGAGTCAAGTCGATTGAACCAACAAAAAAAAAAAAAAAAGACGGATCCGCGTGTCGAAACCGCTCCGCCGAAAGCCTCCGCGTCCCCCTTCATGCCATTCGCTGACCCGTTCCTCGTTCAATGCGATCTTGCCGAATCGACTGTAGTCGTAAGCGGGAAAATACGGCGGAAACGGCAGAAGGAAACGGGGCTGTCAACAAAGCAGCAGTGAGGTTGAGAAGGGGAAACGGAGGAACTGAAGGAGACGGCGGCAAGGCTGCTCTGGAAACGGTAGAAGCCGTTCAGAAAGGAGAAGTTCGAAGCAACAAAGTGAGGTCTAGGGAAGCAAGAGAGAGTCACTCCTCCTCCTCCTCCTCCTCCTCGGCTTTGAAAACCAACGCCCAGCAAAAGTTCGTTTCGGCCTTCTTCCTTCCGATTGGAACGTAAGCGAGATGATCTTTCCCCCTACTTCGATTACACTATGCTCGTTCTTTGCGATAGAGACTTGAACGAAACTGTCCGAATCTGCGAACTCGACGAATTTCGCAAGCTGATGAGCTTAAGTCATCCAGCTGCAGCGATCACAGTGCGACGGTCATGCGAGGATAGATCTCCGCTAGTCCACAGCGACAACGAAACAAGTGCGAGAACGAAAGACAACGGAAAACTGATGTTTCGTTTTGCAATGTCGAGAGAGACGTATGTATTTACAACAACTAAGTAACAGGTACTTTCGAAAGGCCGATTAAGCGTTGATGTCTTGCTTGAGGACGTAGCTGTCAACGAGGAGGAAAGAGTCAGCAAAACCCAAAAGTGAAAGAGAAGAAACGAAAAGCGCACCGGTAGCGAACCGAGTTGTCTTTGACACCTTGAACACCTTTTCCTACGTCCTTCATGGGGATGACCTGCTTCCAAGTCTTGATTCCCTTCTCAGCGGCGAGCTTGAGCATAGCGTTGGCCTCCTTCTTCGAACCGATGTGGTTGACAGAGATCGAGGCACCGTTGCCTGCGAGAGTCTGGGATTGGAACCTATCAGGAGAGAAGATACGGGTTAGCAGGTGTAGCTCAAGTCACTTTGAGGGGATTTCCGGAACGCACTTGAATCTGCGAAGAATGAAAATCATGGTCAGCTCGTCCATCTCTCGAGGGAATGAGACAGATCAACGTACTCATCATCAGGCATAGCGCAAATGTGAAGGTTTCCGTTCACATTGAGCGTGGAGATGATCTCGTCGAGCGGCATCTTGCTGGCGATGTCGATGGTTGAAAGGACATAGTCGAACTTCAGAGCGAGGGGTTCTTGCCATTTCTCGTCGGCAGTGCAAACAAAATCGGTAGCTCCCATCTTGAGGGCGTCCTCCTTCTTGTTGGCTTGGTGAGAAAGTACAGTGACTTCGGCACCCATAGCGGCGGCAAACATGACAGCTGTTTCAACAGAGAGAAGGAATTAGCCTGGATTTTCGAGTGTGACGGAGAACGAAGAGTGACAGTCCCCTCGCGCGACGTTACGTGTCAAGGGTCTGAGGAGGATTGCGGGCAGGGGGGAAACGGAGGAAATCGAGGGAAGGAGAAAAAGAAGTTGGAGACTTACCGAAGTGACCAAGACCTCCGAGACCAGCGATGGCGACCTTGTGACCAGACTTGACACCCCATCGGTACATAGGACCGAAGACCTGTACGGGAGAAAAAGCGAGTCAGCGATCAAAAAGAGGAAGAGGAAGAAGGACGGTAAAGGGATGATTTGAGGGAACGGGAGCTTACGGTAAGACCAGCGCACATCATACTAGTGATCGATTGAAGCAGAACGGATGGAGGAGTTGTGAAGAAGAGGATGAACGAAGAAATCGGTTACAGACGAGAAGTGCAAAGACTGTCAGCGTCCGCGCGCTCGCCTATGAGATGTTACAGAAGACTGTAGACATACGGTGCAGCGTCGTCGAGAGCGAGCTCATCGGGAATCTTGAACACAAATTGCTCGGTGGCTCGAATAGCAGTAGCGTAACCTCCGTGAGCGAGAACACCGTCGGGGTACTTTGCGCCGTAGGTATCGACCGACTTGGGGCAGTAGTTCTCGTTGTCGGACTATATGGGGGAGTTTGGGATCAGTTGATGTTTCTTGAGGTAGATTCTCACAGAGGAAAATGGACTCACACCGCAGGGCTTGCATTCACCGCAGCTCCATACTTGAGCTCCAACTCCGACTCTAGAAAGCGAAGAAGAAAGGACGAGAGCGAGAGTCGAAGGCCGAGGGAGAAGAGAGCAGAATTTCAGATCGTCAGCTACGTTTTCTCGAGACTCGAGTCGAAACGGCTGAAAGTGACGGCGCGTAGGCATATGGGAGGCTCGCTCCTTGACGAGTAGCGAAAAGAGAAGGGCGACTAACCGGTCTCCAACCTTGAATTCGCTAACTTTCGAACCGACCTTTTGAACGGTGCCAGTAATTTCATGTCCTGAGATGAGAGGAAGTGGAATTTCTCCCCCTACTCATTCAGACAGGTCAGTGATGGGTCTGAGAAGCTGAAGCGGTCATAACGCACATCCACCAGTCTGTAAACGATGAAAACGAAACAGGATTAGTTCAGGTAACTCTCAAGAGCACGAGGCAGAAATTTTGAATCACGATAGTATGAACATCGGATCCGCAGATACCGCAGTATTGAATGGCGATGTCTACATCGTATTCATCGGCGGTCTTAGGCTTGAAGTCGATGACCTTGAACTCTGTCCAGCGCTGAACGTCGTGCACGGCGTATCCTTTGAATTCGAGTTCGGAAGACATGTTGTAGTTGTTGTGTAGAGTTTCTGTGGGAAAGAAAAGTGAGGAGATGGGAGAGAAGGAACGAAAAGAAGTCGAAATCGTGGTCGGTCAGTGAGTGACGCACCAAAGTTCCTTCCTGAATGAATCCCTTCCGATTTCTGACCGACCGAGCGACGACGCGCGAGAACCGAATTACGCTAGGTAGAACCTCCACATGTCCGGTAGATCGCTCAACGAAACCGATCGAACGAAAACCTTAAAAATCGATCGACTCCCGCTCTCCCTCTCTCTCACAAATCTGTCTTGACGAAAGCCAAACAAGCTTGTAATCTAATTCACAGCAACAAATGAAAACGAAAGAGAGAGTATCCGAGAGACGTACAAAAAGGAACACGAAAATTGATCACTTGTACTGAGATTGATACCCTGCCATCACCGATTCACTACCATTCGCACCATTCCCAGCAGCTAGTCCATAACCACTCCAAACTTCCCTCGAAGATTCAGCAGCGTTACTTTGACTCTCGTATTCAGGGTAAACTTGATCTCCTCCAATTTCGACCCTCGAAGAAGAATTCTCCTCGACAACGATATCACTGCCTTGAAAGTCGAATGAAGGATCGTTCGATTCTGCGTATGGATGGTGGGGATCGTAGGGAGGAGCGTGAGAGTGGGAGAGGGAACGAGAGGGGAGATTCGAGTGAAAAGACCCGTTCGAATAGGGAGCGGTGGGACCTGAAGAGGGTAAGACTCCATCAGGAAAGTGACGAGCTACATCTTGATCTTGTTGTTCGAGTCTACTGAGGAGGAGGTCGACCAATTTCTTCAACCTATTCACTTCCCCTTGAGTCGCTTCCACTTCATCCTCATTCGCGCTACCATTCGGTGCTGCTCCCACCCAAACACATTCATCCCCTCTCATCTTGCACGACAAGCAAGGTGAAGTCCTAGAACATCTCATCTTCCTAATTCGACAGCTGGAGAAGCATCCATGGTCAGCTCTCTCTTCCTACACTGTTGAGGGATAGATCCAAGTACTCACTTTTCACAACTAAGGTGCCTCCTACCTTCCGCTTGAGATCCACGTTTAGCTTTCTTGTTGCCTCCTCCTCCTCCTCCTCCTCCTTGATTCGACTTGGGTTGCTCTGGAGACGACGCTGAACCATTATCCTCAGTCCTGCTTTGGTCCGGGTGGTACTGTATGTTCATTCTTGTCGCTTTGGTTAGGGAGGAGAAAAAGGGGGAAGAGGCAAAGGAGGAGTGGGTTTCAACGCATGGGCCATTGAAAGGGAACCCTTCTCCCCCCTCTCTCGAGCCCCTCTCATCGCCGTCCCATCTCTCCCGCTTCTCAGCTTCGACGACGACTACGACACAACAAGGAGCAGACTCGCAACATGAGCGTTTCATGTGGTTCCGCGGCAATTTTTTCGTGATTTCCGCGGTTTCTGTCGGACTTGCTCGAGACTAAACCCCGTTCCCACGCTTTGAGGAATCTGCTTCCTACTCTTCACTTTCTCGAGCGTGGACAGTTCTGGAAGCCATGAGCAGGTGAGCACCTTTATTCACTCTCGCTTTCGTAAGGTGTAAACTGACCTCGTTCTCCCTATGTTGAAGCTGCTCTTCGTCAACCTTCCTCTCGACCGGACCCCTCGTCGGACTCACAATCGCCGGAGTGTTCCTTTTCGAAGGCGTCGTCGGAGCTCTCGTTTGGCTAGCAGTCGTAATTCGAAGGGGAAGGAGGACTAGACGCGCGAAAGCAGCCGAGCAATACGCGGAACAAGGGCTCCAGGAGACTGGAGAATTGTCAGCTTATACGAGTCGTGGAAGCTTCCTAGAGAAATGGTTAGGAAAAGAGGCTGTAGCGAGTTACACTCCAGTCGAGTATGAGGACCATCAACCTCGTACGCTTGCGTCTTTCTTTCCCGAACTTATCCGCTAAACATATTCGACCAACAGCCTACGCTTCCTACGTCTCGGAACACGGTCATCAAAACTACCACTCTTTCCCTCCTCCACCTCAACTTCCTTCGCAGCACCTTGCACCACCTTCATTTCCACCTCGCTCTTCGTCTCTTGATCACAATCACGGAGACGTATCCTTTTACTCGACTGCTGGTGAGCTTGCTGCTCATCAAGATGAAGAGACTTCAAAGTAACTGAATCTTTCCCAATTTCGTGAATTCAGTAGCAGCTTCGCTCGCCGTTCCTGCCCAATTTCCAGCTCCCTACGATCCGCCTTCTCTACTGGGTTATACTCAGCAACACCGACCAGAACTCTCAAAACTCGACATACCTCGCAATCCTCCTCCCAAAACTCATCAAGCTCCGTCGATCACATCTCAAACTTCGTATCTCCGTCGCTTATCTCGCTCTCTCCTTGCAACTATTTCACGAACTCCTCCCCCTGCTCTTTCTACACTTCCCCGCCCTCCTACTCCTCCGCCTTTCATCAGTAACTTGCACCCTCCCGTCCCTTCTTCAAAACCACTTGCCAAGGTTCAGTCGGTTCCTCCCTCAACATTCGAGCGCTCTTCGACGAGTCGTAGTCACACTCAGAGGTCACGAATCAGGCCTTTGCCGATTCCTGCTGGTCAAAGGGTAGCTGTGTAGTCTTTGCCGAAATCCAACGAATCTTTTTCTGTTTCCTGATCGAAAGCGGCATTGCAGACTTTGATCTATCTCAAATCAAATGAGAGAGACGGCGGAAAGAGCGAGGTGGGAAGTAGCGAGGCGTGAATCTCGGGCGAGACAGAGCTGGAAAGGACAAGCTTGGTCGGTTCTTTCTGTCCGAGAAGAAAGATTCGAGATTGTTCCAATGGAAAGCTGATGCGAGATGAGGCTTCTCAGCAATGAGGTAGCCAGACAACGGCTCGTTTAGTCGTTCTCGTCGAGGTCAGTGGGAAGTTGGAACATTACCGGCTATTGGAGACCCTCGAAATTTCCCGAATTTTCAATAGAGATGGCGAGTCGATGGGTTTGAGAGTGACTTCAGATGGCGCAGTAGTGAACAGAAGGGGCTGATTTTGCGAGAGGTAAGAGAATGAGCTAAGTTTTTTCTCCTCTTGCGCTTTCGCATCCCGCTTATTGCGCTCAGAGACGAAATTTTGCGGCGAAAGAGACGCTGAGCTCGATTGTAGATTTCTTCTGATTCACTTTCGCTTACTCGGATGACACCGCAGGAGTAGCTGAGCGAGACAGCAGCCTTGAAAGCAGTTTCGCTGCTTCAAACGATTCGTTATTGAGAGACTTGTCAAAGCAGTCTGAATCTTCAGGGTTCGGGTATCGCCATGTTGAGCTCTATACAGCAATGACATGTGGTCTGAAGAGGTAGATGAGCGTGATTGGACGAGATGGATCGCTTGTTTCCTTCGTCGTCGTATGTTTGTGGGAAAGAAGGGTGTGTGACTGTTCTTCTCAGAGGACCCCCTTTCTCTCACTTTGTTTCGCAATATCCCGAGCTCTGCTCCGACAAGGTAGATTGGCAAGACGAGAAGATCATAACATGACCTTACGACCTCGATAGCGTCGATATCAAAGAAATGGCATTGCCAGTTGCAAACTGTCAGAACTCATTTTCTTAACCTTCTGGCCTTTTGGCTTAGATCAAGTGTAGTATCTGTTCTTACCAGTGTGATTACTGGTAGCTCCCCATTGGGGAGCTCATTCAATCACTCTAATCTTTGAGCGCCGGTGTAGTCAGTTCTTGGGCTTGCCCTCCTGACTACCGCGATGGCCCTTCCATTCCACTCAAGGTTGGCGCTGTCGGGCATCCCACCCGAATTATCTCTCTTTTTGGTTCCCCTTTCAGAGAGATCAAAGCTCGCAACAAGGGCCCGAGGGAAGCTGACTTTTTGCAAAGCTCGACTCTACTTTTTTCGAACCTCGTCCACTTTCGCTCGTATTTCGTTGCCCTCACCGCTCGAGCCACTAGAGACCAACTAGACAATCCATATCCCAGAGTCTCGGACAGAAAAGTTTCCCAACTTTCGACTCGAGGTTTCGAAAAAGCGAGAAAGTCGATAATTCACTCTCTTGGTAGATCTCGTGACTCTTTGCCTTTCATGCAGCGCGTTCGATTAATGCAACTTGGCACACAAGCTGTTCACGCTCGAAAGTGGCGCAAGAAGCCAAAATGACCCCTTTTCTGATCGTCCATCTTTCGCATCGTCGAGTTTGCGCGTTCCGATGTTACACTATCACCTCGTCGCGGTGGTGCATCTCCTACTGCCTCCTTGACAGTTCCTGGTCTTGCGCTCGCCAGAACTCATCAATGAAACGGATTCAATACACGGCAACGGAAAACAAATTCGCGTGTTTGCGCTCTTTGACCCTCTACCTGCCAGTAGTAGAGTATCTGACCAGTTCATTGCTCTAGTCGCAATCTTGTATGGGAACAAGCGCAGTCTCAATCGAGAGAGTCCAGAGTAAATGAGCGCGAAAAGCAATTCGTAAGATCCTTGCGAAGGAAGAAATGCAGTTCCGAGTCTGCCATACTTCTCGTGCTCTTGACCTTCTAGTAGCGCCCGCATGCTGTCTTCTTCTTGTCAGAGCACAGGGAGGAAGCTTACTCTACGAGAGGAACCAAAAGAGGTGACTGTTCTTCTCAGAGGACCCCCTTTCTCTCACTTTGTTTCGCAATATCCCGAGCTCTGCTCCGACAAGGTAGATTGGCAAGACGAGAAGATCATAACATGACCTTACGACCTCGATAGCGTCG
>Ga0308160_10004558_pt1 | contig 14778 bp, 12 predicted proteins | sample PhyFR1_FD_201036 | JGI IMG/M metagenome (GOLD analysis project Ga0308160, IMG submission 201036) | Phyllosphere microbial communities from UC Gill Tract Community Farm, Albany, California, United States - DLSLF.R1 | ecosystem: Host-associated > Plants > Phyllosphere > Unclassified | place: USA...
CGCCTTCATCGAGCAGCGCGCACGCGGCTCCTCGGTCTTCGTGCTCAGCGAAAAAGGCGCCAGCTCGACCGCCGCGCGCTGGCTCGCGACCGACCAGAACAAGGCCGACATGATCGGCGGCGTGAACCTGGCCAAGCATGACCGCCAGCTGGCGAGCGTCCTGTTCGACCTGTCGACGACGGCCCAGATCAACGACAGCCTGAAACTCGGTAAAGCCGTGCTGGGCGAGATCGGCGGCATCAACCGCCTGCACAAGGCGGCCGTCGAGCAGGCCGGTTTCGCCGTACTGAAGGCGCCGGACATTCCCTCGATCCTGGTCGAAACGGCCTTCATTTCGAATCCCGAAGAGGAAGCCAAATTGAAGGACGACGACTACCAGGAGCAGCTGGCGAACGCGATCACCAAGGGCATCAAGCGTTATTTCTCGGCCAACCCGCCGATGGCGAAGAGCCGCACGACCTGACGCGCGTTTGGGGCAGCGCCCGTGGCATACTACGCGGCCCAGAACCGCGTAGGTTTTCGACATGAACCAACAAGACGCCGCGATTGCCACCACCTTCGGCCAGCTGCCGGCCCTGCTGCTCACTTCACCCGATGGCGCCCAGGCCAGCATCACCCTGTACGGCGCCCACCTGATTTCCTGGCGCGGCGCCGACGGGCGCGAGCGCCTGTTCTGCAGCGCGAAGTCGGCGCTCGACGGCAGCAAGGCGATCCGCGGCGGCGTGCCCGTCATCTTTCCCCAATTCGCCGAGCGCGGCACGGGCACCCGCCACGGCTTCGCGCGTACCAGTACCTGGCGCGTGGCCGACCAGGGTCTCGACGACGGCTGGGCCTTCGCCGAGTTCGCGCTGGCGCCGCATGACCTGGCTCCGCAGCACGCGCAGGCCTGGCCGCATGGTTTTGAGCTGCGGCTGCGGGTGGCGATCCGGGCCAACGATCTGACTATGCGCTTTGAAGTGCGCAACACCGGTGGTGAGGCCTTCCCCTTCGCGGCCGCCCTGCATACCTATTTCCTGGTCGACGATATCGCCTCGGTGCGCATCGACGGCGTGGAGACCGAGGAACTCGTCATCAGCGACAAGTTCGACCGCGTGTACGAGAACGTGGCGCCGCGCCAGGCGCTGGTCGACGGCGGCGTGGTGCTGACGCTGCGCCAGGAAGGTTTTACAGATGCCGTGATCTGGAATCCGGGTGCGGAGGATGCGGCGGCGCTGGCGGACATGGCGGACGAGGAATACCGGCGCTTCGTGTGCATCGAGCCTGCCCGGCTGGAGGGAGAGGTATTGCAGCCGGGTGAGGCTTGGCGGGGCGAATACCACGTCAGCTGATGTAGGGTGGACGGCTGTGCCGTCCACGCGTTCATGCAGCAGGTGATAAATCGAGATGCGCGGTATGCGTACGCGCGTTGAACGCGTGGACGGGAGACCCGTCCACCCTACGTTTAATTCGATTCCTTGACCATGCGCCCGCCGCCATCCTGCAGTGGCCGCGCATTCAGCGGATACAGGCGCGAGAACAGCGCCATCTGCGCCGGCGAGGCCGTCATCGGCTGCTTCATCACCATCCACAGCACGTTTTCGGTGCAGGGCGGCGTGGTCATCGAGCCCATGTAGGTGTAGTACTCGCGGCGGTTCGGCAGCAGTTCGAGCGGGTCGATCTCGACGCCCGGGGTACCGAGCTGGCCCTTCTCCAGCGGGATGTTGTTCCAGACGGTCTGGATCGCCTCATTCGGCTTGCCGCGTTCGAGCAGCACGGCGACCACGGCCAGCTGGCCTTTCGCGCCGCGGTGCACGAGGTGGACCACCATCTCGGTGCCCTTGCCGTTGATCTTCTCTTCCGATGGACGGTGGAAGTGGAATTGCACCAGCTCGTAGCGTTCGTTGCCGACATTGATGGCATTGCCGCCGGCGAGATTCACCTGCACCGTGTGGCCGTTGTCGATCTCGCTGAAGCGCGAGGGACGGTAATCGAAATCGATCTCGTCGAGGTTGACCTTCATGCCGTCGCGGATGTCGATCGGCGACTGGCGGTTGCCCTTGCTGCACTGGGCCCAGGCCGGGTTGATCTTGCCCCAGTTCTCGGGGCCGAACTCGCCGTCGTAATCCCAGTGGTTGCTGATCTTCGGCGCGGCCGCGATTGCCGCTTCCTTCTTGCGCTTGGCATCAAGGGCCTTGCGGGCCTTCGCGGCGGCGGCCGCGCGCGCGGCCTGCTTGGCGCGCATTTCGGCCAGGCGTTCGGCGATCTTCACCGACAGGTCGACCTGGTCCTCGTCCTCGCTGGTTGAAACGGCGGCGGCGACCTTGTCGGCGGTGGCGGCGCTGACCTTGGCCGGCTTTTCCACCAGCGACTTGTCGATGGTCGGCTTCTCGACCAGGGGCGCGTGCAACTTCGCGGGCTTCTCGTCCTTTTTCTCTTCTTTCGCTGCAGCCGGCTTCTCCGCCTTCTCGACGGCCTTGGCCGGCCTGGCCAGCTCGGCGGCGAGCTTGGCGGCGGCATCCGTCTTCGTGGCGTCCGGCGCCGGCTTGGTGCCGTGGGCCGGTTCATTGGCGCTTGCGCCGAGCATGACGATGCTGGTGGCAAACAGGGCAATCAGGTGTCGCATGGAGGTGGGCAGAAGTGAATTCACCCTCTCTTAACGACGCTGATGCACGGAAACTTGAGCGCGTAAACGCAAACGCGCCGGATAAATCCGGCGCGCTGGTCATTCGGTCAACAAGCTTGGCAGGACGCCATCAGCGGCTGAGCACCTTGCGTCCGAACTTGTACAGGCCGCCGATCATCAGCGGCACGATCGCGGCGCTCACGCCGACCAGGACGATCTCCGTCAGGTGGTCGCGCACGATCGGGATGTTGCCGAAGAAGTAGCCGGCAGTCACCAGGCTGGCCACCCACAGCACGGCGCCGGTGATGTTGTACAGCTGGAAACGCCAGTGGGTCATGTCGGACACGCCGGCAACGAAGGGGGCGAAGGTACGCACCACCGGTACGAAGCGCGCCAGGATGATAGTCTTGCCGCCGTGCTTTTCGAAGAAATCGTGGGTGCGGTGCAGCGCGTCCTTGTTGATCCAGCGGTAGTTCTGCGTGAACATGCGCTGGCCGACGGCTTCGCCGATGTAGTAATTCAGGGTGTTACCCGTGACCGCCGCCACTATGAGCAAGGCCATCAATAATGGATAACTCATCTGGCCAGTGGCGCAGAAGGCGCCGGCGATGAAGAGCAAGGTATCGCCCGGGAAGAAAAACAGGACCACCAGACCCGTTTCGCAAAACACGATCGCGAACAGGACAGCGTAGACATAGATGCCATACTCGGCGAGCAGCACTCCCAGTGTCTTATCGACATGAAGAATCATGCCGAAAAATTCCATCAGATCCATAATTTTCCTAAACGGTAACGCCAAATGATACCACCAGACGGGGGCGCCAAACCGCCGGGCCGGCTGGCGCCGCTTTCATTTTTAAGTGAGTGTTAAGTTTTTTAGACAGGTTTGGATTCACCATTACAATTACTTAACGTTAATAACAAAACCGGAGCGGGAATGAAGGCAGTCAAGATCGCAGCACACGCAGTGATTACGGCCCTGGTGGTATCGGGCGTCCAGGCGGCCGCCCTGAAGCCGCTGGCGGCCAAGCCGAGCGCGGCCGACATCATCAAGGAATCGAAGGCGGCCGACTGGCGAGCGCTCGATCCCGAGAACACCCTGTACATGGACTTGCCGTCCGGCCGCGTCGTGATCGAACTGGCGCCCACCTTTGCGCCGAACCATGCGGCCAACATCAAGGCGCTGGCGCGCGAACACTATTTCGACGGCCTCGCGATCCTGCGCTCGCAGGACAATTTCGTCGTCCAGTGGGGCGACCCCGACGAAAAGAACCCACGCGAACCGAAACAGGCGAAGAAGACCCTGAAAGGCGAATTCACGGTCCCGATGAAGAACGACAGCGGGTTCACGCGCCTGAAGGACATCGACGGCTACGCGCCCCAGGTCGGCCATTCGAACGGCTTCCCGGTCGGACGCGATCCGAAGACGGGCGAAACCTGGCTCACCCACTGCTACGCGATGGTCGGCGTGGGGCGCGACACCGATGCCGACAGCGGCGGCGGCACGGCCCTGTACGTCGTCACCGGCCAGGCGCCGCGCCAGCTGGACCGCAACATCACCGTGGTCGGCCGCGTCGTGTCGGGCATGCCGCTGCTGTCGACGGTGGCGCGCGGCCCGGCGCCGATGGGCTTCTTCGACAAGCCGGAGATGCAGGTGCCGATCAAGGCCTTCCGCGTCGTCGCCGACCTGCCGGAAGCCGAGCGCAACAAATTCGAAGTCATGCGCACCGAGAGCGCGACCTACCAGAAAGTGGTGGAAGCCCAGCGCAACCGCGGCGGCCCGTGGACCAAGGTCGCGGCCGGCCATATCGACCTGTGCAATGCCCCGATTCCGGTGCGGGAAGCCAAGTAAGCAGAAATAAGACAGGTGCTGCTTTCCGGGTGGGGCTGCGCGATATAATCGCTGCATGAATGCGCCCGTCCCCACCCACCGTCCCATCCAGCAGCTGAACGACCAGCTGATCTCGCAGATCGCCGCCGGCGAGGTCGTCGAAAGGCCCTCGGCCGTGGTCAAGGAGCTGCTGGAAAACGCGCTGGATGCGGGCGCGACCCAGATCACGATCCGCCTGGAAGAAGGCGGCGTCAAGCGCATCGCCATTACCGACAACGGCCGCGGCATCGCGCCCGACCAGCTGCCGCTGGCCCTGGCGCGCCATGCGACCTCGAAAATCGCCTCGCTGACCGACCTCGAGAACGTGTCCACCCTCGGTTTCCGCGGCGAGGCGCTGGCCTCGATCGCCTCGGTGGCGGCGGTGTCGATCACCTCGAGGACAAGCGACGCGCCGCACGCCTGGGAAATCATCGGCTCGCACCAGGGCACCGTGTCTCCCTCGTCCGGCCCCTGCGGCACCACGATCGACGTCCAGGACCTGTACTTCAATACACCCGCACGGCGCAAATTCCTGAAGTCGGAACAGACCGAATACGGCCACTGCGCCGAAGTCGTGCGCCGCATCGCGCTGGCGCGGCCGGACGTGTCCTTCAGCCTGACCCACAACGGGCGCACGATCGACCACTGGAAAGAAAGCGAGATGGCGCGCCGCAGCGCCCAGATCCTGGGCAGCGATTTCGCCGAGGCGCGTCTCGCCATCGACGAGGCGGCCGGCCCCTTGCGCCTGTACGGCTATGCCGGTCTGCCGACGGCCTCGAAAGCCCGCGCCGATGGCCAGTTCTTCTACGTGAACGGCCGGTTTGTCCGCGACAAGCTGCTGGTGCACGCGGTGCGCGCGGCCTACCAGGACGTGCTGCACGGCGACCGCTTCCCTTCGTATGTGCTGGCGCTGGATCTCGATCCGGCCCTGGTCGACGTCAACGTCCACCCGTCGAAGATCGAAGTGCGTTTCCGCGACAGCCGCGCGGTGCACCAGTTCGTGTTCCACGCGGTGCAGCGCGCGCTGGCGGCCACTTCGGCCACGGCCCATGGCAGCGTGCCGGCGCCGATCACGGCGGCCGAGATCACGCCCTCATCGTCTTCCGGCTCCGACTGGCGCCGTCCGCACGAGCAGACGGGTTTTGGCGCCCAGCTGGCGCCGACCTTCTCGCCGTCTCCCTTCCCGCCGGGCAGCCGCTGGGATGCGCCGGCGACGAACGGCGTCGCCCAGAGCACGGCAGCCTATGGCGCGCTGTTCGCCTCGGAGCCACGTCCGACGGCATCGTCAGCCTCGGTGGCGCCGATGCCGGTGCCGTCCAGCGCGCCGAGCAACGACGACTTCCCGCTCGGCTTCGCGCTGGCCCAGCTGCACGGCATCTACATCCTGGCCCAGAACACCAAGGGCCTGGTGCTGGTCGACATGCACGCCGCGCACGAGCGCATCCTGTACGAGCAACTGAAAAACGCGCTTGATGCCCAGGTCGAGGGCAGCGACATGCAAGTGCAGTCGCTGCTGATTCCGGTGACCTTCTTCGCCGACGCGATCGAGGTGGCGACCGCCACCGACCATCAGGAGACCTTGCAGGCGCTGGGCTTCGACATCGCCGCGATCTCGCCCACCACACTGGCCGTACGCGCGGTGCCGACCCTGCTGAAGAATGCCGACGCCCAGACGCTGGCGCGCGACGTGCTGCGCGACGTGCGCGAATTCGGCGGCTCGCGCGTGCTGATCGAGCGCCGCAACGAACTGCTCGGCACCCTCGCCTGCCATACGGCCGTGCGCGCCAATCGCATCCTGTCGACCCAGGAAATGAACGCGCTGCTGCGCCAGATGGAACAGACGGAGCGCGCCGACCAGTGCAACCACGGCCGTCCGACCTGGGTCCAGCTCGACATCTCCGCGCTCGACAAACTTTTCCTGCGCGGTCAATAAGATGAGTGTTCGTAGCAAAGACGCCAAGCCTTTGGCGGTGGCGATCATGGGCCCGACCGCGTCGGGCAAGACCGCGGCGGCGCTGCGCATCGCGCAGGAGATCCCCAGCGAGATCATCTCGGTCGATTCCGCCCTCGTGTACCGCGAGATGGACATCGGCACCGCCAAGCCCACGCCCGAGGAACTGGCCGCCGTGCCGCACCACCTGATCGACATCATCGATCCGCTCGACGCCTATTCGGTGATGCAGTTCCGGCTTGATACGCTGCGCCTCGTCGATGAGATCAGCGCGCGCGGCAAGCTGCCGCTGCTGGTGGGCGGCACGATGATGTATTTTAAGGGTCTCACCGACGGCCTGGACGACCTGCCGACGGCCGATGCAGACGTGCGCGCCGCGCTCGACGAGGAAGCCGCGCGCATCGGCTGGCCCGGCATGCACGCGAAACTGCAGGTGCTCGACCCGGTCACAGCGGCGCGCCTGGCCCCGAACGACGCCCAGCGCATCAACCGCGCCCTGGAGATCATCGAACTGACGGGCCAGCCGATGTCTTCGCTGCTGGCGCGGCGCGAAAAGCCCGAACTGCCTTTCGAACTGGTCTCGTTTGCATTGGAGCCGTCCGACCGTGCGGTGCTGCACCGGCGGATCGCGCTGCGTTTCGACCAGATGCTGGGCGACTCGGACGATGCGGGCATCGTCGCCGAAGTGGCGCGCCTGCGTGCACGGGGCGACCTGTCGCCGAACCTGCCCTCGATGCGCTGCGTCGGCTACCGCCAGAGCTGGGACTACCTGGACGGCAGGATCGACCGCGCCGGCCTGCGCGAAACGGGCATCATCGCCACCCGCCAGCTGGCCAAGCGCCAGCTGACCTGGCTGCGCGCGATGCCGGACCGGATCGTCGTCGATTGCCTCGGCCGCGATCCGACGGGCGAGATCTTGGACCAGGTACGCGGCTTGCAAAAATAGCAGCGCAGGTACAAACTCTTGGGTTTGCGCGCACGCAGCCTTGACAGCACGAGCTGCGCCTTGGATAATGTCGTTCGCTTTGGTGATATAGCTCAGCTGGTTAGAGCACAGCACTCATAATGCTGGGGTCGGTGGTTCAAGTCCACCTATCACCACCAAGAATTTGTAGACGAATGGCTTGGCTCACGGGTCGAGCCATTTTGTTTTAGAAGGTTTCGGTGATATAGCTCAGCTGGTTAGAGCACAGCACTCATAATGCTGGGGTCGGTGGTTCAAGTCCACCTATCACCACCAAACGCAGTAGTCGAAAAAGCCGCCCGCTCGCAAGAGCTGGCGGCTTTTTCACTCCACGCCCCCCACGTCCGTATTGTCGTCGAGCGCGAATTCGCCGCGTTTGAAGGCGTCGATGGTCGCCAGCGCCTGCTGCACATACGCGGCCGGCACCAGGATCCGGACGCCGCCCAGGGCCGGCGCCAACAGCAGATCGGCCTGCATCAAATGGGCGTCGGCCAATACCGCGGGAATACCGGAAGCCTCCATGCAGCCCTGCATCAGCGCTGCTTCCATCGGAATCAGGTAGCGCGCGACGATGAACAGGTCGCGGCCGGGAATCGCCTCGATCTCGGGATGTGCGGCGAGCCATGCGTTCAATGCCTGTTCCATGGTGCTTCCTCGTGATGAGTTAATGCAGCAATCCCGGCAGCGACGACAGCAAATACAGGGTCACGCCAATCAGGCCGCCGACAATCGTGCCGTTGATACGAATGAATTGTAGATCCTTGCCGATGTTCAGTTCGATTTGTTCCGACATCTCGGCGCTGTCCCAATTCTTCACCGTGTCGGCGATATGGCGCGTCAGATAGCCGGCGAATTCGGGCGCCGCCGCCCGCGCCGCCAGCTCCAGGTTGTCGTTCAGCGACTGGCGCAGGGCCGGGTCCTCGGCCAGGGTCTTGCCGAGCCAGGCGCCGGTCGCTTCCAGGCGCCGGCGCAGGGTCGAGTCCTCGCTTTCCAGGTCCTTCTTGAGCCAGGCTTTTAAATCGCCCCACAAGGACTTCAGGTAATTGTTGAGCGTATCGTCGTTGAGCAGGTAATGCTTGATTTCCTCGCTCTTGCTTGCAAACTGGGGATCGGCTTTCAAACGCTCGATAAAGTCCGCGGTGAATTCGTCGAAACGGCGGCGCAGCGGGTGATCCGGATCCCGCGCTACCTTGTTCAGGATGCCGAAGGCCAGCTTGACGGCGATATCGGCGCCTTTGCGGCCGATGAGTTCGGACGGCAGCATTTTCTCGACCAGCGCATATTCGTCCTTCAGCCAGTCGACGATCCCCTGCGCGATCGTGGCCTGGGTTTCTTCGTTGTCGAGCAGTTTCGCCAGCTGATAAATACCTTCGTTCAGGAGTTCCTGGTGACGCCCGCCTTTCGTCAGGCTTTCCAGGATGGTGCCTGCCGATTTGGACAGATCGACGCTGCCGACCATCGTGTGCACGGCCTTGCGCATAAAATTCTGGACTGCCGCGTCTTCGGTGAAATCGAGCATCCAGCTTGCGGTGTTCACCAGGTAGCCGCCCATGTGCTCGGTGTTTGCCGGTTTGGTCAGCCAGTCGGCGACCTTTTGCGCCGGGTCGTGTTTCTGGATCAGGCGGACGATCGATTCCGTATCCAGGAATTTCTCGTGCACGAACAGCGCCAGGTTATCGGCGATCTTGACCTTGTTGTTCGGGATGATGTTGGTATGACGCGAGACGATCGGGATCGGCACCCGCTTGAACAGGGCGACCACGGCGAACCAGTCGGCCAGGGCGCCGACCATGGCCGCTTCCGCAAACGCCTTGATTAAACCCGTCCACCAGTTCTGGGGCAGGAAAAAGCTGAGGACAAACAGCAGTGCGGCGCCGACAAAAAAGCCCAGCGCCAGCCGTTTCGATCGATCGAGTTCGCGTTCCTTAGTCATATGCTCACGGTATTGGCTCTACCGTGGCAATCCTATATGACCCCGGCGTTTTTCAGCGCTTCGATTGATTCATTGGCAAAACCCCAGTCCGCGAGCACGGCGGCGCTGTGCTGGCCCGGGGAGGCGGCAGCCTGCCCTGCCTGCGGCATCGTGCGGCTGAAACGCGGCGCCGGCGCCGGCTGCACGACGCCGTCGATCTCGATGAAGCTGCCGCGCGCCGCATTGTGCGGGTGGGTAGGCGCTTCGGCCATGTCGAGCACCGGGGCGACGCAGGCGTCGGTCCCTTCCAGGACCGTGCACCACTCGTCGCGGGTGCGGGTGGCGAACAGCGCCGCGAACTTCGCTTTCAGTTCCGGCCAGCGTTTGACGCTCCACTGCTTCTGGAAGTCGGGGTCCTGCGCGCCGCTCAGCTCCAGCAGCTGGGCATAGAACTGCGGCTCGATCGCGCCCACCGACAGGAATTTGCCGTCGGCGCAGGCATAGGTATCGTAGAAAGGTGCGCCGCCATCGAGCATGTTCGCTTCGCGCGCGTCAAGCCAGGAACCGAAGGCGCGCAGGCCGTACATCATCGCGCCCAGCAGCGCCGAGCCGTCGGTCATGGCGGCGTCCACCACCTGGCCCTTGCCCGAGGTCTTCGCTTCCAGCGCCGCGCAGACGACGCCGAAGGCGAGCATCATGGCGCCGCCGCCGAAGTCGCCGACCAGGTTCAGCGGCGGGTTTGGCGGCGTGCCGGCGCGGCCCATGGCGTGCAGCATGCCGGACAGGGCGATGTAGTTCAGGTCATGGCCGGCCGCTTGCGCCAGCGGGCCGTTCTGGCCCCAGCCGGTGACGCGGCCGAAGACCAGTTTCGGATTGCGCGCCTGGCAGGCCTCGGGGCCGAGACCGAGGCGCTCCATCACGCCCGGCCGGAAACCCTCGATCAGGATGTCGGCCTGTTCCACCAGTTTTAATACGACCTCGCGCGCTTCAGGCTTCTTGAGGTCGAGGGCGAGCGAGCGGCGTCCGCGCGCCATGACGTCGAATTTCGTGCCCAGCATCGGGAACGGGTTGTCGGCGCCGGGTTTCGTCTTGCGGTCGATGCGGATGACCTCGGCGCCCATATCCGCCAGCATCATGGCGGCGAAGGGACAGGGGCCGAGGCCGACCATTTCGATGATTTTGATGCCAGTGAGCGGTCCGGGCATAAATGGGTCCAGTCAAAACATCACAAGGAACGGGCGATGATTTCTTTCATGATCTCGTTGGCGCCGCCGTAGATGCGCTGCACGCGCGCGTCGACGTACATCTGGGCGATCGGGTATTCGAGCATGTAGCCGTAGCCACCGAAGAGTTGCACGCACTGGTCCACCACCTTGCATTGCAGGTCCGAGATCCAGTACTTCGCCATCGAGGCGCGCACCGTGTCCATGCGCCCGGCCAGCATGTCTTCGACGCAGCGGTCGATGAAGATGCGCGCCACCGTGGCTTCGGTCTTGATCTCGGCCAGCACGAAGCGCGTGTTCTGCATGTCGATCAGGGCCTGGCCGAAGGCCTTGCGCTCCTTCGCATGTTCGACCGTGAGCGTGAGCGCGCGCTCGATCGCCGCCACGCCGGCGACGCCGATGATGGTGCGTTCGTAGGGCAGCTCCGTCATCAGCTGGGCAAAGCCCCTGCCCTCTTCGCCACCGAGCACGCCGTTCAAGGCCACATGGGCGCCATCGAAGAACAGCTCGCAGGTGTCCTGCCCCTTCTGCCCCACCTTTTCCAGGATGCGGCCGACGCGAAAGCCCGCGCTGTGCCGTCCTCCAGGACTTTCGCGGGTCTCGAGCAGCATCAGCGAAATGCCCTTGGCGCCACCCGCCGGGTCGGTCTTCGCGACCACGAGAATCAGGTCGGCCAGGTAGCCATTCGAGATGAAGGTTTTCGAGCCGTCCAGGCGGTAGCCGTCGCTGCTCTTGACGGCCGTGGTGCGGATGCCTTTCAGGTCGGAGCCGGCGCCCGGTTCCGACATGGCGATCGCCGCGATCATCTCGCCGCTGGCGAGCTTGGGCAGGTAGTGCCGCTTCTGCTCTTCGGTGCCCTGGTTCAGCAGGTAATGGGCGACGATGGCGTGCACGTGCAAACCGAAGGCCATGTCGCCGGCATAGCCGAGTTCCTCGAAGACGATGGCCATGTGGGCGAAGTTGCCACCCGAGCCGCCGTATTCTTCGGGGATGTCGGCGGCCAGCAAGCCCATCTCGCCGGCTTTCGTCCACAGCTCGCGGTCGACGTGCTGCTGCTGGCGCCAGCGCTCGCCGTGCGGGGCGACTTCGGTGGCGATGAAGCGGCGCACGGCGTCGCGGAAGGATTCCAGTTCCGGGTTCATCCAGGATGGCGTCGTCAGGTCCATGCGCGCGTCCTTATGCTGCCTGGTACAGCGTGACGACGCAGGCGCCGCCCAGGCCCAGGTTGTGCTGCAGGGCCGTGCGCGCACCCTCGACCTGGCGCGCGCCGGCGCTGCCGCGCAGCTGGTGCGTCAGCTCGAAGCACTGGGCCAGGCCGGTGGCGCCGAGCGGGTGCCCTTTCGAGAGCAGGCCGCCCGATGGATTGGTGACGACCTTGCCGCCGTAGGTGTTGTCGCCGTCGCGGATGAATTTGTCCGCGCCGCCTTCCGGGCACAGGCCGAGCGCTTCGTAGGTGATCAGTTCGTTGTGGGCGAAGCAGTCGTGCAGCTCGACGACGTCGAGGTCCTCGGGACCGATGCCGGCCTGCTGGTAGACCTTGTCCGCCGCTTCTCGGCTCATCTCGTAGCCGACCAGGCGCATCATGTCATTGGCTTCGAAGGTGCTGGCGCGGTCGGTCGTCATCGCCTGGGCGGCGATGAAGACGTCGCTGCGCAGGCCGCGCTTGCGCGCAAACTCTTCCGACACCAGCACCGCGGCGGCGGCACCACAGGTCGGCGGGCAGGCCATCAAACGCGTCATCACGCCCGGCCAGATCATCGGCGCGTCCAGCACGTCCTGCGCCGTGACTTCCTTTTTAAATAGCGCCAGCGGATTGTTGACGGCGTGGCGGCTGGCCTTGGCGCGGATCTGCGCGAAGGCTTCCAGAGGCGTGCCGTATTTTTCCATGTGGGCGAGACCGGCGCCGCCGAAGTAGCGCAGCGCCAGCGGGATTTCCGGCTTGCCGACCAGGCGATCAGTGACGGCGTCGAAGTCGTCGAAAGGCGTCGGGCGATCGGTGAAGACCGAGCCGAGGGCGCCTGGGCTCATCTGCTCGAAGCCGAGCACCAGCACGCAATTGGCCGCGCCGCTGGCGATTGCCTGGCGCGCCAGGAACAGGGCCGTCGAGCCCGTGGAGCAGTTGTTGTTGACGTTGACGATCGGGATGCCGCTCATGCCGACGCCATACAAGGCTTTCTGGCCGCAGGTCGAGTCGCCGTAGACGTAGCCGACGTAAGCCTGTTCGATGTCGGCGTAGTCGATGCCAGCGTCCTGCAGGGCCGCGCGCGCGGCCTCGGCGGCCATCAGGTGGTAGGGGGCGCTCGCGCCCGGCTTGGCGAAGGGGATCATGCCGACGCCCGTGACGTATGCCTTGTTCATGCTGTCTCCTGTGTGTGTTCGTAGCCTGTGGCTTTTATTGAATCGATTATAGCCAGCCAAAGCGGCGCTGGATCGGCCCGGCCTTCGAGGCCCTCCTCTATTTTCCGGCCATGCCGTCAACGTGCCTTATACTCGTATGATTCCACCTTGATAAGGAGCTGTACTGCATGCATCACGAACTCAGTCTGATCACCACCATCGCCGCCGCCCTGGGCTTCGGCCTCCTGTTCGGCATGATTGCCGTGCGCCTGAAACTGCCGGCCCTGGTCGGTTACCTGGCGGCCGGCATCGTCATCGGACCGGCGACGCCGGGCTTTGTTGCCGACGTGTCGCTGGCCTCCCAATTGGCTGAAATCGGTGTGATGCTGCTGATGTTCGGAGTCGGCCTGCATTTCTCCTTGCGCGACCTGCTCGACGTGCGGAGAATCGCCCTGCCCGGCGCGGTGCTGCAGATCGCGGTGGCGACCCTGATGGGCATTGGCATGGCCTGGTTCTGGGGCTGGAGCCTGGGCGCCGGTCTGGTGTTCGGCCTGGCCCTGTCGGTGGCCAGCACCGTGGTGCTGCTGCGCGCACTGGAAGCGCGCGGCATCCTCGACTCGATGAACGGCCGCATCGCGGTCGGCTGGCTGGTGGTCGAAGACCTCGTGACCGTGCTGGTGCTGGTGCTCTTGCCGGCCCTGGCGGGTCCGCTCGGGGGCAAGGGTGCCGAAGGCGCCGGGGGAGCAGATGCATCGCTGCTGGCCGCCCTCGGCAAGACCTTGCTGCAGGTCGGAGCTTTTGTGGCCTTCATGCTGATCGTCGGGCGCAAGGTCTTCCCCTGGTTCCTGTGGCGCGTGGCCAAGACCGCGTCGCGCGAACTGTTTACGCTGTCCGTCATCGCCGCCGCAGTCGGCATCGCCTACGGTTCGTCCGAACTGTTCGGCGTCTCGTTCGCGCTGGGCGCCTTCTTCGCCGGCATGGTGCTGCGTGAATCGGACCTCTCGCACCGCGCCGCCGAAGAGTCGCTGCCGCTGCGTGACGCATTTTCGGTGCTGTTCTTCGTCTCGGTCGGCATGCTGTTCGACCCGATGGTACTGATCCAGAGCCCATGGAAGGTACTGGGCGTGGTGCTTGTCATCATCTTCGGCAAGTCGATCGCCGCGATGCTACTGGTGCTGGCCCTGCGTTATCCACTGAATACCGCGATCACGGTCTCGGCCAGCCTGGCCCAGATCGGTGAATTCTCCTTCATCCTGGCGGCGCTCGGCATTTCGCTGGGCCTGATGCCGCAGGAGGGACAAAGCCTGATCCTGGCCGGCGCCATCATCTCGATCGCGGTCAACCCGCTGCTGTTCACGGCGATCGAACCGCTGCAGCGCTGGTTACGCGCCAATTCCCAGGCGGTGCGCAACATGGAGGCCTCGCCCGATCCGCTGGCCGAACTGCCGATGTCGGTGCCGCACGAGCGCCTGACGGGCCAGGTGGTGCTGGTCGGCTTCGGCCGCGTGGGCCGGCGCATCGCCGACGAGCTGACGGCCCAGGGCGTGCACTTCGTCGTCGCCGAGCAGAACCGCGAACTGGTCGAAGCGCTGCGCCGCCGCGACCAGCCGGCGGTGGTCGGCAACGCGGCCGAACCGGCGGTCCTGATCCAGGCCCACATCGCGCGCGCCTCGGTGCTGGTGATCGCCACGCCCGACACCTTCCACGTGCGCACGATGGTCGAGACGGCGAAGATGCTCAATCCGACGATCCGCTGTGTGGTGCGTACCCATAACGAGGAGGAAGCGGAGCTGCTGCGCAAGGAGACCGGCGGCAAGGTCTTCCTGGGCGAGCACGAGCTGGCGGGGAGCATGACGCGGTATGTGATGGAGACGCTGGAGAAGAAGGAACACGCGCACTGAGGCAGCGCACGCACTGGT
>Ga0308160_10004559_pt1 | contig 14778 bp, 13 predicted proteins | sample PhyFR1_FD_201036 | JGI IMG/M metagenome (GOLD analysis project Ga0308160, IMG submission 201036) | Phyllosphere microbial communities from UC Gill Tract Community Farm, Albany, California, United States - DLSLF.R1 | ecosystem: Host-associated > Plants > Phyllosphere > Unclassified | place: USA...
CTGGATTTCATTACCCCGGCCCGGCGGGGTGTTCTCCAGCACACCGAACACGGACGGGTGCAGCACATAGCGTCCGATGACGGCGAGGTTCGACGGCGCTTCCTCCACAGCGGGCTTCTCCACCAGACTGTTGACGCGGACGTAGTCCTCGCCCTCAACGGCCGTGATGTCGGCGCAGCCGTAGGCGCTGATTTGAGACGGTTCCACTTCGATCAGGGCGATGACAGATCCCCCGGTCTTCTGCTGCACATCGATCATGGTGCTCAGCAGGTCCTCAGCCTCATCAATGAGGTCATCACCCAGCAGCACCGCGAACGGCTCATCGCCAACGTGCTGCTTGGCGCACAACACAGCGTGGCCAAGTCCCTTCGCCTCACCCTGACGGACATAGTGAATCGGGCCCAGTTCGGACGCATCCTGGATGGACTGCAGCCGGTCCTTATCGCCCTTCTGCTCCAGCAGGCGCTCCAATCCAGGGGCACGGTCAAAGTGGTCTTCCAGGGCACGCTTGCTGCGGCCCGTAATCATCAGGACGTCGTCCAAACCGGACTTGATGGCTTCTTCCACCACATACTGGATGGCCGGGCGGTCAACCACCGGCAGCATCTCCTTCGGCATTGCCTTGGTGGCGGGCAGGAAGCGAGTTCCCAATCCGGCAGCAGGAATGACGGCTTTGGTCACAGATCTTCCCTTAGTCATGGGAGAACCCTATAAACGCGCCCGGCAAGACGGCAAAGCCAATTACTGGCCAGCAAAATGACAATCTTCACATTTGCCTCTTTCTCTAACCTGCCAAGCTACTAAAGTCGGTGGATTTTTGCTTGTCAGACGGCATATTCCAATGAGGAAACGCTTTCCACTCATTCACCAGCTGCCTTTCACGAGACCTTAATCACACGGAAAAATGTAGTCATAAAAGCAGTAACATGTTCGCCATGCCGTACGGTTCGCGCGCTAGCGCAGCCGCTCTCACCTGCGTCGAGACGGCCTGACCTGCGGTGATGCACTCATGCGGCCAAAACCGTCAGGTTACTGAGGAAATCCTGAGAAGTAGTCCACACGTTTACCAAGTCTTGAGCCGCATCCCAGAAAAATCTGAGAATTAGCTGGTTTGCTGGGTTTTTAGGGAACCAAGTAGTGCCATTTTGAAAATAGAGTACCCGCTACCCGTGCAGATTTATTGCGTTTGCCTGTGTAATTGGGATTGTCCAAATTTCCGGCCCCCTCCGCAGGGGCCGGGCTCCTGCTGGAGCCGACGGCGGTAGCCAACTCCCTGAGACCGGGTTGGCCCCCCCAGTCCGTCGTCGGCTCCGTCACCTGTCCGACTTCCACGTCGACTGTCAGTTGGATCATCCACCGCCTGCCGGGCCTGTCATCGAAGACAGACCGGCAGGCATTTTCATGCCCTGAAACAACAGGCTGCGGTTCCGCTGCGGCCCGCCGCCGTGGCCCCAGGCCGTCCCAGTTAGACCTAGAGGAAAGAACCACATCTTTTGAAGTCCCTGCTGCAAGATACGTATGCACGTCAAATGTCCATGATCATTCTCGCGGGACTGGTGTTGTCGGCTTGCGTACCCTTCGCCGTCCAGTTCTTTTCCACCGGTTACCAGCTGCCCGTCTTCGTGGCAGCCGTCCTTCCCATGCTCCTGGCCCTTGCCCTGATCCTCAGGCCGGGCATCGCAGGGCGGGACCGCTTCGGCAATCAGCGTGCCACCGAGCGTCTGGGCGCCCAGCTGCTCCTGTACTTGTCCCCCGTGCTTCTGCTGAACATCGTCTACCCGGTGGTCAGCCCCACCATGGCAGCGGTGGACGTGGACGGGGTGCCGCTGACCCTGGTGGTGCTGGCATCCTCCATCACCGTGCCGTGGATGGCGCAGGCAGCCTGCCTGCCCATCTACCGGGTCCTGGGTGACCTCATGGCAGGGCAGGATCTGGCCGCCATCACCCGCGGTTCTGCCAGTACTGGCCCACCATCTTCCTGCAGACACTTCCACTGATCGCCGCCTTCGCCGTTCCCATGTGGCTGGCCACCGGATGGTCAGCGTCCGTCATCCTGCACTACGTGATCCTGTGCGTGCTGCATCTTCTCTTCGTTCAGTCGCTGGTCCTGGCCAACGTAGCCAACCGCCGAGGCCTGTGGGCCATCGCCTGGTCCGGCTACGCTGCTGCCCTCTTTATCTCCCCCACCACCTGGTGGCTCCCGCCGCTGGTGGGCACCCTCACCCAGATCATTGCCATGCGCAGCGGGCTCCGCCACCTTGGCTTCGTCCAGCGCCTCAGCATGCGCGTAGTGGGCCAGGACCTGGTCCGCGGCATCTTCATGGGAGCCGTCCTGTGGGCTGACAAGTTCGCCCTGTTTGCAGTGACCAAGGGTGACTTCAACGTCGTCGCTGTCTTCGCCGCAATGCTGCCCGCCGTAGTGGCGTACAACTTCTACTTCGTCCAACTGGCCCCCACCGTGGACAAGGCCCTGGGCCGGCTCCACAAGGACATCGCCGAGGCACCCATCAGCGCGCTCAAGGGCAGCTCACGCCGGCTCACCCGGGTGGTTGACAGGTCCGTGCTGCTCACCGGCGCCATCGCCGCGCTGTTGACGCTGACCGTCGCACTGGTGATGGCCGGCGTCGATCCGGCGCAGACAGTGCTGGCGGTGGCAGCTGCAGCGGCATCCTGGGGCTTCATGGTCCTCACCCTTTTGAGCTACGAGCTTGACTTCATTGGCGAAAAAGTGACACCGCAGCTTATTGGTGCCGTTCACCTGGCTGTCTGTGTCCTCGCGTTCATTGCCGGCGGACTGTTCGGCCCCCTGGCCGGCGCGGCCGGAAGCTACCTGCTGCTGGGAGCCGTGGACTTCATCCTCATCGCCATCGCCTGGATGTTCTACAAGCACCACTGGAGCCAGCCGGAATACACGCTCTTCTGGCGTCACGCCACCAGCTGGTAACTGCCCGCCCGGTCACCGGCCGTAGCTTCATCACAACACCACGCCTGACTTCTTTAACGCATAAGGGGAACATTTTGTACTCGACACTGATAAGCCCAGACACCCTGCCCAAGGACATCCTGCCACTGCGGACCTCCCGGCCTGCCACGGCTGCGGAGCCTGAGTACGAAGACGTTGACGTAGCCATCGTCATGGAGTCCACTTACCCGTTCCTTAAAGGCGGGGTGTCCGCAGTGGTCCACGACATCGTGACCCACAACCCTGACCTGAGCTACGGCATCATCCACATCACGTGGGACTCAAACTCCCCGCTGACGGACCTCTACGGCATGCCCGCCAATGTCCGGTGGGTCCGCACCGTGTTCCTCAGCATGGAAGAGCACCGGCAGGATTTCCTTGCGGTCTCTGCCAAGGACCTGGGCATGACTCCCCAGCAGCGCGAGCAGCTCTCCCACCGGCTATTTGATTCGCTTTATGCGCTCTCCGAATACGGCGACGTTGACGGGCTGTGGAAGCTGATCGACGAAGGCATGAACGAACGGACCCGGCAGTACCCCCTCTGGGCCCTCTTGGGCTCCAGGGAGTTCATGCAGGCATTGCAGGAGCGGATGCCACAGCTGAACCTTTCCCTGTCCAACTCCTTCTGGACCCTGCGGAACTTCTTCTCCCTGGCATATGCCGTCCTCGGCGAGACGATGCCCCGTGCCAGCGTCTACCACGCCCACACAACCGGGTATGCCTCACTGCTGGGCGCAGCCGCAGCACGTGACCACGACACGTCGTTCCTGCTGACCGAGCACAACCTCTACGTCCGCGACACGGTCAATACCCTGCTGGACCGCAACATGGCGCTGTCCATCACGGAGGACGATTACCGCACCTTCGACGTGACCCCTGACCAGCGCGCCTGGATGGCGTGGTGGACCGAAATGGGCCGTTTCTGCTACCCCAGTGCCCGTCTGATCACCTACCTGTACCCCAGCGCCATCACCGAAGCTGCCCGCCTGGGCACCGACATCGACAAGTCGGTGGTGGTGCCCAACGGCATGGTCATCGAAGAGTTCGATGACAAGTACCGTGCCCGGCAGCAGGCGCTGGCAACGATGGAAAAGGAAGGCTCGGACTACGTCTGGCACCTCGTCTACATCGCCCGCGTGGTACCCATCAAGGGACTCCTTGACCTGCTTTCCAGCCTCGAAATCCTGAGGGACCGCGGCTACCCCAACATCCACTTGGACGTCCTGGGCCCCACCGAGCACGTGCCCGAATACTACGAGGCATGCCTCGCAAAGATCGAGGCCCTGGGCCTGACGGACCACGTCACCATCCACGGCACGGTCCACGTGCGGGACATGCTGGACCAGTTCGACCTCCTGGTCCTGCCCAGCTACAACGAGGGCCAGCCCATCGTTATCCTCGAGGCCATGGCAGCCGGTATCCCCACCGTTGGTTCGGACGTGGGAGGCGTTGCCCAGCAGATCGCGGACAACCTCATCACGCCGGACGGGCGCACCATCGGCCCCTGCGGCGAAACCGTCACCCCTGGCGATGTCCACCAGATGGCTGACGGGATCCAGGCCGTGATCGGCAACCTGGATGAGTACGCGGCCTATGCAGCCAACGCCCGCACCCGGGTCCAGGAGCTCTTCCAAATGCACGAGGTCATGTCCTCGTACAACCAGATCTACCGCGCCCTGGGCGATCTTCCCGTCCTCGACGAAATGGCTGAGCTGATGGACGAAAAGGTCCCGGCAGAGCTGTGAGCGGTGTTGGCGCCTGGATCAGGTACGGCGATCCCATCACCCCGGACCAGCTGGAGTTTGCGGCCAGGCACTACCGCTCAGCCATCCTCCAGCCTTGGGAGACGGACGCGGCAGCGGAGCTGAAGCGGCTCCGCCCGGATATGACAGTCCTGTGCTACAAATGCCTGTCCTCCACCCGGGACTACGAGCCCGGCCCGGTGTACAGCTCCGGTGTCAGCCACCGGGAAGCCGAGGACCAAGGCGGGAACTGGTTCGCCACCCGGCTGGACGGCTCCCGGATCCAGTGGAACGGGTACGGCGGGCACTGGCAGATGAACGTCCGGGACCCCGGGTACCGCGAGCGCTGGGTCCGGAATGTCACCGCTGAGCTTGCGGATTCGCCCTTCGACGGGATCATGGCTGATAACGACGTCTTCGAGGACTACTACCAGCTGGACCTCCCCATCCGGGAAGCTGCGTCCATGGCCGAGCTCCGGGAAGGGCTGGACCTGCTGGTGCACGCCGCCGGGCGGTCCCTGAACGGCGTCGGCAGGATCCTCGTCCCCAACATTGCGGAATCACGACGGCGGCCCGGGCGTTGGGCCTCGCACGCCGCCTATGGCGGGGGTTTCGAAGAGGTTTGGCTGGGGTACGGCCCCACAGACCTTTTTGATCCCCAGACTGCCGAGGCCCAGCTCTCCCAGGTTGAGGGGCCTGGCCTGTCCATCCTGCGCGTACCCACCGACGGGGACGATAACCATCCCAACTTCACGTACGGGCTGGCTGCGTTCTGGATCTTCGGCGCCGGCCGCGGATCGTATTCGGCAACAGCCCACGACGATTACAGCCGCACCCAGCACATCCCTGAACTCGACTGGAGCCTGGGCAGTCCGGCGGAAGAACCCAAGGGCCGCAACCACGTCTGGTCCCGGGAATTCAGCAACGGCTGGGCGGCCGTGAACTTCAACCAGGACGGCCGCCGCCGGCACAAGGTCAAAGTGCCGGCCGGCCTGGCGGATGCTGCCGGGAACCCGGCCCCATCATCAGTGGTCCTGCCGGCACAGCGGGGCGTCATTTATCAGCGAGGACAGAACAATTAAGATTCTCATCACCGGGGGTTGCGGATACATCGGATCGCACACCATCCTCCGCTTGCTCGAAGCCGGGCATGACATCACCGTCATCGATAACCTCAGCAACTCCCTGTCCGAGTCGCTGCTGCGCGTGGAAAAACTGACCGGACGGGACATCGCCTTCGTTGAAGGGGACATCGCGGACAGGTCATGCCTTGAGCGGATCTTTAACCAGGACGATATTGAGGCGGTCATCCATTTTGCCGGCTTCAAGGCTGTGGGCGAGTCCGTGGACCAGCCCCTTCGCTACTACGGGAACAACGTCAGCGGAACACTGACCCTCCTGGAAACCATGGACACCTACGGCGTCCGGAACCTGGTGTTCAGCTCGTCGGCCACTGTGTACGGCGCGAATCCCGAGATGCCGCTGCGGGAGGACTTCCCGCTGCGGGCGACGAATCCGTACGGCCGGACCAAGCAGCACATCGAGGAGATCCTGGTGGATCTCCAGGCGGCTGATAACCGGTGGCGGATAGCACTTCTGCGCTACTTCAATCCCGTCGGCGCCCACCCATCGGGCCTCATCGGTGAGGACCCGCAGGGCCCGCCCAACAACCTGTTCCCCTTCGTCACCCAGGTGGCGGTGGGCCGCAGGGACAAGGTCAGTGTTTTCGGGCATGACTACCCCACGGCTGATGGGACAGGCGTCCGCGACTACATCCACGTCATGGACCTCGCTGCGGGCCACGCGGCCGCGCTGGACTATCTGTCCGGCCACCAGGGGCTGCACACATGGAACCTTGGGACCGGGCGGGGCTATTCGGTGCTGGAAATCATCCACGCGTTCGAGGCCGCCTCCGGCACCAGCGTGCCCTACGAGCTGGTGGACCGGCGCCCGGGAGATGCACCGGTCAGCCTGGCCGATCCTTCCAGCGCCTTCCGGGATCTGGGGTGGAAGGCGTCGGAGACGCTGGAGAGCATGTGCTCGGACGCGTGGCGCTGGCAGCAGCACAACCCAGACGGGTACAGGGCGAAGGCCCTGCCTGCATGACGCGCCCGACGGCGTAACTTGCCTGCCGCCGTCGGGCGTTCAGGGAGCAGGGAGGTACTTCCGGCCCAGGGTGAGCCAGCCGGGCTTGGTCTGGTCCTGCGAGGCGTTGGCGAAGCGCAGGGGCGTCCCGTTGGGAAGCGGATTCACGGGGCGCACCAGGAGGGTGTAGTTTCCGGGGACCAGTCCGCTGACGCTGACCGGCGCCTTCCACTGGACCGACATCCCCGGCTTAACGGCGCTGAGCTTCCACGAGGTTGCCCAGGTTCGGACCATGTTTCCTGCGCTGTCCACGGCGGCAATCTGCACCGGCCAGTCGTAATAGAAAGGTGCCACCCCCACGTTGCTGACCATGACACTGACATCGCTCTGGCCGGCCACGGTTCCGCGGGTGACGGCGAAGGAGGTCGCGTGGAACCGGTAACCCAGGGACTGGGCCGCGGCGGTGGCGTTGCTGAGTGCCTGTCCCGTGTAGCCGGGGCTGAAGCCGTGCTGGTTCAGGAGCCAGGAGGCGTGGGTGGCTTGCACGCTGTCCGTGAATCTGATGTCGGCACCGCTTTCCACCACGGGGCAGAGCATGGGAGCGTCGAAAATGCAGTGCTGGATTTCGGGCCGGAGTTCTCCGCCCACCGGCTGGGTGAGCCACTTCTGGGTGGCGCCGGCCTGCGCCATTTTGTCCATGAAATGCCACCCGGTACCTGGCAACGTGCTCACTGCGAAGGAGTCGTCGTGGTAGCCCACGTTCAGGCTGCTGTTGGCGGCGTCCGGGTACCTGACCTGGAGCTTGGTTGTGGTGAAGGCCTTCGTGTAGGCCTGCAACACGCGCTGCTGGGAGGCCGGCGATGCGAGCCAGTTCTCGGAGGAGGCCCACCCGTCGTGCGGGTAGGTGTGCCATTCGCCCCAGAAGCCCAGGAGGCCCATCTGGATGAACCCGATCCGCGGATCGCCGTTGTAGCGGGACCCCAGGGCGGCGATGAAACCGTCCATGGCGTCCAGAAGGCGGGGGTCGTCGTAGTTCGGGGAGACGCTGATTCCGCCGTTGCCGTGGTCCCAGTAGGCATGGGTGGCGAGGCCGGAGTTCAGGAGGTATGCGGGGACGCCGGAGGGCTTCCCCGGATAGTCCAGGTAGAACCTGAAGACCGACTGGTGGCCGCGCCCGGCGATGGCGTTCAGCTGTGCTTCAAAACCTGACCAGTTGTATGTGCCCGGTCCGGTCACTACGGAGCTGACCGGCACGTAAAACCACTCCATGGAATGGGGCACCCCGTTGTAACTGCCGGCGTACGGAACGAATCCTGCCAGGGGATTGCTCGCCGGGACAGGTCCGGCGGCCAAGGAAACCCACTCTCCCGCCGGATCCGCGGCTTCGGCCGGAGGAACCGCTGATTTGGAAGGAATGATCAACAACACCGCAGCCACCAGGCATGAAACAACAACAGCAAGCACAAGCCGCCAGTGGCTTGCTATTACGCGCGAACGAAACCCCAAAGTATTCAATTGCACTCCCCGAGACCTGGTGGCAAGCACCCATTGAGACCAAGCAGCAAAAACATCCAAGAAACCACGAACTTCTAACGCCACTCCCAGTGCGGCGCTTCAAACTCAGTACTTCGCACTGATCCTAAGCCCAAAGGCAACAGTCCCCTCAGGGATTTCAATATCTCTTTTCGAAAACTTTTGTGCCGAAAAGCCACCCCCTACCCCAAGGCAGTACGCATGACCCCCATGACATCCCCGTCCCACGAATTCAAGACTCCGCCGGTAAGGATGCTTCCTGCCCCCACGGCTCAGGCCGAGCGCCCGGTGGTGGACCACTCGGTGCTTGAACGGCTGAAGGTGGAACTGGAGGACGACCGCGGCTACACCCGCATCTTCGTCGCCGAGTTTGTCCGCTGCCTCCCGGGGAGAATAGAACGGCTGCGCCACGCCCTTACCACCGGGGACTTGGCGGCCTCGTTTGACGCCGTACTGAGCTTGAAGACCTCCAGCCAAATGGTGGGGGCGGAGCAACTGGCCTCCCTGGCCATTGACCTCGAGGCCGAATTGCGCAGCAACGCCACCACGGCGAACCTGCAGGATGGGCTGCCGCAGCTCGCAGCAGCGTTTCTCGCACCAATCCTCCACTGCAGCACAAGGACCAGGGACAGCCTCACGTCCCGTTATCCAGGCCCATCACGCCGCTAAAGCGCCGCGGTACTCCAGTTCACTATTCTTACGGGAGCTCGTTTACAAAGGTTTTTGTATCGCCACCTCCGTGCACGGCACAAAAGCTGTTTCCCAATGCCTACACTGGGAGACGATTTGTAAATGTGAGCTGGCTTACGGCAGGGGTTGGAAACGGATGGCGGCGAGGGACGGCCGGGCAGAACCGGTGGAGCTGGACGACATCGACAGGAGCATCATCGCGGAGCTCACCCGGGACGGCCGGATGTCCGTGACGCAGGTGGCGGAGAACGTCCACATCTCCCGGGCGCACGCCTATACCCGGATCAACCGGCTCACGTCGGAGGGCGTGCTGTCCCGGTTCACGGCCGTGGTGGATCCCATCAAGGCCGGGCTGAAGTCCTCCGCCTACGTGACGCTCAAACTCAAACAGGACTCCTGGCGGGAACTCCGCGACCAGCTCGGCGCCATCCCCGAGGTGCACCACATCGCCCTGGTGGGCGGCGACTTCGACGTCATCCTCCTGGTCCGCGCCGTGGACAACATCGACCTCCGCCGGGTCATTTTCGACCAGCTGCAGTCCATGCCCGGCGTCCTGGACACCCAGACGTTCCTGGTGTTCGAGGACGTGGACACCCGGTAGGCACCGGGCTTTGCCAGGGGGCCGTCACCACTTTGGACGCGCACATTCGATGTCGCGGCCCAGATAGAGGGCGCGCCAATGGACATGCGCAGCGTCAACGTACTTGCGCAGCGAAAACGCCGCCGAAGGATCAGCCGGCGCCCGACGTCGGGGCTACCGTCTCCGTACCGGAACCCGCAGTGGGTGCCGGAGTTGCGTTGTCCACGGACGACGTCGGCTGCCCGCCTCCCGCAGGCTGGCCCGCCGGTGCGGTGGGTACGGGAGTCGCGGCCGGGGCCGGGGCGAACGTCTCGGCAGGTGCACCGGCCGGACCTGTGGCCCCGCCCGGGGCAAATGAAGACGTCGGAGCCGGAGAAGGCCCGTCACTGGGACCGGCGGTGGGCGGAGTAGTGGCCACAGATGTGCCACCCGCAGCCGGAGAGCCCTTCACGATGGCAGTGATCTGCTCCTTGAACCCGTTGAGGGTGGCCTGGATTTCGGAGAGCGGGACGTTGCGGATGTTCCGGCCGTACTCGGCAATCTGCGCCCAGAGCGCCTCAAGCTGCTGCTTGCTGTCCCCGTCCAGCGGCCCGTCGAGCGTGAGGACCAGCTGGCTGGCCAGGGCGTAGGTGAGGCAGTCGAGGCAGTTGTAGTTGGCCGCCGCCGAGAGGTTCTCCGGCACAATCACATCCATCTGCCCCACCACCAGGACCACCTGAAACCCCACGGCCACCGCAGCGCAGCCCGAGCAGTTGGCAAACGCGTAGGCCTCGTTGGCCGTGGTGACGGGGGCTCCGTCTTCCGCCCACACCAGCGCGAACGCCACGCTGTAGGCAACGGAGCCGTCCGTGGTGTTGACGGCGAGCGCCTGGTTCCCGTCTGCTTCGGGGGCGGCGGGCCGGTCGAACGGGAACACCCAGGACGGCGCCGCCGGCGCTACTGCAGCATCAGGGCCACCAGCAGCGCCACCACCAGGCTCCCCCACCGGCACCAGCACCATGCTCAGCTGAGGGTTGTCCCGCGTGGGTTTGGTGGCGCCGGCCGGCCACAACGCCACCGTCTGCCCGGTGCCGCCCTGCCGCAGTTCCCCTGCGTCTCGGGCGGGAAGGATGGCGCGCGTGGCGTCCCCCAGCGTCCCGCGTTCGTATGCCTGCACCGGACGGTACGTCCCGCCGTCGGGCCACCATGCCCAGGCGAGGCCGGCCAACAAAGCACCAACCAATGTCATGGCCGCGGTGCGCTGCAGCGCCTTGCCGCGGGTCTTCTTCCACAGCCCGGTGACCAGCTGCCGCAGCAGCCGCACCACGATGTACAGCAGGCCCAGTGCCGGGATGGCCACGATGACAATGGCCACACCGCGCACGGCGGCGCCCAAAACATCCCCATCGGCGAGCGATGCCGACAGCATCTCCTGCTGCTTGCCCACGCTCGCCCAGCCCGTGGCCAGCAGCCGGGGCAGGGACAGCACCATCATCACCATGCTGAACAGCAGCACGGGGACGGTCACCAGCACCCATAGGGTGACCAAGGCCCGGGCCCACGGCTTGAGCACCGTGCTTTCGGGGTTCCCCCACCGCCAGGGCAGGATGCCCAGGAGGGTGGGTTTGATGCGCTGGAAGAGGTCCGGGACGCCGGTGGCGTCGGCCAGGATGTGGTAGCCGTCGTACTTCACCAGCGGGATCAGCTGGCGGACCATCTGCAGGATCTGTGTGACCACCACCAGCAGCAGCGCGTCGAAGCCGGTGGCCCACCACAGCCCCATGATGGCCACGGCAACGATGGCGTTGAAGTACAGCCCGCCCAGGTCCGTGCGGATCCTGCCGCCGCGGCCCAGCCGGTAGGAATCGGTGACGTCGGTGAAGAACGCCGGCCACAGCAGGTACAGCCCGGCGCCCATGGCTCCCGGTGTTGCACCGCCCTTGCGGGTGGCGGCGGCGTGGCCGAATTCGTGGAAGCCCGCGGAGAGGATGGTGACGGCGAGGATCAGCAGCAGCAGGGCTGGCTGTTCGAACGCCTCATGCGTGGCCGAGCCGAGGCCCTTGACCATGAGCACCCACCAGCACGCGGCCAGGAACGCAGCCGTCACGGCCACCACCAGCACTGGGTGGAACAGCGCGGCGAACGGTGCGGTGATCCTGCGGGTGCGCTCGGGATCGGACACGATGTAGCGGAACCGCAGGCCCAGCAGCGGGTTGGACTTCCTGACCTCCGGCTGGCGGCCGTCCGCGAGCCGGAGCACGCCCATCGGCAGCAGCTGCGAATCCATCAGGGTCCGCACGTTGTCCGCGCTGACCAGCCGCCCGGAGCCTTCGCTGACGTGCCGGGCGATGCCCTCAAGGTCCTGCGTCCCATCGGCGGCCTCCAGCACCAGGTACAGGAGCCTGGTCAGCTGCAGGGTCTGGCCGTCGGCGCGGCGCACCAGGGCGGGCGGTTCGCGGTAACCGGACCCCTCTGCGGTGCCCAGCAGCTGGACGCCGTCAGCACGGGCGGGAAGGTGGGCTCCCGCCGTCGTTGTCCGGCCCGGCGGTTCCTGGGCAAGGGTGGCGCGCGACGACGGCCGGCCCGCCTCGGGAGGCGGGCCGCCGTGGGTCTGGGTCATGGTGGCTTACTGCTGCAGGTCGGACTGCTGGCCGGCGGTCGCGTCAGCGGCGCCGTCGATGTGCTGCGAGATGGTGGCGCTCTGGTCCGAGATGGCGTACGCCTGGCTGTCGATGGAGCCGATGTTCGCGGCCACGGCGGCGTCGATGGGTGCGGCCACGTTGGCGTTCGCGGCCACGGCACCGTTGATGGGCGCGGCGATGGCGGCGTCGGCGTCCAGGTTCACGTCCACGTTCAGCAGGTTGCCGTTGAGGGCGCCGGCCGCGTCGGTTACGGGGTCGGTCACGGCATCGGTGCCGGGCAGTGCGGAGACAGCATCTGCCGCTCCATCCGTGGTGCCGGCCTCCGTGGTGCCCGTGTCGGCGGCCGTGTCAGTGGCGCCGTCGCCCTGCCCGATCACGCTGTCCTGCTGGGATTCGGCGGTGGCGTCGGCGGTGATGCCCTGGTCAATCGCGGCGTCCTGGGTGGACAGTGCCTGCGCGTCCGAACCGTAGGAAAGAATGTTGGCCGAGGCTGCGGCGTCGATGGGCGCGGCCACGTTGGCGTTGGCGGCGACGGCGAGGTCGATGGGTGCGGCGGCGTTGATGCCCAGGTCCAGGTCCGCGTTCAGATCCAGGACCGATGCCACTTCCTTGTCCGGCAGTGCGGTGGCCTGCTCCTGCAGGAGTTCTTCGTCAGTGAGGGGACGCATCTGGTTGTCCATGCTTGAAAAACCTCCGGTGCAGCGCGGGTGCTCTGCCCCCAGCGGGCAGCCCGCGCTCCACAATACTAAGCATGATTAGCAGTTTTGCGAAGGGAAGCTACTTTCGACGCACAAAATCGATACCGCGGCCAGATAGAGTGCGCGACACCGAGCATGAGCAGCGAAATCGAAACTGCAATCCCAGCGCAACAGACCCTCGGACAGCTGCATTCCCCGCGTGTGGAACCGCGCTACGGCCTGTGCGCTGACGCGTCACCCCAGTACTGGTAGCTGTCGTAGCAGTCGCGGGACCAGAACACCGCAGACGGCGTTGGAAGCAGGGCCAGCCCGCAGTACCTGCAGGTCGGTTTGGGTCGCAGGATCTGCTTCACGATTCTCAGCATGGTTGAAGGCTAAGCGCTCAATCCGCGCCTGTGATGAGTGGACCGATACTTCACTTTTGCCTGCCGCTATACCTGCCCTGCAGCCGTCGCGGGCCGCTGTTCACGACAGCAGGGACGCACGACGGCGGGGCCGCGGGTTCCGGGCCCCGCACCACGGCTACCCCTGGGCTCAGCGTCCCTGGCCCTGTCCCCTAGGGAAATTCGGGGTAGCCGCGCGGGGACATTGGGTAGGGGGTTGCCTTGTGAACTTTGAGAGCGGTGTTCCAACGCTGAATAGGTCCCCGATCATGGCGCCAGTGTAGTACGTCCTCGCAGTGACAGGCCGAGCAAGGTTCACGGCGCATCTAGGGCGTCCTTGAACACAGGTGCGAGAGTCTTCGCGTACTGCTTCGTGGTGTGAACGGTGTCGCGCTTCACCGGGACATTCTCAACAAATGCTGGGCAGTAGCTAGTGGAGCCACAGAACCACCCTCGGGTGTCAATAAACTTGGCGCCGGCGGCTTTGGCAGCTTCGGACATCGCTGCAGCGGTGATGTAAAAGTTCTGTGGGATCTCATAGACGCAATTGCTCGGAGTGCTCGCACGGGTGGCGCAATCGGCCGGCGCCTTGCCCGATGGCGGAGCTGTCACAATGACGAGCTTCGCTCCACTCGGTTTGAGCGCAGCCAGGACCTTCGCGGTCCCGTCACGCCATTCGGAGCCCGCGCTGGCTTCTGCGGTCCCGGAGCTGAGTCGTCCTAGAACTCCGGATGTGTTGGTTAGGAACACAATGGACGGCTTGATTCGGTTGATTTCTGCGATGGCAGATAGCGGAACGCAGCGCATTGTTCGCTAAACCCTTCGCGGTCATCCTTGACCTTCAAATCCAGCATTACGCAGCCCGCCTTGGTCATGCCGCGGAGGTTGTATTGGTCCGAAAGTGCAGCCCTGATTGTTGGCAGAAGGGTGATGCCCGTCGAATCACCGAACACAACCGCTGTCTGAGATCTTCCACCATCGAATACGCATGACGGGAGGGTCAGGTCGGTGTTGCTGCAACCGGCTCCATCCTCCTCGGGCCTGCCCGCATCCATTATGTTGTCGAAAGACGGATTCAGGTCAGGCCAGGCCGTGACGGTCAGCGCCTTGTCGATTTGACTCTGAAGGCGGCCAGCGTTTGTATCTTTTGCTGGAGACGAGGAAGCAACGGCTGAGGGAGCCGGCGCAGGAATCAATGTAGTTTCAACGGGCGCCGTGTGCCGCAAAGACAACGGCACCACTACGGCGACTCCCACGATCAGCGCGCCCAGAACTAGGTATGAAGTGCGGAAAGTTCGGGGCCGGTCCCTGCGGCTTACTTTCACCCGATCCCCATTGTAGATTCGCGTGAGTACCCGCTGCGAAGGAAGTTCCACGAACTCGTAAGATGCGCAAGCAAGGAATCCCATCACAAGTACCTGCACTGGGTAGTAAAAGACGTCGTCGCTCGGCCAGAGTGCCCTGAAAAGGATGATCAGATCGGA
>Ga0308160_10004561_pt1 | contig 14775 bp, 8 predicted proteins | sample PhyFR1_FD_201036 | JGI IMG/M metagenome (GOLD analysis project Ga0308160, IMG submission 201036) | Phyllosphere microbial communities from UC Gill Tract Community Farm, Albany, California, United States - DLSLF.R1 | ecosystem: Host-associated > Plants > Phyllosphere > Unclassified | place: USA...
ACTTTGCGCCGATGATAGTGCTGCAACCAGTGTGAAAGTAGGTTATCGTCAGGCTAGTTATATGCGAAAGCCCGTTAGCGAAAGCTAGCGGGCTTTTTGCTTTGGTGCGTCCGTTTGCACGTACGGCTGTGCATAGTAGGGTGGGGACTCGTCCCCACCGCTATGCCATCAACACAAAAACCGGTGGGTTCGAGAACCCACCCTACGCGATCGGACGTACGCCATCGTAGGGTGGGGACTTGTCCCCACCGCTATGCCATCAACACAAAAACCGGTGGGTTCAAGAACCCACCCTACGCTTTGTTCCTGTATGGGACAATGCAGGCTTGTCCCTGTTTTTGCATTTATGACTCCGAGCCAACGCGTTGCCGCCGCCATTGCCGCCTTTAATGATCAGCGCTTTGAACAGGCACGGGGACTGGTGGCGGATTTGCTGGAAGGCGAGGAGGCGAACGTCGATGCGTTGAACCTGGCCGCTGCCTGTGCGCGGGCGCTGGGGCAGGCCGGTGAAGCCGAACGCTGCGCGCGCAGGGCCATCGCATGTGCGCCGGACCATGCCGCCAGCTGGAACAACCTCGGCATCATGCTGCAAGACCAGGGCCGCGCGGCCGAAGCCGAGGCGGCTTACCTGCGCGCGGTGGCCCTACAACCCGCGTATGCCGACGCCCATTACCACCTTGGCTTGCTGTACCAGCAGGGCGGTGCTTTCGCCGCCGCGGCCGAGGCGCACGAGCGCGCGCTGACGCTGCGCCCGCACCATGCGCTCAACAGCGCCAACCTCGGGGTGGTGCTCGAACGGCTCGGCCGGTTGAAAGAGGCAGAGCGCCGTTTCGGCGATGCGGTGACGCTCGATCCGAACGACGTCGATTCGCTGCAGCGGCGCGCCAGCCTGCTGCATCGCCTTGGTCGGCTGGATGAAGCCGCCGCGTGCTTCCATGCGGCGCGCACGCTGCGTCCGCAGAGCGCCGAGTTGTGGAACAACAGCGCCGTGCTGGACGCCAGCCTGAAGCGGCACGCGGCCGCCGAAGCCGGCTACCGACGCGCATTGGCCCTGCGGCCCGGCTATCCCGACGCCTGGCACAACCTTGGTTTGCTTTACATGCAGCGCAGGCGCTTCCCGGAATCGCTGGCCGCGCTTGGCGAATACCGGGCGCTGCGCCCGGACGACATCGAAGGCCTGAATTCGCTGGCCAACCTCTACCAGCACATGGGGCGCGACGCCGACGCCGAAGCGGCTTACCGGCGCGCGCTCGTGCTGCGCCCAGCCTATGCCAAGACCCTGAACAACCTCGCCACGCTGCTCCAGCGCCAGGGGCGCGTGGCCGAGGCCGAAAAGGTCTACCGCGAGGCGGCCGCGGCCGACCCCGGCTATCCGGAGCCGCGCTGGAACCTGGGCTTCCTGCTCCTTGCGCAGGGCCGCCTCGACGAGGGGTGGCCCTGGATGGAGGCGCGCTACGACCCCGCGCTGGCGCGCCCGATCGCGCGCGCGCCGCGCCTGGCTTTTCCGCAGTGGCGAGGCGAAAGCCTGGCCGGAAAAAGCATCGTGGTCTGGCCCGAGCAGGGCTTCGGCGACCAGATCCAGTTCGTGCGCTACCTGCCGCTGCTGAAGGCGGCCGGCGCACGCCACGTCACCCTGGTTTGCCACGATCCGCTGCTGCCCTTGCTGCGGACAGCGCCGGGGGCCGACACCGTGCTCGGCGCCGGCGACGTGGCGCGCCTGGAAGCGCACGACTTTTGGGTCTTCATGCTCAGCCTGCCGATGCACTTCCATACCTCGCTGGACAACCTGCCGGCGGCACTGCCTTACCTCGCAGCCGATCCGGTGCGCAGCGCCCGGTGGCAGGCGCGGCTGGCGTTTGTGCAGGCTGCAGGCCGTGCGGGTACTGGCCTGCCCGTTGGCCTGCGCGTTGGTTTGCGCGTTGGTTTGCGCGTTGGTCTGGTATGGCGCGGCTTTGCCGGCCACGTCAACGACATGCACCGCTCCTTGCCCGGCCTGGAGGCACTCGCGCCGCTATGGTCGGTCCCGAACGTCTCCTTCTTCGGCCTGCAGCGCGGCATGGACGGCGAGCCGGCCCCCGGCACAACTGGCGCGTTCGAGCTGACCGAACTCGGCCCCGAGATCGGCGATTTCGGCGATACCGCCGCCATTGTCGAAGCGCTCGACCTGGTCATCTGCGTGGACACCGCCGTCGCCCACGTCGCCGGGGCGCTCGGCAAACCCTGCTGGGTCTTGCTGCCCGCTGTCCATCCCGACTGGCGCTGGCTGGTCTACCGCCACGATACGCCGTGGTACCCGAAGGTACTCAGGCTGTACCGGCAGCAGCGTGCCGGCGAATGGGAGCAGGTCGTGCATGAGGTGACCGCCGACCTGGCTACGCTGGCCGGCAAGTAATTACTGGTTTCGAAGCATGGCCTCACGCCTGCACCGCAGCAGATTGTTGTTTCTGTGCAAGAACCATCCCCTCTAGTACAAGATCTTTCTATTTAGCATGTCCTCTGTAGGATAATGCCTACTTTGTTGTGCTGCGCCCATTCGCAGTGCTCTCCAGAATCTCGCTCTTGCGGCAACCGTCCGTTCAAGGCTTCACGTCCATTTACTTCATCGCTAATGAATCATATCTATCGCCTGGTCTGGAATACCAAACGTCGCATGCTGATGGCCGTTGCTGAAGTCGGCACCTCCCACGGCAAGGATGGCGTCACCGACACGCCCGTCGGTCGCGTCGTGAGCGACAGCGCCGAGACTTTCCAGGGAACGCGCAAGGTCCTGGCCGCTGCCATCATGGCCCTGTTCCCGCTGGCCTCGTTTGCCCAGATGAGCTCGTTGCCTGATGAGATCCCGGAAGGCAGTGAGATTTACCTGTCCGATAGCGACGGCACGAACGCCGACGCGGCGAACTGGCGCCTGGAGAACAATGGCACGCTGCACATCAGCGGGACCGACAACGGCACGAACCTGCTGAGCCTGTCGGGTTCGGGCTCCGTGCTGCTGGGCGACAAGACGCTGACGCTGACATCGGCGGATGGCGTATATGACGGCACGATCCAGGGCGCGGGCGGTTTCACTGTCGATCGCGGTTACGAGACCCTGAGCGCGGCCAACACCTATACCGGCGCGACAACCATCGGCGAACAGGGCCGGCTCGTGTTGAGCGACTCGGGCGCGGTTGCCCTGTCGAGCGGCGTGCTCAACAATGGCGTGTTCGACGTCGCCGCCACGAACAACGGCGCGCAGGTGCAATCGCTGTCCGGTTCGGGCGCCGTGCTGCTGGGCGGTCAGACGCTGACCTTGACGAACGCAAACGACCAGTTCGCAGGCACGATCAACGGCTGGGGCGGCCTGACGGTCGCCGGCGGCCACGCAGTCCTGAGCGGTGCGAATACCTATACCGGCGTGACGACAGTGGACCAGTGGTCCAGTCTGGCCTTGTCGGGTTCGGGCAGCATCGCGGCTTCCGAGGGCTTGCTGAACAATGGCGTCTTCGATATCGCTGCGACGAACAATGGCGCGCAAGTGCAGTCGCTGTCGGGTTCGGGCGCCGTCCTGCTGGGCGGCCAGACGCTGACCCTGACCAATGCGCACGACCAGTTCGCGGGCGTGATCGAAGGCGCCGGCGGTCTGGCGATCACCGGCGGTTACCAGAACCTGGCTGGCGCAAACACCTACACCGGCGTGACCAGTGTCGCTGCATGGTCGGCGCTGGAACTGTCGGGCTCGGGCAGCATCGCTGCCTCCGAGGGCTTGCTGAACAATGGCGTCTTCGATATCACTGCAACGAACAGCGGCGCAGAGGTGCAATCGCTGTCCGGCTCGGGTGCCGTCCTGCTGGGCGGCCAGACGCTGACCCTGACGAACGCGCACGACCAGTTCGCTGGCGTGATCGAAGGCGCTGGCGGCCTGACGGTCGCCGGCGGTTACGAAGTCCTGAGCGGAGCGAATACCTACACCGGCGCCACCAGCGTCAGCGAATGGTCGACCCTGGAGCTGTCCGGCTCGGGCAGCATCGCCGCATCCGAGGGCTTGCTGAACAATGGCTACTTCAACATCGCTGCGACGAACAACGGCGCCGACGTGCAGTCGCTGTCGGGCTCGGGCGCCGTCCTGCTGGGCGGCCAGACCCTGACTTTGACGAATGCACACGACCAGTTCGCAGGCACGATCAATGGCTGGGGCGGCCTGACGGTCGCAGGCGGCCACGAAGTCCTGAGCGGGGCGAATACCTACACCGGCGTGACGACGGTGGACCAGTGGTCCAGTCTGTCCCTGTCGGGTTCGGGCAGCATCGCCGCCTCCGAGGGTCTGCTGAACAATGGCGTCTTCGATATCGCCGCGACAAACAACGGCGCAGAAGTGCAGTCGCTGTCCGGCTCCGGCGCCGTGCTGCTGGGCGGCCAGACGCTGACCCTGACGAACGCGCACGACCAGTTCGCGGGCGTGATCGAAGGCGCCGGCGGTCTGGCGATCACTGGTGGTTACGAGAATCTGGCTGGCGAAAACACCTACACCGGTGCGACCATGGTCGGCGAGTGGAGCAATCTGTCCCTGTCGGGTTCGGGCAGCATCGCCGCCTCCGAGGGCTTGCTGAACAATGGCGTCTTCGATATCGCCGCGACGAACGACGGCGCACAAGTGCAGTCGCTGTCCGGCTCGGGCGTGGTGCTGCTGGGCGGCCAGACGCTGACCCTGACCAACGCGCACGACCAGTTTGCTGGCGTCATCGAAGGCGCCGGCGGCCTGGCGATCACCGGCGGTTACGAGAACCTGGCTGGCGCAAACACCTACACCGGCGCCACCAGTATCGGCGCATGGTCGGCGCTGGAACTGTCCGGCTCGGGCAGCATTGCCGCATCGAGCGGGCTGCTGAATAACGGCGTATTCGACATCGCCGCCACGAACAATGGCGCGGAGGTGCAATCGCTGTCCGGCTCCGGCGCCGTGCTGCTGGGCGGCCAGACGCTGACGCTGACCGACGCCCATGAGCAGTTCGCAGGCACGATCCACGGTTCGGGCGGCCTGGCAGTCGCGGGCGGCCACGAAATCCTGGCCGGCACCAACACCTATACCGGCGCCACCAGTATCGGCGCGTGGTCGACCCTCGAACTGTCCGGCTCGGGCAGCATCGCCGCATCAAGCGGCCTGCTGAATAACGGCATCTTCGACATCGCCGCCACGAACAATGGCGCCGAGGTGCAATCGCTGTCCGGTTCCGGCGCCGTCCTGCTGGGCGGCCAGACGCTGACCTTGACGTACGCCCACGAGGGGTTCGCAGGCACGATCCAAGGTTCGGGCGGCCTGGCAATCGCCGGCGGCCATGAAACCCTGACCGGGACCAACACCTATACGGGCGCGACCAGCATCGCGGCGCACTCGACGCTGGAACTGTCCGGCTCGGGCAGCATCGCCGCATCCAGCGGTCTGCTGAACAACGGCATCTTCGACATCGCCGCCACGAACCATGGTGCGGAGGTGCGATCGCTGTCCGGCTCCGGCGCCGTGCTGCTGGGCGACCAGACCCTGACGCTGACGAACGCCCACGAGCAGTTCGCAGGCGTCATCCACGGTTCGGGCGGCCTGGCCATCACCGGCGGCCACGAAATCCTGGCCGGGACCAATACCTATACCGGCGCCACCAGCATCGCCGCGCATGCGGTCCTGGAGCTCTCGGGCTCGGGCAGCATCGCCGCATCGAGCGGCCTGCTCAACGACGGCATCCTCGACATCGCGGCGACGAACAACGGCGCCGAGGTGCAATCGCTGTCCGGCTCGGGCGCAGTACTGCTCGGCGGCCAGACCCTGACCTTGACCGATGCCCACGACGCGTTCGCAGGCGCGATCCACGGTTCGGGCGGCCTGGCAATCGTCGGCGGCCACGAGACCCTGACCGGGACCCATACCTATACCGGCACCACCACCATCGGCGCCAACGCCACCCTCGCGCTGGACGGCGCGGCGAGCATTGCCAACAGCGCCGTGCAAGGCGACGGTGTGCTCGACCTTGCGGGCGCGGCGGGCGACGTCGGCATCCGCAGCCTGAGCGGCTCGGGCAGCGTCCTCCTGGGTAGCAACGACCTGGTGCTGAGCGCAGCCGATGGCGCGTTCGGCGGCAGCATTGCCGGCAATGGCGGTGTGACCGTGCTGGGCGGGAAGCAGGCGCTGGCAGGCGCGAACACCTATACCGGCAAGACCCTGGTACGCGGCGGCACGCTGCGCACGCTGGCCGACGCCAACCTGGGCCAGGGCAGCGCCGCGCTCGAACTGGACAACGGCACCTGGCAGACCGGCGCCGACCTGACCCACGAACGTGGCTTGCTGATGAGCGGCAAAGGCATGGTCGATGTCGATGCGGGCACCACGACGATCGAAGGCGGCGCCGTGAACGGCAGCGGCGCACTCGTGAAGCAGGGCACCGGCACCCTGGTCCTGCGCGGCGTCCTCGGCAACAGCGGCGGCCTGCAGGTGGCGGCCGGCACGCTGGCGCTGGACGCGGTGAATACCTACACCGGCGGCACCACCGTGTCGCAGGGCGGCACGCTGCGCATCGGCAGCGACGCGGCCCTGGGCGCCGCAGGCAACGGCCTGACCCTGGACGGCGGCACGCTGCAGACCACCGGCACCATGGATTCGGCACGCAGCATCGCACTGACCGAGCGTAACGGCATCGTCGACACCGAAGGCGCGGACAGCGTCGTCACCTGGAACGGCAACATCAGCGGCGAAGGCCGCCTGGTGAAAGAGGGCGCCGGCACCCTGGTGCTGGGCGGCGACAACGGCGGCGGCAAGGGCAGCGACAACGTGCGCGGCGACGGCTGGACCGGCGGCCTCACCATCAACGACGGCCTGGTGAAGGTGACCCATGCCTATGGCCTGGGCTGGGGCAGCGTGCTCACCTTTAACGCGGGCACGATCTACGCCACTGTCGATATCGCCACCGGCCAGGACATCCGTGTCGGCGGCTCGACCGCGATCTACACCGAAACCGGCACCACCACGACCCTGGCCGGCAACATGCTGTCGAGCGCGCCGGGCAACGGCTGCTTCACCAAGACCGGCCTCGGTACGCTGAACGTCACCGGCACCGCCAACATCGACGCCACCTGCGTGATGCAGGGCAAACTGCTCGCCAACGGCAACTTCACCAGCCAGGTGACGGTGGCGCAGGGCGCCACGCTCGGCGGCAGCGGCACGATCAAGGGCGACCTGCTGGTACGCGGCACGCTCTCGCCGGGCAACTCGCCGGGCATGCTGACCGCCGACGCGAATGTCACCATGGCCAGCGGCAGTACCTACAAGGAAGACATCGGCGGCACCGTGCAGGCCTCGGCCGCCTCGCCGATCGGCGCGGCCGGCTACTACTCGTACCTGAACGTCGTCAACGGCAAGCGCTTCGTGATCGAGCCGGGCGTGACCCTGGCCCCGACGCTGAGCGACCTGTACACGCCGCAGGAATCGGGCTACGGCTCGGCGCCGCTGGCGCCGCAGCTGGGCCAGACCTTCCGTATCGTCACGGCCGATGGCGGCATCGTCGGTCGCTTCGACACGGTGGCCCAGCCGGCTGGCCTGGCGGGCATGCGCTTTGCCGCGTTCTACAACGTCGGCGGCAGCAACAGCATCGAACTGAAAGTGCTGCCTGCTTCCTACGCCGGCTGGCTGGCGGACGGCAAAGCTAACGGCAACGTGCGGGCGGCGGGTGCGGCCCTCGATACCCTCGTGGGCATCGACGAAGCCGGCCGCGCCAGCGCACAGCAGAACGCCTTGCTATACCGCGTCGCATCGTACGACGCCACCCGCCTGGCGCCGCTGGTGCGCGGCCTGTCGGGCGAAGTGCACGCGGCGCTGGCGGCCGCGGCGCCGCAGGCTGGCTGGGACCTGGAGCGCAGTGTCCTCAAGCACGGCGCCGCCGGCGACCGCCGCAACGAGAACAGCGCCCTGTGGATCGACATCACGGGTAACCGCGGCAAGTGGAGCGCCGACGATGCGGCATCGGGCTTCCATGCCGACCGCGTGCAGCTGACCGTGGGCGCGGACCTGCTGCGCGACGCCGGCACCCGCCTTGGCTTCGGCTACAGCCATGCCCGGAGCGACCTCGACGCCGTCGAGGGCAGCGGCAAGCTGCGCCAGAACAAGCTGTTCGTGTATGGCGAGCAGGCCGTTGGCGGCGTGGTCGTCGACGCGATCGCTTCGCATGGCCGCGACAAGGCCGACAGCCAGCGCGCCGATCCGTTCGGTGGCGCCGCGCTGGGCGCGCATGTCGACGGCAAGAGCAGTCTGCTCGGCCTGGGCCTGCGCTCCGCCAGCGGCGTGGCCGGCACAAGCTTCGCGCCGTTCGCACGGGTGACCCTGCAACACGCGCAACGCGACGCCGCCAGCGAAACCGGCGCCTCGGCCGCGGCGCTGGCGCTGGACAGCTACTCGGGCAGCGGCACGCGCCTGGTGGCGGGCCTGGCGGCGGCATCGCGCAACAGCGATCCGCTCCAGGCCTCGACCTACCGCTTCAATGTCGGCGCCGGCGTCGACAGCGGCGACCTGCTGCGTCCGCGCCTGGGCGCCGCGCTGTCGGACATCGGCATCGCGGTTGCCGCGCCGGAAGCCGGCCGGGTGTTCCTACAGGGCGGCGTGAGCGGCACGCTGCAGCTGCGCAAGGGCGCCTATCTGTACTTCGGCCTGAGCGGCGAAGCGCGCAGCGGTTACTACCAGGCCGGCGGCAACGCCGGTGTGCGCGCGGTGTTCTGATGCGGCGCCGGCGCAAGCCGGCGTGCATTGCATGGGCCGGCTCGCGCCGGCCCTTTTCATTTTTGGGATAGACTGCTGCGCATGTTCGACCAACTCATGCATTTCTGGATCAACCGCGGCGCGGACACGCAGCGGCGCGCCCTGGCGCAGGATTTCCTGGCGCGCGCCGGCGTCGCCAACAGCCGGGTCGAGGCGGTCACGCCCGAGACGCTGCCGCAAGTGCATCTGCGCACACCCTTCGTCAATTCGCGCGCCGAGCTGGCGATCTTCTCTTCGCACCTGCGCGCCGTCGGGGAGGCCCGGCGCTCGGGCAGTGCGGCGGCCCTGATCCTCGAGGACGACGTGCGTAGCCACCATGTGTTCGACAGCGCCGCCTTGCTGGCCGCAGCGCCGCCCGACTGGGAAATCCTGCAGCTGCACGTGAGCCATGCTCCGGTCATCCGCGAGCTGGGCGAACTCTACCTGCGCCACGGCATCCTGTGGCACGAATGGGAGCCGTCCTGCTATTCGGCCGGCGCCTACCTGGTCAGCCGCGCCGGCATGGAGCGCGTGCTGGCGCGCTACTGTCCCGATGGCGTCAACGTCGACCTGACCGGCGTGCACGCCTACGGCAAGCTGGTGGCCGACCATTTGCTGTACCGCCGCAGCATCTGCTACACGGCCACGCTGCCGTTCTTTTTCAATGACGTGGCGCTGGCCTCGACCCACGCGCCGCAGCGCGACGCGACCCACCACCGCCCGGGTGCGGCCGGCGCCGACGAGGTACGCCGGCAGATTGCCGCGCGCGCCGCTTATCCATTCGCCCTGCGGCCGCTATGACTGCAACCCGCCACGCCATCGCGGTGGTGATCGTCACCACCTGCCGTACCTCGCTGCTGCGCGCGCTGCGCTCGGTGTTCCGCCAGCGCCTGGAGGGCGGCCGCATCCAGGTGCTGGTGGGCGTCGATTGCGACCCGCACAATCGCCTGGGCGAGCTGATTGCCGCGGTGGCCCCGGAATGCCCGCCGCACGTGACGATCTCGCTCATCAACCTCGGCTACTCGACCTCGCAGCGCCACGGCGGCCCGCACGCGTCCTACTACGGCGGCTCGCTGCGCTCGGCGCTGACCCTGCTGGCCGACGCCCGCGTGGTGGTGTACCTCGACGACGACGACTGGTTCAAGGAAGAGCACTGCGCACGCATCCTGCGCGCCATCGACGGCAAGAAGTGGGCGTTCTCGTATTCGATCTACGCCGACGGGAATACCGGGCGCGAGTGGTGCGTGGACGAACTCGAAAGCGTCGGCGTCGGCCGCGGCCTGTATGCGCAGGCCTTTGGCGGCTTCGTGCGCCCGAGCGGGCTGGCCATCGACAAGCTGCAGCTGCTGCACGTGGTCCACCTGTGGTCCTGCGCCGCCTTCGACAGCGGCGACGGCGAAGACCGCCTGGTGTTCGCACAGCTGCGCAACGAGCCGCACGGCTGCACCGGCGTGGCGACCGTCTGCTGCGCGCTCGACCCGAACGACGCTCTGCATGCGCGCCGCGTGGCGTTCATGCGCAGCCGCGGCGTCGAGTATGTGGGCGAGGCGAAACGCGAATCGAGCCGCGCTGCGCCGCCGGGCTAGGCAGAGGCGGATCGATCACGGCCGGGGCTGGGCGCCCGCTGCTTCGGCATAGGCGGCGTAGGGGCCTTGGGGCGCAAGGGCGGCCAGCGCCGCCTCGTAGCCTTGCGGCGCCTCGACTTGGCTGGCCGCCTTCCAGATAGCGTCGAAATGACTGCCCGTCCAGGTATTGGCGCCGGTCTGCACATAGGTGTACAGCCAGGGCGCATCGAGCAGCACCACGCGCCCGCGTACGAGCATGGCGTGCATCACCGCGGTGTCTTCGCCGCGCGCCAGCGCCGGATACGGCGGCACCCGCTCGCGCCGCGCCAGCATCGAACCTTCCCACTCGCGCGTGCCCGACACGCCGATGCGCCGCGCCGCCGGCGACCACAACAGCCAGCGGCTCAGGAACAAGGCCTCGGCCTGCATCGACTGCAGCATCAGCATGCCCAGTTCCAGCCGCTGCGGGTGGTACAGGTCGTCGTCGTCCCACTGGCAGATCCAGTCGCCGCGCGCGGCGGCCAGCGACAGGTTGCGCAAGGCGCCCAGGCTGGCGCCCGGGCCGTCGGGCACCACGATGCGGATGCGGCTGTCGCCAAGCGCGCGGCAATAGGCTTCGATCGGCGTGCCCGGCGCATCGCATACCAGCAGCAGCTCGCGCTCGGGCCAGCTCTGGCTGCGGAAGCAATCGACCGCGAAGCGCGACGGGAACAGGTGGCCGCGGGTCACCATCAGGCAGGAAACCAGCGGCCGGGCACCGGGGTAGGCCAGCAGCTGCAGGCTGCCCTGCTGGACCACGGCGCCGTCCTGGCCCAGCCTGAAGCCGATGCCGCGCTCCGGCCGCGGCAGGAAGTCCCTCATGGATGGCGCGGCAGTCTGGGTGTCGGTCATGGCAGGAAGGGGCGCGCCAGCGCGGCGTAGGTGGTGGCGCCGGCGCGCACATAGTCTTCGGTGAGCAGCCCGGCATGGAAGGCGGTGAAATCGGTGCGCCCTGCATCCCACCACAGGTGGCTGCACAGGTGCAGGCTGAAGACGTCGCGCGTGTCGGGGTCGAGCCGTTCGAACAGGTTCTGCATGCCGGCCGCGGTCCAGGGATGGCGGTAGAAGTACTGGCGCGGCACCACGTGCAGCAGATCGGGATGCGCCTCCCACAGGCGGCTCGCCAGCTGGCAGGAGTGGCTGGTCCACTTGCCGTCGAAGGCGCCGTAGGACGCGTCGAGCCAGCGCCCGATGAAGGGGCTGCCCGGGGCGGCCATGATCAGCGCGTTGCACAGCGAAGGGCGCAGCACGCCGCGGGCGTCGGGCAGGGCGCCTTCGTCGCCCAGCACGCAATCGTATTCGTACAGGTGGTCCGGCAGCGCCGCCACGAACAGCGTGTCGATGTCGGCGTACACGCCGCCGTGGTCGCGCAGCACCTTCAGGCGAATGAAGTCGGCTTCATGCGCATAGCTCCAGCCGGCCGAGGCGATCTGCCGTCCCTCCTCGGACTGCGCGTACGAGGCCGCCGGCAGGGGCTCGCGGGTAACCTGGCGCAGGGTCAGGTGCGGCTTGATGCGCTCCCACAGCGGGCCATACGGCTCGTTCGCGTAATGGAACCAGATGGCGTCGGGGCGGTTCAGCTGGCGGCACGATTCCAGGCACAGGTAGTGCGCAAGGTGGAAGGGCTCGTTCTGTTCCCTGAGGCCGAAGATGAAGTGAAACAGGCGGGGAATCACGCTCGTGCTCATGCGGGTACTCCGATGGTCAGCCGGAACCGGCGCATGACGCTGCCCTCGGCATAGCGGTTGGCGATGGTTTCGCTGAGGCGCCGCGCGTGCGGGTCGGGCTGGTGCCGGTGTTCGAAACGGTAGCGCATCTTGCTGCGCGCATCGGCGACGTCGGCGACGGCCCAGCGGTGGTCGCTGCCGTAGGACGTGCCGGGCCAGTCGATCGGCGCGAGGGTGCCGCCGATCAGGCCGGGATGGTCGCGCCCGAGGAAATCGAGCTGGCCGCTCCAGCCGGTCATCAGCACCGGGCGCCCGAGCGCGGCGGCGTCGAACGCGCCCATGCCCCAGCCCTCGGCGCGGGTCAGCGAGATATACGTGTCGCCCACCTGGTGCAGGCGGTCGATCCAGGCGCCGCTGACGCCGTCGCCGCTCAACACACCCACCGTCGGCAGCGCCGCGCGCCCGTGCTCGCGCCGGAACGCTGCCATGGATTCCTGGACCAGCTGCAGCGAGGTCTTGCCCGCTTCATGCGGCAGCGGGAAGTGCACCGGCTTGGTCGAGGTCTTGATGCACAGCGCAACCGGTTCGTCATGCCTGAACTCCTGGAGAAAGGCATCGAGCAGGCGCGGTATGTCCTTGCGCAGCATCCAGGCGCCGATCGTGTAGAACACGAAGTGGTCGGCGCCGATGCCGAGCTGGCGCCGCAGCGCCGCGCGCTCCTCGGGCGTGACGTCGTCGTGGGCGTGACGGCGGATGTGGGGCACCACGTGCACCGGCACGGTCACGCCGCCGGCGCGAAACACATCGGCGTTGAATTCCGATGGGACCAGCACGCCGTCGTAGCGGTTCAGGATGGCCGGCCACGTGGCGGGAATCCGGTCCGACTCCCAGGTGCAGTAGGCGAAATTGACCTTGCCCGGTTCCAGGCACTGGGGCAGGTATTCGGGAACCAGGTGCGCCACCACGATGCGGTAGTCGCGCGGGGCGCTGGTGCGCGCGAGGATGGCCGGCAGGTCGCGCAGGGATGGGTCGCCGGCAGCGGCGCGCACGGCTTCGAGCAACTGCGGCGCCATGCCGGGCGCCCAGCGCTGCAAGCCGCTTGCGCCCCAGAACACCGGCTGCCACTGGACGTCGAGGCCGAGATTCAGCAAGCCGCGCAGGTAGGCGATGCCGGACAAGCCGTAGCCCGTGGTGTCGCCGTAGGAGATGTATTTGATCATGGTGCCAGGTCGTGTGCGAGCCGCTCGATGCGCAGCTCGGCGATGCGCAGGTGCGCGCCGCCGCCCGCCAGTATACAGACAACGATATCCTTGCGGCTGCCTGGTAGATCGAGCGTCAGGGCCGCTGCCGCCGGAGCTGCGCCGTCGACGCGGGCGCGCACCTCGGCCCGCGTGGCGCCGCTGCCCTGGACGTTCGCGCGCAGCGTCAGTTCGCCGCCGCCGCCTTCGGCCAGTACCAGCAGCAGGCGGTAACGGCCGGCCGCGAAGGGGAGGGGGATGTGGCATGCGGCCGTGCCGGAACCGGCAACGAGTGCCGGGTGTTCGTCGGTGCTGGCGCTGCGGAGCACCAGTTGGTCGCCCTCCATCACGCCGTCGGTTCGCCCGTGGCGCGCCAGGTAGCTGGCCAGCATCCGCACCGGATAGTCGGACGCGTAGACCAGGTGGGCGTAATAGAAGTCGTTGTAGTTGTTGACGCCCTCGGACAGGCCGAGTTGCTGCAGGCCGGCGGCGGACTTGGTGCGGTAGCCGATCATTCGTCCGTCGGTGGCATCGACAAAGGCAAGCGCTTCGGTATTGTCGCGCTGGGCCAGGTTGATGACTTCACCGAGGTGGATTTGTTCCGGCTCGCAGTGCATGGCGATGGCCTTGCCGAACAGGACGGGCCCGGTCGGGCAGAGCGACGACGCGCCACGGTAGCGCGTGCGGCAGTTTGCGACGATCATGCGGATCGCCGCTTCGAACGCGGGCAGGCGCGGCGGGGCGGCGATGATGGTATTGCTGACGATCCAGGGCGCATGCACGGCACGGTCGCGGAAAATCGCCAGCTTGCCCGAGGAGACAGGGAGCGGCGCATGGAAGAACACCGACAGGTCGGCATACGCGCCGCCGAACTCGTGCAGCAGGCAGAGGCGCGCCAGGTCGGCGCGGTAGGCGTAGGGCATCAGCTCCTCGAAGGCCCAGGCCACGTCTGCCTCCATGTGACCGCGCAGGAAGTCGCGGATTGCATCCTGATCGTAGAGTTGGTGCGGCAGCGCCGAATGGTGCTCGCGGAACGAGGCGACGTTGCGCGCCACGGCCGGCGGCAGGGCGGCCACGTCGACGGCAGGGCGGTCGGCGATCAGGATGCTGAACAGTTTCATAGTGTAGGGATCAATATGCAGGGATCAATAGTCCAGGCAAGATTGTAGTGGGAACGGAGGCCTTGCCAACAGCGACACAGCTTTGCTATAGTGCGCCTCCGCTTCAGCGCCGAGCGAAAACGTCAACGAAATCAAGTAGTTGATTTAGCAACGGCGAGTCAGGAAACTGAGCTGAAGCAAAGAAGGGGTTGACGAGGATCAGAAATTGCTTCATACTCTTTCTCCTCTGCTGCTGACGAACAAAACGATTCGCAAGCGCAGCAAGATGAAGTACCGAATAAGTTCTTTAACAATTAACAGTCGATAAGTGTGGGCGTTTGATGAAGGTGCCAGCTGACTTGTTCAGCTGATTACTTAAATTATCAAATGTTCGCACAAAAGAAATACGTTGCTCAG
>Ga0308160_10004562_pt1 | contig 14775 bp, 15 predicted proteins | sample PhyFR1_FD_201036 | JGI IMG/M metagenome (GOLD analysis project Ga0308160, IMG submission 201036) | Phyllosphere microbial communities from UC Gill Tract Community Farm, Albany, California, United States - DLSLF.R1 | ecosystem: Host-associated > Plants > Phyllosphere > Unclassified | place: USA...
GCGTCGGCATTGTCGCATGCTTTAGCAACAGCTGCAAGATCGGAGCCATCGAGATAGGACGTGATCACACCCTCTTGCTGTTCCAAGCCCTGCAACGGTGAGACGATGTTCTTGTCGCCGTGAACGGTGGAAGAACCATGATCACCAGTCTGAGTTGATTTCGCCAGGCGTCCAACCACGAGGAGTCGCTTAGTGTCGTGCAAGGGCAGAATACCGTCGTTCTCCAAGACTACCATCCCTTGGGCGGCCGCCTGTTTGGCGAGGTGCCGGTGAGTTACCGAGCGGACAACTGAAATAGGTGGTTTGTCGCTAGAGGCGATCCGGACGTGATATTTGAGAATCATTCGGATGATGCGTTTGCCGATGCGATCGACATCGGCCATCGCCACGGTACCCTTGGCAATGTTGTCGGGTAGATACTTGGCTCGCATGGATCGGTGCGGCATTTCGACATCTAAGCCTGCTTTAATCGATGCGGGTACATTGCGGAAACCAAAGATCCAGTCAGAGGTGATGACGACGTTCTCGAGCCCCCATATGGATCGTACAACCTTGTTCAGGAGGTAGCCGTTTTCCCCACAGTGTTCTCCATTGATTTTGTTGTATGCGCTCATCAAACTTTCCCCTCCTCCCTCTTCCAAGCACTGCCTAAAATGTGGAAGATAGCAGTCGTGTAGTGTCCCTTCATCGCAGTTGACATTGATGTGGAACCTGTTATTCTCGGCCGAGTTTAAAGCAAAGTGCTTGATGCAGGCGATGACGTTTTCGGTAGATCCTTTGGTGAGAGCTGCACCCATTGACCCCACCAACAAAGGGTCCTCGCCGAAAGATTCTTGAAGACGTCCCCATTTGGGATTCGGCGCAAGATTGATGCAGACCCCTCCGAAGTAGTTCCCTCCGATCGCTCGCAGCTCTTGCCCGATAGCTCTTCCCTGATCTTCAGCGACGTTGTAGGTACTTGCCAGCGTGACTTACGATCTGCTCTTCGAGGTCCACATTGAATGTGTTCGCTCTGGCCGAAGGTACGGGAAAACAAGTTCCTGTGTTTATACCCCTCGGGCCATCACTGAAACGCATACCGGGAAAGCCAAATTTCGGAATGGCGCCTGCTACGACAGGTTTACCGCAATAACCGAGCTGGACAGACTCTTTGATCCATTGTATCGGGGTAAGATCGCCATCCAGTAGCCATAGCTTCTCATGTTGACTCAAAGCGCAGTGCAGCTCGTCTGCCGCTCCGGCTACCGTCTGTTTGTTGGTGATGATGGCTTCGACCAGCTGAGTGAATTGATCTTTCGCCATGATGTCAGAGGGAACGTATTGAATGTCGAGGCGCAAGTGTGGGAAAGGGTGATAGCAAGCGATGTCAAGAGGCTATCATGTAGCGCAGCCTTTCGACGGTAACTCGAAGGTATGCAAGACCTGTGAGGCATCCCGCGCACACGAGCACTGCGGGACATTGAATGCAGAAATCGGCTCATGGCGGGTGAATTCGTGCGTCTCCGCGGTGGTCTGGCTGGCCGGATGTGAAATTCATGACTGTAAACAATCATTTGCCAATAATTATATAGTCCGACTTTGGGTATATCATCCGACTAGGGACGGGCTTTTGGAATCCACTATAGACCGCGGGCCGCCCCGGCACTGGGTCTAATAGACCCGCGGGTAACACTCGATAGCGCATCCAGCCACAACGGTCTGACCGTTTGCAGGCAGTCTTCCGGCGGCCTGCTTGACAAGGATCTATAGCGCTCGCGATTCCTGGCGGATATTGCATGACGAAAGCTTGATGAGTGTCTGCCGCCGAGATCCCGTGACCACGCATCACCTGTCTGCTGCTGACTCGTTCCCGATACTCTTCTTTGGCTCCTTCTCCACATCTCTGCAAAGCACAATGACTTTGGGGCCCGCCAGCCACATTCTGTGCGGCACCCGAGTCGCAAGGCGATCCATCATTATGTCAAATCACGAGTAGTTATCATTCACGGGCTTTGCGTCCGAAGCCGGCGGATTCGGAAACCTCAGGGTCCTGGTCTTACGGGCGCCTTTCTTTTGGTTCCTTGGATATATGACTCTTGCATATGAAACAGGTGTTCCGTGGTCTGTCTGCTCACACGCAATGTCCACTTCCACGGTCGACCCGGCTTTCTGGTGGATCAAGTATGTTCCCGAGGTACCCGTCCACTTGTCATGGTGTAGACGACTGCTCCGCGTCTACACAACACCTAGCACACCACCGCCAGACATAGTGAGAAAGGAAGTCGTGTGCCGCGACAATGGGATCGACATTCGTTTCATTCTCACCTGTCCGGCAAAACGAGATGGCCGCATGCCTACGATGCTCTGGTTTCATGGTGGGGGAATGATTGGGGGTAATTACCGAATGGACTGGAAACGCATGGACGAGTACGCCCAAAAGCTGGGTCTGTGCTCTATCTCGGTCGACTATCGATTTGCCCCGGAGAACCCCGCCCCTGCTGCCATCGATGACGGTATATCGGTGTGGAATTGGATCTTGAACAATGCTGGAGACGAGAACCTAGATTTGGAACGCTTGATCATAGGAGGTGCCAGCGCTGGTGCCGGGCTCGCTGCTTCAGTCGTTCAGCGGGTTCACGACATGGGCGGACCACAGCCAAATCTCCAATTCCTCACTTATCCGATGCTGGACGACCGAACAGCGATCCGGACGGAAACGACTAAGCGCTATGTTTGGTCGCTCGCCAACGATCGATACGCTTGGGGAGCATACTTGGGCGTTCCTGCCGGAAGCGAAGTAGTCCCGGAATACGCTGTCCCGAGTCGGAGAACAAACCTATCTGGACTACCGTCTGCATGGCTTGGAGTCGGAACTTTGGACCTTTTTCACGATGAGGATCTTGAGTATGCGAGAAGGCTAGAGGAGAGCGGTGTCGAGGTCGACTTGAAAGTGATAGGAGGGATGTTCCATTCTTCCGAGCTGTTGTTCCCTAAAGAGCCTAGATCTGCGGATTTCAAGCTTGCTCAGGAGTCTGCATTACGGAAGGCCATTGCTTAGTATCCCATCCTACGTAGAGTAGCTTCTGATGATGTATAAGATGCGGACCATATACTAATCTGACTGGCCTGGCCTGCCTGTCACACTGTCTCTTGCATGTGGACCGTCTTGGGACGGCCCGTCGACTTGAGCTTTAGACCTCTTCGACTAAGGCTGAGCATCATGGCGGAACTTCGTTGAGCGGAGCCCGGTACACATCAGCTCAGATCGTGTAAAGGTCGAAATCTCGGCCGGGACCCAGGTTTATAGTGAGACAGTCGTATCTTTCCAAGGAGCATCATTCAGGTCAAAACTATGTTGAGCAGATTGCATACAGGACTGCGCAGCGGCGTCATCAGGGACAGAACCAGGGTACAGTCAAATTGAATGCAAACATCCATGCATAATACGATAAGGGATACGCTCATTCTAAGATGCCACTTTCTCACCCTGCTCTGGTCATGACTTGGCAGAGGGATGAACCATAATCCGGACAGTCTCGTCTTCGAGACCATCTGCGGCAAATGTAATGTTGACCTCCCCAGGCTGCAAGCTCGCTCTCAAGACAGCCATCGCTCGGCCATAGTATGATACCACCTTCCAGTCGGTGAACAGAGCCGACGTTACTGGCCTGGCGGTACCGAAGCCTGCCACAGTGGCAGAAGTACCTTCTACGCTGATTGACACGAGCCGATCCTTAAGGACGTGCAATGTTCCGGCTTGATCGACGATTTCGATGGGAATGGCGATAGAGTCCTGTCCATTCGCTGTCATCTCGTAAGATTCGGGCGACGCTTTGAGGCGGATATCGGCTGTTGCAGAGTGAAGAGACGATCTGCCGGTCTCGGAACCCCCCTGGTCGTAGGCTATGGCCGTCAGGGTTCCGGCGGCGTACGGAACTTTGATTGTCGACATCCACTTGTTCTGTGGACCGGTCTTGACGCGTCCAACCTTTTGACCGTTAAGTAGGATATCGACAGTGGGTGAAGCGGAGTAAACCTCGACCGTAGCCGGAACACCCTCGTAGCCGTCGAAACTCCAGGAAGCCAGGGAGTCGGTCGACCTCCATATACAAGACCGGAACGTCTCATGGGCGTGGTCGAGAGGCTTCACGGCAAGTACGGGAGTCGGGCAAAGTCCCCAGATGGCCTGATTCCACGAAGTCTGTGTTTGCGGAAAGCCGAGGATGTCGATGACACTGGTTCCCGCCAGAAGTGCAGGAAAAGGCGCCGCGCCTTGTCGTCGTCGGTAGGTTACGGCTGCGAGCCCAGCCTCTCCAATGTAATCCCAGGCCGTCCATGAAAAGTCACCTATAAGCTGCCTGTAAGCATGGTGACTTATTGACTACTCACCTGAGGGTGTTTCACAATTTTAGGCCACATCTCCCAGAGATTTGCCGTGCCCGTCTCGCTGCCTACAATCATTCGCTCAGGGTACTTGGCCACATCCATCTCGTATCGCCCAGACAGATAGTTGTAGCCTGCCAAGTCGAGCAGAGCGAAAGAGTCCCGGGTTTTTCGATCGACAACGTTCCATGTACCGACATATTCCATAGCGGGACCGATCACCCCCATGGCAAGGTTCATAAACATGATTGTTCCGGCTGATTTCGAGCTGACGGATTTGGGCGGAATGGGCTTTTTCGACCCAGAAGAGACAGGAGTGATGGCATTAAGGAAACCGTTTATGCTGTTGGTGACGAACCTCGTAGTGTCGATCTCTTTGACAACAGCGACCATTGCCGCGCCTTGCTCGATACCCCAGGTACCTGCGGTCTCCATGATCTCGTTGCCAATACTGATGAACGCCACAGATGGATGATTATAGTCGCGTTCGACCAAAGACCTGAGATCTCGCTCCCACCAATCGTCAAAGTCTAGCTGATAGCCCCAAGGCGTCTGTTTGGATGTACGCCATAGATCCGTCAACTCGTCCATGACAAATAGCCCATACTTGTCGCACGCCCGCAAGCTCGCTTTGCTCAGAGCGTTGTGAGAAGAACGAATGGCATTGTACCCGTTCTCTTTCAAGATGCGTATGCGCCGATCTTCCATCGTATCCAATGTCGTAGCGCCGATCACTCCGGAATCGTGATGAATGCAGCCGCCTCGCAGTTTGTAAGTTTTGCCGTTGAGTTCGAATCCTCGCTGTGGTGTGAGCGATCGCTTGCAGATACCTATAGTATCGACAAAGACGTCGGCGTCCTGGGCGGATTTCGCTCGCACATGTAACGTGTAGAGGTGAGGATTTTCGGGCGACCACAGGCGAGCTGACTGGACAGTAAGTTGCTCTTTATACAAGCCCGAGACGTGACTTTCTACCGGTCGACGCGACAAGATTGCTTCGTGCCCATCTGAATCGACCAGGACGATATCGAGTCCCGCCAACGATGCCGGTCCTGAAGTTCGAATCGAGACCTCCAGAATTGCGGACCCATCACTAACGATATCGACAGTGTGTACTTTGCAGTCATGAGGGCCGATGAATATGCCTTTGGGCCCCGACAAGAGGTGGACCGGCCGGTATACACCACTACCACTGTACCAGCGCGAAGACGATTCTTTTGCCGTGTCGACGCGCACTTCGAGCACATTCTCTTCGCCAATTTTGAGCTCTTCATCGGTAAGGTTGATGTGTATTGGCAGATATCCGTTGGCTCGGCCGCCGATAGTCTTGCCGTTGAGGGAGATGGTAGACCGATGGTATATAGCCTCAAACTCGACAATGAGTGTTTTATCCTGCCAGTCCTTAGGAGCGAAGAAGGTCTTGCGGTAGGCGTAGACGCCGCCACAGTAATACCCGGTCTGTGAATGACTCGGGCACGTCGGAGATCGTTTGCCGTCAAGCTGCATCATGTCGATGGGCAAACTGACAGGACCGACTGTCGACTCGTTTCCCGCAGGTTGTATCGTGGTGATGTGCCAATCGTCATTGAAAGGAGTCGTCTTCATTATGGCGAGGGTTGGAGGACTTGCCGCGGTAATGTCTGAAAACTCGCCGACAATATAATGAGAGACGCTTTTCTACTTCAATGGTCGAGGCAAGTTCGAGCCAACAACCGACCCGTTCTGGGAACATACCCGGAATTTCAAATGGATCTGTTCACCGTATAACCGACATCAACTGAGTATACGGGACTGCTTCGGACCCGGCGGCAGATATCGGCCGTCGGTGTTTTCCGCTCCAATCTATCCGACACCCAGAAATCTTCCGCTTGCCTCGTCAACGGCGGCCTATAGTAAACCTCACAAGCAACATCCCACTTACGGTGTCAATAAACTGCGTACGTCCAGCTGCGAGAGTCCCCGTAGCTGATGAGTGCGGATAATAGGATGTCCAAGCCATATCCGATCTGCTTCTGCGGGGACCGACATCCGGTGCATTTACTCCAGGCAAAGCCGGATGTTTGTATCTGGGGCCATTGTCGCCCCTCACTCGACTATATTAAGGGAATCGTGTGACGATCTCGTTCAAGCACTCGACAGCCCCCCCATCTATAACTTCGTTACACCATGACCACTACCCCGGACCCCGAGAAAAAAACTATCGAGCCCGATATTTTCATTGAGAGGAAGGAAGATCTGCTGGTCTCGACGCCCAAGCTCTCGGTCTTCAAGACCGCGATCACATTTTGGCGAGTGAGCCTAATCGGCATTCTCGTCAGCTTTGGCGCTATATTCGATTGCTTTGCGCTCATTGTGCCCAATAATGTTGTCGGGAACCCGGGCTTCATACAGCAATTCGGCACAGTTCGCGGTCCCACAGGCGAAATAGTAGCTCTTAACCCAAGCACACTCAGCAACTGGAATCTCGTTACCTCGCTGGGAACTTTCATTGGTCTCGGTATCGGGAACATGGTCAGCGATCGCTTCGGTCGCAAAATCGCGTTCTACGCCACCACCTTGACTCTGATCGTATCGGTCGTACTCAGTCTTACAGCAAACAACGGAACCGCCTGGGGGGCAAGGGGGGCTTTCGCCGGTATATCCCAAGGGCTTCTTCAGTGTAGTCTTATCCCCTATCTCGGAGAGATCGCCCCACCCCGCGTCCGCGGGGCGTTCCTCTCAGGTTACAGCTTCTTCTGGAACCTCGGAACCTTGGTCGGTGGAATCGCGTTATATATTACCACCGAGTCCGATCCTCTCGATTACAAGCGAGTCTTCTACGCCCAATTCGTCTTTCTCGGCGTGTTTGCGGCAGGACTCGTTGTAGCCCCAGAAAGCCCCTGGTGGTTGACGCGACACGGCCACAAGGACAAAGCTATCCGGGCGTTGGAGCGATTGTACGGACATGTGTCCTTTTACGATGTCGAGCTCGAATATCAAACGATATTGACCACCATCGAGGCCGAGAGATCGCAGTCATCGCTCAACGCTCAATCGTCCGACTGGAGGATGTACCTGGACTGCTTCAAGGGCACCAATCGACGGCGCACTTTCGTGGCTTGTGTACCAATCTTGACTCAGGCCTTTAGCGGAGTCGTGCTGTTCTTCGGATACACCGTATACTTTTTTCAACAGGCCGGATACGCTCAGCCATTCCAAGCAAACCTCATTTTCGCCGGTGTCTGCCTGTTAGGCATTGTCGCTTCATTCTTTGTCCTCGATTCGATCGGCCGCCGCCCTGTCCTCATCCTAGGAGCAACCATCTGCTGTGCCTGTTGCTGGGCGCTTGGAGGCTTGGGGTTCAAAGAGGACAACAGTGGGCCCGGTCTGGTACTCGTCGCTTGTATCTGGGTGTTTTTCTTTTCGGCGTCAATCAGTCCTATGGGCTACAACTACGTCGCCGAGATTCCGACGCAGAGGCTTCGCTCGAAAGTCGCCGCCATCGCTTTCGGTCTATACGCAGCTATCAATCTTGTATATGCGTACATTGTTCCCTACATGCTGAGTCCCTTGGAGTGGGGCTGGGGATTGAAGACAGGTGAGTCAGTTGCCATTGACTGGCACTTTGGGCTAACGTCTCAACAGGTCTATTCTTTGGCGCTTTTTGCTCATTGGGCGCGGTTGCACTTGGCCTGACGGCAGTCGAGGTGCGTACCACGCGAGATTTACTAAAGGGCAACACTAACCAGTCAGACTAAAGGATTGACAGCGGGCGAAATCGATGAGCTTTTCGAACAAAAAGTCAGCTCGTTCCGGTCTTCCAAGTGGAAACCCGCACCTCAGCAAGCTCAGGCTTCTGCCTCGTGATCTTGTCATAACGAGGCATTATCCAAGCGACGTATGAAGGAGGTATCTAGCGATACAGATGGGTGAGCTCGCAGGCAGGTTGGGGCGGGGCGGCGAGGGCGGAGGTCGACTCGATGACAATGGGTCAATTTGTATCAGTCGATGTAACTATGAACAGCTGCGCCTTATTCATTCTGTTACACTGTTCAATCTCGAACACTCCCTGTTTTCTCTCTTTCATTTCATTCCTTCTCTTCCGTTACGCCAAAGATCCTCCAGGATCCTCCAAAGAATTTTCCGCCAGAGGAAAGAATCTTTTGAGGAATGTATATTTCGGTACAAAGGACCATCCCCCTCCTCCATTTCCCTTCGCCCTCACTCGCTTCTAGGCTCTATCCGACGATACCAGATTCACTGAGCTTTACACCCACATGTCTAACATCTTGATACCTTGGCGAATCAAGGGCTCTCATCAGCTTCGGTCTGGGACAATTCTGGAGCGGTTTCGAGCTTCATCTTCGGGCAAAGAGGCATGGCCGACGAGCCGGTCCGCTGCCGCCATCTGTGTAACGTGTTCATGAGGCCATAGCCACGGAATCCTTGCTTAGGATGTCCGTAGCCTATTGACTGCTTAGCACTGACTCAGAAGTAATAAGCAGTCGATAGAGGGAAAATCTAATATGGTACGCAGGCGTCTGAGCGCATTACGTAACTCCAACGCATAGCTCAACGTAACGTTGTCAGAGAATACTACACTGGGTTCGACATGAGACGTATGCGGATGCGAACTGGATCCAGACATGTCTCAAGAACGTTGTTCAGTATCTGACCCCAGTCAAATAAGACTCAGCACCGCGAGTCGACGGGATTTCGAAGGCCGACAAGCAGCAGCAAGAATCAGGCTCATCGCCACTCGCATCCAGCTCCAAGCTATCTAGCTTAGGTCTATTTCGAGCAGCATGAGGCCATCCGTCTTGGTAATTAATACTCTCGGGAGATCGAGAAAACCTTGTCGTGGAGCTCGTCTGACATGGAACAAAAAAGTAGTGGACGATGAACGCTACGATTCAGGACATACTGTGATGTCTGACGAACCAAAAGTGGTGGTCTTCTTTCCGTCGCACAAGACGAAGCTGTAGCCGGATGACCTGTTCATGACAAAAAGAAAAAACGACTCTCTCAAATTTGCATACCCAAAGGAACGATTGGTTTGGCCTAAAGAACGACCTCTATTCGGCCTTTGGGTAGCATTCGTACAGCTTGCCACCCCCTGACCTATGGAGCTGTGAAGGAATCGTAAGCGCCGCAAGATGCAATGATCAAATCTTAAGAAGCCAATCCGAAACGGCCTTGTGTTCTGCCGGAATCTTTTTGAATTACCTATCTCCTCTTATTCGCACGCAAAGGAGACAAATAGGTGCAGATCAGTCCGCAGTGCACCGTACGTGTTGTGCTACCGCTCGTCAAGTGGAAGCAGCCTCATCATTCCCCTGACTTGGATATAGGTATATTGCGTACTTTCAGAGTCACATCGGCCAGAACATCGATTCAATAGAGGAGGGGAAGAGCGAGGCCCTAGCGAGCTGTTAACACGATTGCCAGCCCAGCTGACTAGAAGGCAGTAGACGTACCAGTATTGTGCCTCCAAACCGGTCTGCTGCGAACCCAGTCCCGCTCCATCGACGTGATTGGCTACCGGTTGAGCCTGACTGATCTGTGGAAGAGGTTGGGCGTGCGCAGTTGGCGCAAAATCGCGTCCGTCCTGAATAGTGTCGCTAGGGAGTGCTGGTAATATCGACTGATCGACTTGAACCAAAGAGTCGATGACGCGCTGTATATATCGACCGACCAAGGCAGCCGGTACACCCTGTTGCCCATTTGCCGTCTCCACGGTGCACGCTAAAAGGCGATCGAGAATTTCCAGTGTGAAGTCTTGAATATAGCCAGGGAAGCTACGGTACGTCTTGTCATCAATCGACATGACTTTGCCCTGCTAGAGGGAGTGACTTGCCTGGTGTAGAGATCTGGCCAGAGTCGATAACTGGGTCGACGCAATATCATGATTGTCCCTCAGAATGCCTGTGCGAGAAAGATCCTCGATCAAGATGGTGATTTCCTCAACCATACCTGCTATTTCGACATACCTCGCCATGTCATTATCGGTCTTTGAATGGGCCAGCGCTTGGAATCGAACCTCGATTTCAAAGTTGAGAACCCACAAGAGCCTGTGCATCTGCTGCCGGCGATCGAAGCCAAATTGAGAACCTGAATTTTAGCCACCTCAAAACGCGGGGTCTTGACTGACGGTCGGTGTCGAACCACTTAAACCGAACGTTGCGGACTAGAGTCGCAACGTCATCGCATACGCCCCGGACCAGATGTGACGGCAGATTAGTGGACCGCAGTGCGACCCAGGGACGCACGACAGTGGCCGTTTCCACGAGCCACGCCAGGGCCATATCCGAAGGATGGAGGATGTGTGAATGCTCTCTTGCCCACTCTTCCACCTGTGCTATCAGTCTGCAGTACATTGTTGTGTAAAAAGTCCTTGCTCACGTTTGGTAGCTCATGTAGCTGTATGGTGCAAGGTAAGTCGAACAAATTGGCATAGCTTTGACGTGAGCGTCCATACGATATCGGAGAGAGCAGACTCACACGTTATCAGTGCATGCGACGCCTGCCGTCAGAATTCCATCAACTAGCGATCACTCACAAATCCATGTCCTTTCGCGATCCTTTATTGTTAGCTCATCCTCGACACGACCGAGTGAACAGAACTCACGACCACCACTCGAGCAGCCATCTCATCTTGCGGCAACTCACTCGTCCGCTTTACGTGCCACCTCAGCTGGAGAGCCATTCTGATCGCCATGCCAACTTTACGCCAAGCGGATACATCCGTGACCTCTTTCCAAAAGACCGCGATCAGCAGACTCTGAACCATGGCTGTGTCACATATGTCATCTTGAAATGCCCTGTCGAGGAGCGTCCGGAAATGGCCAAATAACGTAGCTTTGAGATCGGGCCTTTTGAATCGAGCAGAGACCGCGAGGACGGCAGACGTCAGTACAGACGATGTTGAGCGAAGATAGTTGAGAGTGTGCAAGACCGGATCCAGAAAGCCGATAAAGTTGCTCAGGCGCTCGTGAAAGTGAGATAGCAGCTGCTCTGCCTCAGCGACGCTGAGTATGTTGATCGATACTGGATGTTAGCTCAATCTATGTCTGAGATAGCTTACCGGGATCGTTCTGATGAGCAGGACTGGATTGGGTCGCTTTCGCAGATGAACGTTCAGAGTCGGACGCTGCTGCTCCGGTATGCATGTCAAGATCGAGATAGGTGGACACGTTTAGTCTTTCTCGAGCCGTCGGCCGAGCTCTTTGCGACGCCACGCCATCTGATCGCCTGTCATTTACAATGGGAGGAGAATCTTGTATATTGCTTTGCCGGCATGAACTGGAACCCTCGGCTCTGTTGAACGAAAGATTCGACGGAGGTTGGAGACGTGAGGGCGGCACGGTTGATTGGCGGTCGAATAGCGCCGAATCAATTGGGTTCGAATTAGTTGTGACCTCATGTCGGGGTAATGGCGATGTTGCCGAGTCGTCTACTGCACTAGGAAGCTCAGCCTTCACTAACCATACAGTTGATATACACCGACCTTTCTGGTCCAGCTCGTTGCTTTCGTCCGGGTTTCTGTCGAGCAGGATAGTTGCATGGTATGTCAGAAGATTTACATCGCTGACACGGCTCGTCCCGGTCGCCGCTAGGGATACACCGTTTCTGGAATATGTGAGCGGTGAAATTGCCGTGGAAGCAACTACCCACCTTCAGGCCGCGGCAGGTAGTACAACTTTCCTCGTCAGTGAATTCATCACCGCGATGACGAACGACTGTACATACGTCGTTGTTCTACTCGTACGCTGGGCCGAGGCAAGGGCCGGCGTTTCACTCTGGTCGGATTGCATTCGAGTCAGGCGCGGTGAGTATTAGGAAGCAGCGGGATAAATACAACTAGTTGCACTTTGGTTTACTGCGCTATTTAGCGCTATTTCGGCCGCCGGGGCGGGATCAGATCAACGCCCGATTCTCCTTGCTACGTACGCTGCCGAGACTGTTCATGCCGCTAGATGTGGCGGGCAAGGGATGACACTTCTGGTCTTTCCTGGAACATCGCGTATCCTGGCGAGCTGCATACAATGCTCGCCCTACAACCGATTCGGAGACAAGCAGTCCTATTTGGTTAAATGAGAGTCTTGGGCAATCGTACATCGTCATGCCATTATCCTAGCTCATGACGACATCTACCTCTACACCCGGATCAACCTTCATCTCCCTCCTCAACAACTCTTTAACTTCCTTGATCATCTGATCAATCCCATTATCCCTCCATAAGTCCAACTGCGCAATCTCACTCTCGTGATCCCTCATTAAACCCTCCAAGTCATCAGATTGCCAATCATGGAAACGAGCTGATAATTCAATCATTAATGGTTCTTGGGATGCTTGTTCTGGGTCAAGCTCGTAGTCGGCAGGTAGGACTTTTATCAGCTCTGGTTCATCTGGAAAATGGAAAGCTTACTGGTACTAGCGGCCATGTGTTTGAGAGTCTGATACGCTAAAGTCTGCCTGAGCAGTTGTCTCTGAGCCTCATCACTCCTTCCAGATGTATTGGCAATCTCCTCCCAGCTGCTCATCAGTTCGACTCACGAGATCCAATGGAGGTAGACTTACTCGTCACGGATATATACTCTCCGCCAAATAGAAAGTAAAACGACCTGGCGTCGACCAGAAGGTAATTCCTGCCGTATTAGCTTCGCCTTTCAGGGTATTTTTCAGCTTACATTATCCCCGAAAAGCTTTTCCAGCGCGATAATGGGGTCCTTCGACGATGCCGACTCATTATCCTTAAGCGTCAAAACATCCACCAAAGCCTCCGTGTCCAGGGCCCAGCCATCTACCAATTTCTGTGCGAAATGAACGAATAAATTCCGTAGATTAGGTCGGGTTTCTGTAGAGGTGCTGTGGGTAGTAGCGTATTCCTCCATAGATGGGCGTGCGCCGCGGCGGGGAGTAGGGGCGTCGGCGATTAATGATTCACGTAGAGTATTCTGTACTTTGATGTCGTCCAGCTCGTCATCCAGGTCTGGGATTAGCACCTCTCAGCGTGTTTTCACAAGGGGGACGTACCTTCCAACAATTCCCTTCGTTTTGTCTGTACGCCCAGTGCTTTCCTCTCAACTACAGCAGCAAGTTTACCAATACTACTAAGCAGCTGCCAGTCAGCCAAGATGTAGCGATGTGTAGGGGTGGACGTACATGTTTCTGAGCCAAATCCTGCTCTTCTTTATTGACAACCAGTAAATCTGAAGCAGCCTCGCCATAGCGTTTACAAGCTAGATGGTGCATCCATGCAAGTTCGGGATAACGAGGGTTGGATTCAGCAAAGAAGCGAGAAATCAGTCCAGAATAGACTTTATCCTGTGATAGGAGGGCGTGGCGGTGGTCTATTATCAGCATCATCCAATGGGTGCGACAAAAGGCGTACCATTATCAATATACCACTGGTACAGCACAAACGCGAATTCCTCGCCATATAGCTCGATATACTTTTGTACCTCCGTTGGTCCGCGCCCAGCAAGGGGATGATGACAGAGCCAAACGAGTGTTTCCCAATCTTGATGATGTTCCGCTAGATTGTACGCATTTGCAATTCGATCAATCTCGACTTCGAATCAGCGCCATCCACACCAGCTTGGGCAGCTTACCCATTGGCTTGATGATCTTTGGTCTAAGCGCAATCCATCTCTCACCCATCGCCCGACCTCCTCGATTATTGAGATCACCATCAACTTGTCTACCACGTCAGCTTCCTTTGGTGGTAAGGGACTTACGTAGAAGCGAACCGAACCCTATCTTCCATATTGATACAAAGTGAAGCCCCGATATAAGTCATTTGATCTTTCAACCTTTCTTGTTTGACTTGTTCTCGATGTAATCTATCATCACCACCTTCTGTTGGGCGCTCGTCAATTACAGAACCTAGATCTCGGGTACGATCTTGGATTAATTGTTCGGTCGCGGAGAATAGGTATTCCATGGTTGAGAGGAATGAATCTTGGGATGTCCACAGTTCGATGGCGGGACGTAATCTGTCGATCTCGTATAGATGTTGTTCGTCTTCACGTAATCTAGCGGACTCTCGTAGTGCGCGCTGTGTGTCAGCTGCTGCTCCGAAGAGGAATTCAGCTAGCTCACCAAGAAGATAGTATTGACCTCAATAGCCCAGTCCGAGATATCAGGCTGACCATTGGTAGCAGCTCTAAAGGTTGAAAAGACAAGGTCGAGCAGTTTATCCAGATTCTTGACCTGAGTCCTAAAGAATAACCGAATGACATCCTCCGACGCAGTTGGGTTGACGGAGGACATGTATGCCCGTATTGAGTCTGACAATAAGGATTGTGGTGAGCGTGTACCAATTTTGCTATCCCGTCAGCCTGATTACCAATAAGAGAAGGATGAGCTTACTCCATCAGTCGGTTCTGATGATCCCATAGTTCCATCGCCGCCTGCAATCTCTCCGCATTA
>Ga0308160_10004563_pt1 | contig 14775 bp, 15 predicted proteins | sample PhyFR1_FD_201036 | JGI IMG/M metagenome (GOLD analysis project Ga0308160, IMG submission 201036) | Phyllosphere microbial communities from UC Gill Tract Community Farm, Albany, California, United States - DLSLF.R1 | ecosystem: Host-associated > Plants > Phyllosphere > Unclassified | place: USA...
CCAGCAAGGCTTCGTGGTGTTCCGCCTGGATAACCGTGGTTCGAGCCGCCGCGAGCGCCAGTTCACCGACGTCATCTATAACAACCTCGGCAAGAACGAGGTCGAAGACCAGGTTACCGGCATCGATTGGCTGGCCCAGCAGAGCTTTGTCGATCCGAAACGCGTGGGCGTGTTCGGCTGGAGCTATGGCGGCTTCATGACGCTGCGCCTGCTGGCCGCCGCATCTGACAAGATCGCGATGGGCGTGTCGGTGGCGCCGGTGACCGACTGGTCGCTGTACGACACCCACTACACCGAGCAGTTCGTCGGCGCCACGCCGAAGTCGGACCCGGATGCCTACGCGCGCAGCGGCGTGTTCGCCCACCTGGACGGCCTGAAGTCGCCGCTGCTGCTGATCCACGGCATGGCCGACGACAATGTGCTGTTCACCAACAGCACGCGCCTGATCGACGAACTCGTCAAGCGCAACGTCCAGTTCGACCTGATGACCTACCCGGGCGCCAAGCACGGCATCTCGGGCCGCACCAGCCAGCGTCACGTGTTCGGCCTGATCGAAGCCTTCTTCAAGAAGAACCTGGGCGGCACCGCACCGAAGTAATATCAAAGGTGTCGACGGCAGCGCCGCGTGCGTTGCCGGACTGATGCAAAAGGGCCGGAAAACCGCTCCAGCAGTGGTGATTCCGGCCTTATTATTTTCCTAGTGGAAAAAAAGTCTTTCCGAAGAGGAATTATATGTTCAGTAATTACGCAAAAAGTCAACAAATTATGTCTCGTAAACGCAACGGATAAAAAAAATTTTTTGTGGTTCCACTGGATATTTGAACAGGCGTTTTTTCCTATGAGAATGTAAGAAAATGAACTCGACTGTTTAGGTTTCCTGTAACAAATTCGTTCCACACGGAATTAATTCCAGACGGTATTCTGCGTATTCCTGATCTCACAGACGCTCTTTCCGGAGCGCGCACCACAGAGGAATACCATGCAATCGATCCGTTTCAGCACCACCCGCATCGCTTTCGCCGCCTCCGCTCTCGTGCTCGGCGCCGCCATCGCAGCACCGGCCTCGGCTGCCACCCTGAGCGTCGGCGCAGGCAAGACCTACGCCACCCCATGCAAGGCATTCGCTGTCGCCAAGACGAGCGACATCGTCGAAATCAATGCAGGCACCTACTCGGGCGACGTCTGCGCGATCAGCGCCAGCAAGCTCACCATCCGCGGCGTCAACGGCCGTCCCCACATCAAGGCCGGCGGCAAGAACTCCAGCGGCAAGGCGATCTGGGTCGTGCGCGGCAATGACATCACGATCGACAACGTCGAAATGTCGGGTGCGGCAGTCCCTGACAAGAACGGCGCCGCCCTGCGCCTGGAAGGCACCAACTTCACGCTGCGCCGCTCCTTCCTGCACGACAACGAGAACGGCGTCCTGAGCGGCGAAAATACCGCCAGCACCGTGACCATGGAAAACAACGAGTTCGGCCACAACGGCCGTGGCGATGGCTACACCCACAACGTGTACATCGGCAAGGTTGCGAAACTCTACTTCCGCTACAACTTCTCGCACGATGCGAATGTCGGCCACAACCTTAAGACCCGCGGTTTGTACAACATGATCGCGTACAACCGCTTCTCGAGCCTGCGTGCGGGCGAGACCGGCAGCACCGTGGCCGGCAAGCCGAGCTATGAAGTGAACGTGCCGAACGGCGGCACCACCTACATCATCGGCAACGTGATCCAGCAACCGGCGTCGAACAACAACCCGGCCATGGTGTCCTACGGCGAAGAAGGCGTGGGCACCCGCAAGACCGACCTGTACGTGATCAACAATACCTTCGTCAACGACGAAAGCTCGCGCGGCACCTTCGTCACGATCCGTAACGCGGCAACGCCAGCCAAGCTGATCAACAACATCTTCAGCGGCGGCGGCACCGTGACGGCCCAGGCCACGGCCATCCAGAAGACCAACTACCGCTCGGTGGCTGGCAACTTCGTCAACAAGGCAGCGTATGACCTGCGTCCGGCGTCCAACGCGCAGATCGCCAATGCCGGCTCGAACCCGGGCAACTCGGCCGGCGGCCTGGCCCTGAAGCCGACCGCGAGCTACAAGCACACCGCTGCATACTCGACCCGCTCGACCCTGGGCAGCGCGATCGACATCGGCGCCTACGAAATCCAGTAATGCGCTAGCAAGCGCGCTCCTTCCCTGGCGCTGAGCCGGAAAGCAGCGAGAAAGCAAAAACGGCCCCTGGCGTCAATCGACACCGGGGGCCGTTTTTCGTTCAGGCCGATGAAGGCCTGCTTGCCGATCAGATGCGGTCGATACCGTCTTTCAGCGTTTCCTTGGCATCGCCGTATTTTTCCTGGGTCTTGCCTTCGACCTGGTTCTTCAGGCCTTTCGCTTCGGTTTCCTTGTTGTCGACCAGCTTGCCGGCTTCTTCCTGGATTTTGCCGCCGATGTCTTTCAGTTTGCCTTTGACTTGATCTTCATTCATGGTCGTTCTCCTTGCGTGATAGGCGCGGTCGATGTGCCGCGCGATGGGTCCAGAATACGCCCCTGCACCCTGCCCATCTGTACGGCCACGCACACAGCTCGTCCATATCGCGGGTGCGCACATTGATGCTCATCCATGCGCCCGATGTCCTTACGTGATGCTACTGTTGTTTATCTTTTTGATAATCGAGCACAAGCATGAGCGAACAGATTTCCACCGCATCCCATAGCGACACCACCGAAGCCACACCCAAGCGCAAGCTGATGAAACGCGTCGCGCTCATCGACGGCATCGCCGTCCTCTTCATTCTCGGCCTGGCCGCGGCCTGGTTCGCGGTCGACGCCCTGCTGCTGCTGTTTGCCTGCATCCTGTTCTCGGTGCTGCTGTATAAACTGAGCGATCTGCTAGCGCAGCGCACCGGCATGAAGCGCCAGATCGCGCTGGCGGCCGTGGTGCTGCTGCTGTTTGCGGTGATCGGCCTGGGCGGCTGGGCGATGGCGCCGCAAATTTCCGAGCAGTCGGGCAAGCTGGCCGAGGCCGTGCCGCAGTCGCTCCAGAAGCTGCAGGAATTCGTCAAGGAACATCCGCTGCTGCAACGCGTGGCCTCGGAACTGCCGGCGCCGGAAGAGGCGGTGAAGCAGATGTCCTCGATGATGCCGAATGCCGGCCTGTTCTTTACCGGCATCTTTGGCGCGATCGGCAACGTGGTCATCATCCTGGTAGTCGGCATTTATTTCGCCGCTTCGCCGCATCTGTATACAAGCGGCTTCATCAAGCTGATTCCGCAACCGAAACGCCCGCGTGCGCGCCAGGTCCTGCGAAAAATGGGCGATAACCTGTCCAGCTGGCTGCTCGGCACCTCGGTGTCGATGCTGATCGTCGGCGTCGTCACCTCGGTCGGCCTGAGCCTGCTGGGCGTGCCGTTGGCGCTGATCCTCGGCATCATTGCCGGGCTGCTGGACTTCGTTCCCTATGTCGGGCCGATCATGGCGGGCGTCCCGGCTGTGCTGATCGCGTTCTCGATCAGTCCCGACATGGCGCTGTACGTGGTCCTGCTGTTCGCCGGCATCCAGCTGGTGCAGGGCTATGTGCTGCAGCCGATGATCGAATCGCGCGCGGTCGACCTGCCGCCGGCGCTCATCATCGCCATGCAGCTGGTGTTCGGCACCCTGTTCGGTTTTGCCGGCATTGCGCTGGCGACGCCGCTGACGGCCGCGCTGAAGGTGCTGGTGCAGATGCTGTACGTGGAAGATGCGCTCGGCGACAAGGTCGAGGAAGACGGCAAGTCCTGAGTGCGGCACGGGCGCGGGACGCGCCCTGTCCAAAACAAAACAGCCGCGACGTATCGCGGCTGTTGTTCATGGACAGGCCGGGATCAGCGGTTGCCTTTGACGATGTCCTTCAGGTCGCCCTTCTTCTCCTGGACCTTGCCTTCGGCCTGGTTCGACAGGCCTTCGGACTGCTGCTGGCGGCTGCCGACGGCTTCGCCGACTTTCTGCTGGATCTTGCCGCCGACGTCCTTGGCCTTGCCCTTGATCTGGTCTTCGTTCATGTCGGTACCTCTTCGGTGTAGTGAAACGAAGTCCCACCTTAAGCCGGATTGTTGGGCACCTCTGTACGTTCGTTAACATTAGGTTTGCGCCACAAACTGGCCAGCCAGGGCTGCTGTTCGCGCGGCAAGCCCTCGGGCCGGTAGTAATGGCGCAGCGGAACGAAGCCGGCCGCGACCAGGTAGCGCTCCCAGCTTGGGTAATCGTGGTAGCTGCCGTAGCGCGGCCCGTTCCAGCCCTCCTCGTTGTGTCCGCGCGGGTTCGAGCTGAACAGCACGCCGCCCGGCTTGATCGCGCCGTGCAGCGCCGCCAGCACCCCGGGCAGCGCCGCGCTTGGCACGTGGAACAGCGAGGCGTTGGCAAACACGCCGTCGAACAGCGCGGGCGGCAGTTCCAGGTGCAGGAAGTCCTGCTGCCAGACTTCGCAGCCGCTGTAGGCGTGCGCCATCGCCACGAACTCGCCAGAGCCGTCGAGCCCGATTGCACGGTGCCCGAGCGCGCTGAAGGTTTTCAAATCGCGCCCCGGCCCGCAGCCGAGGTCGAGCAGCGTGAACGGCGCCGGCGCCTCGATCGCGCCGAGCAGCGCCGCGACGTTCTGGCTGACGTCGTGGTCGATTGTGCCGGCAAAGAATTGCCGGGCATTGCGCTCGTAATGGGCGAGCGTGCGGCGCATGATGGCGTCGAGGCCGTCGCGGTTGTCGAGCTCCTTGCCCATCACCAGATGCGCACCCTGTCCTGCGGCGCCAGGTACAGCGACTGGCCGGGCTTGACGTCGAAAGCCTTGTACCAGCCGTCCAGGTTGCGCACGATGTAGGTGCGGTACTGGGCCGGCGCGTGGCCGTCGGTCAGCACGGCGCGGCGCAGCGAGGCTTCGCGCATCTTGGTGCGCCAGCCCTGAGCAAAGCCGGTAAAGAACTGGCGCTCGCCGTCGGCGCCGGCGGCCTTGCCCGCCGCCGAGGCCTGGTAGGCGTCGAAAGCCGCCTGCAGCCCGGCCAGGTCGGCCAGGTTCTCGCTCAAGGTCAGCTGGCCGTTCACCGCCAGGTCCGGGAAGGGCTTGTAGGTGTTGTACTGGGCCACCAGCTTGCCTGATGCGGCCTTGAAGTGGGCCAGGTCTTCTTTCGTCCACCAATCGCGCAAGCGGCCCTGGGCATCGAACTGGGCGCCCTGGTCGTCGAAGCTGTGGCTGATCTCGTGGCCGATGATGGCGCCGATCGCGCCATAGTTCACGGCGTCGGAGGCCTTGGGATCGAAGAACGGCGGCTGCAGGATGGCGGCCGGGAAGTTCAGCGCATTCTGCAGCGGCAGGTTCACCGCATTCACCAGCTGCGGCGGCATGGCCCAGTCGGTGCGCTGCGGCTTCTTGCCGAGCTTGGCCAGCTCCTGCTCGTAATGGAATTCCTCGGCGCGCACGGCATTGCCGAAGGCGTCGTCGCGCTTGACCGCCAGACCCTCGTAGGATTTCCACTGTTCAGGGTAGCCCACGCCCACGTACAGCGACTTCACCTTGGCCTGGGCCTGGGCGCGGGTGGCCGGCGCCATCCATTCCAGCTTGTCGATGCGCGCGCTGAAGGCGTCGATGATGTTGGCCACCATCTTTTGCACGCGCGCCTTGTCCTCGGCTGGGAAGTAGCGGCCGACGTAGACCTTGCCGACGGCTTCTTCCATGCCTTCGTTGGTGGCGGCCAGCGCGCGCTTCCAGCGCACCGACTGCTGCGGCGTGCCGGTCAGGGCCTTGCCGTTGAATTCGAAGCGCTGGTCGGCAAAGGCTTTTGGCAGCAGGCTGGCGTATTGGTTGAGCTTGTGGAAGGCCAGGTAGTCGCGCCAGACGGCGACGTCGGCCTTGGCCAGCAGGCGCGCCGCGCCGGTCACCGCACCTGGGTGGTAGACCTGGAAGCGTTCCTGGCCCGACAGGCGCGCGGCCTTGAAGAAGGCGCTCCAGTCGACGCCCGGCGCCTTGGCGGCGAAATCCTTGAGGGTCCAGACATGGTTCGACTTCTGGATGTCGCTCGAGTCCTCGCGGCTGGCATGGGTTTGCGCCAGCGCCAGCTCGAGCTCGAACACGCGCGCGGCGCGCTCGTCGCTCTTGTCGAAGCCGGCCAGCTTCAGCATGGCGGCGATGTGCTGCTGGTACTTGGTGCGCAGCTCGGCCATGCGCGTATTGTTTTCGAGGTAGTAGGCGCGGTCGGGCATGCCCAGGCCGCCCTGCAGCAAATAAGGCAGGTTGCGCGACGGGTCGCTCAAGCCCTGGGCGATCCAGACGCCGAACAGGTTCTCGGTAAAGAAATCGGTGGAATTCAGCGGGTCGACGTCGGCGCGCACCGAGGCGCCCAGCGCGCGCACCAGCGCGGCCTTGTCCTTGATCGCGGCAATCTGCGCCAGCATCGGCTTGATCGGCGCCAGGCCGCGCTTTTCGATGCCGGCTTCGTCCATGTAGGCGGCGTAGAAATCGGCCACCTTGCGCGCTTCGCCGCTCGTGCCCTTCTCCGCGCCCAGGCCCTCGATCATTTTCGCGATGCGGGTATTCGTGTCTTCGGCCAGCGCGCCCATCGCGCTCCAGGAACCGCGGTCGGCGGGGATCTCGGTTTTCGCCAGCCAGTCGCCGTTGGCATAGGCGAAGAAATCGTCGCCAGGCAGCACGGTCATGCTGGCCGGCTTGTCGGCGGCCTTGTCGGCGGTCTTGGCCGCAGGTGCGGCGGCCTGGGCGGCTGCCATGCCCGGCGCAGCGAAGGCGGCGCCAGCGAATGCCAGGGCAATGGCGGTCCTGGCGAGGGTCCAGCGAGGTGTCATGTTGTTCCTTGTGTTGTACAGGCCGTTGAACTTCGACTGCGGCGTTCCAGCCAAAGTTCTTGGTCCGAAGTTGGTAACCGTGATGTCCATGATATCGCCATGAGGCAGATCAGAGCTACTGCAGGGCATGCGGGCGCGGCTTGGCAAAATATTTTTCAAAAATAGGTAGCAAAAGGCCTAAAGTTTCCAAAAGCGCTGCCGTAAAAGGAGGACAACCGGTCATCCGTCCGGAACAAAATTGTCGCGGTGCCAACATGAACCAGAACGAAGTCCTCGCCATGTACGAACATATTGCCGGTCTGACGGGCCAGATGGCCGGCGCCGCGCAATCAGGCGACTGGAACGGCTTCGACCAGCTGCAAGGCCAGTGCGCGACCCAGGCCAGCGCGGCCGCGACCGGCGTCCCCGCCCTGGAAGGCGCGCGCCGCCTGCGCAAGATCGACCTGCTGAAGCAGATCATGGCCAACGACCGCGCAATCCGCGACATCACCGAACCATGGATGGGCCAGCTCGACCGCGCCATGTGCGCGCACTGAGCCGCCTTCCGCCCCACCGACAAGCGCCTGCGGGCGCTTTTTTGCTGCCCGCGCAGATGCAAACAAAAAAGGCGCCCATGGGCGCCCTTGCTTTGCTGCCAGCGGAAGTGCATCCGCCCGCATGAATTCGGAGAGCGAACACCAGGCTAGTCCCGGTGCCGCCTCTTTGCCGGTTGCATCCGGCGTCGACTGCCGCTGTTGGCAGACAACCGCTTCCGTACCCAGGCATCTTGCGACGTACATCCGGTTCCCGCGCCACGCTATCGGTGGTGGCTGCGCCGGACCCTGGGGCCGTTCTTTTGTGGTTTTATTAACCAGCGAATTCAGTATAACCGAATTTTTGAGCTTGTGTAGACGAATTCGTGCGAGCCCTTTTGTCTCTTATTCCGTCTGGGTAAGGACTTGCTCTGCGGGGCTTTCCGGCTCGACACGCGAGGCTTGCGCCGGGCGCTTGCCGAGCCGCACGGCCATCAGGCGCGCCTTCACGGTCGATACGAAGGTCGGCTTGGCCGGCGCTCCGGCAGCGTCGCCATCCTGCGGCAGCACCACGACTTCCGGCTCGCGCGACGTATTCAATCCCTTGCCGGCAGCCGTACGGCGGCGCAGCAGCACGGCGCCACCGATCAGCGCCAGCACGGCGGCGATGGCGCCGCCGATGGCCAGCCAGGGCGTCGGCTCTTCCGGTGGTGGGGGCGCCTTTGGCTTGCGATGGATGCGCGGCGCCGATTGTGGCCTGGTGTCCGGCTTCGCTTCCGGATGTGCGGCGGGCTGCCCGTCCGGATGCGCTTCTGCCTTGGCATCCAGATGCGCTTCCGCCTCGGCGTCCGGGTGGGCTTCTGGCTGCGCCTCCGGATGGGTTTCCGGCTGGGCTTCCGGATGCGCTTGCGGCTCGGCCTTTGGTTTCGCCACGGCCTCGGCAGCCGGCTTCACGCCTGCCGCCATCTGCAGCACCTTGACCTTGCCTTCGATCTGGCCGAGTTGCTGGCGCAGGGCATCGTTCTTGGCGCCCAGCACAGCGCAGGCATGCATCTCGGCTGCGGAGGGAGCGGGCGCACAGGCCGGTGCCGGGGCATCGTCCGGCTTGGCGGCTGCGACCGGGCTCTTCTCGCCATGCTTGACGAGCACGGCAGGCTTGGCGTGCCTACCCTCAGCAGCCGGCTGCTCCGCCTCGTCGTGGACTGGGGCCGGCGCGGGACGGCGCTTCGGCGGCGTCGGCTTGCGCACCGGCGCCGGCTTCACCGGCTTGACCGGTTCCAGCGCTGGCACAGCGGCGGCGGCGACTGGCGCAGCGGCGGCCAGCACCGGCGCGGGCGCGGGCGCGGGCGGCGGCGCGGGCGCGGTCGGCGGCGCCGGATTCGGGTCCGGCGTCAGCCACAGCGTCACCAGACGCACCGAGCGCTGGCCGCCATCGACCAGCTCCAGGTAAACGTGCAAGTGCTTGCTTTCAACCGGCTTGAGCGAAGCCAGACGCAGGAACTGTTTGCCGCCCTGCCGGATCACAGCAATGTCGAGGCCGGAGAGCACCGGCGGCATCGCGACGTTGGCGCCCCGGTAGACGTCCGGCCGCGCCAGCTGGGCCTGCACCGGTTTCGCCGCGTCCTCCACCATGGTCAGTTCGACCTCGGCGGACAGCCGTTGGCCGATATGCGACAGCACGCGCGCTTCGCCGAGTTCGGCAGCGTGGACGGGGGCCAGCGCCGCGCAGAGCAGCAAACCGGGCAAGATGTGAGAGGGGCGAATCGCCATAGCAGAGATGAATTTGTAGCTTCAGCGTAATTAACGGGTGTTGCGCTACACTCTTTAGCTCCCGCCTTCGAAATAACAGGACCCGCCAATGGAAAACCGCATCGAAAAAGACAGCTTTGGCCCGATCGAAGTACCTTCAGGCCATTTGTGGGGCGCCCAGACCCAGCGCTCCCTGCACCACTTCCACATTTCCAGCGAAAAGATGGCGCCGGAACTGGTGGCCGCGCTGGCCCAGGTCAAGCGCGCCGCCGCCGCCGTCAACCGCTCGCTCGGCAAGCTGCCCAAGGACAAGGCCGACGCCATCATGGCGGCCGCCGACGAAGTCCTCGAAGGCAAGCATCCCGAGGAATTCCCGCTGGCCGTGTGGCAGACCGGTTCCGGCACCCAGAGCAACATGAACATGAACGAGGTCCTGGCCAACCGCGGCTCCGAGCTGATGGGCGGCGAACGCGGCGAGGCGCGCCTGCTGCACCCGAACGACCACGTCAACATGGGCCAGTCCTCGAACGACATGTTCCCGACCGCCATGCACGTGGCGGCGGCGATCGCCGTCTCCAAGGAAGTGCTGCCCTCGCTGGCGCGCCTGCGCGCGACGCTTACGGTGAAGTCGCGCGACTTCGCCGACATCGTCAAGATCGGCCGCACCCACCTGCAGGATGCGACGCCGCTCACGCTGGGCCAGGAGTTTTCCGGTTACGTGGCCCAGCTCGAATTTTCCGAAAGCGCGATCCGCGCCTCCCTGCCCGGCCTGCTGGCCCTGGCCGCCGGCGGCACGGCGGTGGGCACCGGCCTGAACGCCCACCCCGAGTTTGCCACGCGCATCGCCGCCGAACTGGGCTCGCGCACCGGGCTGTCGTTCAAGACCGCATCCAACAAGTTCGCGGCGCTGGCCGGGCACGACGCCCTGGTCGCGGCCCACGGCGCCTTCAAGACCCTGGCCGCCGCCCTCATGAAGATCGCCAACGACATCCGCTGGATGGCCTCGGGTCCGCGCTCGGGCCTGGGCGAAATCACAATTCCCGAAAACGAACCGGGCAGCTCGATCATGCCGGGCAAGGTCAATCCGACCCAATGCGAAGCGATGACCATGCTGTGCTGCCAGGTGTTCGGCAACGACGTGGCGATTACGGTCGGCGGCTCGCAGGGCAACTTCGAGCTGAACGTGTTCAAGCCGATGATTGCGCACAATTTCCTGCAAAGCGCGCGCCTGCTGGCCGACGGCATGCGCTCCTTCGACGAGCATTGCGCCAAGGGGATCGAGCCGAACCGTGCCCGCATCGGCGAGCTCATGGAGCAGTCGCTGATGCTGGTGACCGCACTGGCGCCGCACATCGGGTATGATCGCGCCGCGCAGATCGCCAAGCACGCGCAGCACGAAGGCATCACGCTGCGCGAGGCGGCCCTGCAATCGGGCCACGTCAGCGCGGAACAGTTCAAGGAATGGATCGTTCCGATCGACATGACGCGGCCGGACCCGGCGTAACGGTGGGTGGGGCGATGCTGCCGGATTTGGCGTCCTGAACAGGCGCCTGAACAGGCGTCCTGAATAGGCGTCCTCAACCGTACGCCCCACAATTTTTCCCGAGGATAGAATGCAAAAGACAACTTTCGAACTGACATCCGAGTTCGTCGAACTCAACCAGCTGCTGAAACTGGTGGGTTTGTGCGACAGCGGCGGCGCCGGCAAGAACATGGTGGCCAGCGGCGTGGTGTCGGTCGATGGCAAGCAAGAACTGCGCAAGACCGCCAAGATCCGCACCGGCCAGCGCGTGACGGTGGGCGACGTGCAGATTTCTGTGGAGTAAAGGGGCTGCCGGACTGAGCTTCGCGCGTTTGCGATCAGACAAACGCGGCCGGTGGTCCTTGTTTATATTTTAAGAGCGTCCGACAACATGCTCAGGGCGAGCCACTGCAACCTGGCCATGGGGACGTTGTCGTGCACTCCAGGATGTAACCAACCGGTTGAGGTGAACGCCATGCATACCCCGCAAGAAAACCAACCCCAAACGCAGGAGCGGCTGATCGGCGACCTGCGCCTCGTGATCGAAAACGCGGAAGAACTGCTGAAGAACACCGATCACTACACCAGCGTGCTTTACCAGAACGCGCGCGCCAAGCTGGCCATGGCGCTCAATGCCGCCAACGAAGAACTCGAACGTTTCGAAGACGCGCAACTGACCCGCATGATGGAAGCCACGCGCGAGGCCAACGAGCGCTACGCCGACGCGTCCGGCGAAGCCCGCATCCTGCGCGCCTTCCACTAAGCGAATACAACAACGCCGCGTCAGACGCGGCGTTTGCCATTCAGGCCGTGGTATTGATGGTGTTGCCCAGGTGAGCCGGCAGGTTTTGCGCCGCTGGCGGCGGCTGGATCGCTTCCAGCAGCTGGGCGGCGTGGTTGCGCTGGATGTCTTGCTGCTTTTTCAGCATGGTCACCGCAACTTCTTGCTTGTTACCGGTTTCGGCCATGGTGGTGGACAGCTTGGCGATGGCGAGGACGTCCATATCGGTCTCCTGGTGAGGGTTATCCTTTCTTAACGGCTTAACTCCGGGAAACTTTAGGGTGTGACAGCATCCAGTTGCTGAGCCAGGCCAAGACGCCTTCGCGCGCATTCAGGTCCAGCCATGCCGTGCCCGGCGCCAGACCGGCGGGAGCCGGCACATCCGACGCCACCGCCACCACCAGCGGATCGTCGACGTACAGCGGCGGCCGCCCCAGCTCCGGCCGGAATACCTCCAGCTTCGGCAGCGCTTCCCATTTATAGCCTTCGACCAGGGTCAGGTCGGCCGGACTCAGGCGTGCCAGTTGCTCCTGCAAACCGGGTTCGCCCTCGTCGCGCAGCTCGCGCATGATGGCGTAGCGGTAGGGCGAGGCGATCATCACCTCGGCCGCGCCGGCGCTGCGCAGGCGCGCGCTGTCCTTTTGCGGCGGCTCGAGCACGATGTCGTGGTGGCTGTGCTTGAGGACGTTGACGCGCAGGCCGCGCCGGGCCAGGGCGCCGACCAGGAATTCGAGCAGGGTCGTCTTGCCGCTGCCGGACCAGCCGACGACGGCCAGGACCGGCCCGCGCTCACCCACCCGCTCAATACGCGACACGATAGCGGGTACCCCGGTAATTCATGACCGCATACTTCGGCAGCAGGCGTTCCAGCACCAGCCCGGGGGCCAGCTCGTCGCCTTCGCGGCGCAGCATCTTGTCGACCAGCAGCAGGCGGTCGGCGGGATTCGGCGAATAGATGTAGCCGCCGACACTGACCCTCGGCACCTCGCGCTGCAGCGCTTCCGGCAGTTGCTGCAGGGTGCGCAGGTTGTCCTCGGCCGGCTCGGGCGCGCGGGCGGCAGGCGCAGGATCGGGCGCGCGGGCCAGCGCGGGCGCCGGCAGGTAGACGGCTTCCGGACTCGCGCCAAGGGGTGCCGCCGCACGTTCCGGCTGCGCCGGCTTGCGCGGCGCCAGCTCGGCAGCGGACGGCAAGGCACGCGGCGCCGGCGTCTCGGCAGCCGGCGTTGCGCTGCGCGCCTGACGCGGGAGCGGCGCAGCAGCAGGGGCCGCAGCAGGCACTTCGGTGGCCGGCGTCATGACCTGTCCTGTAGCCGGGGCGGCGCGCTGCGCCAGCGCCATGGCCGCGGGAGCAGGCGGCAATGCAGCGGCCTCGCTGGCCGGCGCAGGCGCAGGCGCAGGTGCAGGTGCAGGTGACGGCAGCGGCGCTGCCGGCGCCCGCGTGCCTGGCGCCGGCCCGTTCGAGGCCAGCACCGCAGCGGGCGCAGCCGGCGCTTGCGCGCGCCAGGCCAGCGCGCCCGCGATACCGGCGATCACGATCCCGGCCGACAGGCCGATCAGCAGCGGCTTGCGGCTGGCGTTCGCGGCCGCCACGGGCACGTGGCTGGGCGCCGGTGCGTGGATGTCCGGGGCGCTGCCGAGCTGGCGTTCGGCCTGCGCCTTCTTGAGTGCTTCGAGAATGTACGACATTTATGGTCCCGTCCTGGCGGCAAGCAGGCGCGGCTCGTCCACGCCGCCCAGCTGGTTCAGGCGCATGAAGGTGCGCGGGCCGGCGACACCGTCGGCCTTCAGCTGTTGTTTGGTCTGGAAGGCGCGCAGCAATTCCTGGGTGTGCGTGCCGAAAGGCTGCTGCGCGGGCGGCGGCGCGGCGCCGTCCAGGCGCGCCAGCTGGGCCGCGAGCCAGTCCACGTCCGGGCCCTGGTCGCCCACGGCCAGCTGGTCGCGGAAACTGCGCGCCACCTTCCAGTAGGTGGTGAATTCGCCGGTAAAGCGCAGCGCCAGCGCGGCCAGCTCCACGCGCTCGCGCTTGCCGCCTGTGTCGAAGGTGGCCGACTGCTCGTCCATGCCGATCAGCACGGCATAGCGCGTGCTGGCGCCGTCGCGCAGGGTGATCACGGCCGGACGGTCGAGCTGGCGCAGCTCGAACAGTCCGCCCTTGCCCTGGTGGCAGCGCAGGTTCTGGCGCAGCGCCGCCTGGCAGGGGTCGCCGGACGCCAGCGTGGCGCCCCACAGGCCGGCAAGCGCGCGCAGCGCCGCCGCTTCGTCGGCATGGCCCGCCGGCAAACCGGCCTTTGCCGCAGGGGCAGCCGCGGCCGGGACCGGCTTGATCTTCTGCGCCGGGGTGGAAGCGACTGCGACCTGGGCCGGCGCGCCATGCGGCAGCACCTGCCAGGCCGCGGCCGCGCTGAGGACGGCGCCGGCCAGCACGCCGCCCGCCACCAGCGGCCAGCGCGGCGAACGGGCAGCGGCGAAGGCTTCGCCGGCAAATACCTCGGCCGCCGCCGTGCGCAGGATCTTGCGCGTGACTTCGCGGCTGTTCTCGACATAGGCGCCCAGCAAGGCGCGGTCGCACAGCAAATTGATGCGGCGCGGCACGCCGTGGGTGATGCGGTGCACCAGCGGCACGACCGATGCCGGAAACACCGGCGCGCCCTGGAAGCCGGCCACCGCCATCCGGTGCGCCATGTACGCGCCGGTCTCCGCCTCGGACAGCGGCCCCAGGTGGTAGCGCGCGATCACGCGCTGGGCCAGTTGCTCCAGTTCCGGGCGCGCCAGCATGGTGCGCAGTTCCGGCTGGCCGATCAGGATGATCTGCAGCAGCTTGCGCTCGCTCGTCTCCAGGTTCGTCAGCAGGCGCAATTGCTCCAGCACGTCCGGCGCCAGGTTCTGGGCTTCGTCGATGACGAGCACATTGTTCATCCCTTGCGCGTGCGAATCGAGCAGGTAGGCGTTGATCGCGTCGACATAGCCCTTCACGCCCTCCCCCGCGGGCGCCGCGATGCGGAACTCTTCGCACACCGACTGCAGCAATTCGCCCACGGTCAGCTTCGGGTTGAAGATATAGGCGAGCCGGCAATTCTCCGGAATCTGCTCGATGAAGCAGCGGCAGACCGTGGTCTTGCCCGCGCCGATCTCGCCGGTCAGCAGCACGAAGCCGCCGCCGCTGCCGATGCCGTACAGCAGGTGCGCCAGCGCCTCGCGGTGGCGCTCGCTCATGAACAGGTAGCGCGGGTCGGGGGCGATCGAGAACGGCGCGCCCTTCAGGTTGAAGAAATTGTTATACATGAAGAACTAGCGGCCAGGCGGCAGAGGTTTGTACCTCGCGCAGTATATTTTGGATTTGCCGTTCTGATAAGCGATGACGCTGCTGGCGCTCGACACCCGCAAG
>Ga0308160_10004564_pt1 | contig 14767 bp, 16 predicted proteins | sample PhyFR1_FD_201036 | JGI IMG/M metagenome (GOLD analysis project Ga0308160, IMG submission 201036) | Phyllosphere microbial communities from UC Gill Tract Community Farm, Albany, California, United States - DLSLF.R1 | ecosystem: Host-associated > Plants > Phyllosphere > Unclassified | place: USA...
GTGATTGCACGGCACGTGAGCAAAAACGGTCACGTGAGACTCAAACCTCGGAGCTGACGTGACGGGGTGCGCGTGAGTCTCTTTTTGCCTTGAAACTCGATCTTTTGCCTTAAAACTTGACGCGTCTGCCTTAAAACGTGACGCGTCTGCCTTAAAACACTGTTTTAAGGCATTTTGATGGGCGTCGTTCTGGCTCATAATTGCTGTTCAAGACAAGCTCAATATCTTGGAATTGGGCTTGGAATGAGTCTAGATGCTGTAGTCATATGAGGTATTGGATCTTGGTTTGTCCCGTTACAACAGCCAGTCATCATACAGTCGATACGGGTTTTTGCGGTTGACCTTCTATCTCATTCACCGCTAAAGGTCCATACTATTGTCGGTCTCGCTGACAGTCACGCCATGCGTCGAGACGCCGTTACCATCAAATATCTCCTGAAACTTGATGAGATCTCGCGTCAGATCATCCATCATCTGCATGCTCTTGCTGATTTCCCCGCTCCCACTCGCATTCGTTTCCGCAGCAGCCGCTCCGGTGGCCAGGTCCACATGACGTCGCTCTCGAGCGATCTTGTCCAGGCCCAACATCTTGGCTCGCTCGCCACGCGTAACTTCTTCAATCTGAATCCGTCCAACGTATTCAAGTACTGATCGTACGCGCTTCTTCATCTCGCCCACCGTCATCCGCTTTCCAGGGTATTTTACCTTGGATGGAAGTTCGAAATGGGTTTGGCGCTCCTCTGACAAAGGGTCGGCAGCCAGCATAGCAGCTGCTACCTTTGGATTGGTCGGTAGAGGAGTCAAGAGCTCGAGCGGTTCGGGCGTAGGCGTGGGTAGCACATGCGAGAAGGGTTGGAGATGGTCCGGTAATCCCCAGCTAAGTGTACCGATGGCGCCTGCAGTGGGAGCAGGTCCTGATACTGGAGTTCCAGCCCTTGCACTGGCATTGGCGAATTTTCGGGCTTCGGCAGCTGTGGGAGGCTTCTTCTGTGGCGATGGCTGTGGCTTGAACGGCAAGATAGTAGCCGATTGACCGGGTTTAGGCCTGTATGTATATTGATTGGGATGTTTGGCCTTGTTCGAGAGACTGGAATAGCCTTGTTCATTGTCGAACTCATCCAGCACTGAATAGCAGGTAGAGTCAGCAGACCATTCGACGTGTTCCAACGGGAAGATACATACTTTCGCCTTCCTCGTCTCTCTTCTTCTTGCCCTTCCGACCGCTCGAATCGTCGTCGCTTCCGGCTTCCACGTCTTCACCTCTTGTCCGCTTGATTCCGCGGACAGACTTTTTCCCATTAGCATCTTCCGAACCCTCTTCTTCTTCGCTTCTCCGAGCACGTTTCGAATTCTTTGACTTGTCCCCAGCGCTGACGGGTGCGATAGAGGTGGGTGCAGGACTCCCGCCTGCCGTTTCTACAAGGCTCGCTCTAATGGCCGCTTCGTAGGCTGCATCACGCGAATTCATGGTGCTTCTTTTCTTGGCCGTTGGAGGACCAGCTAGGGGGCCAGAGTCCTCCGAGCTATCGGAACTTGCGCGTCGATTCATCGAAGGACGTCTCTTCAGCGGGTTCCCTCCTGAAACACTCTTTGCGCTTTGGGGAGGTTCTGTCATGTCCTGTCGCTCCGCGCGAGCGTTGCCGCTTCTCTTCCGATTTTCGGTATTGACGGATGTGACACTGATAGGGCTGGGGCCACGCACGCCTCGCTGGCTGCGACTTCCGCTCGAAGTCTTGGAGATGAGACTGGGAGGTGCTGCAGCACTAGTTTTTCCGGCCTTCCAATCAAACCACCTCTTAGACTGCGATGGCGGGAAACGGTCCGAAAGGGTCGTATGATATTGCAGATCAGCAGGCGTAGGCGGAATAAACGGCTCGGTACTGTCAGTCGCAATGATCAGCAGACAGCCCAAAATTCTCTCGCATATGCACACAGTCACTCACTGGTCCTTCCATCTCAATTTCATGTACCTCTTCAGAGGTGCATGCATGGCAGGACGACACTCGTCGCAGTAGTATTCTAATGGCAAGACTATGAGCGACTGTCCCTTGACTAGATGCAAGTCTCGCAATTTAGACTCACCATCGGGAGCCTCCTCATCACCGTATATTCCTACACAGGCGCCGTGCTGCCAGACATCGCAGACATCACACGAGATCATCATGACATCGATATCTTTGTGGTTTCGAGATCGATAGGGTTGGCGTCAAAGGGGATATCGCCGGTCGGACGAAGAAAGGGACACAAAGGCGGAGCAAAGGATTCTGTAAGTTTTGCTTTTCGGCTGTTCGCTGCCACAAAGGCGTCACTCACCGCCTCGTCCGCAAACACACCGCGTGATATCACCTCCACCGGTCGTCTCTATCTCTCCTGGTTCCTCCTCTTGCACCGCTACTTGGTGACCAGCCGTGGACTTGTCGTCCTCCTGAGAAGAGGTGTCAATCTTGCTACTACGACGAGTCTTCTTGAAGGACTCTACCACTGGCCGGGTAGTCGTGCTCGAGGCGATGGAAGGTTTCCGGCCGGCAGAAAGAGGTGCTTCGACTGTGATTCGGAGATCCTGTGCCGGTTCCATTAAGGACGGGTCGAGGATAGGATTGGACAGTGCGAGGATGGGAGCTTTGATGTCCTCGGCTTCTTCCATCTCGACATCCTCGTCGTTGTCCATCGTCAAGACACTGCTGGCCATGCTGGCCATGCGTTCTAGACGAGCAGGTCGAGGATTGTCGGATTCGGGATGCATGGTTTCTGATTCTTCAGACGGGTAGCCTTCTCGCACCGCTTCTGTCATCATTTGGTCCTCTTGAGTCGCTTGTCCACCGAGTGCTGTTACTGGGGGCTGAGCAGATGAAGGTTCGGCTGAAGCGGTGGTACGTTCAGCTTCAATTGAAGGTGCTGGCTCTTCCTTGACGCTTCTTCTGGAGGCTCCGAAGCTTCCGGTGCTTCCTGTCTTGCCGAACCCTCTGGCTTGACGTTGTCGAAGAGCGTAATTAGCCCAATCTCCCTCGTCGTCCTTGTCGTCGATAGCCGAGGCTGTCCCCACATTGACAGTGGAGGACTGTGCTGCGGATCCAGAGTTTTCGTGAACAACATTATTGTACTGTTCTGTAGGTCTGGCATGAGCCGGAGTGGGAGTCAGAGGTAAAGCACCCTCCTCTTCTCCCTCTCCGTCCTCGTCACCGTCGACCCATTCGTTTCTTAGACTGCTCGTTGTGCTGCCTTCTTTATCGCGTCTCGCTCCTCCGGCGTCGGAGTGAGGAGAGCGTATGAGCTTTTGTCGAGGGAGCTTCGGGGGAAGCGGAGGGAAGAGAGGGTTGTTGGGTGAGTTCTTGGGTAAGGGACCGATGCGGGCACGAGTGGGTCGGCGGCGAGAACCTGTGCGAGAGGATTCAGGGTGGGAGATGAGCAAAACAGGGTCCTCTTTACGCTGCGGCTCGAGGCCTGAAGGAGACGGAGATCGATTGTTCGACTTACTATCTTCGTCGTCTTCTTGTTGATTTGATGGATCTGTTCGTTTATTTGTGCTCGATCTGCGCGAGTCCATTCTGTTTGTCGAAGAGGGTTTTGTGGATGTTATCGATTATCGAGCTGCGGTAGATCGGAGATTCACAAGTAGGGCTGAACGATGTGAAAGGAGCTTCCAGATAACAGTGAGATGTTGGAACGCTTGTCACTGAATTGTTGTAACGCCGACCGAGGTGTAGATAACCGGTAAGGTTCGACTCCTAATGGTGATGGTCCGGCGGGTACTATGAGAGAAATTCGGATCGAGTCGAATCTAGCGGCTAGGAGGAGGTTTGAGCCCTCATCGCATTTTAAGCAGGCGTCAAGATTTGGCCGAAGCGTCCCAGACCTGTTCTGTTCGGAACATGCACTGCCAATCCCTTACTCGCTGTAAGTGTTCACTTCGGCCTTGTCAGCATACTTTGAACGCAATTCAGCCTGTGCCTCCCGACCCTAAACTCCCTGCTCGTATCGCCCTCATCGGTCACTTTGAGGATGATAGATGTTAGGGAGGGTGAGACCCTTTCCGCGCGCGGACGCGGATGCGTTCGAAGCACCAGTATGTGCATGTACGTGCAAGATGTTTGATTTATAAGTTATACAAGCGATAAAATTTCCGATCGAGCTGTGGTGTCCGAGTGGTTAAGGAGTTTGACTTGAATCTTGCATTCCCGTCATCAAATGGGTTTACCCGCGTAGGTTCAAATCCTGCCCGCAGCGGTTCTTTTTTTGCTCGGTTTTCTGCTCAGCCGAAGGGTTTTTGACTGATTTAATCAAGAATAGCTGCTTTTTTCGCACTGTGCGTTTAAATACTCGCGGGTTGTCTCGATTCGTCATCTTTTGGAATGATCCATAACAACGCGGAATTAACGGTTCGCTTGTCGTTCTAAGAGTGAAGGGCTTGCAATTATTGGCCTATCAACCAGTCTAGCCCAGTCTTAGATTCGACGGTTGAACTATTAAATCCACTGTACTGCCTCGAAAATAGAACCCTGCGATGGAGGCCCTTCGGCTCTCGCAGAGAGAAACGCTACTCGTCCTCGTAGCCGTCGGACTGACATGGTCATGGGCAAGCTGGTGGACAAGCCGACAGAGACAAGAAGGAAATGCTACCAAGCAGATATGTACGATAGCGGACACACCGAAGAAAGAAAAGAAGCTTGTAAACGGGGTCATAGGGCTGATCGGTAAGCGACGTCTCTCACCTTGTGCTCTGGTATATTTGGGGTTGCGGAAACCCTCAGCTCATATAAACAAAAATCTCCCCTTCACCGTTGCTTATCATTGCTCATAATCTCAATGGTATGGCCTTCATTCGCCATCAATTAAACCAGGGAACACGCCGCTTGTCAGGATTGATAGTCTGAGCGATGCATTGGGTGTCGAGATCCTCGTAAGCCTAATCATCGACTTTCTACTCAGTTCAGTCTTCTTTGTTGATTTTTTGCTGATATTCTTGACCATTGCAACAACGCTCGTTCGGATGGACAGGGAAAGGCCGAAGTAGGTAAGACGCTAGGGATGTAAAGATACAACGCCTAATAGCGGTCAAAACATAGTTTCTCAACCCCGGAGGTTCGGTAAAAGACCGTGTGGCTTTGCAAAGTACGTAACGAGTCTGCATGCACGGCTGTCGGGACTAAGGCGAATTGATTGCCCTTGCTTTTCCCGGTTTGGTCATATCAGTCGTCGAAGATGCTGAAAGAGCTGGGCTATTGGTGCCTAATACGGGCTCGAGGATCTTTGAAGGTACTGTTGGTAGCACAGGTAAGCTCTCGTTCCTTCTTATAGCCCGGAGGAGACGGCTCAGCTCTGTCGACTATACAGGCATATCCATCGCAACAGTGGCACGGGCCAAGTCAGTCAAGGCCATATTCAGATTATACGAGTCAGAACCAGCTGACGACTAAAGTGCTGCGTCAGGGGGTACGAGACGACGATTATCATGCCGGACGACGTTGCGCTTGAGAAGGTACAATTAGCGGAGACGCTGGGAGCTACTGTCGAGCGGGTACGACCAGGTAAGCCAGAGTATCGCCCAATCGATTGTTTTGCGGCACTTACGCTTACTGACATTCTCGTGCGCCGCCATCTCAGCCAGTATCGTGGACGAGAAGCAATTTGTCGTGAGGTCTCAAGCCATTCTTCGATCGATGTCGTCTTGGCGCTGAGACCACAACCGTTCATCGCAGAACCTAGCCCGCTCACGAGCCGCCGCCTTTGCAGGCTCGAGCGGGGTCACAAAGTCTCATCGGAACCCAGAAGGTGCCGAGGATGCGGTCGTCAGTCAATCGCCATCAGCTGAGGGATCTCGACATGCAGCAAGAGGATTGTGAGTCACCTCTCGCACTCTCACAGAATGGTCTCACCGCTAATAGTCCGCGTCTGCCAAAGCTTTGCGGATCAATTTGAGGTAAGATCGCTGGAAGCAGGTAGAATGTCTAGAGAGCGTCCCTCTGATAGCCTGGCTTTCCGAAAAGAATGAGAGCAATTTCCGAGCTCACTTTGACGGCACTGGCCCGGAGATATGGGAACAGACAGGCGGGCAAGTCGACGCCTTTGTATCAGGAGCAGGTGAGCCCCGACGAAGGTCATCTAGGTCATCGTCCAGCTGACGATCATCCCGGCGTAATCAGGTACGGGCGGGACACTGTCCGGAACCGCCACATACTTGAGGCGAAAGAATCCAGGAATCAAAGTCATCCTCTCGGATCCAGAAGGAAGTGGCTTGTTCAACAAAGTCAAATACGGTGTGATGTTTGACATAAAAGAAAGGGAAGGCAGGAAACGCCGACATCAGGTCGATACGATCGTGAGTAAGCCGCTTACCAAGCGAAAGGCCTTGGCTGAGCTCGGCATTTACGTGCTAGGTGGAGGGTATCGGTAAGATCGGCGCTAAGAGTCAGAGTTTCGCTTTTCTCACTGATTTTGATCGATTTTGGCGATTGGCTACTAGGTATAAATCGAGTGAGTGGTTTCAGAACCTCAAAATATTTCCAAAACCGATCACTGTAGTTCTTCTATCAGGTCACGCGAAATTTCGATATTGGGCGAGACCTCATCGACGATGCCTACCGGGTGACTGATCAGGAAGCCATCTCAATGTCGCGTCACCTCGTGCTCGCAGACGGGCTTTTCTTGGGGTCATCTAGTGCCTGCAACCTGGTCGCCTGTGTGAGGCTAGCCAAGACGTTGCCGAAGGGCAGCACAATCACTACGATACTGTATGTCGCATTGGTCGACGTTACTCAGTCTCGCCGAGATGACTGACCGTGTGAGATACGCAGATGTGATTCGGGATCTCGACATCAGAGCAAGGCAAGTTTCGATTGTTCGGATCCACAAGTCTCGCAAATAAAGGGACCTATCTGATCCTACGCCATCGCTCAGTTCTGGTCAAAGGACTATCTCAGCAAGAACGGGTTCAAAGATAACGCAGATATCAGCCATATTCTATAGCAATTCGATTTATCGCGCCATGCGATGTTGGAAGGCTTGAGCGATTCTGGATCAACGTCTGCAGCGGTACAGGATCCAAGTCGTTTGATATTGCATCCTGAATCAAGTCCATGTCAACGGTCCGCTCCTTACAGCGTCGGCAGTTTTGTCTTGTCACAGAGAGGCTACAGCTTCACCGGAGAAAGGATTGGCCGCTGTTTGGACTCGCCTCGTCCTTCATTTGTCTACACAGTTTCTCACATTACGCATGATGTCCAAGTTGAATTGAATTACGAGGTCTGTCTCGGAGTAATGCAGAATGACTTTTCGGAGGTGTTGACAACTCGCCATTCACATGGTGAAGCCCAATATCATCGATGATACACACCAGTAATCCCGGCTCGTGCCGTCGGGATCAAAGCTGCGACGATGGCTGCTCAAGTCTTTGTCTAATAGTGAGACGAGATATGACATCTCTTTGGCGCTAGAACTGATCCACCGATTCACTTGTTCATTCATATGGTCCCGGGGAGCGGATCGACAACTGGACATCTGCTCCGAGCAAGCGCCAGTTCTGAGCTTCGCGAACAAGTGTTTCATCGGCTCGAAGCATTGAAGCTGATCACGCGCAGGGAGGCAAGTGACTTTTGCGCCCTCGACGACCCGGCTACGAGGCCAGACTTCACCTATTCCTGTAGCAATCAATGCTGGGACTGTATGGTGCAGTGCCCTATGAACACAATACCCACGGGTATCATTCCATGTACAAAACATCTAAAACCAGGGTCTATGACCCAGTAGCGGAGCCCGACCCGACTCAATTAATACACCTCTTGGACAACTTGGAAGCGAGAAGACGTGCATTGGGCGCTTCCGCCTCACAACCAACCCAGACAATGCCTGCCAGACGTGCCGAGTCAGAAGACATCTTCGGCGAGAACTTCGTGAGTCTGAATAACTTCAATACTGTAACATTAGCCCATACTCACGCTTCTTTACTTCGATCTAGAATAAGATTAAGCGTCCTATCACCTTGGTGAAGCAAGACCAGCATGGGAAGGTGATCAGCAGGACTGTAGTTCCCGTAAGGGTCCAGCCTCCTCCTGGTCGAGTCCCGTCGCCTCCCCCTCCCCCTCCCGCCACTGCACGACATCCGTCCCCGTCCCCCGCCCCACGAGCACCCCCGTCGCCCACCCTCCCCGATGCCCGAAGAAAAAGTATCCTCGAGCGCATTGAGGAGATTGCTGAAACTCGGGATTTGCCCAAGATCTATCGGGATATCATCGGTACCATCAAGAGGATCGAGACTGCAATGGTCTCTGACAACATCTGGGAGGCTGTCGACGCCGTCGACGGGATCAGGCGAGACATGAGAGCGCAGATGGAACGGCTGCGTAGGCGTGTGGTTGGTGCCGAGGGCTTGGCCGAGAGCAAAGGCTCCAAGCCGCTAAAAGCCAAAGTGAAGAAGGTCCGTCGCGCTCTTCCAATTTGGCTCGAGTTGGAAACTGGAGGAGCTGGATTAGACGAGCAAGATCGAAATGTCGTTGGCAGAAATCTACTGCTCGCGCACATGGACTTAGCTGCAGCATGACAAGAACCGTAAGTAGCAGTGTAGCGACGGGTTATTCGCTCCCAGCAACCAGCATTGACAACCTTATGTTTCTTGATAGAATACTGAACGATTTGGACACGACCCCCACATTACACGACCTGACATTACACGGCCCCAGAATTTCATGACGACAGTAAAAGAATAGTTGTATAGACCGAGTGAAACGAATCAGAATCCAGCAATGACTGGAGTGACAGTTAGACAACACAGATGTAGCATGTACTAGACCGAGCTCAAGTTATATATCAATCTTGCTTCTCTACGGTCACCGTGTTCATGACAACACGTAAGTCGGGGGGCAGATCCATATTCTGGAAATCCAAGGGGCTGCGGAAGTTTTGCATCTAGAAACGAAATCGACACAGCTGAGTCATCGCTTGGATAGGCAACATCGCTCGGATCACTTACGACTCGCTGGTGTTTCGAAACATCGAACTCCGGTCGCTCGACCGCCTCGAAATCGCCCTTGATACTCTCCTGGCCTCGCTCGCGATGGTGTCTAGCAAAGGGAAGTTCGATATCGCTTTGATTGTGCTGAGCCGCCAGCTCCTGGATGTCTTGCTTTTCCAGGTCGAGTCGGTCACCGAGAACTCCCCAGGGATCGTGAGCGTTGTGAGGCGAGCGATAGCTCGGCAAGCTCGAAGAGGTCGGACTCGAGTTACCCGGAAGACCATGGAAGCTTTCAGGATTCGGTGCTCGGACATAGACGTTGTTCTTGGCCACTCCCAGATCCTGATGATCTCCGCCACCACGAGGAAGCAAGACCTGTACAGCTGTCCATGTTAGTCGGGTCCGGCCGAGCGTGCTGCCAACGGATTGCTTACGAATAGTGACAATAAGGTCGAGGTGAAGATGCAGAAGATCGCAATGGAATAACAAGCGTCGACCCAAAAGTCGTGGTGGTTGACGACCTTGTCGTGCGTGAGGCCATCGGCGGACAAGACCAGAAGGACGATCGTGTAGATCAGACGGAACGCGGTCCTACGAATGCGCACTTCTGGTGAGTGAGATCCGAGGCGAGAGGCGAGAGTCGAACGAGGACTGACCTAGCGTTGTTCATCTGGCGGAAATAGTTTAGCTTTCCGATGACTTCTGGATTCGCTCCTTGCCGACGCTGTTCCACGATGATGAATGTAATGTGTGAGCGATCAATCGAGCAGGCTATACGACATAGACATGCTCACCGATTCTCGAATGAAGGCCGGGAACTTGAAGCTGTCAGAACCTCATATCAGCTCCAGCGTCTGGGTTGTTTCACTTCCAACGAGGCTCACCAGACCCAGGCCGATCCGAAAGTAAGCCTATAAAATGAGTACTTTGATTAGAACCTAAGATTCACGCTCGGCCACAGGAGCTTACTCACAGAAGTGAGGCGATGCTTCCAGCAAAGAAGATGTTTGTCTCAATCTGATCGTAGTGCCCGACCGAGGTATAAATAACCTGCCCCGCTCTCGGTGCAATTGACTTGCGACTCACCCTAGTCAACGCATGCAACTCCATGGTCGCTGCTCCGAAAAGCAATCCGACTCCCGCCACACATCCGAGGCACCATAGCTTGAAGTAGACGCTCTTGAACCAACTCTTGCTTTGTTGCGTTCGGATGACTTGGAGAAGCCAGCTCCAGAAGAGGAACTCCTCCAGATGGACACCGAGAAGGAAGCACCAAGCTGTCGTCAAGCAGTAGTACGAAACGTGAAAGAGGGTGATGTGGTTTGACGACCAGAGTTGGTAAGGTTTAACAATCTGGTAGAGCGAACGGATCAACATTCCATCCTGGTCGATAGAGACAAGCCAGACTCACAACGCCGGTCTTGGGTAGGTAGATGTAATACTCCTGGTATTTGACGTAAGCACTCATCCAATCCCCCACATTGAACTGCGAGACGTCAAGCACGACTTGTCAGTGTTAAGTCTAGTTCGACAAAGCTTGAGGGCCGACTTACCAGCATACTGCAGATCAGACGCATGGGACGGTCGGAACCACATCCTGATCAGTCTTCAAGCTTCGGCTTCGCGATAAAGGACCCTAATCAGCGACGCTGCATTGTCACTCACCAGCTAGCGAATAATAGCCAAACGATCACGCAGCGGAAAGCATCCTTCCGAGTGGGCTTCAGACAATGGAATCGGTCGTATTTCCACAGATGCCAAATCACCAGGAGTGTTCCAAGGAGAGAGATGACGGCGGCGAAGAGTTGGGCGGTCGGTCTGAGCGTAACCAGTAAAGTGAAATCAGGGAAATTAAAACAAAAAGGGAGCCATCAATCATGGTGATTAGATATGGCTTACGATTGATGGCACATCTTCTTCAGACAGGATGATCGCTTCGATCTTGGTGTTTCCCGCTGTGGACCGGTTTAGAGCGCCGTCTGGACCTGGAAGCATTGTACATGTCGAGCGTGATAGTTTGGCCTCGTATATGATGTCTCCAGTGATATATATATGAGTACCAGCTTGGCTGACCGAGCGTCGCTCTTCAAGGGGATCCCTTTGGAGATCACGTTTCACCAGAATTGATGGTTCGGTCGGCGTGACATAGCTCCGGCAAAGGGATCGTACCAATGATCGGCTCCAGTGTACAGCGAATTTGGCTGATAGAAGTACCGTTGATGGGCAGACATTGGAAGGAGGGTCGTAGAAAGGCTGTTGAAAGGAGGTTTCGGGTATCGCTAACAATAATGATGGCGGTCGTCACCAAGATGATGATCGTGATCTTCCTTTTGTGGGCGGTGATCTGCGCGAGCCGGATCGCGTTGCAGCGACCGTGACTTGATCAGGGAAGCCAGCCGCCTTCTCACTACTATTGTTCTCCCTTCCCATACATCTTCGATCAGTTCTTCTATCTTACCCGACAATGGGCGCAAAGGCAGTTTGATCGAGACTGCCTCGTAGATTCTGGAAGCAGACAACGTGCATCGATCGTTCACTTCGGCCTCGGTCTCGGCGATGATCTACAAGGTTTCGCGTCACGCCGCCCGCTAAAACCCAGTATGACGTTCGATCGTCGATCATTCGAACTGTGTGCTGAGACCCGTCCGAGAAGCATCAACGATCACGTATGGCGGTGGCGGTGGCCGTCCGATTCAAGCCGAAAGATGCGCAACCACTGATCGGACCGAGATTTTGATGATGAACGATCTGTTGGGACAGACCGACGCCAGCAAAGGCAAAGGGAGCGATCTGCGCACTTGAACATCACAGCCACAGCGAAAGCGGGAGTCAACAGCTTTGCCTTCTTTCCATTCTCATTCGTTCATCGTGAATGCTTGAGTCACATTCAATACCCCTGACTTTTTTTACAAGATGGTAGTAATACAAGATACACTTTGACTTTCTCAACGTTGTCGATGTACTGAGAAATCCATACATTATATCAACAGGCGATGTGCGGTAGGGATCACCACCGGATCACCGGTTTCACATCCTCTTCTTCGTCCTGGTCATCCTGGACCATCCTACTAGGCGCGATCGGCGTTCTCAGATCGTCTTCGTCCTCATCCTCATCCTCATACTTGTTGATGCCCATCAGATCCCGTCTTCTCCAAGCATCGTTGACGAGAACCATCAGATCTCTCACTGCCAACGCATGTCGAGTTGCCTTTGCGGCATTCCGTACAGGTGGTAGGAGAGGCCCCACAACCGATCCTCGTCGACTCATCGCCTCCAAACCCAGCCTTCCGACGTCGAACACCAACGTCTCGTCATATGATCGTTTGCGTTCCGGACCGTCCAGAAGTCTAGCGAGAGAGGGTAGTCTTTGCCTTCCGACGATGTGATGATCACCGCCTGTATACTCGGATTCGGGCGAAGTGCAGCGTGTCGTCGATGCAGGACTGGAGGATAGCCAAGATGCGTCCCCCAGACCTAGATTCCGAAGTCCGGTCAGATGGACATCTTGTGGCTTCTCGGATGTGTGGCGGAGAGCGGGAAGGACATCTCGTGGGTTCATAGATGCCTGAGGGAAAGCCCCGCGTGGAAGCGGAGGCGAATCAGGTTCGAGTTCGTCCACACTCGATTCTCGCTTGATGTTATCCAAATCCATCCCGTAAGGACTGGGCGATCGAGTCATGCGTTCCAGCTTGACGCGGTTGTCATATCGGTACGAAGAGGAACTGCTTGGCATCGTCGTCGATCGGCTATGGCTCCATCGACTCGATCCCAGTAGATTGACATTTCGGTAGGTGTTCTTGTTGAAATCCGACATGTCGAGTTTGGCGGGCTGAGCAGACGCTCGAGGTTTTGCGAGTTGGTCAAAGTTGCTGAAATTACTATTGTTCTTTCCGACCAGACCTCCACCAAGCGCATTCAAGGCTTGACCAAAGTCAAATGATCCAGAAGGAGCCGTACTCGAACCCGCTTCATTCATCGAGCTAGAGGCTGCCAACGACGAAGCGAGGTTTCGCATCGATTCGCGATCTCCCACACTTGAGCCTTGGTCACCGTCAGCCATACGATCTCGCGTCGACCGGGAATTAGGCAAGGCAGCAATGGGTCGACCTCCGAGATCGCTCGCCGTCCGGATTTTATCGTTCGGGTAGATCGATCCGAAATCAACGCTTCCACCTCCGTGGTGTCCGGCATGATGTCCTGGCAGCCCCGGCATCCCTGCCAATCCTAGTGAGGCTAAAGTGGCCGGATCAAACATGTCATGCTGGGATTCCGACATGGACGATCCTGACGAGTAGGGCGATGCATGGTCATTCGAATTTTGTCGATGAGGCTGACGGGGGAAACCAAGATTGGCCGTCGCATCTTTTCCGAGCGACAACATGAACGCATTGAAGTCTGCCAAGTCTTGCGCCGATCGGATATTGTTGAGGATGCCGACTTCGTGAGGGCTGAAATTGTGCGAGTCGTAGGGAGACGAATCCATCATGACATCGGGGGAGTTGGCAAATGCCCCTCCCGCTCGCTGATTCTGCCCTATTCTAGGCGAACCTGAATCCGGCGCGTGGGATGGTACAGGTACTTGCTGAAGCGTTGCCGCTAGCTCTTCCAGACGGTGGGCCATGTCTGTGGAGGAGCGATGCAGTAGTCAGCCTCAGCTTCCAGATGCCACGATTATCATTGCCGATTGTACTCACTCGCGTCATAGACCGGCTCAACACGTCTTTTCTTGACATCGTGGTAGAGACCGTCGATCGCGCCGTACCCATTGTCATGTCCATGGTTATAGTTTGATCTCGACTGGTGAGCTTGTCCCTGGCTACCAGGCGAACCGGGAGATGGCCTATCCTGGTCTCCCAGACCAAGGTACATGCCCGAACCATCGTGTGCTGAAAAGCTCCGTCGGAAAGCCTGTTGTTGGCCATCCTGACCGCCCCCATACCGCATGCCACCACCGACGCTACCACCGTTCTGGCTTCCTGGTCCATAGGAAGGCTGGTTGGCAAGCTGAAGCAATTCTTGTCGTTGTAACCTTGCCAACTCTTCGTATTGCGCTCGATGACGTTCGGCCATCGAGGCAGGTACGCTAACGCTGACGGGAACGTCAACGAATGGAGCCTCTTCACTGTTCTGTTGTTGCGAGCCCGATTGGAAGCCATTTGATCCCGACGCCATCCCCATCGATGGTCCGGACCCTGAAGCTACGCTGCCAAACGCTGGGAGTTGAGGGTAGAGTCCGCTGTTGGGTTGGTAAGGTGCCGACTGCGAGCTGAAGCTTCCGAAGCGCGGTGCAGCAGGGTAAGCCGCATGTTGCTGCATGGGCGAAATTGAGCTCGACACTATGTGCATGGAAGAACGATATTCAGCTGAAGCTATGCGGAGCTACCGGCAATTCTCTAACAACTTACCACTCCCGTGTCGACTCCCACTCTCTTCGCTCTGCCTCGAGCTGAAGCTGGCCGACCGAGTCTCTCTCGCCTGACCCATCATGGGGACCAGCTCTCCAGAGCTATCACGTTTCCTACTAGATCCCAAAGTCGAACCTCCGTATGGCAATCCTCCCATGGAATCGCCTCCCAATCCTGGCGAGGTACCCGCAGACGAGCTCGACGCTCCTGCACCCATCCCGCTACCCCTTCCAGATCCGGGATGACCGAAATGATGTAAAGGGATTTGACCAGGGTACGCACCCAATCTGTGATTGTTGGATCGAGACGAATCGCTCTGCTCGCTATCACTGACCGCAGCACTGCTCCTCGTCGTCCCATCCGTCAAGCTTCCCACAGAATCGCTCCTCGTCTTCCCTCCTCCCACCTTGCTCCCGCT
>Ga0308160_10004565_pt1 | contig 14762 bp, 14 predicted proteins | sample PhyFR1_FD_201036 | JGI IMG/M metagenome (GOLD analysis project Ga0308160, IMG submission 201036) | Phyllosphere microbial communities from UC Gill Tract Community Farm, Albany, California, United States - DLSLF.R1 | ecosystem: Host-associated > Plants > Phyllosphere > Unclassified | place: USA...
CCGAAGGGGCCTGGGAGCGGGTAGCGGAACTATGCCGCGGTCCGGAAGCGATTTCGACGCCGGCTGGCGGCGACCATACCGACCGGCGTTGAGCGGGACGCTTCGTTGAGCGAGACGCTCACTTCGCGGTCATCGCCTGCTTGATCGTCACGCAGCGCTGGTCTTCCTGCAGCGTGTCGAGCAGGGCGCGGCGGGTGCCGGCCGACAGCGCCGTCATGCTGCTGCTAGCGGCTTGCAGGCGCGCCACGCTGGCCGGGGTGCAGGCGGCCGGGATCAGCGTCGGGCCGTAGGCACGCATGTAGACGTTGCCGGCGGCCTTGTCCAGTTCCGGCAGCTTTGCCAGGCGCTGGGCGGCGCTCTGTTCGGCAAGCAGCCCCTGTTCGGCCGGGTACAGGCTGCTCATCGCCGTGCGCACGCGCGAGAACGGCAGCTTGGTCTGCAAGTCCTGGATCGTGCCCAGCCACTCGGTCTTGACCGCCGGGTCCGGACGGCTGACGGTGGCGGCGATCGCCGCGGCGGCGCCGGTGTCGGACTTGTCGCGTGCCTGTTCGGCTTCGACCAGTGCCGCGGCGCCCGGGTAGCCGTAGCGGTTCAGGCGGCCGATGATGGCCCAGCGCAGGTCCTGGTTGATGGCCAGGCCGTCGATCGCGGTCTTGCCGTCGAGCAGGGCGGCCAGGCGGTCGAGGCCCTGGCGCGAGCTGGCGACGCCAAGATAGGTGCCGAACCAGCGGCGCTGGAAGTTGTCGTCGCCCTTGGCGGCAAGGGCGCCGTTCCAGGTCATCTCTTCGAGCTGGCGCGTGGCCTGTCCGGTGTAGGCGCCCTCGAGGTGCATGCGGTCGAGGTAGTTCTTGGACGCCACCACCTTGCCCAGCACGTCGCCCAGCAGCGTGTAGTCTTTTTCGCCCGGGGCATTGGCGATCGCGGTGGCGATGAAGTCGTTCAGCGGCAGCTTGCCGTCGCGCACGCCATCCCACAGGCTCTGCCACAGCATGGCGCGCAGCAGCGGATCGTCGACGCCCTTGATCTGCGCGCGGGCGCTGTCGAACGAGCGCGGGTCCAGCTGCACCTTGACGAAGCCCCAGTCCTCGTAGTTCGGATACACCAGGTCCGGGCAGGCCGCACCGGCCATGCCCGGCACGGCGGTCGTGGCGCCCTTGTAGGTGACCGGAACCTTGCGGTCGAGTACCAGGTGCTCGCCGTCGCGGCGGAACGATGCCACCTGCACGCGCTGTTCGCGCAGGGTCGGGAATTCCCTGGTCGCGCTCTGCTGCAGCGTGAAGCTGCCGATCTTGCCGCCGGTGCAGGTGTAATTCGCGGTGATCGTGTTGACGCCCGGCTGGTACAGCCATTGCTGGGTCCAGCCCTTCATGTCGCGCCCGGCCGCCTGGCCCAGGCTGCCGATGAAGTCGTCCAGCCTGGCATTCTTGTACTGGTACTTGACCAGGTAGTTGTGCACGCCCTTGCGGAACACGTCGGCGCCCAGCAAGTGCCGCAGCTGCATCAGCGTCGACGCGCCTTTCGAGTAGGTGATGGCGTCGATGTTGTCGAAGGCGTTCAGGGTCGACGGCACCGGCACTTCGATCGGGTGGGTGGTGCTGCGCTGGTCCTGGGCATAGGCGGCCTGCTTGCCTTCCGAGTAGAAGGCGCGCCAGGCATCCTTGAACTCGGTGGCTTCGGCGGTCGCCAGGGTGCCCATGAAGGAGGCGAAGCTTTCGTTCAGCCACAGGCCGTTCCACCACTGCATCGTGACCAGGTCGCCGAACCACTGGTGCGCCATCTCGTGCATGATGACGCCGGCCAGGCGCTGGCGCTGCTCGGCCGTCATGTCGGCCTTGTACATGAACCCGCGCTCGGCAAAGGTGATGGCGCCGGCGTTTTCCATGGCGCCGTACAGGAAGTCGGGCACCAGGATCTGGTCGTATTTCTCGAACTGGTAGGGCACGCCGAAGTACTCGTCGAAGAAGGCCAGGCCGGACTTGGTGTACTTGAACCATTCTGCCGGCTTGATCTGCGATGCCACAGATTGGCGCGCGAACAGGCGCATCGGGTACTTGCCGCTGGTGTCTTCCCACATCTTGTAGGGGCCGGCGTGCATCGAGAAGTTGTACGGGCTGAGCTTCTTGGTCTTGGGGAAGGTCCAGCGCTTGCCGGCACCTTCCGCTGTTACCCTGGTCTCGCGCGTGGTCGAGATCACCGTCCAGTCGCTTGGTGCGGTGACGTTGATCTGGTAGGTGCCCTTCAGGTCGGGCTGGTCGAAGGCGGCGAACATCTGGTGCGCGGCGGCCGGTTCGAAGTGCGAATAGGTGTAGACGCGGCCGTCGACCGGGTCGACCATGCGGTGCAGGCCTTCGCCGTTGGTGCTGTGCGGGCGCTCGTAGGCGACCACCACCGTGTTGCGGCCCTTTTTGAGGTCTTGCGCGGCCAGCGTGATGAACCAGCCGTTGTACTGGGGGGTGACGCTCTTGCCGTTGACGCTCAAGGACTTGATGGTGGCCTTGTCCAGGTCCACGGTCAGCGCTGACGCATTGTCCTTCAAATCGAACGCCAGGGTCGTGGTGGCGCCGAAGCTCTCCTTGCCGGTCAGCGTGAAGTCCAGCACGTAGTCGACGTTCGAGACGCGGGCCGAACGGGCGGCGGCATCAAGCTGCGACAGGTAGGCGTTTTCGGCGCGCGGCGCCGTCGTTGCGGCCGTGTCGGCGGCACCGGCGGAGGCGGCGGCGAAGGCCAGCGCGCTGGCGGCGGCCAGCGGCAGCAGGCGCAGATTGAGGCGGGAACTGACGGCAGAGCTGAAGGTAGAGCGGGAGCGGTTCACGGTGATCCTTGCGGTTCGGCGATTGAAGACCATGGCTGCGGCTTGTGGCTACGGCCAGAACGAATTGCGCAAGAATATCATGACAGCAATATCAAACCTACCATTGGCGGCGTCGGTACGGTAAATTTTTGCTGGCGTCGGAGGATATCGAGAAAGAAACGACTCCGGTGCGTATGTACGCCCCGGAATCGTCTTCAAAGCCCAGGCTCAGACTCAGGCGTTGGCTTGCAGCGCCGGATAGTCGGTGTAGCCTTCCGCGCCCGCTGCGTAGAAGGTTTCCGGACGGGCCGGATTCAGCGGCGCATCGGCCTGCAGGCGGGCCGGCAGGTCGGGATTGGCGATGAACCACTGGCCGAAGGCAACCGCATCCGCTTCACCGCCGGCGATCAATCGTTCGGCGCTCTCCTTGCTCAGCTTTTCGTTGGCGATGTAGACGCCGCCGAAGGCCTGCTTCAGGGCCGGGCCGAGACGGTCGTCGCCGATCGCTTCGCGCGCGCAGATGAAGGCGATGCCGCGCTTGCCGAGTTCGCGCGCGACGTAGCCGAAGGTTTCCAGCGGCGTCGAGTCGCCCATGTCGTGCGAATCGCGGCGCGGCGCCAGGTGCATGCCGACGCGGTCGGCGCCCCAGACCGCGATGCAGGCGTCAGTGACTTCCAGCATCAGGCGCGCGCGGTTCTCGATCGAGCCGCCGTAGATGTCGTCGCGCCGGTTGGTGCTGTCCTGCAGGAACTGGTCGAGCAGGTAGCCGTTGGCGCCGTGGATCTCGACGCCGTCGAAGCCGGCCTTTTTGGCGTTCTCGGCACCCAGGCGGAAGGCGGCGACAACGCCAGCGATCTCATCCAGCCCCAGCGCGCGCGGGGTCTCGTAATCCTTCATCGGACGCAGCAGGCTGACGTGGCCGGCCGGCTTGATGGCCGACGGCGCCACCGGGGCCTGGCCGTCGAGGAACACCGGGTCCGAGATGCGGCCCACGTGCCACAGCTGCAGGACGATGCGGCCGCCGGCGCGGTGCACGGCCTCGGTGACCAGCTTCCAGCCTTCGACCTGCTCGTCGGACCAGATGCCCGGGGTGTCGGCATAACCCACACCCATCGGCGTGACCGAGGTCGCTTCCGACAGGATCAGGCCGGCGGAGGCGCGCTGCGCGTAATACTCGGCCATCAGCGCGTTGGGCACGCGGCCGGCGCCCGGGGCGCGGGCACGGGTCAGCGGGGCCATCACGATGCGGTTCGGCAGGCGCAGGGCGCCGATCTGGATCGGGTCGAACAATTTGCTCATCGATACTCCTGTAGTCGGTATGCATGGCTGGCCATCTTAAGCCAATGGCACGATTCCTGCCGACGGGGGCCGGTTTTGCCGGTACTGGCCGATGCTATACTCGTCGACCGCCAATGTTGGCAAGGAAACACAATGAACTGGATTTATCTCATCATCGCCGGCTTGCTGGAAGTGGCGTGGGCCGTCGGCCTGAAATACACCGCAGGGTTCACCCGCCTGTGGCCGTCGGTGTTCACGCTGGCCACCATGGCCGGCAGCGTCGGCATGCTGGGCGTGGCGCTGCGCACTTTGCCGCTGGGCACGGCGTACGCGGTATGGACCGGCATCGGCACCGTCGGCACCGCCGTGTTCGGCATGGCGATGATGGGCGAACCCGCCGGTGCGCTGCGCCTGCTGTCGATCGGCCTGATCGTGGCCGGCATCGTCGGCCTCAAACTGCTGACCCCGGCCTGATCCTTCCGCCGCATACCGGCGACCTCGCGCACATTTGAGCTGCGTCGTCGTGACGCTTTCATGCAAGGCGAATATACGGTCTGCTCAGCCGCGCTTGCGGCTCACGACCGGAGGTTCGGATGAAGCTGCTCGCTGTGCCGCCCGAGGCTGTTCCGCCCGCTTGTGTTCCGCCTGATGATGTAGCGCTTGCGCTGTCGGTCGTGGTGCCCCTGTACGACGAGGAAGACAACGTGCTGCCGCTGGCGGCCCAGGTACAGGCCGCACTGGCCGCATCGCCGTGGCCGTGGCAACTGATCCTGGTCGACGACGGCAGCCGCGACCGCACGGCCGCGCGCATCCGCGATGCCGTGGCCGCTAGTCCGGAGCGGGTCGCCGGGGTGATCCTGCGGCGCCGCTTCGGCCAGACCGCGGCAATGCAGGCCGGCATCGACGCCGCGCGCGGCAGCGTCATCGCCACCATGGACGGCGACCTGCAGAACGATCCGCACGACATCCCGCGCATGGTGCAGCGCCTGCTCGACGAAGACCTCGACCTGCTGGTCGGCTGGCGCCGTGCGCGCAAGGATGGCTTCTGGCTGCGGCGCCTGCCTTCGGTGCTGGCCAACCGCCTGATCGTGGCCGTCACCCGGCTGCCGCTGCACGACTACGGCTGTTCGCTGAAGATCTACCGCGCCGCCGTGCTGCGCGAAGTGCGCCTGTACGGCGAGATGCACCGCTTCATCCCGACCTGGATGGCCACCGTCACCGCGCCGGAGCGCATCCGCGAAGAAGAAGTCAGCCACTTCCCGCGCCTGCACGGCAAATCGAAGTACGGACTGTCGCGTACCTTCAAGGTGCTGCTCGACCTGCTGGCGGCGGTGTTCTTCGTGCATTTTCGTGCCAGCCCCGGCCATTTCTTCGGCCGCATCGGCCTGGCCTGCGCCTTTCCCGGCATGCTGGCGCTGGCGATGCTGGCCTGGGCCAAGCTGGTCGAGGGCGAGGCGATCGCCAACCGCCCGCTGCTGCTGTTTGCGCTGCTGCTGGTGGTGATCGGGGTCCAGTTCATCTGTACCGGCATCCTCACCGAAATGCTGGCCCGCACCTATTTTGAAGCGGGGACGGCGCGCACCTACCTGGTGCGCGATACGCTGGGCACGCTTGGTGCCATCGAAGGCGCGCAGGGTGCGGTCCAGCTGGCGGGCCGGGCCAGGGTGGATGGAGCGGGCCCGCAAGCCGGACCGGGCAGGCCGGACGGGCCAGGCGAACAAGGCGGGTGGCCCGCGACGGAGGGCGCATGAGGCCGCCGGCGCGGCCGACGCCGGCACCGGCGCCGGATGATCGTCAGGTACGGCCGACCGTTGCGGCCCCGGCTGTGCCGGAGGCAGGGCGCCCGCGCTTCCGCCTGCGTCGTCACGTCGTGGCGCTTGCCGGGGACGCGGCCGTGGCCGGGCCGTTGCCGCTGCTGGCGCTCGCACTTGCCGTGTTGCTCGGCCTGTTTTTCGGATTGGGCACGGTGCCGCTGTTCGACGTCGACGAGGGCGCCTTCAGCGAGGCCACGCGCGAAATGCTGGCGCGTGGCGACTTCGTATCCACCTGGCTCAACGGCCAGCCGCGCTTCGACAAGCCGATCCTGATCTACTGGCTGCAGGCGGCATCGGTGACCCTGTTCGGCGCCGGCGAATTCGGCTTCCGCCTGCCGTCCGCGCTGGCAGCCACGGCCTGGATCGCGGCCATCGCCGTATTCGTGCGCGAACGCTTCGCCGCCGCCGCCGGACCGGGCACCGCCCATGGTAGCGCTCAGGCTACCGCTCATGCCGCGGCTTTCATCGCGGCCACCACGGCCGGCGTCACCGTGATCGGGCGCGGTGCCATCGCCGATGCGCTGCTGAACCTGCTCCTGGCGCTGGCCATGTTCGACATCATGCGCTACGCGGCGGACGGGCAGCCGCGCCAGCGCCGCCGCGTCTTCCTGTGGATCGGACTGGGCCTGCTCACCAAGGGACCTGTCGCCCTGCTGGTGCCGGCCGCCGCCGGTTGCCTCGGTTTCGCGCTGCAGGGACGCATCGCCGCCTGGTGGCGCGCGCTGCGCGATCCGGTCGGCTGGGCGATCCTGCTGGCGGTGGCGGCGCCCTGGTACGTGCTCGAATACGCGCGCCGCGGCGACGCCTTCCTGGCCGGTTTCTTCATGCGCCACAACGTCGAGCGCTTCATGGCACCCCTGCAGGGCCACAGCGGCGGCATCCTGTATTACGTGCCGGCGCTGCTGTTGATCCTGCTGCCATGGAGCGGGCTGTTCCTTGCCATGCTGCCCGGGCTGTGGCGGCGGTGGCGCGCGGGCGTCGGTACCGCGCGCACCCGCACTGCCGACGCCGCCGCCGGCACCGCCAGCGCATCCGGTGCCGCCAAGGTGCCCGGTTCCGCCAACGTTCCGGGGGCCTCCGGCGACGCCTTCCTGTGGAGCTGGTTCCTGTTCGTGTTCGTCTTCTTTTCGCTGGCCGGCACCAAGCTGCCGCACTACCTGTTATATGGCGTCACGCCGCTGTTCATCCTGATGGCGCGCGAACGCCTGGCGCCGCACCCGACCTGGCTGGTGCTGGCACCGCCGCTGCTGTTGCTGGCGGCGGTCGCGGCGCTGCCGTACGTGCTGGAGCGGCTGGCGCCCGGCATCGGCAATGCCTATCTGCGCGAGGCGCTCGGACGCACCGGGGTTTTCGGTGCCGGCTGGCGCAGCGCCGCCGCACTGCTGCTGGGCGTGGCGCTGGGGCTGGCGCTGTGGCGCGCCGTGCCGCTGTGGCCGCGGCTGGCCGCAACAGCCCTGCTGGGTACCGGCGCGCTGGGCGGACTGCTGCTGCCGGCGGTGGGGGAGTTGCAGCAGGGCCCGGTGAAGGAGGCGGGGCTGCTGGCGCGGCGCGAAGGCTGGGACGTGCAGCGCTGGCGCATCGACGCGCCAAGTTTTTCGGTCTACCGCGCCGCGGTGACGCCGGCCACGTCGATGCCGCAGCCGGGCCAGGTGATCCTGACCCGCAGCAGCGCACTGGAGGCGCCGGGCCTGGCGGGGGCGCACATCCTGTACCGGAAGGGCGGCATCGTACTGCTGCGCGTGCCCGATTGAGCCGGCCATGCGCGCGCCCCTCCATCCTGCCTGGGTCTGGCTGCCGCCTGTCGCGGCCCTGGCCGCGCTCGGCCTGATCGTCGCCAGCGGCAGCAATCATGCGCTGTTCCTGGTGCTGAACCGCGCCGGCAGCGTGCTCGGCTCACAAGCCTGGCTGCTGCTGACCATGTTCGGCGACGGCGCCATCGCCCTGGTGCTGGTGCTGCCCAGCATCCGGCGCGCACCGCACTGTTTCTGGGCGGCGCTGGCGGCGGCACTGTTCGCCGGCCTCTGGACCCAGATCACCAAGCAGTTCATCGACGTGCCGCGCCCGCTCGCCGTGTTCGATGCCGGGGCATTTTTCCAAGCCGGACCGGCTTACCGGCAGGTTTCGTTTCCGTCCGGCCATGCCGCGGCCGCATTCGCGATCGCCGGCATCGGCATCATGGGCCTGGCCCGCCGCACGCTGGTGCGCGCCCTGTTCCTGCTGATGGCCATCCTGGTCAGCCTGTCGCGCATCATGATCGGCGTTCACTGGCCGGTCGACATCCTGTGGGGCATGATCGGCGGCTGGATCGGCGCCTGGGCCGGACTGGCGCTGCACGGCCGCAGCGGCTGGGGTACGTCCGGCGCCGGCGGCATGGTGGCGGGGCTGCTCCTGCTGGCGATGGCGGCGGGCCTGCTGGTGAGCCGCCACATCGGCATCCCCGCCGTGATGCCGCTGCAGCGCGTGGTCGCCGGTGCCTGCCTGCTGTGGGGAGCCTGGGAAATGGCGGCGATGCTGCCCTGGCGCGACTGGCTGCGCCGGCCCGGCGGCAAGCGTCCGGCCGAACCCTACGTCGAGCTGAGCATCGAGGGGCCCAATGAGCGCGCCGGCGACCAGGCCGGGGAGCGCAATGCCGATGCCGCCGATGCTGTCGCGATCGAGAGGAGGGCTGCCGATGGGTGAGGAAGGATGGTGGTTGCTGATCGGCTTCGGCGGACAGGCACTGTTCATGGCACGCTTCGTGCTCCAATGGTTGACGAGCGAGCGCCAGCGGCGCAGCGTGATTCCGGTCTCGTTCTGGTACCTGAGCATTGCCGGGGCACTGGTGCTGCTGGCATATGCCGTGCACCGGCACGATCCGGTTTTCGTCGTCGGCCAGGTGCTGGGCGTGGGAATTTACCTGCGCAACCTGCAGTTGATACGCGGAGAGCGGGCGCGGGCACGGAATGTCACATCCTCTTGACATTCTTTTACCAAACTTTACAGCGGCGCCATATTTTTCCGGGCTGTTGAACAATAGAATTTGTCATCGCTTTCTGGCTTATTGGAGGTTCCATGATCTTGCACGCTATCGATGTCACCCACCGTTGGAAAGGCGCCCGTCCATGAAGCCATTGCGTTCTCAAGCGGTCGATATTGGTGCGCGCTGGCGTCCGGGCGGTGCGCTTGCCGGACCCGGTACCGGCGGAGCGGGAAAGGCCGGCCCCGTCACCGACGTAACCTGGAAAGCCGAGGCTTCCATGCCGATCCAGACGCCATTGATCCCGCAGGAACGGTTGGCGCGGGCAGGGAAAATCCTCTTCATTGCACATCTCGCGCTGGGTGATTTCACCTATTTGCAGAGTTGCTTCCGCGCTTTTGCCGAGGCCTATCCGCAACTCGAGATCCACCTGTGGGTCGACGAGCGCCGCCGCACGGCCAATGAAGCCGAGTGGCCTCACCTGAAGAAATATGCGCTGTACGATTGGCTGGCCGAGTGCCCGTTCATCACCCGGGTCTACGACGAGACCTACAGCCCGGCGCTGTTCGACCGTTCGCTGGCCGCGGCGCAGCAGGAAGACTATCCGCTGGTGGTGTCGCTGGCGGTGCTCGAACGCCACAAGTACGCGATGCTGGCACGCAAGATCAGCCGGCGTGGTTTCGTGGTCGGGCAAAAGAAGCGGGTGCGTCCCTACGATCTGGTCAAATACCTGATCTATCGCAAGCTGGACGCCTGTATCCCCGCTTACACGGCGGCATCGCACGGCGACCAGCACATCAGCGACATCTATGCCGGCTGGTTCAGGCAGCTGTTCGGGATGGAGGTCAGCCCGGCCGCACGTTTGCCGGTGCTCGACATCGGCGAGCGCTGGATGCGGTATGCGCGCGACCAGTTCGTGGCCTGGGGCTTCCGCCAGGCGCAGGATCAGTCGCGGGACCAGGCCGCGCAGGCAAGCGGTGATGGCAAGCTTGTGGCCAGGGTGGTCTTCCTGAATGCGTTTTCCAAGTCGGCCGAGCGCAGCTGGCCGCTGGAGCGCATCATCGGCCTGATCCGCACGATGCGCTGCGACCCGGCCTGGTGCGACAGCGGTTTCGTGGTCAACGTCGTGCCCGAGGAGCTGGCGCGCGCCCGGGCGCTGTTCGATGCCGAAGGGCTGGCGCGCACCCACCTGTTCAGCGCCGAAGACAATTTCTTCCAGTTGCCTGCGATCCTCAGCCTGTGCGACCTGGTGATCTCGGTCGAGACCGCGGTGATGCACCTGGCGAACGCCGTACACGTGCCGGTGATCGCGCTGATGCGCCGGAAAAACCCGGAGTGGGCGCCGATCGACCGGGACAACAGCACCATCATCACGGTTGCGGGCCGCGACGACTGGGTCGACCGCATCGGCGTGCAGGACGTGATGGCGGTGCTGGCGCAGCGCGCCGGCATGTAGGGGGATGTCGCGCCGGCGTGAAGGACACCGGTGTATCATGAACCCAGCGGATACGAAAGGACATGCACGATGACGACGATGACCGGCAACCGTGACGCCAGGCTGCGCCAGAGCGCGGGCAGGCGTGTCCAGCGCGTGCTGTGGGTGACAGCAGCCATCCTGCTGGTGCCCGCGGTGGCAATGCGTTTCAGCGCAGAGGTCAACTGGGGACCGATGGATTTCGCGGTCGCCGCCGTGCTGCTGGCGGGAACCGGCCTGGTCTACGAACTGGCGGTGCAGCGGATCGGCAACCGTATGCACCGTGTCGCCGGCGGCCTGGCGCTGGCGGCCGCGCTGCTGCTGGCGTGGGCCGAACTCGCAGTCGGCGTGTTCCACTGAGGCCATTGATGCCGACAAAGGAAACCACGACCAGGCTTTTGAAAGAGCGCTACTTCCACACCGGTGCGATGGCGATCGGTGCGCTGGTCCTGCTCAGCGCGATGCTGGACCTGGCCGATCCGGGCAACGGCGTTTATCGCAAGGCGTTCCTGATCCTGCTGGGCATCCTGTTCCTGTATGTGCGCCTTGCGCTGCTGGTGTCCAGGCGCCGCCGGCCTCACTCCTGACCGAAGGACGGGTTCGGGCGCGTCAGGTAATACCACTCCTGGTTCGGCCCGGCATTCGTGTCCGGGAACAGGATGCGCCCGGAAAACTCGGCCACGACCGGCGTGCCGTCGGCGCGTACGCCGATCTGTTCGCCTTCGTTCACCGCATCGAAGCTGGCCCACTGGCGGGTGAAGCGGTCGCCGGCGTCGAGCTTGTCGTGCACCACCACCATCTGCAGGGCTTCCATTTCGTCGAAGGGCACCGGTGCCGGTTCCGGCGCCTCGACCAGGCCGAGGAAGGCGAGCGTGTTCATGATGGCGCGCCAGGCCACTTGCGGCGCCTGCGGATCGAGGTGCTGGCCACATTCCAGCGTCAGCGCGTAGCCGCCGGTGCTGCGCATGTATTCGGTGGTGCCGACGCCGTAGCGCAGCACCGTTTCCAGTTCCGCGGCGCTGGACGACGACGCGCGCGAGCGACGCTGCACGCCGCCGCCGTAGGCCGCCATCCAGCCGGTGACGAAGCGGCGCACGCCCAGGCGGCGCGCCAGTGCGCGCTCTTCGCGCATGTGCCTGAAAGGCTCGAGCGGGCCGTCGTTGTCGACCGGGCCGACCATCACGAAGGGTTCGCCGTGGGCAGCGTTGAAGGAATGCAGGTCGAGCAGCACGTCATGTTGCGCCAGCAGCGGGCACAGCCAGTTCGCGACGTGGTCTTCGAAGTCTTGCGGGTCGGCTTTCGGGAACAGGTCGCGGTTCAGGTTGCGGTCGCCCGAGCGGGTGTTTTGCGCATAGGCCAGCGGATTGACGATCGGCACGAAGGTCACGCTGCCGGCGGCGATGTGCAGGCGCCCGGCATCGAGTTCGGCCATCACGCGGCCGATGGCCTGGGTGCCGCAGACCTCGTTGCCGTGGGTCGCCCCCATGATGATGACGCGCGGACCTTGCTTGATGCCGGTGTAGGTGACGGATTTGAATTGCAGCGTGCTGGCGGAAGTCATGCGGTGTGTTCCAGGGAAAAATGGGCCCGGCCATTGTAGCGGGAGCCGCTGCGAAAAGCAGCCGCCCGGCTTGCCGGAAGCCTGGCCGGGATCGCCACGGCGTGGCATGATCCGGGTTTTGTCGACAACCGCCCACCATGAGCACCCCAGCCGCACCCAGGATCCACGGACTCGATACGCTGCGCGCGCTCGCGGTGACGCTGGTGGTGCTGCACCATTACGTGCTGTTCGTCAGCGATGCCGACACTTTCGGCTGGGTCGGCGAGATCGGCTGGGCCGGGGTCGACCTGTTCTTCGCGCTGTCCGGCTACCTGATCGGCAACCAGATCTTTGCCGGGCTGCGCCATCCGGACGGCTTTTCGCTGCGCCATTTTTATGCGCGCAGGCTGTTGCGCACGCTGCCGAATTTCTGGGTGGTGCTGGCCCTGTACGCGCTGTGGCCGGCCCTTCGCGGCGACGCGCCGCTGCTGCCGCTATGGCGCTACCTGACATTTACCCAGAACATCCACCTCGAGCCGGGCACGGCGTTCTCGCATGCGTGGTCGCTGTGCATCGAGGAGCAGTTCTACATGCTGCTGCCGGCGCTGGCCTTGTTCGGCGCGGCCTTGCGCTTGCGGATGCATTGGGCCTGGCTCGCGATCGGCGCCGCCTTTTTGGCCGGCATGGCCGTGCGCTGGCAGGTGTGGCTGGACATGCCGAAGGGCGCCGGTTCGCTGCACTACTATTATAAATACATCTATTATTCGAGCTGGTGCCGCTTCGACGAACTGCTGGCGGGCGTGGCCCTGGCGCTGCTGAAGAACCGGCATCGGGCGGCATGGATTATCGTGATGCGTCACGGAAATTATTTGCTGGCGGCGGGCGGCGCGGCGACGGCAGTGGCGGCCTGGCTGTTCCTGCACAATCACTATGGCCTGGGTGCGACGGTGTTCGGCTATCCGCTGCTGGCGCTCGGCTTTTCGCTGCTGATCCTGGCGGCGCTGGCGCCGGGCTCCATCCTGCACCGGCTGCGCGTACCCGGCGCGGCCAGCCTGGCGCTGTGGTCGTACGCGGTCTACCTGGTGCACAAGCAGGTGTGCGTGATGGTGGCGGCGCACCTGGGCCGCATGGGCTACGGCACCGAGGATGGCGCGACGATCCTGATCTCGCTGGCGGCCTCGCTGCTGGCCGGCTGGCTGTTGTACCGGCTGGTGGAGACGCCGTTCATGGCCTTGCGCGCACGCCTGGTGCCGGCCAATGCGCCGGCCCCGGCAGCGCCCGTCAGCGCACCTCGCTGATCGTGCTGTCGATGACGTCGAAGGCGGCCGGCATGTCCGACAGGAAGGCGGTCAGGTGGGCCACCCGCATCGACGGATCGTAGCCTTCGGTGGAGGCGATCGCGGCGCGCAGGCCGGGCAGGGCTTCCGGCGTCCAGGGACTGGCGTAGGCGTCGAGCAGCATGCCCACCAGGTCGGTGGGGGCGGCCCCTGGACCGGCGCCGCGGCGCAGGCGCGCATGGATGACGCCCAGCAGGGTGCGCTGCATGCGCGGCGTCGGATGCTCGATGTGGGCAAAGGCGGCCGGGGTGTTGGCGATTGCTTCGCACATGACACCTTCGATGGCGTCCGGCTTCAGGTCGGACGGAATGTCGAACCAGGCCTTGTCCCAGCGCGTGCGTGCGTACTGGTGGCCGGGCGGAAAGGCGTCGAGCGACTCCAGGCCGAGCGCGCGACTGGCGCGGGAGAGCAGGCTGGAGAGGGTGTCGAGCAGGGGCATGTTGATGTGGGGTAGATCGAATGCCGCTAGTGTAGCCGAAGTATAAAGACGCCGCCCCGGGAAGGCAGGGGCGACGTCCTTATGGTCCGGCCTCAGGCCGCAAAGCGCCCGGCCCGGAAATCTTCCACGGCCTGGAACACCTCGGCCTGCGTATTCATCACGAAGGGCCCATACTGCGCGATCGGCTCGCCCAGCGGCCGTCCGGCAATCAGGAGCAGCCGGCTCGGCGCCGCCGCCTTGATGCGCACGCCGTCCGCGCCTTGCGCATTGTCCAGGATGGCCATGCGCGCTTGCGGCACGCCCTTGCCCTCGATCACGACCTCGCCGCGGAACACGTAAATAAACGCGTTGTGCCCGGCCGGCACCGGCTGGTCGAGCGTCGCGCCCGCCGGCAGTTCGATGTCCAGGTACAAGGGCTGGGTGCCCTCGCGCTGGACCGCGCCGGCGACGCCATGGCTGGCGCCGGCGATCACCTGCACCGCCGCGCCCGAGGGCAGGGTGAAGCGCGGCACTGCCTCGGCCGGGATGTCGCGGTACCAGGGCGCGCTCATCTTGTCCCTGGCGGGCAGGTTGAGCCACAGCTGGAAGCCTTCCATCAAGCCTTCTTCCTGCTCCGGCATTTCGGAGTGGACCACGCCGCGGCCGGCGGTCATCCATTGCACGCCGCCGTTGGTCACCAGCCCTTCGTTGCCGGCGCTGTCGCGGTGGCGCATGCGGCCGGTAAGCATGTAGGTGACGGTCTCGAAGCCGCGGTGCGGATGCTCGGGGAAGCCGGCGATGTAGTCGCCGGCCTTGTCGCTGCCGAAGGCATCCAGCATCAGGAAGGGGTCGAGGCGACGCTGCAGCGGCTGGGTCAGCACACGGTTGATCTTGACGCCGGCGCCGTCCATCACGAACTGGCCGCCGAGCACACGCTCGACGCCGCGGGTTTTCACCACTGTCTGGTCCTGGACCTGCTCGGTCATTTCAATCTCCCGTGCACGAACGTGCTGGATTACGCCAGTGCTTCGACAGCCGCGTCGGCGTCGGCCTGGCCCTTGGCGGCCGCTTCCGGACCCATCGCCAGGCCGGCCGAGTAGATGAACTCGTTCTCGGTCATGCCCAGGAAGTTCAGCAGCATGCGGATCTGCGGC
>Ga0308160_10004566_pt1 | contig 14758 bp, 15 predicted proteins | sample PhyFR1_FD_201036 | JGI IMG/M metagenome (GOLD analysis project Ga0308160, IMG submission 201036) | Phyllosphere microbial communities from UC Gill Tract Community Farm, Albany, California, United States - DLSLF.R1 | ecosystem: Host-associated > Plants > Phyllosphere > Unclassified | place: USA...
TGCAGTAGACACGATAAATGAGCGGTGTAACCTTAGAAATTGATTTGCAGGCAATTTCTCCTGAAGCTTTTTTAAGCTGGTAAGGGTCAGTAAAGGCTTCTCTGTTTGCTTGAGATAGATTTTAACGTAATCTTTTAAACTCTCTATATATAGTATATCTTCAATTTCTACCCTAACAAGCTGATGTTCAACTTTTACATAAACAGCATTTTTAACCTCGTCAACCTGGGTAATAATCCGGTCAGACTGGTTTTGGTTTCCTTCCATCATTGTGAAATAATCAAAAGCTTTGGCTGCCGCTTTTGAAAAGTCAACAAAGCTAAATGGCTTTACTAAGTAATCCAATGCATCAACCCGAAAGCCTTCTAAGGCGTACTGGTCATAAGCGGTGGTAAAAATCACTTTGAGGTTCTTTTTTTTGTCAGATTGCTCAATGATTCGGGCAAGCTCAACGCCGTTTAGATTAGCCATACGAATATCAAGAAAAATTAACTGCAGTGAAGGGTTTGCATGAATGTGCTTCAGGGCATCCAGGGCATTGTTAAACTTGGCAGCCAATTCCAAAAAAGGAGTCTGACTGATGTAGGAGCTAACCAATGTTAACGCAGCAGGCTCATCATCTACAGCAATACATTTTATGGTCATTTCTGAATAGTTAGGGTTATACTATATTCCTTCGCAAAAGAATCACTTTCAATATCCAGCGTGTGTTTTCCGGCATATAGCAGATCCAGGCGTCGTCTGGTATTAGCAATACCAATTCCCGGATCGCCATCAAGCTGTTTGCCAAGGTCTTCAAAAAGTGAGTTTCGCACTTCAAATTTTAACTCGGTTTCAGTCATTGCAATGCCAATGAATATATAGCTCGGTTCTATGGCACTAATTCCATGTTTGAATGCATTTTCGATGAATGGTAGTAGGAGCATTGGAACAATTTCCATATCGGTCATCGGCGTTTGCTTATCAAGGATGATTTGCACTTCGTCTGATATCCTCACCTTCATAAGGGCAATATAATCTTCAATAAATCCAACTTCCTTAAGCAATGAAGTCTTATCATTTTTAGTATCGTATAAAACATACCTCATCATGTGGGACAGACTGTAAATAGAACTTTTTGCCGCAGGCTGATCGGTATCCATTAGCGCATATATAGTATGCAAAGTATTGAAGAAAAAATGCGGATTGATCTGTGCTTTCAGGAAAGACAATTCTGCAATCACTCTTTCCCGTTCAGAGGTTTCATAAGCAAGTTCATTTCTTTTCATTTTCTTTGCTACGGATGCAATATAGCCAAGGGTAAGCATAACGATGGACATTGTAATTACTACTGTTGTGTCCCAGTGGTTATTTGAAAAGCTGTGAGACCCGGCCGCAGAGTACACCTTTTGTAGCTCAGTATATAAGTCTGTAGCGCTTCTTACCCAATGTAAGAACAGCTGAAGCAAATAAATTAACAGGGCCTGTATGACTAAATAGAGGATCCCGAATCTTTTATTTGCAAGTTGAGGATATAGGAAGTAGACATTCCCGAAATAGAGAACAGCATAAAGTAAGTATTCAAGTCCATGTTTAATCCAAAACACAGCCGGCATCTCTACCTCCTTTGTCAAAGGGAATAATAATCCGACAAATAGAACAGCAATTGCGAAGAAGTCAATGTTATAGACTACCCGAAATAGTTTTTGGTAAAGTGTCATAAATACAAAAGAGTTCATTTTATTTGGAAGTTGTACTAACTATTATACGGCTGAGCGAATTGCATAGATGAATGTGCATAAATCATCGATGGTATTTGAATCTCATAAGTCATCGATGGAAAAACGCAGACCATCTACGAAAATCCTAGAACGGTATATTAAGAAGTTAAGTTTAAATTAAAATGTTTTGATTTGAGTATGAGCCAATTCTTTAAGAAGACAATTCAAACTACTCTGGTTATTTTCGGCTGCACGTTTTTAGTTCAATCGTGTGCTAAAAAAAAGGATGTTGTTGCTGAGGAACCTTCGCCGACGACTCCTGTAAGCCCAACAAACCCGGCACCAGGTGGTTTACCGGTAGAAAGAAATTCTGCAAATGCAAACTATAGTCCTGCATTTGCAGGACAGACCCGAATTGCAGGGGTTATTACTGCTACAAGAATTCGTTCAACTATACTCACCTCAGCACTAACGGCCCCGTGGGGAATTGCTGCTTTGCCAGACGGGCGATTCTTAGTAACCGAAAAGGCTGGAAGTGTTTATTACTGGGATCCTGTTGTATCACCAAGTGGAATGACTTTTTACAGTAGCGACCGGATCCAGGAATGGCGAAACAACCTTTTCATTGGTGCGCTCAGTGGTATGCATATCATTCGGCTAGTCATTGAAAATAATACGGTCATTGGTGAAGAGCGGCTACTAGCCACTGAAAGTCAGCGCTTCCGAGACATCACTCAAGGTATTGATGGAGCAATGTACGCCATTACCGATCAAGGGAGATTGTACAAGATAGACAGAGAGTAACTTTATAATTAAACAAACACCTAATAGCGATAACATGAAAAAAGTAATTCTAGCCTTATTAATAGTTATTACCGGCGCACAGATTTCAAGAGCGCAAGAGGCAAATAACACCCCTGCCACACTTACAAAATCAGAACAGGAAGTTCTGGACTTATCTAGAAAGAAATGGGTTTGGATGGCAGATAAGAATGTTGATTCTTTAAGTCTGTTATTTGATGCCAAAGCCATGTTCGTACATATGGGTGGCAGTTGGGGTACAGAAAGGGAGCTTAATGTGATCAAATCAGGGGGTATTCATTATAAAAAGGCTGAGGTTTATTCTGCCTCGGTAAAGATGATTGGGAATACCGCCATTCTGTTAAATGATATTGACCTGGTTGCAGTATTGGGCAGCAATGAAGTCATCAATCCTTTTATGGTAACAGAGGTATATATCAAGGAAAATGGGAAGTGGAAAATGGGTTCACTCACATTCTCCAAACTTTCGAGACCTGCCAAGCTTCAGGCTGATAAAAGGTAATATTATGCGTTTGCCACAAATGGTACTAAATTTTTCAGACGTGGAAGCACCAGCAAAAAAATAAATTTCTTTACCCGAATTAATTAAGTAACCAACATACCATGAAAAACTTTCTATTTGGCTTTATCTTTTTTATCTCCTGCTCAACGCATGCTCAGCAAGTCGGACCAACTGTAAAGACAACTTTAGGGACTTTGCAAGGGGTAACAGAAGGCGATGTATCTATCTTTAAAGGAATACCATATGCTGCGGCTCCTACCGGAGCTAATCGATGGCGCCCACCCCAGCCTTTTCCAGCATGGCAGGGCGTTAGGGACGCAACAAAATTTGGGGCGGATCCCGCACAAATGGGATTTCCGCGGGATGGTAATCATATTTCTAAGACATCTTCAGAAGATTGCTTATTCTTAAATATCTGGCGACCGGCCAATGTTTCAACCGGGTCAAAACTACCGGTGATGGTCTGGATTTATGGAGGCGCTTTTGTTTTTGGAAGCGGCGCTCAACCAGGTTATTCAGGGATTAACTTTGCTAAACAGGGGGTAATGCTGGTAACAATCAACTATCGACTTGGTCGTTTGGGCTTTTTCGCCTTTCCGGCACTAAGCAAAGAGAAACAGGACGAATTTAAAGGCAATTATGCCTATCTGGATCAAATTGCAGCACTTAAATGGATACAAGAAAACATATCAGCATTTGGTGGCGACCCAAAAAATGTAACCATTTTCGGTGAGTCTGCAGGTGGTGTATCGGTGCAATCGCTTTTAACAATTCCAAGTGCCAGAGGGCTTTTTCATAAAGCCATTGTTGAATCCGGAGGCGGCCGTGATGGTGTGCTAACTGGTCGATCTATAAATAAGGAGAATGCTGACCGCTATTATCCTGTGTCTGCAGAAAGAATTGGTGTCAATTTCGCAAAAAAGCACGGAATTGATGGTACAGATGCCGCAGCGCTTGCCAAATTACGTGAACTAGATGTTGAAGATATCGTTGATGGCGGACAAGAGACCGATGGACCGGGTGGTGCACCTACCTATTCCGGCCCCATTGTGGATGGTAAATTGGTAGTTGAAACAGCTCAAAGTGCCTACAATGCGGGCAGAGTACCCAATGTTCCCTTAATGATAGGATCAAATAGTGCAGAGGTTGAAGCTGGTTTTATCAACGCAAATTCAAAAGAGGAGCTGTTAAATTTATTTGGTAGCATGAAGGCTGAAGCAAAATCAGTCTATGATCCTGATGGAAATACAGATTTTGCTAAAATGCGCACCATGGTAATTACAGACAAGGTTTGGGCTGAGCCAGCTCGTTTTACCGCAAAAACCTTTGCAGCGAAAAAAGTGCCAGCCTATGTATATCTTTTCTCGTATATATCTCCAGCTATGCAACAACGCATGCGTTTTGGAGCAGCCCATGCATCCGAAATCTCTTATGTATTTGACAACCTCACAAGTTGGAATGGAGCAGTAATAGCGCCGAAGGATAAAGAGGTTGCGAAAATGATGAATAACTATTGGGTAAATTTTGCTAAAACAGGCGATCCTAATGGTACTGGTTTATCAAAGTGGCCGCTGTATAGTCCTGATAAAGCGGAAATAATAGAATTTCAGGCAGATGGATCAGCTTTCGGCAAACCTGACCCTGTTAAACCCAGAATGGACTTAATAGAAAAAGCAATTAGTACTGGTAACTTTCATTAACTCACTAAGTATATTAGGTACTTAATATTCAAGGTGTCCAATTATAGTGATAGATGGCCTAAACCTAACAGTCCGTCATAAAGAGAAATTTGAACATGAATGTAAACAATAGAAAGAAGATATGATTGTCAAACAAATCAATGCCGCAAGGCATAAGGGCGCTGTAAGATCATTCCTAGTAATGGCAGTGCTATTACTGATCGTAGGGTTTATGGCCTTTGGATCCGGAATCGTGAACAAAAGAAGGGTGATGCAAGGCAAGCCAATCGTGGTAAAAGATAGTGTTGAATCGGTCAAGGCTTTTAAAAAAGTGTATGCGGTGCTGATGAGTCCACGCTGTATGAATTGCCATCCTGCCGGAGACGTTCCTTTGCAGGGTGATGACAGCCACCTGCACACCATGCTTCCTAAAAGAGGAGCGGACGGAAAAGGCATTTATGCAATGAAATGCATGAACTGTCATCAGCCGACTAACACACCTGGCCTGCATACGCCCCCCGGTAATCCTAACTGGCATTTACCTCCGGTGGATATGAAAATGGTATTTGAAGGCAAGTCACCATACGAGCTAGCTAAACAGCTTGTGGATCCTAAACAGAATGGGCATAAGGACATGAAAAAACTAATTGAACATGCTGATGACGACCTGGTGTTGGCGGGTTGGAATATGGGTGAGGGACGTACCCTTCCACCATTGTCACATGCAGAATTTAAAAAGGCCTGGATCACCTGGTTGAAAACCGGTGCTTTTGCACCAGAGAAGAAATAATCATTTCGTAAATCGTCAAGGCATTCTAAATGGAAAAGCATAAAACAGACAATAGCAGACGTACCTTTCTTAAAACTTCATTGTTAGCAGGAGGGGGACTGATGATTCATTTTAGCGGATTGGCCAAACTCGCCTTGCCGCATAGCGAGCGTGGAGTACCAATCGTGCAATGGACGGAAATCAATGGGTACATTAAAATAAACCCTGAAAATATGATTACGATTATTTGCCCGAATCCTGAATTCGGACAAAACGTAATGACCTCTCTTCCTATGATCGTTGCTGAGGAATTAGGGGTCGACTGGCAAATGGTAGCTGTTGAAATGGGACCACATGATAATGTGAAATTAGGTCCTCAATTTACCGGAGGCAGTAATTCAATGAGAATGTACTGGAAGCCGCTCAGAGAGGCCGGTGCAACGGCACGTCAAATGCTCCTGCTTGCTGCAGCTGGCACCTGGAGCGTCCCCTTAGAAGAATTGACGACCAAGGGTGGCGTGGTCTATCATGAAAAAAGTGGCAAGAAAGCCACATATGGGGAATTGGCTGCTAAAGCGTCGGAAATTCCGGTTCCAAAAGGCGTGAAATTGAAAGAGGTAAAAGATTTTAACGTTGTAAGGCAATCTCAAAAAAATGTTGAAGGAGCGAAGCTTGTCAGTGGTAAACCGCTTTTCGGACTGGATTATCAACATGAAGGTATGCTGATTGCGATGATACAGCATCCGCCTGCATTCGGCCTGACACACAAATCCTTTGATGCCTCGGCAGCCCTTAAAATGCCGGGTATAAAAGACGTTTTTACCATAAAGTTATACGAAGAAGGTCTGGAACAGGGAGGTTTCGATGTTCGCACATTTAATGACCTGATTGTAGTTGTAGGTAAAACCACCTGGGAAGTGATTAATGCCCGTAAGAAACTGATTGTTGATTGGGTTCCTGCCGGTGATCTCAAGGATACTATGGCTGGTAGAGGTGGAAAGCGGGAGGTGATTGTTCCCGGAGAATTGGAGACTACTGCTACTCAGCTAAAAAAAATGGAGGAATATGCAAAGAAACCTGCTCAGCAGTTAAGAAGGGACGGAGATCCCGAAGCAGCTTTTAAGAACGCGGCTCAGATTCTGGAACGTACTTACAATGCTCCCTTTCTCGCCCATAATTGTATGGAGCCAATGAATTTCTTTGCGCACGTAACGGATGATAAAGCGTTACTGGTAGGTCCTTTACAGGCCCCAGGCTGGACGGAGCCCACGCTTGCAAAAGTATTAAAACTACCCCCAGAGCAGATAGAAATTCAAATGACCCGGATGGGTGGAGGCTTTGGCCGTCGGGCATATGGGCATTACCTGGTTGAGGCTGCCCTAATTTCTAAGAAAGCAAATGCGCCCATTAAGCTAATATACACTCGTGAGGACGATTCAACTTATGGCATCTATCGGCCCATGTACACTGCAACTTATCGTGCGGCATTAGATTCCAATAAAAATCTGATTGCTTTTCACGTTAAAGGAGGGGGCATTCCTGAACACGCCATTCATGCAAACCGCTTTCCCGCTGGCGCAGTTGATAATTATCTTGCCGAAAGCTGGGAGATACCATCTAATATTACAGTGGGTGCATTCAGGGCCCCAAGATCTAATTTTAACGCTGCGGCAGAACAATCTTTCTTAGATGAGCTTGCAGAAGTCATGGGCAAGGATCCAATAGCCTTCCGGTTGGAACTTTTAAAAAGAGCTAAAGAAAACCCCGTTGGAAAAAATAATGAATATGATGCGGGCCGGTATGCCGGTGTGCTGGAACTGGTACGGGACAAATCAGGATGGAATGGTGCAGAACATAAAAAATACAGCCGTGGAGTTGCTGCTTATTTTTGTCACAATTCCTATGCTGCCCATGTAGTGGATTTAACATTAAAAGATGGACATCCTTATGTGGAGCAGGTTTTTAGTGCGGTTGATTGTGGTATTGTAATTAATCCGGATGCCGCTATTAATATGATTCAGGGCGCAGTTGTTGATGGCATTGGCAATAGTCTGTATGGCGGGCTGACGCATAAAAATGGCGTTGTAGCAGAGAATAACTTCCATAGTTATCGGGTCATTAGAATACATGAAGCGCCCAAGAAGATTGAAGTTTCATTTGTGCAAAATGATATAGATCCAACAGGCCTTGGTGAACCGCCTTTTCCACCTGTTTTCGGGGCAGTAGCAAATGCCCTATATAAAGCATCTGGTAAACGTCATTATCAGCAACCATTCGCCTTATCGCAGATTGCGGCAAGTGGTGTTTAATTTATTATTTTTTTATCCGTTATAATTCAGATATGATTACGCTAAATATTAATAAAAAAAATTATAAGGTCGATGCCGATCCAAATACACCTTTGTTATGGGTGCTTCGGGATCACATTGGACTAGTTGGAACTAAATATGGCTGTGGCGTGGCTCAATGTGGAGCCTGCGTAGTTCACCTTGATGGTGAGGCTGTACGTTCATGCGTAACAAAAATAAGTCGTGCTCAAGGGAAGAAGGTAGTCACCATCGAAGGTTTGTCAGAAAATAACAGTCATCCACTTCAAAAAGCCTGGTTGGAACTGGATGTGTCTCAATGTGGTTATTGTCAGGCAGGGCAAATTATGTCGGCCGCTGTGTTGCTTAAAGAAAACAAGGACCCTTCGGACCAGGATATTAACGACGCTATGGCAGGTAATATATGCCGGTGTGGAACCTATTTGCGCATCAAAGAAGCAATTAAGTTGGCTGCAAAAGAGAGCGGTACTAAATAAAACATTACTTAATTGAACTTTCAAGGTTCTATTATTCAATAATAATAGCATGATCGCAGATTCTTTTGGACGCATACACAATTATCTGCGGATATCACTTACGGATAACTGTAACTTTCGATGCTTTTATTGCATGCCGGAAGAGGATTATGATTTTACTCCAGCGTCCAGGCTAATGCAACCTAAGGAAATATTAGCATTAGCAAGAATATTTGTTGACCAGGGGGTAAATAAGATCAGACTGACTGGTGGTGAACCTTTGGTCCGTAAAGACGCCTCAGAAATAATTGAGGGGCTTGGCAAACTTCCGGTCGAACTGGTGATCACAACTAATGGAACAAGAATCGCAGAAATGCTTTCTGTATTAATTTCCGCTGGCATTAAAACTGTTAACATCAGCCTTGATACCTTGCAAAGGGAGAAATTTATGCTCATTACCAGGCGAGACGTGTTTGAGCAGGTTCGAAACAATATTGAATTGCTCTTACAGAACGACATCACCGTTAAAATCAATATGGTTGTGATGAAAGGTTTAAATGATGATGAGATCTGTGACTTTATTAGTTGGACCAAACATCAGGCAGTACAAATCAGGTTTATTGAATTTATGCCTTTCAGCGGCAATAAATGGACAAGTAACAAGCTTTTCTCAATGCAAGAAATTTTAGCAGTAATTCAGGAGGATTACACTGTGCTTCCTGTTGAAGGGAAACCTCATGATACTGCCAAGAGCTTCATCATTCATGGCCACAAGGGTTCTTTTGCTATAATAAGTACGATGACTGCACCCTTTTGCAGCACTTGTAACCGGATGCGACTAACTGCGGATGGGAAACTCAAGAATTGTCTTTTTAGTGATGGGGAAACTGATTTAATAACTCCGCTAAGAGCTAACCAGGAGGTCCTTCCCTTAATACACGCTTCAATTCGGAGTAAGAAAAAAGAGCTTGGCGGACAGCTCGATAAACAGTTTGAACTAATCGATGCACAAAGAATTAACAACCGGAGCATGATTACAATCGGCGGCTAGTTTACTATTCTAAATTTTAAAAACCACACTTAACATAAGATGCTTTGTTGGCTTTGTATTCCTAATAATACGGTCGTATAGTGAAACGGTGCAGATGAACTTGATCGGATCATAATGAAATGATTTCGAATAGCCAGACTGAAAAAGAAACTGCATAAAACCCATGGTGGAGCGCGACAACCTAAAAATGCTGTAAGCATTTTATCCACGAGCGTAGGCTATAATTCAAATTTTTGTGATAATCAGCCTGTTCGAATACCAACTATTCGAGAAACGTATGACCGAGCAATAGAAAGCTTTTGAAGCTAATGGGAAGAATATCCAAGTGTTTAGGAATTTCATCCATTTTTTGGCCTGTGTCTCCAACATAACTTTGTTTTATCAAAAAAAATTAAACCATACCAAAATGAAAACGATTAAAATTTTAACACTAGCTCTTCTAGTATTGTTAGGCACTTCTAATTTGTATGCACAAAAAAAAGACGATAGCAAACCCACAATTATTTTTGTCCATGGGGTATGGGCAGATGGCTCGTCATGGAGCAAGCAGTATTGAGGTTCTGCAGGCTAAGGGTTATCCCGTGACATCAGTACAGAATCCGATCACTTCGCTGGCTGATGATGTAGCCGCAACCAAACGGGCAATCAGCATTGCAAAGGGAAAAGTCATTCTGGTTGGACACTCGTGGGGCGGTATGGTAATTACACAAGCCGGGAATGACCCAAAAGTAGTAGGGTTGGTATATGTAGCGGCATTTGCGCCTGATTTTGGCGAAAGCATCAATACACTTAACAGTAAAGGGCCTGCTGGCACCATTGGCCAATACATCACCCCTATTGAAGGCTTTCTCCACCTGAGCAGAGAAGGTGTAAGAAAAGTATTTGCACAGGACCTCCCGGAAAAAGAGCAGGACCTTGTGTATGCTACTCAAACTTCAGGATTTGCACCGATCTTTGATGACAAAGGAGCTGAACCTGCCTGGAAAACTAAACCAAGCTGGTTTGTGCTTTCAACAGACGACAAAGCTATAAATCCAGCTGTGCAACGTTTGATGGCGAAAAGGGCAAATGCTAAGACAACGGAGATCAATGCCAGCCATGTTGTTATGCTTTCGCATCCTAAAGAAGTTTTAAGCATCATTGAAGAAGCAGCAAATTCAGTGAAATAATTACATACCGTTTCGATGGTTTATTTTAAAGTGATTGAAATTGGTTTTATACAGGTACATACTGCTGATATTCACATATTTTAGAGGAAAAATGTCATGTCCCTTTCCGCTTCCTTAAATTAGTGGTAGCCTTCGATATTGATAAACATCAATGAGATTGGAGATTGGTAAGACTAATCATTAAGTTAGCGTAAAATCTCTACCTATGCGTATCCCATTTAAACAACTCGAGAAAGAATTTTATAGGGTGTTAAAAAAGTTGTCTTTTTCAGAAGAAACCGCAAGCACCTGTGCATCTGTGTTTGCAAGTAATAGCCGCGATGGAATTTACTCACATGGGTTGAACCGATTTCCGGACTTCATAAAACTCGTAAAAGACGACATGATAAATATACACGAAAAACCAGTATTGGTTAATTCAATAGGTACCATTGAACGCTGGGATGGAAAGGGAGCGCCAGGAATCTCCAATGCAAGTGTATGCATGGCAAGGGCTATTGAACTTGCAAAGACAAATGGAATTGGATGTGTTGCAATAAAAAACACTAATCATTGGATGCGCGGGGGCACTTATGGCTGGCAGGCTGCTGATGCCGGGTGTATCGGGATATGCTTTACCAATGCAATTGCCAATATGCCTGCCTGGGGAGGAAAAGATGCTGTGCTTGGCAATAACCCATTGGTAATTTCTATTCCGCGTATGGAGGGGCATGTTGTGCTCGACATGGCAATGTCGCAGTTCTCTTATGGAAAGATGCAGGAATACGAACTAAAAAATGAAACATTGCCTTTTGCCGGCGGATACGATCAAGCAGGCAATTTGAGTGATGATCCGGTGGCTATCAGGAAAACCCAGCGTGCATTACCCATTGGCTTCTGGAAGGGATCGGGGCTTGCGCTTGTGCTCGACTTACTAACGGTAGCTTTAAGTGGTGGCAGGTCAACCCAAAAAATTACAGCGGATGGAATTGAAACGGGCGTGTCTCAGTGCTTTATCTGTATATACAATCCGGAAATGAATGATTCGCTCATCGATGATATCTTACAATATACCAAAAGTAGCACGCCTGTAGACCCCGGAAAACAAGTGACCTATCCTGGTGAACATACATTGCAAACGCGCTTGGAAAATGAGCGCAATGGAATTCCGGTAAACGAGGAAATCTGGAATCAATTGTTGGCTATGTAGCACAAGCTTTTGTAATCCAAAACAATCAAAGGAGTTTAATCCTTGCCAAGATTTTAAGTTAAAAGTTGTGGTAAAACCCAATGCTTAAAAATAATTTATGCTGAAGATGAGTGAAAACCTTTTCCATCCGATAATCAGCTCCAGTCTCTATCCGGTTATCTTTATTGATGGTATAACCTAAAGCAGCAAGACCACGGATCTCCAGATTGCCCTTCGAATCCTGCAAACTCGCTAAATATTCATTGTTAAACTTCAGGTAATATTCTTTGGGGTCTACTTTTAGTCCGTTTAGTGGTTTTTCCCAACTGGCACGGTAGCGAAGACGTAGTTGTACGGCCTCATCTTGTTCAAAAGTTTCGTCTGTACGGAAACGGTGACTCAGTCTTGAGCTGTACAGCTTTTTCGTGTAAGCATATTGCTGAATGAAACGATGAACGAATTTACCTTCTTGCCGGCGAAGCAAATAACCAAAGCCCAGGTCGCCAGCAGAGTTTAAAGCTTTATTGGCCACGACCTCAAGGTCCGCCCGCTCGAATATCCGTTCATTTTCATCTTTAGGAATGGGATGTTGCTTTAAGAGCTGCCGGCCCTCCAGCTTGGTATTAATTTTCCATTCGTTTTGTAATTTGATGGTGGTATTGATGACTGGTAAAATTCCAAACTGGTTTTGGGCTGATGCCATAAAACTCAGGGCTGATAACAGCACAAGGATCAGGAATGATTTCATAGGGTGTTTAAAAGATTAAATGCGGATTGTCTCCGTAGATGATTTTTGATGTACGAATGAGCTTCCCCATATCGTCAACCAGTACTTCATAGTCTGAAGTGTTTTTCTCTTTAGTACCGCTAATGATCAGTTCATACCTGGTGGTGTATTGTTCTTCAGGCTCTTTATGTGCGAGAAGTAACTGCAGCGTTTTGGTTGGTCCGGACCACTGTCGTTGCACCTTGTCAATTTTTATTCGGCTAAATTCAGCTTTCAGGGTTTTCTCGATGGCCTCGCGAAGCGCTTCAGATAGGGATTTAAACTTGATGAGTGTTTCAATATCCTGGAGTTTTCCGGTCTTATCAAATTCAATACTGTAAATGGTACCGTCTCTTTTTACTTTGGCTTCAATACTTTGGCCTCTCTGACTGTCTTCGGCATACCACTTGATCCGTGGGTTAGTAAAGACCTGGCTGATAAATTGCAAAGCCGGTTCAGGTACTTGGGTAGCTTTAATGGCGTATTCACGCTCTATTTTTTCCTGTGCTTGCGTTGTATTGGGGTAGAGGAGTAGTGCTAATGCGACAAGTGATAAGTTGCATTGAACTATTTTATTAAACTGGGGTAGCTTCATTATTATGAATTTTCTCGATTGCCGTCAAGGTTCATAATATCCCACCGGTCTTACGGCACAAAGGTAAAAGAAAATTTTTGTTATAAATTCTTTGATTTGATTTGAGCGACTGCATGCCGTTTTAGTTTGATAAGTTTCCATGGCTTTGGATGCAGGTGGAAAAGCTTTCGGCTTCAAACTTATTTATTCTACAAATTCATTTTTTCTTTGCCAGTCAATTTGTATCTTGATTTTTCGAAGATGAGTGTGCATGTTGAAAGAGCGTTTTATACAATACATTGCTGAGCAGAAAAAATATTCCCTCCATACGCAAACCGCCTATGCGCAGGATCTGCTCCAGTTCCAGGATTTCCTTAGCACAACCTATGCGTTTTCTTTTGAGGCCGTTGAGCACCCGCATGCCCGGGCGTACATCGTTTATTTGATGGAACAGGGGGTAGGTGCAAGTTCCATTGGCCGGAAATTGTCAACGCTGCGAAGTTTTTATAAATTTTTACAGCGGCAAGGGCTGATGAGCCGGAATCCGATGTTATTGGTTAAAGCGCCAAAAGTTGCTAAAAAACTTCCGGTGTTTGTGGAAGAAGCGAAAATGGATGAGCTGCTGGATTCTGATTTAATCTTTAATGACAGTTTTCCTTCGGTTCGTGATAAGATGATGCTGGAGACCTTCTTTGGTGCCGGTATCAGGCTATCAGAGCTGATGGAGATGGAAGAGAAGGATGTGAATTTTTATGAAAGTACCATCCGGGTGATGGGAAAAGGGCAAAAACCAAGGATTATTCCAATTACCAGGCAGCTTGCGGCATTGCTTAAAAGTTATCTGGCGTTGAAGCAATCTCAAAATTTTAATAACAAAGCGGCAAGTTTATTCGTTACAGATAAAGGTGACCATCTGAATGCTAAATTCATTTACAACAAAGTAAAGCATTACCTGAACATGGTTTCGACCCAGGACAAGAAGAGTCCGCACGTTTTAAGGCATTCTTATGCCACTAGTCTGCTAAACCGGGGTGCAGACTTAAATGCGATAAAGGAATTGCTTGGGCACGCTAGTTTGGCGGCCACGCAGGTTTATACGCATAATTCCATTGAAAGACTAAAATCAATTTATAAACAAGCCCATCCAAAGGCATAACAAGGAGGAAACATGAAAATTACAGTTCAATCAATCCATTTCAATGCAGACATTAAGTTGTTAGATTTTATTCAAAAGAAAGCGGATAAGCTGGATCAGTACTTTGATCAGATTGTGAGTGGAGAAGTTTATTTGAAGCTGGCCAATGTAGAAGACGAGGCGAATAAGATTAGTGAGATCAAGCTGAACGTACCGGGTGGAATTTTGTTTGCAAAGGAGCAATGTAAAACCTTCGAAGAAGCTACAGATTTGTCTGTAGAGTCAATTATTAAGCAAATTACAAAGCACAAGGAAAAAACTCGTGCAAAATTAAGTGAACATAAAGAAATTTTAAAGGCGGATGAAGTAGCTGATTATTAAGGATATATTTGGTGAAACGTGTAAAAAAAGCTTGGCAGGATATAAACTGCCAAGCTTTTTTTTTAAAAAAGTTTTGGATAGATGTAATATGCGTGTATATTTGCATTCCATTTCAGGGACGGCGGATCGCCAAAAGAAATGGATTGTTCTGTGAAAGTATTGTATTAGCCTCCTTAGCTCAGCTGGTAGAGCAACTGACTTGTAATCAGTAGGTCATTGGTTCGATCCCGATAGGAGGCTCAATACGGGGGGATACCAGA
>Ga0308160_10004567_pt1 | contig 14754 bp, 15 predicted proteins | sample PhyFR1_FD_201036 | JGI IMG/M metagenome (GOLD analysis project Ga0308160, IMG submission 201036) | Phyllosphere microbial communities from UC Gill Tract Community Farm, Albany, California, United States - DLSLF.R1 | ecosystem: Host-associated > Plants > Phyllosphere > Unclassified | place: USA...
CAGGCGCGAGGAGATGTCCATGATCTTTTCGACTTCGACCAGGTTGTTGGCGCGCAGCGTGCCGCCGGTCGAGACCACGTCGACGATGGCGTCCGACAGCCCGACCAGCGGCGCCAGTTCCATCGAACCATACAGCTTGATCAGGTCGACGTGCACGCCCTTGCGTGCAAAATGCTCGCGCGCGGTGTTGACGAACTTGGTCGCCACGCGCAGCCGCGCGCCCTGGCGCACTGCCTTGTCGTAGTCGAAGCCGGCGTTCACCGCCACCGACATGCGGCACTCGGCGATGTGCAAGTCGATCGGCTGGTACAGCCCTTCGCCGCCATGCTCGAGCAGCACGTCCTTGCCGGCCACGCCGAAATCGGCGGCGCCATGCTGGACATAGGTCGGCACGTCGGAGGCGCGCACGATCAATACGCGCACGCCCGGGTCATTGGTCGGCAAGATCAGTTTGCGCGAGGTTTCCGGGTTTTCCAGCACCTCGATCCCGGCCGCTGACAACAGCGGCAGGGTGTCTTCGAAGATGCGGCCCTTGGACAGCGCCAGGATCAGTTGCGGGGCGCCGGTAATGCTTTCGAAAGTCATTCGATGATTCTTTATTTGATGCGGACAATATCGGCGCCAACCGCCGACAGCTTCACTTCCATGCGGTCGTAGCCGCGATCGAGGTGGTAGATGCGGTCGATCAGGGTCGTGCCTTGGGCCGCCATGCCGGCGATCACCAGGGACGCCGAAGCGCGCAGGTCGGTCGCCATCACCGGCGCGCCGACCAGGCAATCCACGCCCTTGATGAAGGCGGTATTGCCTTCGGTCGAAATGAAGGCGCCGAGGCGGTTCATTTCTTGCACGTGCATGAAGCGGTTCTCGAAAATGGTTTCGGTGACCTTCGACGGGCCGCCGGCGATGGTGTTGACCGCCATGAACTGGGCCTGCATATCGGTCGGGAAGCCCGGGTATTCGGTGGTGCGGAACGACACCGGCTTGGGACGGCTGTCCATTCTGGCGCGGATCGTGTTGTCGCCAACGGTCAGTTGCAGGCCGATCTCGCGCAGCTTTTCAAGCGCCACGTCGAAGATGTCGGTGCGGGTGTTGGTCAGCACGATGTCGCCGCCGGTGGCCGCCACCGCGCACAGGAAGGTGGCCGCTTCGATGCGGTCCGAGATCACCGCGTGGGTGGCGCCGTGCAGTTCAGGCACGCCCTGGATCACCAGGCGGTCGGTGCCGATACCCTCGATGTTGGCGCCCATCGCCACCAGCAGGTTGGCCAGGTCGGTCACTTCGGGCTCGCGCGCCGCGTTCTCGAGCACGGTCTCGCCTTCGGCCAGCGTCGCGGCCATCAGCAGGTTCTCGGTGCCGGTGACGGTGATCATGTCGGTGTGGATCCGCGCGCCCTTGAGCTTGGCGGCCTTGGCGTAGATGTAGCCGCCTTCGATCGTGATCTCGGCGCCCATCGCGCGCAGGCCCTTGATGTGCTGGTCGACCGGACGCGAACCGATCGCGCAGCCGCCCGGCAGCGAGACCTTGGCTTCGCCGAAGCGCGCCAGCAACGGGCCCAGCACCAGGATCGAGGCGCGCATGGTTTTCACCAGCTCGTAGGGCGCGACCAGCGAATCGATGGCGCTGCCGTTCATGGTGACTTTTTCGTCATCCTGGTCGATCTTGAGGCCAGTCTGCTCGAGCAGCTTGAGCATGGTGCGCACGTCATGCAGGCGCGGCACGTTCGACAGGTGCAGGTCGCCGGCGGTCAGCAGGCCTGCGCACAAAATAGGCAGCGCCGCGTTCTTGGCGCCGGAAACGGCAATCTCACCCTGGAGGCGCTTGCCGCCGACGATCTGGAGCTTGTCCATGCTTATCCTTGATATTCTTCAGGGGTGAGGGTTTTCATCGACAGCGCGTGGATTTCTTCGCGCATGCGGTCGCCCAGCACGGCGTACACCACCTGGTGGCGCTGGATCGGACGCTTGCCGGCAAACGCGTTCGACACGATCACGGCGTCGAAGTGCTGGCCGTCGCCCCTGACTTCGAGGTGCGTGCATTCGAGGCCGGCGCTGATATAGCCGTGAATCAGTTCGGGTGTGGTGGCCACGGTAACTCCAGAAAAAGGTGAATCTTAATGGCGCAGGTTGTAACCGCGCTTGAGCAAAGTGATCGCAATGGCCGTCAGCACCGCGAAGAACACCGACACGATGGCCAGGCTGGTCCAGGGCGACACATCCGACTGGCCGAAGAAGCCGTAGCGGAACCCGTCAATCATATAAAAGAACGGGTTGAAATGCGAGACGGCGAGCCAGAAAGGCGGCAATTTCTGGATCGAATAGAACACGCCGGCCAGGAACGTGGCAGGCATGATCAAAAAGTTCTGGAACGCGGCCAGCTGGTCGAACTTCTCGGCCCAGACCCCGGCGATCACGCCCATGGTGCCCAGGATGGCCGCGCCCAGCAGCGCGAACACGACGATCCAGACTGGCGCGACAAAGGTCAGGTGGGCAAACCATGCGGTGACGATGAATACGCCCGCGCCCACCGCCAGGCCGCGCAGGATCGAGGCGGCGACATACGCCGACAGGATCTCGGCGTGCGACAGCGGCGGCAGCAGGATGAACACCAGGTTGCCGGTGATCTTGGACTGGATCAGCGACGAGGACGAATTGGCGAACGCGTTCTGCAGCACGCTCATCATCACCAGGCCGGGGATCAGGAACGCCGTGTACGAGACGCCGTCGAGCATCTCGACCCGGCCGTCGAGCACGTGGCCGAAGATCAGCAGGTACAGCATGGCGGTGACCACCGGCGCGGCCACGGTCTGGGTCGCGACCTTCCAGAAGCGCAGCGACTCTTTATAGAACAGGGTGCGGAAACCCACGGAGAACAGGTTCATTTATTTGCCCTCCATGATCTGGATGAAGATGTCTTCCAGGTCGGCTTGTTCGAGTTGCATCTCGTCGATAACGGCGCCAGCTTCGCGCAGGCGCGCCAGGATCGGTTCGACTTCGGCATAGTCGGTCACGCGCAGCGTGTACTTGTTGCCGCTGCCGTTGCCGTTGGCGTGTTCATCGTGCGACACCAGATGGCGCAGGCCGTCCGGCAGGTCGCCCGACTTCAGGTGCACCACCAGTTGCGAGCCCGAGACGCGGCGCAGCAGGGTGCTCATGTTATCGAGCGCCACCACTTCGCCGCGCTTGAGCATGGCCACGCGCTGGCACATGGCCTGCGCTTCTTCGAGATAGTGGGTGGTCAGGACGACCGTGTGGCCGCCTTCGCGGTTCAGGCGCGAGATGAACTTCCACAGGGTCTGGCGCAGCTCGACGTCGACGCCGGCGGTCGGCTCGTCGAGCACGATCACCGGTGGACGGTGCACCAGGGCTTGCGCCACCAGCACGCGCCGCTTCATGCCGCCCGACAGCGCGCGCATGTTGACGTCGGCCTTGTCGGTGAGGTCGAGGTTGTGCATCACCTCATCGATCCAGCCATCGTTGTTGCGGATGCCGAAGTAGCCCGACTGCAGGCGCAGCGTCTCGCGCACCGTGAAGAACGGATCGAACACCAGTTCTTGCGGCACCACGCCGAGGCGCTTGCGCGCTTCGCGGAAGTCGCTCACGACATCGTGGCCATGAATGCGCACGCTGCCGGCGTCGGGCCGGATCAGGCCCGCGATGGTGGAAATCAGGGTGGTCTTGCCGGCCCCGTTGGGGCCGAGGAGGCCGAAGAACTCGCCCTGTTCGATAGTCAGGGAGACGCCCTTCAGGGCCTTGAAGCCTTTGTAGCTCTTCTCGACGCTGTCAATCTGGATCGCTGTCATTCTTGGTGGGCGGCGCGGCGCGCGAAAAACGCGCGCACTAAAACCGTGCAGGGGAAACCGGCCATTATAGGTGAAATCGGCATGTCAAGCCGGCATCGGATCGATTCCCGACGGGGAGCTGGAATGCACGGGAAAGAGAAAGCGGAGCGTCCAAAAAACACTGCGCCGGACAGGCCGGCGCAGTGTTGGATCAGGCTTGCTGCGGCTGCAGCAGCGTGTCGACCCCGTACAGGGCGGTCAGCTTGCGCACGTTGTCGGGCACATTGATGAAGGTGAGACGATGGCCGGCATCACGCGCGCGGCGCTGCCAGGCCAGCAGCAGGGCCACGCCCGACGAATCGGCGGCTTTTACGCCGCCCAGGTCGAACACGGTCTCGCCGGCGTGAATCGCGGCCGCGCCCTGCTCCAGCGCTTCGCGTGCGCTGGTAAAGGTCAGGGAATCGATCGAGAGCATGGGATTGGCTTCGGCCATACCGCCTGCCTTACTTCGCCGGCGCGGCCAGCGGCTTCGATGCCAGCTGGGCGTTACGGTCGGCCAGGCGCTTGATCAGGCCATCGATGCCGCTCTTGCTGATTTCGCTGTTGAAGGTGCTCTTGTAGGTTTCCACCAGCCAGGCGCCCAGCACGTTCACGTCGTAGATCTTCCAGCCCTGGTCGCCCTTGGACAGGCGGTAGTTCAGGGTGATCGGCTCGCCGCGCGACACGTTCACCTGCGAACGCACTTCGACATCGGTATCGGCCGGGCTCGAGCGCATTGGCTTGAACTCGACGGTTTCGTTCTTGATGGTCGACAGCGCGCCGGCGTAGGTGTACACCAGCAGGGTGCGGAATTCCTGGGTCAGCTTCTGCTGCTGCTCAGGGGTGGCGGTGCGCCAGTGGCGGCCAGCCGCCTGCTGGGTCATTTTTGGCGCATCGACGTACGGCAGGATCTTGGAATTGACCAGCTCCATGATCTTGTTGCGGTTACCGCCCTGGATGTCCTTGTCGGCCTTGACGCTGTCGATCACCTCGGCGCTGATGCGCTTGACCAGTGCGTCCGGCGCTTCGGCGCTCGGGGCGGCGAACACGCTGGTGGAAAAGGCCACGGTCGCGGCGGCCGCGGCGAACATTTGCATGACTGGCTTCATCTGTAGTCCTTTCGGTTGCGCCGCCGGGCGCTGTCAACAGCGCGAGCGGGCGGCTGGTACCTGGTTAAATTGCTTATTTCTTGTCTGGCGAGACCGGCTGCGGCACCACCTGCGAATTGGCGTCGCCCGCGTCGGCGTCGTCAGCCTGGCGCGGCACATCGCCGTCATACACCTGGCTCTGGCGGCGCTGCAGGTAGCCATCGCGCAGGAATTCGTAGCGGTCCAGCGCAGCTTCTTCCATCAGGCTCGACGCGTCGAGCAGGCTGGCGCGCTTGTCGACCACGCGCACGCCTGCGCCGATGTTGCGCCAGTTGGTCGGCTCTTTGTACTTCCAGACGTCGCCGGCGAAATCGGCCGGCAATGCGGCAGTGTCACGTACCGTAGATGGGCCCAACAGCGGCAACATCAAGTAGGGACCACTTGGCACGCCCCATTTTCCCAGGGTCTGGCCGAAATCTTCGTTGTGCTTGGGCATGCCGGCTTCGGACGCGATATCGAGCAGGCCGAAGATACCGAAGGTCGAGTTCAGCGCGAAGCGGCCGAAATCGGTGGCGCCGTCTTCACCCTTGCCTTGCAGCAGGTTGTTAACCGAGCTCCAGGCATCGGACAAGTTGCCGAAGAAATTGTTCACGCCAGTTTGCGCGAAGCCCGGCACCACCTTCTTGTAAGCGGTGGCGGTCGGCTTGAGCACGGTGCGGTCGACCGCATCGTTGAAGCTGAATACTGCGCGGTTATAGCCTTCCAGCGGATCCTGCGGATTGTTCGCCGTGGTGGCGCAACCGCTCAGACCCAGGACAGCAACAGCGGCGGCACATGCGCGCAGGCGCGAGAGCGTGACGGTGTAGTTCATTCACTACCTTCCTTTCCTTCTGCAGCCTTGCTGTAGATAAATTGGTTAATCAAGTCTTCCAACACCGTCGCCGATTGGGTACGCATGATACTGTCGCCTTCGGCCAAATTCTTGTCATCGCCACCTGCCTCGATGCCGATGTACTGCTCACCCAACAGACCAGCAGTCAAAATCTTTAAAGAACTATCTTTTGGGAATTTATAGTCAGTATCCATATCCAGGCGCACGGATGCCTGGAAGCGCTGGTCGTCGAACGTGATCTCGCTCACGCGGCCGACCACCACGCCGGCGCTCTTGACCGGTGCTTGCGGCTTGAGGCCGCCGATATTGTCGAAGCGGCCCGTGATGCTATAGGTCTGGCCGAACGAAACCGAACTCATATTCCCGGCCTGGAAGGCCAGGAACAGCAGAGAAGCCAGACCCAGCAGGACAAACAGGCCGACCCAGACGTCGATAGTTTTGCGATGCATTTGAATACCTTACAAACCGTTGTATTTATTGAATTACTTATTGAACATCAGGGCGGTCATCACGAAGTTCAGACCCCAGACCAGCAGCGACGCGATCACGACAGTGCGCGTGGTAGCGCGCGACACGTCTTCTGGCGTTGGCTGGGCCTGATACCCCTGGAACAGAGCGGTAAAGGTCACTGCGATGCCAAAGATAAAGCTTTTGATCACACCGTTCAGTACGTCATTTCGCACATCGACCCCAGCTTGCATCTGCGCCCAGAACGAACCTTCGTCCACACCGATCAATTTCACGCCGACCAGATAGCCGCCCATCACGCCAACCGCCGAAAACACGGTGGCCAGCACCGGCATCGCAACCACGCCAGCCCAGAAACGGGGCGCCAGCACGCGTTGCAGCGGATTAATCGCCATCATTTCCATGGCGGACAACTGTTCGCCGGCTTTCATGAGGCCGATCTGGGCGGTGAGCGAAGTACCCGCGCGGCCGGCAAACAGCAGCGCCGTGACCACCGGGCCCAGCTCGCGCACCAGCGCCAGCGCCACCACCTGGCCCAGCATCTGCTCGGCGCCGTACTGGTTCAGCGTGTAGTAACCCTGCAACGCCAGCACCATGCCCACGAACAGGCCGGACACTGCGATGATCACCAGCGAATAATTGCCAATGAAATGAATTTGCTCGGAAATCAGACCGGGACGGCGGAACGCCCCCGGCGACACACGCAACAGGTTGAAGAACGAACGCACCGCGAAGCCGAGGCTGGCGACGCCTTCGCGCACCAGGCTGCCGACGCTGCCTAACAGGCGGCCGATCATTTACGCACTCCCAGACCCAGGTCGTCGGCCAGCGACTTGCCGGGATAGTGGAACGGCACCGGGCCATCCGGCGCCGCATTCACGAATTGCTTCACGTAAGGGTCTTCCGAAATACGCAGCTCGTCGGGCGTGCCTTCCGCCACAATCTTGCCGGCGGACATAAAGTAGACATAGTCGGCGATGGCGAAGCATTCATGCACATCGTGCGACACCAGGATCGAGGTCGAGCCGAGCGCGTCGTTCAGATTACGGATCAGATTAGCGGTAACCCCCATCGAGATCGGATCGAGGCCGGCGAACGGCTCGTCGTACATGATCAGCTCAGGGTCGAGCGCCACCGCGCGCGCCACCGCCACACGGCGCGCCATGCCGCCCGAGATCTCGGCCGGCTTCAGGCGATGCGCATTGCGCAGGCCGACAGCGTTGAGCTTCATCAAGACCAGGTCGCGGATCAGTTCTTCCGGCAAATCGGTGTGCTCACGCAGCGGGAAGGCGACGTTGTCGAATACCGACAGGTCGGTGAACAGGGCGCCAAACTGGAACAGCATGCCCATGCGGCGGCGCAGCCGGTACAGGCCCTGGGTATCGAGCTGATGCACGACCTCGCCGCCGATGCGGACTTCGCCGCGCTGGGGACGGATCTGACCGCCGATCAGGCGCAGCACCGTGGTCTTGCCACAGCCGGAGCCGCCCATGACGGCAATGAGCTTGCCGCGCGGGAAGTCCATGCGCAGATTCGACAGGATGGACCGCTCACCGTACGCAAAATGCAGATCGCGGATTTCGACTAGGTTCGACACGGTGTAATGAGAGTTTGGGTAATCCAGTATTGTAGTGCAGAAAGCTATCACGCTGCTGGAGGCACCTCCGTTTACGACGGAGCGGCGACGTACTATTACAACACTAATAACTCACGAGTCAGCTATTCCATCGGATAAGCTGTTGTTTTTGTTGAGATATGTATGTTTTACAACGTTGCATTTAGTTGCATAGCATTAATAAATGCAAATAGGCAACGCCATTTCGGTTTTACACAACTTTTCTTCGCGCATTGCTTTTTCCCGCAACGCGTGTGGCCAATTCTTTCGCGGCTCGTCTATAACGGCAGCCCAACATTAATTTTGTCCAGAAAAAAGTGTTGTTACGCTCATAAAATGCGCCTGTCATTTCTACTTGTTAATATAATGCTTATTTTTAAGTCAAGGTTCCTGCCATGAACAAGCCCGTCCCACCGGGGCTGTCCGGCGCGCCTGCCCGTAGCGGCGCCCAATTCATCAAATTCGCTTTCGTCGGGCTGGCTGCTACCGGCCTGCATTACGCGATCTACCTGACACTGGTGATGGGGTTCGGCGTCAAGCCGGGCATCGCCGCCACCATCGGCGCCGCGTTTGGCGCCTGCGTAGTCTATCTGCTCAATCGCCGCTATACCTTCGCCACCCAGCGTGCCCACCGCGAGACAATTCCGCGCTTCGTTGCGCTGTCGGTGTTTGGTGCCCTATTGAATGGCGCCATCGTCGGTTGGCTGAGCGGCATGGGCCTGCATTTCCTGCTGGCCCAGGTTGTGGCCACCATCCTCGTTCTTTTCATTAATTTCGTCGTGAGCAAAAAATGGATTTATCGGTAAACCCGGCAGCTGTCGCTTTCCAACCCGGCCCTGGCCTGAAGGCCGCGCTGGCCCCGCGCCCCGGCGCCATGCCATCGATCTCGGTCGTCGCGCCCGCCTATAACGAACAGGAAGTGCTGGGCGAATTCCACCGCCGTGTGACCGACGTCATGATCGGCATCGGTTGCCCGTACGAGATCGTGCTGGTCAACGACGGTAGCCGCGACACCACCCTGCAACTGATGCACGCCCTGCGCGAACGCGATCCGCACGTGACTGTCGTCGACTTGTCACGCAACTTCGGCAAAGAAATTGCCCTCAGCGCGGGCCTGGACCATACCAAAGGCGACGTGGTGGTGGTGCTCGACTCCGATCTGCAGGATCCGCCGGAGCTGATTCCGGCCATGCTCGAAGGCTGGCGCGAAGGCTACGACGTCATCTACGGCACCCGCACCGTGCGCGATGGCGAGACCTGGTTCAAGAAGCTGACCGCCAAATACTTCTACCGCATCATCAAGCAGGTGAGCCGGGTCGATATCCCGAAAGACACCGGCGACTTCCGCCTGATGAGCCGGCGCGCCGTGGTGGCGCTGAGCGGCCTGCGCGAAGAGCACCGCTTCATGAAGGGCCTGTTCGCCTGGATCGGCTTTCCTTCGCGTCCACTGGCCTACCGGCGCGACCCGCGCGCGGCCGGCGAAACCAAGTGGAACTACTGGAAGCTGTGGAACTTTGCGATCGAAGGCATTACCTCGTTCACCGTCGCGCCGCTCAAGGTCAGCACCTACGCCGGGGTGGCGATCGCCGCCTTCGCGATGCTGTATGCAATCGTCGTGATCACCAAGGCGCTGCTGTTCTCGGACCCGGTGCGCGGTTATCCATCCTTGATGGCGGTGATCCTGTTCCTCGGCGGCGTGCAGCTGATCTCGGTCGGCCTGCTGGGCGAGTACGTGGGGCGCATCTTCAATGAGGTCAAGCGCCGTCCGCTGTATCTGCTCAACCGCCTGGCGCCGTCCGAACTCGATGGCAACTTCAGCAAGCGCCAGGAACCGGAAGCATGAGCGTGATGCAGCGCGCCGGCCCGGCCGGCAGGGTTGACGCGAGCGCTCGCTCGCGCCTGAATCCGTTCCTGGCCGGCGCGCTGCTGCTGGCCTTCGTGCTGCTGCTGTGGGCGCAGTCGCTGATCGAATTGCGCCTGCCGCGCCAGGTCGACATCCTGGTGCACCTGCGCTGGTCGGATCAGTTCCTGGCCGCGCTGCGCGAGGGCTGGATCTTGCCGCGCTGGGCCTGGGCCTCGTTCGGCGGCCTGGGCGACCCGACCTTCTCGTATTATCAGCCGCTGTTCTATTACATCACCAGCTTGTATTCGCTGCTTGGCATGTCGCCGTCGCGCGCGCTGCTGTGCGGCGCGCTGACGCCGTTCGTCATGCTCGGCCTGATCGTGCAGTGTTCGATCCTGAAGCGCTACGGCGCCGGGCGCGCGCTGGCTGGCGCCTGTTTCGTCGTGTTCTGCCCGGTGCTGTTCTTCCTGGCGGCGCAGATGGCCGCCTATCCGTGGACCCTGAGCCTGCCGTTCAGCATCCTGTTCATCAGGGAAAGCACGCGTGACGAGCCGCGCCCGGCGTGGGTCGCGATCCTGCTCGCCCTGCTGTGCCTGAGCCACCTGCTCAGCGCCCTGATCGCGCTGATGGCCACCGGCGTCGGCCGCCTGGTGCTGCATATGCCGGCGCGCCACAACCTGCTGCGCCACGGCGCCTGGCTGCTCGGCGTCGCGCTCGGCCTGGGCCTGGCCGCATTCTTCGTCTATCCGGCGGTGACGCAGCTGGCCCTGATCAATCCCGAAGGCTGGACCGGCGGCGCCAACTTCGACTGGCGCCGCGCCTTCGCTTTCCCGACCTTCACCTTCATGCAGTACGGCCTGCGCTGGGCCGCGATCCAGTGGCCGTTCGCGCTGATGGCGCTGGCCTTGTGTCTGCTGGTGCTGCTGGCGCGCCGGCCAGCCGAAGCCACGCCCGGCCAGGTGCTGGCGCGCCGCTTCGCGGTCGTCGGGCTGGCGGCGCTGGCGCTCGGCAGCGAACTGGCGTATCCACTGTATGCCTTGCTGCCGCCGCTGCAGAAGATCCAGTTCCCATACCGCTTCGTGTTTATCGCCACGATCCTGGGCAGCATCGCGCTGGTGCTGCACCTGAACGAAGGCGGCTGGTCGCGCTGGAACCGGCTGCTGCGCGTGGCGGCGCTGGCCATCATCGCCGGCTACGCGGCGCAGACGCTGCTGCTGCAATGGCAGTTGCACAAGGCTGGTGAAGCGCTGCCCGAGCGCACCCAGTACATGCAGGGCATGTTCGGCCAGCCCGAATACCTGCCGGCGGTGCGCGGTCCGCACTGGAAAACCTATGTCGCCGACGGTGGCATGATTGGCGAATGCCTGCGTTTGCGCATCGCCTGCACGCCGGTGCAGAACGACGGCACCCACGCCTTTGCAGCCACGATCGAGACGCCGCGCGCGGTCAGCGTGCGCCTGCCGATGTTTGCGTATCCGGCCTGGGCGCTGAGCGTCGATGGCGCGCCGCAGGCGCTGGCGTCCGATCCCGACACCGGCGTCGTCGTCGCGCAGCTGGCGCCGGGACGGCATGAGGTAGCCCTGCACTGGATTGGCCTGGCGGCCGACACCACCGGCCGCAGCATCAGCGTGATCGCACTGGTGGCCGTGCTGTTGATGCTGATGCTTGGACAAATCAAACACCGTCGCCAGCAAGGAGCGCACGCATGACCGCACTACCCAACCGCCCGCGCCTGCAGATCCTCGGCGTGCTCGCCCTGTTCCTGTTTATCGCCGTACTCTGGCTGTACCCGGCCATGACGCTCAAGCTGGCGCACCAGAACGACATCGCGGTGCACCTGCGCTGGGTCGAGCAGTTCTACAGCGCGCTGCAAGATGGCGTGTTGCTGCCGCGCTGGGCGCATGCCGCCCAGGGTGGCCTGGGCGACCCGTCGTTCTTCTATTACCAGCCGCTGTTCTATTACATCAGCAGCCTGTTCGTATGGCTGGGTTTTGGTCCCGAGCGCGCGCTGGTGCTGGCCGCCGCCGTCCCGTTCCTGATGGTGGCCGGCGTCGTCTACTGGCACTTCCTGCGCCGCTATCCGAACCGCGGTGCGGTACTGGGCGCGATGTTCGTGGTCGGCTGCCCGACGCTGTATTTCATGTCGACTCACCTGGCGGCCTTCCCCTGGAGCCTGAGCATTCCGTTCAGCCTCCTGTTCGCGGCCGAGAGCATGCGCGACCGGCCGCGCGCGCGCATCATCGCCGTGCTGCTGGCGTTGATCTGCCTGAGCCATCTGCTGAGCGGCATGATGACGCTCCTGTGCACCGGCCTGGCGCGCCTGGTCATCGCGCCGCCCCGCCCTGCCAACATCGCGAGCCACCTCGGCTGGCTGGGCGGGATCGTACTGGGACTGGCGCTGGCCGCCTTCTTCGTCTATCCGGCCGTGAGCCAGATGGCGCTGATCAATCCTGCGGGTTGGGAACAAGGCTTCAACTGGCGCCGCTGCTTCGCCCTGCCACTGGTGTCGCAATTCGTGCATGGCACCTACTGGTTCGGGGTGCAATGGCCGTTCGCGCTGCTGTGCCTGGGCGTGATCGTGCTGGTGCTGGCGCCGCGCCACGCTTTGCCCCTGAACCTGCCGCTGAACCCGGCGCAAGTCAATGCCCGCCGCCTCGGCATCGTGGCCCTGTGCGCGCTGGTGCTGGGCACCGAACTGGCGTACCCGCTGTATGCCTATCTGGGGCCGATGCAGAAACTGCAGTTCCCGTACCGCTTCATGTTCCTGGCCTCGATCCTGGCCAGCATCGCGCTGGCGATACAGCTCAACGAGGGCGCATGGAAGCGCTGGGGCAAGTTCACCCGCATCGCGGCGGTACTGCTGATCCTGGGCCAGTGCGGCCAGGCGGCGCTGCTGCAACTCAAGATCGTCAAGGACGGCGAGCGCATGCTCACCCACGAACAGTATTTCAGCGGCCGCTTCGGCCAGCCGGAATACCTGCTCGGCGCGCGCGGCCCAGGGTGGCGCGACTACGCCGAGAACGGCTCGCTGGCGCAGGATTGCGCACGCCTGGGCGTGGCCTGCACCGCCGTCGACAAGCGCAGCCACACCTACTCGCTGACGGTGGAGGCGCCGGCTGCGGTCAGCCTGCGCCTGCCGCTGTTCGGCTTCCCGGCCTGGCAGGCCACGCTCGATGGCAAGGCGCACGACTGGAGCCTGGACCCGGCTACCGGCGCGATCGTGCTCGACCTGCCGGCCGGACGGCATGACGTGGCGCTGCGCTTCGGCCGCCTGCCGGTCGAAACAGCGGGCCTGTGGATCAGCGCTGCGGCCTTGATCGTGCTGCTGGTGCTGGCGATGCTGGCACTGCGGCGCGCGGCGGGCCAGCAACACCCGCGCCAGGATGCTGCAGCGCTGCAGAAAACCGCGCAACGCGCTTGACGCGGCGCGTGAAATAAAAAAAGGCCGCCGGTGACATCCGGCGGCCTTTTTTCATGGCGTGTCGCTCAGCGCGGCAGGGTCGAAGAACCCATCAGGAACTCGTCGACCGCACGCGCGCACTGGCGCCCTTCGCGGATCGCCCACACCACCAGCGACTGGCCGCGGCGCATGTCGCCGGCCGCGAACACCTTGGCGCTCGAGGTCTGGTAGGCGCTCTCGCCTTCGGTCGCGGCGCGTGCATTGCCGCGCGCATCCTTCTGCACCCCGAATGCGTCGAGCACTTGCTGCACCGGCGAGACGAAGCCCATTGCCAGCAGCACCAGGTCGGCCTTCATCTCGAACTCGGAATCCGGCACTTCGATCATTTTGCCGTCCTTCCACTCGACGCGGCAGGCGATCAGCTTTTCCACTTTACCGCCCTTGCCTTCGAGGCGCTTGGTGGCCACCGCCCAATCCCGCTCGCAGCCTTCTTCGTGCGAGGACGAGGTGCGCAGGCGGGTCGGCCAGTAAGGCCAGACCAGTGGCTCGTTTTCTTGTTCCGGCGGCTGCGGCAGCAGTTCGAACTGGGTCACGGACGCTGCGCCGTGGCGGTTCGAGGTGCCGACGCAATCCGAGCCGGTATCGCCGCCGCCGATCACCACCACGTGCTTGCCGGTGGCTTTCAATTGATCCTTGACCTTGTCGCCGGCATTCACGCGGTTTTGCTGCGGCAAAAAGTCCATCGCGAAGTGCACGCCCTTGAGCTGACGGCCCGGCACTGGCAAGTCGCGCGGCTGCTCGGCGCCGCCGGCCATGACGACGGCGTCGAATTGCTGGTCCAGGTCTTCCGGGAAGATGGTGTCGCGCGCCATGTTGCTGACGCTGGCCGGGAAGTCCTTGCCGATCAGGACCCCGGTGCGGAATGTCACGCCTTCATGGCGCATCTGCTCGACCCGGCGGTCAATCAGTTCTTTCTCCATCTTGAAGTCGGGGATGCCGTAGCGCAGCAGGCCGCCGAGGCGGTCGCTCTTTTCGAACACCGTGACATCGTGGCCGACCCGCGCCAGCTGCTGCGCCGCGGCCAGGCCGGCCGGGCCGGAACCGATGACGGCGACCTTCTTGCCGGTCTTGACGCTTGGCGGTTGCGGCACCACCCAGCCGCGCTCCCAGCCGGTATCGATGATCTTGCGCTCGATCGACTTGATGCCGACCGGGTCATCGTTGATGCCCAGCGTGCAGGCCGATTCGCACGGCGCCGGGCAGATGCGGCCGGTGAACTCGGGGAAGTTATTCGTCGAGTGCAGGTTCTCCAGCGCGTGCCGGTAATTGTTATGGAAGACCAGGTCGTTCCAGTCAGGGATCATATTGTTGACCGGGCAGCCCGTGTTACAGAACGGGATGCCGCAATCCATGCAGCGCGCGCCCTGGACCTTGGCCTGGCTGTCGGTCAGGGTGATGACGAATTCCTTGTAGTTCTTGAGGCGCGCGGCCGGTTCGAGGTGGTCCTCTTCCTGCCGTTCGAATTCCATGAAGCCGGTAATTTTACCCACGTTGTTTCCTTAAATTTTGGCTGCGGTGATCGACACCACGGTCATCCCCGCGCAAGGCGGGGACCCTGGTTGGCTCAAGCC
>Ga0308160_10004568_pt1 | contig 14753 bp, 20 predicted proteins | sample PhyFR1_FD_201036 | JGI IMG/M metagenome (GOLD analysis project Ga0308160, IMG submission 201036) | Phyllosphere microbial communities from UC Gill Tract Community Farm, Albany, California, United States - DLSLF.R1 | ecosystem: Host-associated > Plants > Phyllosphere > Unclassified | place: USA...
CTCCCCCACACTCGCCGACCCGCTTTAGTACATCAGCTTCGGTGTCCACGCTAGGGACCGGTGATATGCCAACCTCCTGGAGCCTGAAACCCCTTACATCAGCTGAGGTTGAAGCGATCAACGATTACTACGCCAAAAATAGTGGCGCTGGGTCCCTGTCGTACGCCAATCTCGCGGTCACCGTTGGCCTCGGTGGGGAAGTTGGCAGTGGCGCAACCGGTCTATATTCCCCTCCATACACTGGCCTACACAGAGACGGCGATACACCGCATCCCAGTCCTGGATACGCCTCTACCTTCCTTTAAACATTAGCTTGATGTATGTATCAGTGGTATGTAACAAGATCGTGCTCGAGGTCGGGTCAGCATATAGTGATGAACGATGCAAAGCGGTGAAGAAGAACGTGGACAAGACATCAGCCTTTTTCTACTTTGAGAGCTCTCTTTGATGCAAGACTCATTGGGCGCCTGTACGCCATTCTGTATCGCTATGCATGGCTGAGGGCTGAGACTCAACAATCTCCTATGACCGCAGGAAAAGACAATGGCGAGAGTCACCTGTCTTGGCGATGTGTGCAGGGCAAAACATAATAAGCGCCGGCGCACGGCCTTCTGAGTTATGACATAGTCTTGGCACCCCCTTGATTACCCCTTGAATGCACACATACACCCACTTTGCTGACCACCCAGCGATGAAACACACACAATACCTTTCACTTGCCGCAACTCCGAGTTTCCCGAAACCCCGCCGCCTTCTCGCAAACGCCGAGGCTGCTAGAAATTTATCTCACCCTGCGGTCTCTCTTGGGTCAAACGACGCGCATGCAGACATACAAAGACCTCGTTTCCATCACTTGGTGTTCGCGAGATGAGTCAAAAGTGAAGGTCATATACCGCTAAATCGACCGATTTCTCAGTCCAAAAATACCTGAAACGCCTTTGTGGCGCAGTGGTAGCGCGTTTCACTTGTACGTAATGTTCGAAATGAAAAGGTCCTGTGTTCAATCCACAGCTGAGGCATCAATGAGTTTTTAACTTTTGTCGCCAGGCACCGGTCATGGACCAGCAGGCCGCATTCAATCGAGTGTAGCTAGACGAATGATCTGATAGTGACTCGGCAACGGAGTTGCTGTTCAGGTGGGACGTGGTACTGTCACACGTCATGTATGCTCGTTCCCTTCATCCACGGGGTATAAGCGTTAGTGGAGTGCACTGATCAAAGGTAGGTGTCGAGTCGTAAGATCAAGGGGGTCTTCCGACCGTAAGGAGAGGATTTCCCCCATCTCTTACTTTTCTCACTCACGCGAAATCCAGCACCTTCATCAATAACCCTACCACCAAGTGTAGTCTGTGATACTAAACCATTTGATCTTGGATACATACCCTACAATAACCAAGATGGACTATGGCGCTCATTTCACCAAACCCGAAGAGGAGGCAATACAAATAGAGGCGAGGAAGGAGGTGGTAGAGGAGTTGGAACAAGAGTTGAAGCAGGAAGAGGAGCTGAAGAGGCTGACAGCGGAGGTGGAAGAAGCGGTGCATGCGCAGGAGGAAGCAGAAGCCGAGGTGGCAGCGTTGGACGATGCTGAATTGGCCGAGTCAGATGTGGGAGCAGAGCCGGTGACTGAAGGCGAACCCGTCGACGACGAGGGGTACTTCTCAGATGAAGAAAACGATGCGAAAGCAGTAGCAACGGCGGAGGGCGGGGCGGATCCGATTGAGTCCCTCGACGGTGTTCGGATCACTGATGGGTTGTTCACTCCCGGAAGTTTCGATGAAGAGAATACCGGTTCCTACCCTCCGACTCCCCTTGATTCGCCTCTTGGCTCGATCGAAGAGAACCCCGAAGATGAGGGTTTTTTCGAAGGCGGCGACGAATCGATTCCCGAGACCAAGATCACACCAGAAGGGTCGACCGACGAGATCCAGACCGACTTTGAGCTCGATGGAGGTCTGGACGAACCCCTACCTTCCGACGACGATGGCCTAAGTGCGGAGAGGAGTGTGGAAGAGGATCTGAATATGAAGAGGAAGATAGTGAAACGTACACTGAAGGCATTGGCGAAGAAGCAGGAGAAGGAGATGAAGGAGGCCGCTGGGACGAGCGTATCTGCGGAAAATGAAGGTAGGGGATTCGCTCTTTAGTCTGTACTGTGAGTATGTATTGATATGACAGATGGCCCACCGAACGACTTGGACGCAGTATCGATAAGCGACGCGACACCACCGACTTCATCAGTCCCCACCCCTCCAGCCTCGACGACCAGTATCGAGAACGCAGACGGCGATGCAGTGTCGACAAGTGACCCGACGCCACCTGTATCTCCAGTCCCCACTCCTGAACCCTCGACTGTCAGTACGGAAGACCCGGGTCCCTTCCGCCGTCAAGAAACCGATCGACGAGTCTTGAAGAACTCCGCTGCGAAACGAGTGATTGCAGCGTTGTTCCCGGGGGATCCACTCACTGCTAGCGAAAATGCTGCTCGAGATGCCGATGACATTATAAGGGCCGCCGCTTGGGCTGTTGAGAAGGGGGACTTTCCTATTGAAGATGCTAGGAAAGCGGCAAAGCTAGCTGATGCTTTTGAGGGAAATGTTGATGAGCGCTTCATGATAGCGCTCGGGATCGCATGTGCCGACGTGGCGCGTGCTGACATGGCTGCTAGCTTGGAATCTAAGCCGTAGGTTCACCGATATGGCCGTATCGCTAACGCCCAGTCCCGGGTCCATCAAAGAGAGGATTGTGAAGCAGATGAAGGTAAATGGTTCATCGGTGGCGGGGGACCAGCTTGGTCAATCCATCTGATCGTGGCGACGGAGGGGCCTGTGTGTGTATTGGAGATAAGGTCAAGCATTTGTTTATAATCATATAGGACGGGAGTCGTTTTGTGTATAGGCCTTCTTTATGTATATCGGGACACAGCGAATCATCTACGTCAGTTCGAACAACTGGTGTAGCTCTATGGGGACTCACTCAACGCTACCTCTGAATTCCCACCGAGCACGTTCCAGTTGTCTTCTTCTTCACTGCATGACGAGGGAAAACAAAGGTTGACCTTCCTACGACGTCATCTGGCCCCGTAGTCCGAGCCATCCTTTCATGCTTTACCCACAGCGTACTGTATATAACCTCATTCAAGAAGTCTCCTTCCCCCTTCTTCTTACATCTGCTCCATAAACATTACCCTAAAGATGATCACTCCTGTGCCATCACCACTCGTCCAGTCAGTTGCCGACATGAGCAAACTTGAAATCTCGTCGTCAGATCCGAGCCCCACTTATCGAGATATGGATACCGAGTTCCCGGGCGCCAAAGACCTGTCTGGCCCTAATCGGTTATCGCCACCTCTCGCCAACCTTGTAACAGATTCTTTTACAATTACCGAGAGTCCCCCGTTGCTCTACACTTCAGTCTCTCAAGCCACTGACCCTGAGCCGTTGGATACCCCATACCCGGTCGACGTACCTCAGGGCCCGCACCACAGAGCCATACGAAACCTCCTCCGTGAACACGGTGTGGCCCCCATAATCTCGCCACCGATCACCGAGAATACAAGTCGGGCCAACCTTCTCGCGACCGCAGACTCTGTCGAGCCGACCAAGCTTGACACATCTGTAGATCTTGGCGCTTCTGCCGCCACCGACTATCTTACCTCAGGTCAGTAATGTTCAATTCACACTCAGCTAAAATCCCAGACTCAGAAAACGAGCTTGATTCGCCGAGAGACATTCAGGACATCCCTCCCATGACCGCTCTCCCCGAAAGTGGAGACTACTTCGGTCAAGTCGATGGATTGGATCTCGACGGGGGTAGTCTCGACAAACCCGCTGAGCGCGAGGATGACGAGGAATTACCATGGATGGAAGATTCTTCTGATGACGAGCAAGATATGCCAGCGCTCGACCAGTACTCTTCCGGTGAAGAGTCCGATCCACCCACTCCTGCTATCTCTGGATCATCGATGACTTCCCCTTACTCGCTCCCAAACACCGCCGAGGAATTACCAAGCAAACCTCCAATCTCAGGTGAGTAGCTATCAGGTATCCTAGCTGATAAATAGGGAAAGGTTCGTTCCTTGTAGAGATTGGCGAAGATGGTATCGAAGTGACCCCTTTGAGTGTCAGGTCGGAGTCAGGTGGCAGTAGGATCCTAGTTGCGAGTCCTATGTGAGGTCGGACGGTGTTGAAGGTCATGTGATATCGTTACATGTCGTAAAGTAGTGTACAATTCCCCTGTGTATATAGACCGTGCTCTCCTTGTCGACATCACGTCTTTGTAGCGGCCCCACTTGATACACTTCCCTGCCTCCCAGAGACCGGTCCAGCAGGTTCGATATCGTTCATTAAATCCTGTATCGTCCCTTCCATATTATCGATCCGAGCAGACATCTCATTCACTATTAATCAGTTCCAGACTTCTTTGCGTCTATACGTACTCTTTGAGCTAATTATCAGCATTAGTCAAAGGTGATGAGATGGTACTTACAGGACTTGTTCGCTCATTTCGTCAAATCGCGTTTCTAGTTGAGATAGTAATGTATCGACCTAATCATCAGCATTTCTCCTTGGCTCCTTCTCGGATGATCTCCCAAATAGGACATGGTGGTAGTGATAATGACACATGTACGAGGAGATGAACTCACAAATCCACATAATTCCCCAGGACTAACAACATCTTTCACCCCCGCTCCTCCAGTCTTCAAAGCCTTAGGCGATCCAGGAGTTTTAATAGTCGACAAACGTTTAGTCTGATTAACAGTAGGTGTCCCAGTTGGCGTTAAACCAGTATTATCCTTGGTTGACATTGTTGTATGACGTTTAATGAAGTGTGTAATGTAATTGAGAGATGGAATTGTTGACGCGATTCGATTTAGACTTAACTTGACTTTCGGTCTTTGACATAAAAACGCCTAAGCCTCTACATTCTCCTTCGTTCACGGTCACTTTCAATATCAGACCCGATCTCGCCGATTCTCAAGCGCTGAGCTCGGCTGGATTATATCAGAATGTCAAGATTCATTCCGGAAACACCTAATTTGTTTATCTACATCGGCGCGATATTCCGTCCGACATCTCTTAGACCGCATTTACGAGTTCCAAGTGAGTTCTCCCATTTCCAGATATTGAGCTAACAACATGGGCCAGGAATAGGAGAGCTGATGGTAGATATCAATCACGTTGATTTCAATGCCCTCAAAAGAGCGGGATACAATGCTGTAGTAATTGATAAAGATAATTGTCTGGTATGTCCCCTTGATCGAGTTGAGCTGATGATAGACGATACCTGAAACGGACTCTGTGCACCCTACTCTTACCGTACGTCTTCTACTCATCACTGGACGTCCGGGGAATGGGCTGATGGAACAGAAAGCTTGGACAGACTTGAAAGCTACTTTCCCAGGACGGGTTCTTGTCGTTTCGAATTCTGCTGGTTTATTGACTAAAGATCCTGGTGCTATAGCCGTACGTCCTCCTTATCCTATATATCTCACCTCTCCACCGCCCTTCTTTGTCTCCACACGATCATTTACGTCTCACCACCTCCCCTAGCCCGCCAGTCAGCTCGCCCGAGCTAGGCTCACTCGCTCCGCTCGTTCAACAACTAATAACCCAGGCAGAAGCAGTATCCCTATCTTTATCAGCTCCAATCCTAATCCACCCCCGCCCAAAACCAGGATGTTCCAAAACAGTCCTATCGTATTTCAAGGGTGAATTAGGTCAACCAACAACATTAAGAGGTCAACTCCGTTCCAGAGCTTCTAAATTAAAAGAAGAAGAGGAAGGGGATGAAGATATAGTAGTGGGTAAATGGAAGGATGAGATTAATGGACCTATCCTAGGGCCGCTTATTGGTAGAGATGGGACACCGATCCATCAGGATGATCGAGAGAAGAGGGATTTGAGCGGGGATAAAGATGAGGAACTTGGTGGGAGGATGAGGGAGAGACAACATGATACTACTACGCCTAATCCTGGGACTGCTACTTCTGTACCTACGACAGAGGAGGTTGAACCTGTCTCGACTATGGGGACGATTGAGAAAGAGGATCTGAGGATACTGGTTATTGGAGATAGGATGTTTACCGATACATTACTTGCCAACCGTTTATCGAAACTTCTCCCCACCCCCTCATCACCAACACCATCATCACCAACGTCACCATCGCCAGCAACACTACTACCATCAGTCCTATCAATTCATACAACCCTTCTCCTCCAACCATCCGACGTCCGCTTACTTCGGTGGATCGAGGAGCTATTGACTCGCGGTCGTGTCCGAGAAGGACCAATCGATTGGGCAAGATATACACGTACAATCGCCGCCCCTGCTCTACCAGTAGCATTAAGTTGGAAAGAGAGGATCAACCCATTCCGCGATACCCCACCCCTTACATGGTCACCAAAGACATGGCGTCCGAAACCATTATTAGCTGGTACTGGGCTCGGCTTGGTGTATCTCAGTAAGGGATTATGGAGGGGTATTCAATACGTCGGTGGCAGAGTTTGGGAGGGTGAGGTGGAGGTAGCTAAAGCCATGGCTGCGCAGGCGGAGGCTGCTAAAGCTGAAAAGAAGGTCATGGAGGTTAAAGAGGGTGTAGCTAGCGCAGTACACGACGTCGGTACCAAGACCCAAACAAAACTATAATTATAGAGCATATCTTAGCATAGATATATAGTCCTATGTACGCGAGACATCAACAGCTCCTATCCTTTTTGCTAATTCATCAATATCCTCAACTTCTCCTTCTCCTTCAGCATCATCATATGCCCCATCAACCCATTCTGCGGGTTTAGGTACATTTCCCCAATCTACCAATCCCAAGAATCTCTCCATTTGATCTACCTCCTCCCCACTCGCAGGATTGGACCCATCTAGAGAAATCAAAATCTGCCCCCTTTGTATTTGTGGAATAACCTACCCATCAGCAACCTCTAATAAGGCCTAAACCTCGCTCCAGGTCCACCACCCGAATGGAAATCACTCCTCACCCTTCCTGCTGCTCCTCCTTCACCATTTGCTTCTCCATCCATTTCCTCATCTTCATCTTCGTACTCTTCATCGTCGTCTCCTCCTGGGAAGAATGGGAAAGAAGATGTTTCGCCTGATGGGAGGAGGGAATCGTGTAGTGCTGAACAATCCGATAGAGCTTCAAATAGGGGCGATACTGTACGTCAGTCCCGAGTCATATAAGTCCTTCCACACTCGTTTCCGTATCTCTGTATCTATACCGCCCTGGCTCGTTACTGTAAATGAGGGGAAGAATGGGAATGGGGACATACATTTATCATCCTGTATAAAGACCCTCAACTCCCTCATTTCTCCATATTCATCATCATCCCCTTCCCCAACTGGAGATGCGGGTGAATCATCAATCTGACAATACAAATGAGCTTCCAATTCGGCACTAGCTGGCGTAAGAGCATGGAGGGTAAGGGATTGATAATTTAATTTAAATCCAGTCCCACTCTGGGGTATGAAGACTACTTCCCTATTCCATCAGTTTCCTCCTTATCCAACCAAGTGATCACACGGCCTGTAGTAAGAAGCGAGAGGACGTACTGTTCCGTGACCCATAGTCTACCCCCTATCCTCCCGTCTATTGATACTGGAGATGATCCCTCTCCTTGTGATAATGTTATTTCGACATTATCTTCGAACCTGAGGATTGGGGGTATATCCCCGAATGACTGGGGTGTTGAGGATGTAAGAGTCGTATGTTCTTCCCTTGTAACTGTCGTTGGGGGGTTCGTGGTAGTTTCTAAGCCCATTGTGGTCGTGTGTAGTATTAAAAGTGAATGATTGTCTGTCGATACAATTCACAAATTCCAGAATCACAACTTGACAAGGCACAATAATCTCCAGTAAGCATCAGTACGCAACGGTATCCTCAAGAACACTTCAGTCTACCATTCATCCCTGCATAACCCGGTTGGAGCAATTGAGCATGCACACGACCTTCGTGACCCTTTCTTCAGACGTGTCCAAATGCTTGCCCGGCGTGCCATCCTGTCGCTGTCACCACGCTTATCCCGCTTCATCCGCCTGCCTTGTGATGATGGCTTAACTCGCTTCTGGGCAGAGTGGGGTTGTGGAATACGATCTCGTCTCGGCAGTCTCAGCGACAGTGACAGGCAATGGAGAGCTTTGGGTCTCACAGGCTTGTTTGTACCCAGGACTGCGCGATGTAGGCTGCTCAATTATGGAATTGTTCGGTCAACAGTGCTGACCATACATTACAGGCAAATCGTGGGGACGCGAACGATGTACTCTGCGGAGGGGCTGAATCATCTAGGCCCAGATCCGGATGGTGGTTTCATCACTTTGCTCCACTTCTGACAGGCCGGTCTTGTGCGCATGGGCCCTATGCTCAGAATATCACTTGCCAGTGTCCACTTGCTTGATGGGTGAACAAGGCATTCTCGTTCTCATAACTCTGAAAGGGCCTGCGTATGCAGCAATGAAGACTGAGTATGAACTTGAAAGCCAGCAGGCTAGCATCCTGTTGCAATGATGCATGGTCGAAGACTATCTCGCCAAGGGTCATCCGGCCTCGATGATCATTTCATGTGAAGATCATGAAGGTATGAAGCTCGGAACACGAAGGCAAAGCATTGTTGTCTGCTCATCAGAACTCCGGGCCCATGAAAGTGTATCATAGAGCGCAAGTGGAAAGTAACGAACGTTACTCTGACAACATATGTCTGCTAACGCGGTATTTCGACCTCAGACTGTCTTAAAAGGTAGGGGTCCTTCCTTACGAGATTTATTGTTTGGCTGCCCCTTTTTTGGGGCGTCATCCTGTCACTACCTTCAAGCAATATCGACGAGCTACTGCTATTATTTGTAGTCACTGATGCCCTTTAGCAGCCTGCCGCAGAGACTCTTATGATCAAAGTAGCGGCGCCGCGGATGCCAGATTGCTAGATACCCTAGATCTTGGGCCGTACCGGTCCGACTCTCTGAGAACGCAAGCTCTACGAGGTTTTCTCTACGAGATTAGCGTACCCGGATGTGTAGCCGGGATCTCCGCCGATTGAAACAAGGAGCATGCCACCTTAGACAATTTGTATTACTGTATAAACTACGTAACGCTGCTGGTTGTTTTGCGTGAGATTGGGTGGGATGGTGTGACTTGGTTGAAGAGAGAGTGCCCATGCTCTATTTGACTCGGTCCGAAGCAGTGTATGGCCCATGGGAAGTGAAGGATTGGGTTAGCTTCGACTTTGAGGACCACATCGTAGCACCCACCACCGTTGGGAAGTTTCGCTGCGACTCTTCTCTGCGTAATGCGGGATGAGTTATCACGATCCGACCGCTGACGTGTTCAACCATGTCGGAGCCAGAGCTTACCTGAAAAGAGTAGGCGGTGCCTTTGAAACGTGCCCGCATTCCGTTCCTGTATGACTAACGACTGTACTAAGCGACGCATTACGATATCGTGGCGTTGATAATCGCAGGAACCCGGGACTACTTGTGAGCATGTGACAAAAGGGTCCTTCGATCTCCTTGGCATGCTGTTGTTTCACGTCCGACCGCGACCGCTCTGTCATTATGCGACCTTTGAATAGCAGTGACTTACACCCTTACACCTAATTACCTAGAATCCTCAGGCCAAGAGCGCTTTTACTCATGAGTTGAGGCTTGGCTTTTAACAGATCGGCAGCCGTAAGATAGGGAGTGGCTGTGAACTTTCTAACAAACGAGCCCGTGTTTACCTCTGGTGGTTTACATGACAAATGTCCCCAGCTCTCGGTCCATATGTATATAACATGAACAAGCCCCGACGTTTTTATCATCCCATCCCCACTCATCCTTTCCCAATGCTTTCTTCTTTTACCTACCTGTTCGTAGCCACAGTTGCTCTCTGGGGCGCCTTGCCTGTCGCTGCTGTCACTGGCTGTACTTGCCTTGGTCAAACATACTCTAGTAGTGCGACTATTGGGTCATATCCCCCGAACACCAACTTTGTGAGTACGGACCAATATCTCAAACTCCATGCTCACTCTCACAGAATGTGCTTTACAGTGACTCGACCTCTGTCGGTCAAGGGCCAAATGCAAAGGACAACAATGGATAGTAAGGCTTTCTCTGCTTTCCCAAGACAAGATCTAGAACTAAGCAATCAGCTGCCTGATTAATGATGTCCTTACCAATGCCACCGCTGCAAACATCGCCGACGGTATCAGGAGGAATGTCGACACGTTATATGTCAATATCACAGGTACCCGAGTTTGGTGTTATCAGACCGGCAATGCCGCCAATGCCGAACAATGCGTGACCTACATCTCGACCCGAAAGAGGAATCAAATGGTGAGTTTCATCAGCTTTCATCGCCTTTACGATATTGTATAGACATTGACTCGTCGCAGAGGGACAACCCAAGTCAACTCACATCATGCAATTACCCGACCTCCAACTTTGAGCCAACCGATTGTCAATGTTCATTCGTCTGTACCAACAACTATGTTCGATGTGGAAACAATTGCATCAATCCAAGCACCCAAACATGTGTATCAGGTGTGCCACAGAATAATGCTCGAAGAAGAGGTATTCGACAATGTTCCCCAGGGCTTACACTTTGCCCGGTAGGCAGGAAAGGTTGGGAATGTATCGATACCGCCACGACGCTGGATTCCTGCGGAGGCTGCTGGGGACATGGAGGTGTTGACTGCACTGCTGAGGATAGTGGAGCTTTGGATATAGCTTGTGTTGCGGGGGTGTGTCAGTCGACAAGGTGTCAAGTTGGTTACAACAACATCAATGGTACCTGTATCCCTGTGTAGATATGGGATTCGGCTTGGACCTTTTTTCCCACGGACATTAAATATTTGTTTTCGCTCATTTGTTCTTTTCGTCTCTTTTGGTATATGTATAGTTATTCATTTAGGTGTCATCCCAGCATCTCACACTTGCAGCAAGACTAGTCGACCGCCTTGCATATATTCACTCTTCTCTTCTATTATATCACCACCAATCTCCCTCCTACTCCATATTCCAAATCTCTTACCTCCTAACCTCAGCATTAGCAGCAGCAGGTCCCCTAGCAGGTACGGGCTGCTGAGGAACAAGGTTCCCACCTCCCCAACTAGCAATAAACCTCTTTGCCATTCCATAATATTGCTGAACGGCTCCTCCTTGTCGAGCTGCGAATGAATCGGTTCGGGCAGTGATAGAGTCAACGGCCTCTCGAACGAATGGGGAAGCGTGATATCGGAGTCGGAGGAGGTGGGCAAGGAAGAGGGGAGTGATCATTGATGATCGGAATCTGGATGTTAGCTCCGTCTTTTTGAATATTTAGAGATCGAGATGGAGGGGACATACGTTAAAGCACCTAGAACACTTCGAGCTAGAATAGCCATCTCTGCATAGGCGACGAATCGCATTGCCGAATCGTAATTTCCCTTGACCCATAGATGAATCCCTTTACTCAATTTCTCAAGTAAAGCAGGAGGAGGTCGCTGAGGAGCGGCTTGTCCAGGTTGAGCCTGAGGTGGGGGGCTGGATATCAGCTACGCCCCATATCGACAAGGGGGGTGAGCTTACGGGATGAACTTGGGTAAGATGTTTGTTCGGATGAAAGTTAGGGTATGGAATAAGGAGAAGGTTGCGAATGGGATGATTGATACTATATCGTCAGCCACATCCCATCCTCCTTTAAAACAAACGAACGATTTAGGGGCTTGGTAATGAACCTATTCATCAGCTACTTTGCTCCACATGATGACGAGCTTGGAGCTACGCTTCCTCGGACTTACCACCAGAAGGCCAATAACGCATATTGAACATTTTCATCCACAAATGCTTTCCTGATAAAAGCAACATCCGCCCTTGGAATTCCGTATGCTTTGTAACATACAATAGCGTATGATGCTAGCGTACCAGTATATAGGAGTTTATAGATCGTTAGAGGGATTGAACGGAATAAGACCGTTCGGAAAATGACGAATGCTGCTGATTAGCTGTGTGCTCTTCCGTTATCTCCTCGTTGAAGTGAAAAAGAGAGCGATAGACATACAAGAGCAGGCGACTGTGATAGCATGGCCTAATGCCCAGATATAATGTAGGTCCAATGCTGGCATTGTGATATGAATATGAGTATAGATTAGGTGAGTAAGGATGAATCTTCTAGATACGAGGACAAGCGATGACGCGCGCAGTATCAGTATCAATGAAAGTAATTCCGCGGTAACCTCTATTGTGGCAGCTTATACCATACAATCATGCATATCGTCATTTGTACTCCTCCTCTTCGTTCACAATCATATGACCAGCAGCGGACCCATACATGACGCCGACAAGATGTGTCTGCTTCTTATTTGAGTCCGACACCTAGTCCGATGAAGACACAAAGTAATCCGAAGGCAAAGGACCACCCCCAACCTCCCCCAGGGCATATTGCTGACCATCTTCCAACCATTCAGATAATGACCTCGATGCCGAGCATAATAAGAAGTAATGAGAGAGGCACAGGAACAGTCACACATCCTCATAAGACGTCATCAACGCAGACCACTCCTCGAAATTTCAATGATTCATACCAACCCTCAACCTCATGTTTCATCCTGTAATTGACGTCACTAACAACCCTCCTTTGACTATCTTTTTTTCCACACTATTCGAGGTAAAAGAACATGATGATGATGACGTCGAGGATATGGTGCACGGACGGTGAAGTACATATAAAGGTTGGGAAAATTCGCCTTCTTCCTCTTATTCTTCACTTCTCTTCTTTCCCACCCTACTTCATCACCCACATATTGACAAGATGGCATACCGAACTCGAAACTCTAGCATGATGCTAGGTCTCGCTGCTTTTATCGTCCTTGTAAGCTAGCCCCATCTCTGCTGCGAGGAAGCTAATGTATAGATCGCCACCCTCTTTTTCTGGCTTTCTGCTTTCTCTACACCATTCATTAAATCGATTTATTACCTCCAGACTAGGGCTAATGATGTTCGAGTAAGACCCCTTCATTCACTAATTGAGAATGGAGAATTCGACTAATGATAGTTTGGTAATTTCGGTTGGTGTCTCGCTAATAACCTCAACTGTCATCAATCTGTCGGGTATGCTCGCATCTCCGGACTCGCAATGGAGGAGCTGATGTATAGATACAACTGGCGACCCCAGATCCCGTCTGGAAATGGACCTACCGGAGCCCACATCCTCGTCGCACTCACCGCTGCATTCGGCACCCTCGCATTCTTTTCCCTCCTCCACTCCGCTTCCAACCTAAGGTCCGGAGCAGCATCATTCTTCCTCACCGTAAGTCCCCCTCTATCCTCAGGTAAGGTAATCAGCTGATCAATAGATGTTCACCAACCTCCTCGCTTTCATCTCATTCCTCATTGTGGTAATCACCTGGGCAACCGCCAAGAGGAGGTTCAACAATGATTTATTGGATTTCAATGCGCATTACGGACCTGCTTTTGCGCTTGTCATCGTTGGCTGGTTGTTGTATTTGATGGCTATCCCACTTATTATCCTTGGCTGGTTCAGGAATAGGGGATATAGGAATGATGCGCCTGTTGTTCATACTACCGAGACTACTACTACTAGGAGGAAGTGGGGTCGATAGGTAGACAGTCGGTAGGCTGTAGGATGGAGATATACACGGGATTCAGGATTCGTAGATAACTATAATGAGATATACATGCATGTCGATGTTCTTACCTCTCTCTTCTGCGACATCCAACACCTCGACATGCAACTTGCTCACTGCCCGCCAAGGATACAAAATGCCACTCCTACCTATGCCACGTGAAAAAACGCGTTGAATTGACTTTCGCGCTTTGTCCTCTCTCCCTCCTTCCTTATTCACCCCTATATATCACCTTATCACCCGTTTCACTCACCTTACTGCATTGCATACCATCCAAGCACATATCTACTGTATATTGGGCTCACTGGAAACACCATCAGCTAGCCACTTTACGATCAGTCACGCGTATCTATTACGACAAGGCTACGACTTCATTCGGTAATCAGGATTGCGAGACGCAAAGGACCTTTACGATAGCGAAGACGGAATAAGTATCTACTAGTACCTGCTAGACACTATTATCTAACGGTGAGCTTTCATTCAATCTACATTATTGTGTATATCTCTTTACTTGTCTTGGTGCTCAGCACTCCTCAAACTGGAAGGACATAGCTGAGCAATAGCCAACGTTCGACCTTTACGACTCTTCTATCGAATTCTCAAACTCCTCATAATGGCCACTACGAGAAATATCAAATGTAAGCACCCCCTCGACCTTTTTGATCAGGCTAATCATTTTTCCCTCAATCAAATTCCACCTACCACCTTATCGCATTACCCGTAACATATTCCCACATATAGGTGTCGTAGTAGGAGATGGTGCTGTTGGAAAGGTGAGGTCCACTTCTGTTTCCCCTACTTCGGGAAGCTTTCGATCGGAAGCAAGCTAATTATACAGACCTGCCTCTTGATCTCGTACACTACAAACGCCTTCCCGGGGGAATACGTACCTACCGTATTTGATAATTATTCAAGTCAGGTCATTGTGGATGGATTGACTGTTTCACTTGGGTTATGGGATACTGCAGGTCAGGAGGATTACGAGTGAGTCCCAAAACGAGGTATCGCGCCACCGGTCCCGATATTCATACGCTGTCTTTATGGCATGGACGCAAGTGACACACGCTAACAATACAGCCGACTTCGACCACTCTCATACCCCCAAACCGACGTTTTCCTACTTTGTTTCTCCCTGACCTCTCCAGCAAG
>Ga0308160_10004570_pt1 | contig 14751 bp, 8 predicted proteins | sample PhyFR1_FD_201036 | JGI IMG/M metagenome (GOLD analysis project Ga0308160, IMG submission 201036) | Phyllosphere microbial communities from UC Gill Tract Community Farm, Albany, California, United States - DLSLF.R1 | ecosystem: Host-associated > Plants > Phyllosphere > Unclassified | place: USA...
CCACTTCGGCCAGTTGCCGGCCATTCATGCCGGGCAGACCGACGTCGCTGATCAGCAGGTCGATGCGCTGCCCGGACGCCAGAATCGGTTGTGCGGCACTGGCGTCGGCTGCCTCCAGGTAGCCGTACCCCAGCTCGCGCAGGACTTCGCAGACCAAGGTGCGCACCGCATTGTCGTCCTCCACGATCAACACCGTCTCGCCATTGCGCGCCATGGGTGACTCGATCACCGGCACCAGCGCGTGTGGCAGCTGCGAGGCGTAGCAACGCGGTAGGTAGAGCTGCACCGTGGTGCCCTGGCCGGGTGTGCTGTCGATGGCCACGTGCCCGCGGGACTGCTTGCTGAAGCCGTAGATCATCGACAGGCCGAGCCCGGTGCCTTGGCCGATGGGTTTGGTGGTGAAAAACGGGTCGAACGCGCGGTCGACCACGGCGGGGTCCATGCCCAGCCCGGTATCGCTGACACTGAGCAGGATATAGTCGCCGGGCTCCAGATTCTGCTGGCCAGAGGTGAAGCGTTCGTCGAGATGACGATTGGCCGTTTCCACGATCACCTCGCCAGCCCCCGGCATGGCGTCGCGGGCGTTGATCACCAGGTTGAGCAGGGCGCTTTCCAGCTGATGCGGGTCGGCTTCGGCAATCCACAGTTGAGGGTCTAGGCGCAGGTGCAAGGTGATGCTCTCGTTGAGGCTGCGGTGCAGCAGCTCTTCCATCGAGCGGACCAGCTCGTTGACCTGGACCGGCTTGGAATCCAGAGACTGACGGCGGGAAAACGCCAACAGCCGGTGGGTCAGCGACGCCGCGCGGTTGGCCGAGCTGATCCCCATATCGATGAGTTTGGGCAGGTCGTCGAACTGATCGCGCTGCATGCGTCGACGCATCAGTTCCAGGCTGCCGATGATGCCGGTGAGCATGTTGTTGAAGTCGTGGGCAATGCCCCCGGTCAACTGGCCCACCGCTTCCATCTTCTGCGCCTGGCGCAGGGCCTCTTCGTTGATGCGCACTTGAGCGGTACGTTCTTCGACCTGCTGTTCCAGGTTGCCATTGAGTTCGCGCAGCTGCTGTTCGGCGGCCTTCTGCTCGGTGATATCGGTGGTCACACCGACCAGCGCCTGGATCAGGCCTTTCTCGTCAGGGATCGCCCGGGCGCGCACGTCGACCCAGTGCAGCGAACCGTCGGGCCAGCGATTGCGGAATTGCGCGGCGAAATCGGCACCCAGTTGCAGGCTGTCGATCAGCGCTTCCTGCATCATCGCTTGATCGCTGGGATGAACGCACAACAGCCAATCTGAGTAATCGAAGCGGGCGCCGGCCTCGATGCCGTAGTGGGCGCGGGTCCGGTTCGAGCAATTCAACTGCAGCGGGTGGCAGGTCAGCTCCCAGGCGCCGAGGCGGCCGGCGCTCATGGCGTGTTGCAAGCGCTGTTCGCTTTCGCTCAGGTCGAGCAGGCGGTCCCGAGCTTCGTATTGACGGCGACGGCCACGAATGGCGGTCTTGGCCAGGCTGACCAGGGTCATGGGGTGGAACGGGCGCTCCACGAAGGTCACGTTGCCCAGGCGCGCCGCGAGGCGCATGGACTGCGCCTGATCGGTGGCCCGCTGGTGGGTCATCAGCACGATCGGCAGGTCGGACCAGGCCGGTTGCTGGCTCAGGTAGACCAGCAACGGTTGCATCCGGGCTTCGGACAGCGCTTCGTTGGCGATGAGGCACACGCCCGCGCCCTCACGTTGCAGGTGTGTGCAAAGCTCGTCGACATCCGCCACCGCAGCCCCCTCTATGCCCGCCTGGCCAAGGATCTGCAAGGCGACCTGGCTATCGCGGCCCAGGGGCGCCAGGACCAGCACCCGTTCCGAGGTGGGGATGGACATCTTCACTGATCGTCTGCTTCGAGCAGGGGGCGGGCTTCACCGATGTAGGTCGGTACGCCGCGCAGCACCCCTTGGAACGCGCTCAGTGGTTCGCCAACGGTCATGCCCTGACTGCTGATCTTGTATTCGCGAATGGTGTTTTCATGGCTGCCGAAGCGTTTCTTGATCACCGACACCGCACGCCGCACGTTACCCAGCGCCTCGAAGTAGCGCAACAGGATGACCGTATCGGCCAGGTAGGTGATGTCCACCGGCGCCTTCATGTCGCCGACCAACCCCTGCTGAGCCACGGTCATGAAGGTGGAGGCGCCCAGGCGATTGAGGTAGAGCAGCAGTTCGTGGATGTGCAGCACCGGCGTGCTTTCGCCCATCATGGCGGCGTGGTAGCCGTTGATGCTGTCGATCACGACCGTCTTGATGGAGTGCAGGTTGATGCTGGTACGCACCATGTGGGCAAACTCGCCGGGCGACTGCTCGGCGGCGTCCACCTGCTGGATGATCATCTGGCCGCGATGCTGGTAGGCCTCGAGGTCGATGCCCAGGTTCTTCATGCGCTCGAAGAGCAGGCTGAGTTCTTCGTCGAAGATGAACAGCGCGACTTTTTCGCCACGCTCCACCGCTGCGGCGGCGAAGACCATGGAGAGCAAGGATTTACCGGTACCGGCAGGGCCGATGATCAAGGTGCTCGAACCGTTCTCGACACCGCCGCCCAGCAGCGCGTCCAGTTCGGCGATGCCCGAGGTCAGTTGGCTGCGTTCGTAGCGGGCACGGAACTCGGCCGCCACCAGACGTGGGTAAACGTGAATACCGTCGGGCTGGATGGTGAAGTCGTGATAGCCACCGCGGTATTTCTGCCCACGGTATTTCATAATGCGCAGACGGCGCCGTTCGGCACCGTAGTCGGGTGCGGTTTCTTCCAGGCGAATCACGCCGTGGGCGATGCTGTGCAACGTCTTGTCCAGCGGCTCGCTGGTCATGTCGTCGAGCAGCAGCACCGTGGCATGGAAGCGGGCGAAATAGTGTTTGATGGCCAGGATCTGCCGGCGATAGCGCAGCGAACCCTGAGCCAGCAGACGCACCTCCGAGAGGCTGTCCAACACCACCCGGGAGGGTTTTACCCGTTCCACCTCATCGAAGATCTGCCGGGTCGCTTCGCCCAGCTCCAGGTCGCTGCTGTACAGCAGGCTTTGCTGCTGTTGCAGGTCCAGCACCAATTCGGGTGGGGTCAGTTCGAACACCGTGACCCGTTCGTCCAGCTCCCAGCCATGGGAAAGGGCGCCTTCGCGCAGCTCCCTGGCGGTTTCGGACAGGGTGATATAGAGGCAAGTTTCGTCCTGCGCAACGCCTTCGAGGAGAAATTGCAGCGCTACCGTCGTCTTGCCTGCGCCCGGCTGGCCTTCCAGAAGGAAGATATGGCTGCGGGTCAGACCTCCGCCCAAGATATCGTCCAGCCCGGCAATGCCGGTGGCTGCTTTGGCCGTCGTCAAAAAGGTGTCCTCGGGTAGCGGGAAGGGCTGCGTTGCGCAATGTGCTACAGCATGATACTGGACACCGTGCCGGTAGAGGGGTTCCTGTGTGGCATGACCGAAATTCGCCATTGGAACTGGGCGATTTCACAGGCCCTGTTGCAGGCTTGGATCGTCGGCGTTCTGCTGTTCCAGTTCGGCCAACAGTATCTGCACATTCTGCAACTGCCCGGTTTCCTTCCAGTACTGGATCAACAGCACCCGGGCGCGGCGGTTGGCCGGATCACGGCGCAGGATCTCTTCCAGCTGTTTCTGCGCCGCCTCGATCTGCTGCAGGTCGTGCAGGTTGGTGGCCAGCACGTAGCGGTAATCGTTGTTGTCCGGTGCCAGTTCCACCGCACGGGCGAGGGCGAGCAGGGCGTATTCGTCCTCGTCATGGGCCATCAACCAGAGGCCCAGTTGCTGCTGTAACAGCGCCGATTGCGGATGGGCGAGCAACTGCTCGGCCAGCAAGGCGCGGGCCGAGTCGCTTTTGCCTTGGCGTTCGAGCAACTCCACTTGCACGGCAATGGCTTCAAGGTCGTCGGGCGCCAAGGTACGGTATCGAGTCAGGGCCTGCTCTGCCTGCGGGTAGGCCGCATCGTGCAGATACAGGCGCGCCAGTTCGAGCTGAGCGGTGGCGTCGTCGGTGTGTCCTTGCAGGTCGGCGATGTAGGCGTTCACCACCTTGTCCAGGTGAGCGAAATACAGCCCCAACTCATCGACCGGCAGGCCGAGCAGGCCACGGGCGGCATGGAAGCGGATTGCCTGGTCCTCGTCTTCCAGCAACGGCCCGAGCAGCACGCTGCGCTGACTTTCGGGGACGAGCCCGATTACCGCATCGATCGCGGCATGTCGTACCTGCGCCTCGTCGCTGTGCAGATCGGCGCTGGCCAGTTTGAGCGCCTGCGGGCTGGGGTAGTTGTGCAGTTGGGCATACAGCGCAGCGCGGCGCTCGGGTGCAAGATCGTTGCGCGCCAGCTGCTGATAGAGCACGCGGGCCGCGCCTGGTTGACCGTTGCGGGCCTGGTTCAGGGCCTTGCTGTAGCCTTGTGGCGGCGCCGCCGGCGCCGTGGTGGCGGGGCGCAAGGCATACCACAGGCCTGCCAGCAGCAGAGAAAACACAATCAAGATCAGCGAAAGGCGAACGCGTTTAGACATGCAGGTATCCGAAGAGGCGCAGGCTTGGCCGGGGTATTCAGCTTGGGTCACTGCCGAAGCGCAGTCAAATCGAAGAGGGCGGCGACCATTGGCAAGCCACCCATGGGTGAGGTTTACTAGGCTCTGTGTGAAAAGCCTTGATACTCGGTGATGCTGCGTTGAAAACAGCCTCGGAATGCTCATTTACAACCCGTAAACTCCGCTTCCTCGGCTGTTTTCGCCTTGCCTGACCTTCGTCTCAAGACTTTTCACACAGACCCTAGCGCACCCTTTCCAACGTTCCGCTCGCCACCTGCCAAGGCCACCGCATGTCCCGCTACACGAGCCGCGACTGGCTGCCCCACGAAAAGCCGAACCTGCCGGGCTCGCCCTCGACGCCCTTGCATTCGACACCCAAGCGCCTGGCGTTCGGCATCGTGGGCTTGCTGGTGGCCCTGACCGGTGGCCTGGGCAACTCACTGGTGGTGGCGAACCTGCAATTTCTGCAGGGCGCCCTCGGTGCCACGGCGGCGGAGATGGCCTGGCTGCCGGCCGCCTACGTGATGACCAACGTGTCGATGAACCTGCTGCTGGTCAAGTTTCGCCAGCAATTCGGGCTGCGCACCTTCACCGAACTGTTTCTGGTGCTCTATGCCCTGGTGACCTTCGGCCACCTGTTCGTCAACGACCTGGCTTCGGCCATCGCCGTGCGGGCCGCGCACGGCATGGTCGGCGCGGCCCTGAGTTCCCTGGGCCTGTACTACATGATCCAGGCCTTTCCCGCCAAGTGGCGGCTCAAGGCCCTGGTGCTGGGCCTGGGCACATCGCAACTGGCGCTGCCCCTGGCTCGGGTATTCTCCGAAGACTTGCTGCAGATCGCCGAATGGCGCGGCCTGTATCTGTTCGAGCTGGGCATGGCGCTGCTGACCCTGGGCTGCGTGTTCCTGCTCAAGCTGCCGCCGGGCGACCGCTTCAAGACCTTCGAACCGCTGGATTTCCTGATTTTCGCCATCCTGGCGACCGGTATTGCCTTGCTCTGCGCCGTGCTGTCGCTAGGGCGGATCGACTGGTGGCTGGAGGCGGACTGGATCGGCTGGGCGTCGGCAGGGGCGATCGTACTGATCCTCGGTGGGCTGGCCGTGGAGCACAATCGCAGCAACCCGATGCTGATGACCCGCTGGCTGGGCAGCGGCGTCGCCATCCGCCTGGCCCTGGCGGTAATTCTCACGCGCATGGTGCTGTCGGAGCAGTCCACCGGGGCGGTGGGGCTGTTGCAGGTGCTGAACATGGGTCAGGAGCAGATGCGCACCCTTTATGTGGTGATGCTCTGTGGCGCAGTGGCCGGGCTGGCCGTGAGCGCCTGGACGATCAACCCGGAGCATCTGTTCATGCCGCTGATCATCGCCCTGGCACTGATGGCCGTGGGCTCGGCAATGGACAGTTTCTCCAGCAACCTGACGCGTCCCGCCAACATGTACCTGAGCCAGTTCCTGCTGGGTTTTGGCGGCACGTTTTTCCTGGGGCCGACCATGGTGCTGGGCATGCGCCACGTGTTGACCAACCCGCGCAACCTAGTGAGTTTTTCGGTCCTGTTCGGTATCTGCAACAACCTCGGCGGATTGATCGGCGCGGCGTTGCTGGGCACGTTCCAGATCGTGCGCGAGAAATACCATTCGAGCATGATCGTCGAGCACCTGACGTTGTTGGATCCGCTGGTCCAAGCGCGCATCAGCGGCTCCGCCGCGAGCTACCTGGCGAGCATCGCCGACCCCGCGTTGCGCACGACTCTGGGCACCCGCGCCCTGGCCACCGCCGCCACCCGCGAGGCGAACGTCATGGCCTATAACGATGTCTTCATGCTGATCTGCATCATTGCCGTACTGACCATGCTGTGGATCTTCGTACGCAGCCTGTGGCTGATGAGCACTACCCGGGCGGTCACCACCGCCGCGACACCTACTGTATCCACCAGCGGCGCCAGCACTTCATGACCGAACCGACGTCCACGACCACCAACGCCATCGCCGCCACGCCCGAAGGCCAGACTCCGCCGCCCAATCCGGCCGCCACCGAACCGCGCTCGCGACGGGTGCGGGTACTGTCCAGCCTGATCTTCGCCAGCGTGGCGCTGGTGGGCGTGGCGATCGTGCTGTATGCCTGGCAGCTGCCACCGTTCAGCAGTCACATCGAAAGCACCGAGAACGCGCTGGTGCGGGGCCAGGTGACGATCATCGGGCCGCAGCTGGCGGGCTATGTGTACGAAGTGCCGGTGCAGGACTTCCAGTTCGTCAAGGCCGGCGACCTGTTGGTGCGTTTGGACGACCGCATCTATAGGCAACGCCTGAACCAGGCGCTGGCCCAGGTGCAAGTGCAGAAAACCGCACTGGCCAACAACCTGCAACAGCGCCGCAGTGCCGAAGCCACCATCGCCCAGCGCCAGGCGGCGGTCGTCGACAGTGAAGCGCAGGCCCGCAAGGGCGCCGCCGACCTGCGCCGCAACCAGGACCTGATCAGCGATGGTTCGGTGTCGCGCCGCGAGCTGGATGTGACCCGAGCCGCCAATGCCCAGGCGCTGGCGTCGGTGGCGCAGGCCAAGGCTGCGCTGGCGATTGCGCGCGAAGACCTGCAGACGGTGATCGTCAACCGCGACTCGCTGGAAGCCAACGTGACCAACGCCGAGGCCGCCGTGGAACTGGCCCGCATCGACCTGGACAACACCCGCATCGTAGCGCCGCGCGACGGCCAGTTGGGACAGATCGGCGTGCGCCTGGGCGCCTACGTCAACTCTGGGGCGCAATTGATGGCGCTGGTCCCCGACACGCTGTGGGTAGTGGCCAACATGAAGGAAACCCAGATGGCCAACGTGCGCATCGGCCAGCCGGTAACCTTCACTGTCGACGCGCTCAATCACCTGCGACTGCGCGGGCACGTGCAGCGCATCTCACCGGCGACGGGTTCGGAATTCAGCCTGCTGCAGGCCGACAACGCCACCGGCAACTTCGTCAAGATCGCCCAGCGCATTCCGGTGCGCATCACCGTGGACCCGGACCAGGCCGCAGCGCAACGTCTGCGGCCCGGCATGTCGGTCGTGGTCAGCATCGATACCGGTTATGTCGTCGAGCAGGACCGCACGGATCCGCCGAGCGACAGCGCGCCCTAGGGCGGCCAATGCGGTTGCACCCCATGGTCGGGGCTAAACCATTTGATCTTTGCCGACGGGTCGCCTACCGTCAGCGCCGTTTGTCTTCGCCCAGTGCAGGAAGCCGGTTCAAATCCGGCGCGGTCGCGCCACTGTGATCGGCATGTTACATGTCGTCAGCCAGACCTTGCCCCTGGGATTTTCCTGAACCTGTTGGACGCGCCATCCAAGGAGTTGCCATGCGTTTTTCTGCCGTCTTTGCCCACGCCAGCGTCGCTGTCGTCGGTCTGTTCGCCGCCGGTGCCAGCCTCGCCGCCACCCACTACCCCTTGACCCTGCCCAACTGTGGAGCGCCGGTGACTATCCAGGCGGCGCCACAGCGCGCGGTCAGCCTGGGTCAGGCGAGCACGGAGATTCTGTTGTCACTGGGCTTGGCACCGCGCATGGTCGGCACCGGGGTCTGGTTCGGGCCGCTGCCCGAGCACCTGCGCGCCGACAATGCCAAGGTGCCGCGCCTGGCCGACAATGCGCCCAGCTTCGAAGCCGTGGCCAATACCGCGCCCGACATCGTGGTCGCGCAGTACACCTACCATGTCGGCCCCAACGGTGAAGTCGCCAAGCCCGAGCAGCTGGCCAGTCTCGGCATCCCGTCCTACGTATCGCCCAGCGACTGCGACGGCAAGCAGGTCACCGCCACTTCCAATGCCGACGGCAGTCGCAGTCAGATGTTCTCGATGGACTTGGTGAACAAGGAAATTCGCGAGCTGGCAACCATTTTTGACGTCGAGCCTGCCGGGGAGCATTTGACCGCCCAGCTGCAGGCGCGCATCCAGGCCGCCACCGAACGCGCCGCCCGCACCGGGCAGAAACCCTTGTCAGTGGTGTACTGGTTCTCCAGCACGCGCCTGGAAGGGGACCCGTGGGTGGCCGGCAAGAACGGCGCGCCGGGCTATATCAATCGCCTGCTGGGTTTGCGCAACATCGTCGACAGCGACGAGGAGTGGCCTGGCGTGAGCTGGGAAAGCATCGCCGCCAGCAATCCCGACGTGATCGTCGTTGCCCGCATGCAGCGTCGACTGTATCCGGCCGACGATGTCGAGAAGAAGCTGGCCTTCCTGCGCAGCGACCCGGTGACCCGTGAGCTGGATGCGGTACGCAACGACCGCATCATCGTCGTCGATGCCCAGTCGCTGAATCCGTCCATGGATGTGGTGCGCGCGGTGGAAGACATCGCGGCGGGCCTCGAGCGTACACGGGCCGCCCCTTGATCCAGCGCCTGGCCCGTGAAGATGGCTGGATCTGGCGCTGCCTGCTGGCTGTGCTGGCCCTGGCCACGCTGAGCGTATCGATCGCCCTGGCGGTGTCGGTAGGGGAGATGGGTATTGACCTGGGCACGGTCGGCAAGGCATTGCTCAACGGCCTCGGCCTGGGCGACTACGCGGTGCCCCGTATCGTCCAGGGAATCATCTGGGAGTACCGCCTGAGCCGCGCCTTGGTGGCCGCCTGTTGTGGCGCGGGTCTGGCGATTTGTGGTGCGGTGCTGCAGGCGCTGTTGCGCAACGTGCTGGCCGAACCCTATGTGCTGGGCATCTCTGCCGGCGCATCGACCGGCGCAGTGATGATCATGCTGCTGGGCCTGGGCGGCGGCGTGATCGGTATTTCCCTGGGCGCTTTTCTCGGCGCCGCACTGGCGTTCGGCTTGGTGCTGCTGCTGGCTGCGGGTGCCCGCAGCGGTCCGGCCCAGGTGATTCTCGCCGGGGTGGCCGGATCGCAGCTGTTCAATGCACTGACCGCGTATATCGTTTCGACCTCGGCCAATGCCGAACAGGCCCGCAGCGTGATGTTCTGGTTGCTCGGCAGCCTGGGCGGGGTGCGCTGGCCCGATGTTGGCCTGGCTGCGGCGGTAGTGGGTGCAGGTTTGCTGGTGTGCTTGTACTTTGCCCGAGCGCTGGATGCCTTCGTGTTCGGTGAAGACGCCGCCGCCACCCTGGGCGTGCCCGTGGTGGCGGTGCGGCTGGTGTTGTTTGCAACCACCGCGCTGATCACCGCTACCCTGGTCAGCATCGTCGGTGCGGTGGGCTTCGTCGGTCTGGTAGTACCGCACATTGCCCGCTTTCTGGTGGGTCCGAGCCATGTTCGGCTGTTGCTCGCCTCGGTGCTGATCGGCGCCAATTTCATGGTGCTGGCCGACATCGTCGCGCGCATCATCGTGCCAGGCCAGGTATTGCCCATCGGCGTGGTCACGGCCTTGGTCGGCGCCCCGGCGTTTGCCTTGATCCTGTACCGAGCGAGGCGTCGAGCATGAGCCTGCACCTGCACCACGTCAGCTGGAAGGCCGGTGGGCTGCTAATTCTCGACGACGTCAGCCTGGCCATCACACCGGGCAGCCTGGTCGGGCTGATCGGCCCGAACGGCTCGGGCAAGTCGTCGCTGCTACGCCTGCTGGCCGGGCTGGACCGTCCCAGCCACGGGCAGGTCAGCCTCGACGATCAGCCGCTGGCCGACCTGGCGCGGCGCACCATCGCCCGGCAAGTGGCGATGGTGGAGCAGCACGCCAGCACCGAGGTGGACATTCGCGTGGAGGAGGTCGTGCGCCTGGGTCGTACGCCCCATCGCTCGCCGTTCGCAGCGTGGCTGCGCGAAGACGATCGGGCCATTGCCCAGGCACTGGCTCAGGTCAACCTGGGCGGCCACGCGCAGCGGCGCTGGCACACCTTGTCCGGTGGCGAACGGCAGCGGGTGCAGATCGCCCGCGCCCTGGCCCAGCAGCCCAGCGAACTGCTGCTCGACGAGCCGACCAATCACCTCGATATCCAGCATCAACTGGAACTGTTGCACCTGATCCAGGACCTGCCGCTGACCTGTGTCATGGCGATCCACGACCTGAACCTGGCAGCCATGTTCTGTGACGTGCTGGTGGTCCTCAAGGACGGGCGCCTGGTGGCCAGCGGCGCGCCGGCCCAGGTCCTGACCGAGGGCCTGATAGACGAGGTCTACGGCGTACACGCCGAAGTCAGTCTGGCCGACGGTCGACCGCACGTGCGCTATCGGGTCTGAGCCGCGTCACTGACACATCCCGTGCCCTGTGTTAGCCTTGCGCGTTCGAGGTTCTCTGCCCGGCAGAGCTAAGACGGGAACGCGGTCCAAGCCGCGGCTGCCCCCGCAACTGTAAGTGATGAAGGCTGCGCCTAGGCCACTGCGATCGTTCGCGGGAAGGCGCTGCAGCCTCGGCCCGCAGGGCCGGCATCACGAGCCAGGAGACCTGCCTCGCCGTTCTTTCCTATTCAACCGGGCGGGGTGATCCGGTGACGAATGCCGGCGCCTGCCGTAGCGGCGCTCGTCTCGTGCCCTGCCGCGCAATCAGGGCGACCCGATGAAAACGCTGTCCAAACTACCCGTCACCATCGTCACCGGCTTCCTCGGCTCGGGCAAGACCACCTTGCTGCGGCACATGCTCGACAACGCCCAGGGTCGGCGCATTGCCGTGATCGTCAACGAATTCGGCGAGCTGGGCATCGACGGCGAAATTCTCAAGCAGTGCACCATCGGCTGCAGCGAAGAGGAGGCCAACGGCCGCGTCTACGAGCTGGCCAACGGCTGCCTGTGTTGCACGGTTCAGGAAGAATTCTTTCCGGTCATGCGCGAGCTGGTCGCCCGCCGCGCAGACCTTGACCACATTCTCATCGAAACCAGCGGGCTGGCCTTGCCCAAGCCGCTGGTCCAGGCCTTCCAGTGGCCGGAAATCCGCAGCGCCTGCACGGTCGATGCGGTAATCACCGTGGTCGACAGCCCGGCAGTGGCCGCCGGTACCTTTGCCGCATTCCCCGACCAGGTCGACGCCCAGCGCAAGCTTGATCCCAACCTGGACCACGAGTCGCCGCTGCACGAGCTGTTCGCCGACCAGTTGGCCAGCGCCGACCTGGTGATCCTCAACAAGGCCGACCTGATCGATGCCCAGGCCCTGGCCGCCGTGCGCGCCGAGGTGGCCGAAGAACTGCCGGCCGCGGTCAAGGTAGTCGAAGCCAGCAGCGGTCGCTTGCCTCTGGCGGTGCTGCTGGGCCTGGGCGCCGAGTCGGAGCAGCACATCGACGCACGAAAGACCCATCATGACCATCACGAGGGTGACGATCACGACGATCATGACCACGACGCCTTCGACTCGATCTCCATCGAGCTGCCCCAGGCCGAGGAGGCCAAGCTGCTACAGGCGCTCAACGCCGCCGTGGTTCAACACGGCATCCTGCGGGTCAAGGGCTTTGCGGCGATTCCGGGCAAACCGATGCGCCTGCTGATCCAGGGCGTGGGTACGCGTTTCGACAAGCACTTCGATCGCGCCTGGGCCGCTGACGAAGCACGCAGCACGCGCCTGGTACTGATCGGCCAGGACCTCGACGCGCAGCCGCTGCAAGCGCAACTGCGCGCGGCTCTGGAAGCCTGACCCATGCACCTGCTGAGAACCCAGCCGGGCGGCTTCGTGCCGGACGACAGCATCGCCGACCTCGGCCAGACGCCCGCCGAACTGGTGATTCTCTGCAGCGGTGATTCGCACCTGGCGCTGCTCGCCGAGGCCAGCGAGCATCTGCCGAAGGACTATCCCAGCCTGCGCCTGGCCAACCCCATGCAGGTGCAGAACCATGCCTCGGTCGACCTCTACGTCGACCAGGTGCTGCGCCACGCCAAGGTCATCCTGATTTCCCTGCACGGCGGCATCGGCTACTGGCGCTACGGCGTCGAGCAGTTGATGCAACTGGCCGAGCAGGGCGTGCAGGTCATCCTGGTACCGGGCTGCGATCGCCCCGATCCCGAACTGGCCGAGCGCTGTACGGTGCCTGCCGAGCAGGCCGACCGCTTGTGGCAGTACCTGCGCCAGGGCGGCATGGGAAACGCCCGCAACCTGTTCGGCTACCTCGGCAATACCTGGTTCGGTCGCGCCGAACCCTGCGAAGCGCCCCAGGCTCTTCCGCGCACGGTCATCTACCATCCGGCGCAACCGACCGCCGATCTGGCCCACTGGCAGGCGCAGTGGCAAGCGCACTGGCCTGTGGTGCCGTTGCTGTTCTATCGCTCGCACCTGCAGGCGGCCAACACCGGTTTCGTCGATACCTTCTGTGCCAGGCTGCAGGCGGTCGGGCTCAACCCGTTGCCGATTGCCGTGGCCAGCCTCAAGGAAGCGGCGTGCCTGGAGCAGGTCCAGGCGTGGCAGGACGAAGTGGATGCCGCGATCATCCTCAACACCACCGGCTTCGCCCAGTCCAGCCCCGAAACCCCGCACCTGCGCCCGTTTCGCCGCGACATTCCAGTGATCCAGGCCATCTGCGCCCAGGACAACCAGGCGCTGTGGCAGGCCAACGCGCAGGGCCTGGGTGCGCGCGATTTGGCCATGCACATTGCCTTGCCGGAGCTGGACGGACGCATCATCAGTCGCGCCATCAGCTTCAAAGACCTGGCCTGGCACAACGAGCGCAGCCAGAGCGACGTGGTGTGCTACCGGGCTCATGTCGAGCGAATGGACTTCGTCGCCGAACTGGCGCGCAAGTGGGTCGCCCTGGCGCGCCTGCCCAATGCCGACAAGCGTGTCGCCCTGGTGCTGGCGAACTACCCGACCCGCGATGGTCGCATCGGTAACGGCGTCGGTCTGGACACCCCGGCGGCGGCGCTGAACATCCTGCGCGCGATGCAGCAGCAGGGTTACCCGGTCGCCGATCTGCCCGACAGCGGCACGGCCTTGATCCACGCCTTGCTCGGTGGCGTGACCAACGACCTGGAACAGCTGGACCTGCGCCCCTGTGCCCAGAGCATGGCGCTGGACGATTACCTGGCCGCGTTCGCCTTGCTGCCCGAAGCCAATCAGGCCGCCGTCCGCGAACGCTGGGGCGAGCCGGCAGCCGATCCGATGTTCCGCAATGGCCGGATGATGATCGCCGGTCTGCGCATGGGCCTGACCTTCGTCGGCATCCAACCGGCCCGTGGCTACCAAGTGGACGTCAGCGCGGTCTATCACGACCCCGACCTGGTGCCGCCCCATGGCTACCTGGCGTTCTATTTCTGGCTGCGCCACACCTACGGCGCCGATGCGCTGATCCATGTCGGCAAGCACGGCAACCTGGAGTGGTTGCCGGGCAAGGGTGTGGGCCTCTCCGAACAGTGCTGGCCCGACGCGATACTGGGGCCGATGCCCAACATCTATCCGTTCATCGTCAACGATCCGGGCGAGGGCGCCCAGGCCAAGCGCCGCACCCAGGCGGTGATCATCGACCACCTGATGCCACCGCTGACTCGCGCCGAAACCTACGGGCCGCTGCGCGACCTGGAACTGCTGGCCGACGAGTACTACGACGCACAGATGCTCGATCCGCGCCGCGCCCAGGCCCTGGAGAAGGACATTCTGGCGCTGGTGCGCGAGACCCGCATCGACCACGAGCTGCAGATGGCCGAAGGGGCAGAGCCAGCGGATTGGCTGCCACGCCTGGACACCTTCCTGTGCGATCTGAAGGAGTCGCAGATCCGCGACGGTCTGCACGTGTTCGGCGAGTCGCCCCAGGGCCGTCTGCGCGCCGATACCCTGCTGGCATTGCTGCGCATCCCACGGGGCAATGGCCAGGGCGCCCAGGCCAGCCTGCTGCGCGCCCTGGCCAAGGCCTTCGCGCTGGGCTTCGACCCGCTCGACTGCGACCTCGGCGCTCCCTGGAACGGACCTCGGCCCGCAGCCTTGGCCGAGCTCATCGCCGAACCGTGGCGCAGCGCCGGCGACAGCCGCGAACGGCTCGAGCTGTACGCCGCACTGTTGATCGAACGCGCACTGGACGGCCCTCTCGAGCTGGGTGATGGCTTCGATGACGTGCAGCTCATTCTCGGTCACCTGCGCGACACTGTGGCGCCGCGCCTGGATGCCTGCGGGCCGGCCGAGATGCACGGGCTGCTCGCCGCCCTGGCAGGCCGCTTCGTGCCCGCCGGGCCGAGCGGGGCGCCCAGCCGCGGCCGTCTCGACGTGTTGCCCACGGGGCGCAACTTCTTTTCCGTGGACGTGCGCAACCTGCCGACCACCACCGCCTGGCGGATCGGCTTCGCCTCGGCCAACCTGATCCTGGAGCGGCACCTGC
>Ga0308160_10004571_pt1 | contig 14749 bp, 12 predicted proteins | sample PhyFR1_FD_201036 | JGI IMG/M metagenome (GOLD analysis project Ga0308160, IMG submission 201036) | Phyllosphere microbial communities from UC Gill Tract Community Farm, Albany, California, United States - DLSLF.R1 | ecosystem: Host-associated > Plants > Phyllosphere > Unclassified | place: USA...
GCCGGTATTGAAGGGCAAGCAGGATTAGGAACGATTGGGCATGAAGCCCAGGGAGGCTGGCATATTTTGAATCTTCGCTGGTGGGCTATGGCTGCTTTTGTCGCTTTCATCTTGTCACGTGTCTCCTCGCTAGGTAACGCCTAGAGCCCTTGTAGCCGCTCGTTCGTCAGTTGTATTGTCCGTTTCACATATATCCAGGCGCGGCATCAGAAACATATGCCGGACTATGTGTACCGCACGTGACTTAGTCAAAGCCGTACCAGAATTGCGAATCTTGGGGCACACCTATCGTGGAGAACGCCCGGTTGTGAGCTTTCACAGCATTACATGGACTGTCGAATCTGACTGCTTACGTCGGGATACTTGGCTTATTTCGTTCAACCCCTGCACTGAGTGCGCGTCATCTATATCATCTATACATTTCGGAGTGGTTGGACGGGCTTTCAGCGAAGTATGAGATAGATTAGGACCTACGCAAAGTCCGAGCGGAGATCATGCTTTCGGCGAGAGACTGAGGAATGGCAGATCAGCGGTGCTAGAGTTATATTATACGTGCACGACTCACATCATTCAATCGATCGACTGGAAGCAATGGCGTGTGATCTAGTTGATTTGTCTCAAATAGAGTAGTCAGGCCATCAATCCATTCTGCATGGTCGTCATTGCTTTCAGCTACTAGGTCCAGTAAGCTCGTTCCGTTTGTACCGATAAGAGAGAAGGAATTTTGAGATGGTATAGCTTGCGAAATCGATTCGGCAGGTCGAGAGGTCTGTTGGCGGATCTCAGCGATCGAGGAGAATGAGATCGAAAATGGAAGGTCGAGCGAAGCATTTGATTTTGATGGAAACGCACCCCATGAGAGTGATCTATCGTTCGGTGACTGTTTCTCGAGAGCTCAGCAAGAATAGAAGACCTTGAAGAAAGTAAGACATCGGCATACAAGCTTTAGGAAGTACCAGATTGTCGTCAAGGTATTGGCTTGAAGGACCCCAGAATCGGGACTCATGTTGATGCCACCCCGGAACCAAGTGCCTATCCGAGTGTCATCAGTCTGATGCGGGCTTTTGAGGATGTGCCGCGATCAGGCTCACCTGATTGCATGCAATGAAGTCTGAAAAGAGACTCCAAGGTCTTAGCTTCGAGCTAGTGGATATGACCACGGGCATTTCTGACCTTTGAAGTTTCCGGAAGGACTGACATTGCTTCTCGATCTCTTGAGCCAGGGATCTGTACGATGTCCTATCAAGCTTGTGTTTGGGCTCAGTGCGTCATCTGACGTACCGGAATGATGTGCTTTGTGCTCTGGCTGGCACCTGTCCAAGCAACAAGATCTGACGCTCCAGTGTCTCATCATAGGTGGCTTCCAATATCCTGCTTTCTAGAGTATGCCAGGCCGACAACGGGTCCTCCGATATGACGGAAACGAAGTGCGATTCGGTTGCAATGGAGACTTGTTGGAGGTCCTCGAGACACGCTTCTGAGGCTGACCAGATCCTGCAGAACTTCGAGGTCAGCGCCGCAGGTGATTTCACCACGAGAGTCTTCTCACTTCCAAAAAAGCCTCATACACAGACCATGTGTTCGATGAAAGGTCAGTAAAGCTGGCAGATAGATGTCCGGTTGATTGGTAGCGACAGTTTTGAAACACGAAATCAGCAAGCGCGCGCAAGCGGAACTGATCGCAAAATGGCATCAGATCCGCCTCTCGAGCGATTGCAGAGCGGAAGCTCACCTTGCAGCTACTAATGAGGGTCGATTTTCGGGCTCAATCATGTTCATGTCATCGATGATCTAGATGCAGTAGAGTTAGTACGGGGGTCATATCTTGATATCTAGGATACTTGCTTTGTTAAAGTCATGTGGGTGGCTAGCAGCCCATGCCTGGCTCGTAGACTTGATCAGGGAGTGCGCAGCCAAAATCACAATCGGTCTATGCTCACTAATGAGTCTATTGAAAGAGTATTAGCGGTGTTGTAACTCTCTTCATTCGCACTCAAACCGTCCGCAAGTGCATCTTTGCGGGGTCTCGAAAATTGCCTATCCAAGGGACCGACTGTGTGCTCAGCACCGCGATCCATAGCGACCTGTGTTGTGCGCAACGATTCTTGATAGCGATCTCCGGTGTTAGCAATCGGCTGCCTTAGCTTCATTTCCAAGAACCGAGTGTAGAGATCTTGCAACCGGGTGATTTGCGTTTTGATATCGACGTGCTCGTGCACGCTCATTGCTCTCTATTATGGAACAGTGTGAGGAACATCTACCGAGCCGATTGGCCTGAGTCCCTCTAGACTTACACGAGTCACTTCATTGATCTTTGCGGATTCAAGCATATCAAGCAAATCGGCCCCCGAGTGCGTGAACAAACAAGCCTGCAAGAGGCTGTTTACGAGCTCTAGACTGAGGATTGAGATAATGGATCAATCAGCTCACACTCATACTCGTGAAAATCGGGCAGGCCAGGACCGAACCTTCTGGCAGCCATCGATACATCACTACTTTCAATCCGTTTGACGACTGACGGCACGAACAGGGGCTGCGCCTGTACCGCGGGGTATATCGGTCTCAACCCCAGGGAGCCGTCGGTCCGTTCGGGCTCAATGGCGCGCCCTTTGCCTTTGGCACCCCCGACGACACGTTCATCCGGGAATTTTCCTAGTAGCTGAATCAATGCTTCTGTCGCCGGCCGACAGACATTATAGGCTTTCGTAGTGGCTAGCACATGGACCAGCTAAACCTGAAATTAATTGACAGATACTCAGAGACAGAAAACGGGCGGACTCACCTTTTCTATACAGGCAGTACCAATAGATTCCCACCCAATGTTCAACTCTAGGATAGCTACAAAGCTTTGCAAAGCGTACTGCACCGAAAAGGACGCTTTGATCAGTTTGCCATCGTGTACAGCTGCACGAATCTATCAGTAAAGTGCGCTCACCGCCAACATGTTTCCGGTCAGAACCTCGGCGGTATTCCCTTGAGGCGCCGTGTGTTCGCTCCCGACGTCGCGCGTTCGAGCAACTCGCTCGCCGCCGTGATCGGGGATTGACAATAGCTTGACTAGCAGCTGCATCCCTCCTTTGACCATGAATTCATGACTGAATTCTTCTTCCCGTATATACTTGTTCAAATTGAATAAAGAAAGCTTTAAAGGCGGCTGAGCTTGATGTCGCGGTGAAGAGGGAATGGGCGACAATGGTTGCAAAGCGTAGGACAGTGCGGAAATAGTGTCCAAAGCTTCGAGAGCAGGTGATGGCACGATCCTAACATAAGGGCTTGATTGTTAGTCTTGCCCTTCAATTGAAGGCAATGCTGCTTACTTGAGGTCGTTCCCTTCCATCACCCTCAGCGATAAATTTTCATCTGTAACCAGGCTGTCATTCGCATCACGCAATGCCAGCGTCCCGGCAGGTTCCTCGGTCCTGAAAGCAGCTGAGAGTTGTTTGATGACTTGGCGGACTGGCTATTTGTCGAGTCGGAGTCACACCTCAGCTGTAATTCATAAGCCATCCTAGTGAATCACGACGTACCAACTGAGGGTCTATACGAGCTTTCAGTTTTTGCTCTGAAAGGGACGACATATTTCACTGATGAGCCACGAGCGAAGAGAACGACCAAGGTGTTTCTGACCTCTATAGCGCACGGCGTTGCTAGCTTGCAACTTTGGCATCGACATGATGAAGACGACCTAGTCGTTGGTGGCTCGGGTCTCTTCTGCTGCAAGGTTGAACGATGTTCAGGCCACGGCTAGAGCACTCGATATACAAATGCAGGAATGATCAATTGATCAAACGAAGTCGGTAGAGACCGAAGTGATGCGCCGGAAGCAGACCGACATTGTATACAAACAGGTGGAAACAAAAGAAAGCTCAATGCCGTATGCATCTCGGAAGCAATGATGAAAGCGATTTCAGCTGACGTTGCCCTACCACAGTCTATTGTGGTTGAGCTCGGGTATCGACTCAAAGTTGACAGTGGTACGATGGCCTCAAGATTCGAGGTCGGCTTGTCATCGCTAGTCGATTGTTCATAGGAAGAAACATCCGAAGAAAGTCATGTCTACAGCCTATAATCATCCTCAGGCTGTCGCCTCGAACGCCAACGCGGAGCTCGACACCTCGGCCACTACTGTCAAACCGGTAGACGGAGCTCCTCAGGGTGGGTTCAGCATTAAGGGTGAATTCGTCTATTCTACGAACAAGCATGCTCACGTCACGCATCCACATATTGTGAGGTAGATGCTACTCATGCCCCGATGACCGTCGTGGTCGACCCCAATGCCAAGCCCGAGAAGATGCCTTTCAAGGAACAGGTCAGTCTGTTCTAACGATCCATCTCGATTAAGCATTTGGTCTGACTTCGAGCTTGCTTGACGAAATAGGTGCGAGGCTATGCAAAGATGTACGCTGGAAAGGCTTTTGGGAACACCGACGAAGTAGCTCTAGGCAAAGCTCAACTTGCGGACCAGCTCCCTGATAAGAAGCTCTAGACAACGCCAATCATCGAGCTCTTGCAGGGAAAGATGTTCCGACTGTATCCATAAAGACGCATAGATTCGATTCCTGATCATGCGGTTCTGAGAGTACAGCATACAATTGTATTTCTATCCGGGTATGCGAAGAAGTTGGTGGATACAGTTTGAACGCCAGGTGGTCGTACGATGGGTTTACAATCTGATTGAGAAGGAAGGGAGACGTCTTGTCAGCCAAGAATACATTTAAATCACAGTCTCCGGACGTGACTCACAATAGGGCAAGCATAACACAAAACGATGCAATCTTCCTACTGCTCTCGGAGCACTGATTGCAAGCAACTCAGGGAAGATCCCACCGAAGAGATTGAAGAGAATGAGCTGGCCCTCTCGAGACTATGGCCGTGTGACAGCTGTCAGCACCGATTATCGATGTGTCTGGAAGCGAGAAGATGAACTCACTCGATGCCAGATCTCGCGTTCTCCCACATCAGCTTTGTGTAGTCGAACAAGGACAACGAATATCGTCTTTTTGCGGTCATCGCACTCCTGTCCTCCTCTGTCAGAACTCAAGATGGACATGAGCGGGACGGCTTCGATTGCTCCAGTCGAGCGTCAGGCTTACCATCTAGTTCTTCGGGGGGGTGCAGATCATTCACGTCCAGGTCGAAGTAGCCGGGTACAGCAGGTCTCAGGACCGGTTGATAGCTCATGATAGTCGGATTCGAAGGTTGCTTTTGCGATAAGCCTTTTTGTATAAATTCCGCGAGGGAAAACGGTGAACTATCGATACCCAATTTCTAGGCCTAAAAACCAGCCAGGTCCAGAGAGGTATCAAGGCGGTTGCAGTCGGCGAACATGCTACCCCTTGAGTAGCTGAGAGCCTTGTGATATATAAATCATCTCGTCCATTTCAGTGCGAATCACAACCAATGCGGGGTCAGCACAAGATAGACCGAAAGGTGGTTACGATCGATCTGAGACCTTCTGGAAGCTTGACGTCAAGCCCCCAAAGCTCAAGGGTTGTACCCGTGCGCTAACTAACGACATTCTCGTCGTGGGCTCTTCACATGCGTGATGTCTCTTTCGTCACAGAAGATTCACCTCCACTCGCTGTAACAACGCTGGAATCACTTTGCGTTTGATACCTGAAGTCACGTCATTCGTAACGCAATGATCAATCTGACAGTAAGCTCCATCAGCTCTCAATCATCTGATCTCTTTGAATCGTCTTGATTACGATCTGCTTTGCGCGATGGAGATAAATTGAAAGAGGTTAGTGACGTCGATGTGAGCCCCGCGGGATGAAGCCGCCAAAACGCCAGGCCAGCGATTGGAAGCTTTTGGACAAGGGGAAAGCGAAAAGGTCGGTCGGTTTCATCGCCGATCCTGCAAGCATGCCGCACTCATCAGTGGCGTCGCATCTCCGGTGGGAAGCGAAATTAAGCCACTGACGTCGGTCACATGATAGTAGAGCCGACATGCAGATGACGATATGCGTTCTCGCTGTGTCCTGATAACAAGAAGCCGATCAATGCGTTCTTGATGAAATGTGAGAAAGCGATGTCGTCACTGTCGTCATCGACTCGTTGTGGCTTCGGAAGGCGACAACGGCAGGACGGCTATCTTCATAAAGCACAGAGATGACTGAAAACACAACATATCGCCCGGACCGCAGCCAAGACGATTGCTATCAAACCCTAACGCATTATCTAAGCTATCAAAGAGACCTGCAATATGTCTGACTACCCCACCACCTCGACCTCGGCGCTCATCGATGTCTTCAAGCACCGAGCTACCTCGCCCTTTTCCATCTCCCTCGGACTTGGTTTCGCGGCTTCCTCGTACTTCTTGTTCCAAAACGTAGACACCTTGACGTGGAGTCCCGTCGCTTTGGTTGGAAGTTCCAAGGAGAGGAGAAAGGTTGGTCTCGAAGGCAATCAGGGACAGGCCGTTGAGCTTTGGGAGTGGTACATGAAGAAGGCTGTCGTGAGTCGCTCGAACCGCTTGTTGTATCCATGTCACATCATCACTGACATTTCGATCTTCCACAGCCGACTACTGGAATCTCGCTTGCTGTTGGTACGATCGGTCTTGCTACTGCTGGTTTCCTCGTCCCCGTCTCTTCGTTCTCCACCTACCCTCGTGATCTCCGCCGAATCATCTTCGGTGCCGTCCTCGTCCTCGCTTCCACTGTTCCTTACTCGCTCTTCTCCAGTAAGTTCTCGCAAGACGTACCTACTCTCTGCGTTAGCCAGATTGACTGAAGCAATCGTCCCATAGTCACTCCCTTGAACAAGACCCTTCTCTCGCTCTCCCAAAAGTCCGCTGCCAAGCGAGCCAACCCTCTTTACCCGGACGGCAACAACAAGCCTGCCTCTTCCGATCTTTACACCAAGGAGTCCCGAGGTCTTCTTCCTCAAGAGGATAACCAGGCCAAGTTGTTGTTGGAGAAGTGGATCAAGGCTCACACTGGACGAGTCGTTTTGGCCGCTGCCGGTTGGACCTTGGCTTTGGGTGGATTGATGTTGGCCTACTAGAAGTTTCGAGATGAAGGTATAAGCGGGATTGGCTGTTGGTTGCGGTACTTCGCTACTGTATTTCTATAATAACGATGATCCGAACGAATCGAAACGATAAGCCTTTTATCCGTGTTCGATGAGCGAGAGCGAAGCACCAGCCAGCTCAACGGGCGGCCATCGACAACGAAATAGAAACGCAAGCAAAAGCCTTCGAAATGCAAGCGAAGCTTCTCCTTTCCTTGAACCTGAACCTCGGAGTTGCTGTTCCGATTGCACATTAGTTGAGCAATGTCTGAGAAGTGCAATGAGGAACCAATGACTCATTTTGTGGTCGGGAGCCGTAGGGCACTGCGAGGGACGTAGTGGAATAGGAGCTTGTCGAGAGTATCTTGCTCTTCGAAGTCTGGCTCATATCCTATAGATACAAATGGCGCCGCTGTGCCTAAAGGTTTCGTCGCAGACATTCTTCCTTGGCTTTTGATATTGTGTTTGTCGCATGATGAACCATCATTCCAGGGCCTCACTTTCCGGCAACTTGATTTCTTCGAGCAATTTGGTCGCATTGTTATACTCTGGGGTTGAAGCAATGCCTTCCTCGTTGGCTGTTGCTTGCTAAGGAGACCATCAACGAATCAGCTGCGTTCCGACTACCGGCTACGAATGATGAAAACACTTACTACCAAGGCCGAAAGATCCTGATAAGCTTCCTTCACTCTTTCCTGCGATGGCGAGATCATCTGTTCGCAATCTTTGAGAACTTTGCGCTGGTACCCGGAAAGTGTTCCGATCAGCGGAAGCCATTTCGCGGCGAGACTCCCTGGCGACATACAGCGTTCTTGAGCTCCCACTCGTCTTCGTCTACCCCGGAGAGCTTGTCTACCACTACTTTTTGCTCATTCCATTCCTTCTTGTAAAGATCAACCTCTTTTGCGAGTCTGAGAGTTGGGCAGGAACAGGTTGAAAGGTTTGTTTACGATTTGATTCAGACTCTAATCAAGAAATCTCACCGTTTGAGAGATCCCGTCTTGATTTGGAGTTGGCGAGTAGTCTGCTTGATCGAGTCTGACATGACGTTACTGATTTAGATGAGTCACTATTCGGTACTGAATGTTCAGGCGGCTTATGGCGAAGGAAACTTGACCAAGTATTCTTACTTCAGACTGACCGACCAAACGATCAAAGATGAAGTAGACCGAAGCTGGACAGGCCCCGGCTTTCATCGTCAAGCGTGAGAAAGCGCCCAGACGCGTGTTGCAGCTAAGTTGTGGGTTCTCCTCAAACAGGTGCCAGTAAATGTTGGGACGACCATGCATTAGTGAGTTGAACAGATCTCAAACGCTACAAACCTCTGATACAGGCAGGAACTCTTCCCCATCAGATCCAGTCAAGGAAGCATCATTGATACTAAGGTTCTAAAATGGCTGACGAATACGGTAAGCATGAAGCTTGGGACTGTTTACAGACTGGACTAACGCTCATGCTGATCGTTTCACGCTTAGACGCCCTCGAAGCCGCTGCTTCCTCGTTCGCTGCTACGGCTGAAGTAGCCAAGACTGGTAGGTCCTGCGATTCAGTGATACAATGCTGGCCAATCCTGACCCATCATCAAATAGATCACAAATCATCTCGACACCGAGACCAGTCCCCTGGCGGTCGAAGCCCTCGAGAGCGTCACGACACCCGTGACAGGGAGAGGAACGGTGATCGACGAGGAGACCGAGACCGTCACAGAGATAGGGATGAACGTGATCGAGATGGTCACCGGGGCGACTACGATCGTCGGGACAGGCGGGACTACGATCGTGAGAGGGAGAGGAGGCACCGTGAGCGTGCCGATGGCGGTGACCGGGACCGAGAAAGAGGATACGATAGGGATAGGAGGAGGGATGACAGGGGCGGAGATCGATACGGAGGTCGAGAGGAATATGGGGCGAGGAGAGGGGCTTCTCCTCCTGGTGGAATGATTGCTTCAAGCATGCGAGACGACCGAGGTCCTCCTGGAGGTGGACGAGGAGATTATGGCGGCGGACACGGTGGTTTCAGGGACGATCGACGAGGAGGTGGTGGTGGTGGTGGAGGTGGCGGCGGAAGAGACAACCGTAGAAGACGAGATGACGATCAATTCGAAGTTGGGCCATTGGCCAACAGGAGGAGAGAGCCTACGCCAGACAATGCCATTCCTCTCAGCGAAAGACAGCGCCTCGCGCCCAGCCGATGGGACGAAAAGCCTCCTGGTTTCGAGGGCATCTCGGCTCTTCAGGCCAAGCAGACGGGTAAGTAATGAGGCCGAATGCTAGAGCCGCTACAGTATGGCTGATACTGCTATCTTCTTAGGGCAATTCCCTGCTCCTGGACCCAACCGACAGCCTATCCCTGCGATGCATGGCAACCCCGGTTTCCCGGGAGCTCCTGGCTTCCAAGGAGGCCCCGGATTCCCCGCTGCTGCTGGAGCTGCTATGGGTGGTGTCGGTAACCCTGTTCGACAGAGCAAGAGGCTTTACGTTGGCAACGTTCAATTGACCTGCAACGAGTCCGCCTTGGCGGAGTTCTTCAACTCGAAGATGCGGGAGCAAGGATTTGCCGTGGAAATGCCTGGCGAGCCTGTAACCAGTGTTCAGCTGAACCATGAAAAGAGTTACGCCTTTGTGGAGGTGAGCACGACGTTCTCAACACGCCGAAATTTGACTTACCGTCGATCTTCGTTTAGTTCCGAGTGCCAGAAGAAGCTACCGCTGCGATGGCTTTCGACGGTATCATCTGTATGTAAATTCTTTTGCTCGTGCCCGTTTAATCAACTTACTAGTCGACCTCTTTACCACAGTCCAAGCGGTGCCACTCAAAATCCGTCGTCCGAAGGGTGAGTTACTCATTCAGGTGATCCTACCGATGTCAGTGAGACTGATTCTAATGCGACTCTAGACTATGTTGGACCCGAGGGACCTGGTGGCTCTTTGCACATTCCTGGTGTCGTCAGCACTACGGTCGCCGATACCCCCAATAAGATCTACATCGGTGGATTGCCTACGTACCTGAATGACGAGCAAGTCATGGAGTTGCTGAAGGTGAGTTACAGGTCTAGAATGACAAATATACCAACTCCGACACAAGGAGCGCTGACATCGCTGTCGCCCCTTCTCCTTAGTCTTTCGGAGAGCTCAAATCTTTCAACTTGGTCAAGGAAGGTGCTGGTCAGACAGGGCCTTCAAAGGTCAGTTGCAAGCTTGGAATCCCCGTCGTCATACCTTATTGATATATTCATTGCTATATAGGGTTTCGCTTTCTGCGAATACGTCGACGATGCGGTCACCGAGATGGCCATTACCGGTCTTAACGGTTTCCAATTGGCGGACCGCGTATTGCTCGTTCAGCGGGCATCTACTGGACGACAGCAGACTTCAAGCTTCGGTACCGGGGCTAACGCTGGTCCTGCAGGTGTGCCCAACCTGCGAGCTTTGGGTGAGTCTTTCGCTCCCACGCAGGCAAGGGAGGTGTATCAACTAATTATCGATGTCACATCCAGCTCCCAACATCTTGAACAATGCAGGCATGCCTTCAGCGCCTACTTCTCGCGTAATGTTATTGCTGTGAGTTCTAGCAGTAAGATGAAGGATCCGTGCAATCGCAGACTTAGGTATTGTTCTTCAATAGTAACATGGTTACCCCAGAGGAGTTGGTAGACGAGCAAGACTACCAGGATATCTTGGAGGATATCCGTGAAGAGGTGAGCTATTCGTCGTTCTTCCATATATGACCGATTGTTCAAGCGAGAGATGCATCCATCCAGGCCGAGAAGTTTGGTGGAGTTGAAGGTCTGCGGATCCCTCGACCAGGTAAGCCGTGGTCACATGACTATATTGATGTATGTCTGACGACCATTGGTTCTTGCAGCGAAACGCGAGGCAAAGTGGAATCCCGGTGAGACTGCTGCCCAACAGAAGGCTCATTACGAAGTAAGTCTCTTCAATGATCTATGTATATGGACATAGAGGGATGCGGCTGATATGCTTCACGGCAGAAAATCGACGAGGATGCTGGAGTCGGCAAGGTCTGGGTTCTCTTTAAGGACATCAATGGAGCAGTGAGTGATGTTTGAGTCTACTTGCAAAGACTTCGGCTCATATCGATAACGTAATCTTTCTAGAGCCGAGCCATTCAACAAATTGCTGGAAGGTGCGTCATTGAAGTCGCATTGACACGCAAGAAGCTTTCGGCTCACTCATTTTCTCTACACAGGCAATTTGCGGGTAGAACCATCCTTACAGCAAGTGTGCCTGAAGAAGAGTTCTTCCCTCCAGGCGAAGCTCCACCTGCGCCTCCCCCTATCGAACAGGCTGCAGACGCCGCCTTAGCTGACATTCTGGGTTAGGACGATAGTCAGATGTAGCGTGGCAACCAAAAAGGGCTTTGGACCTTGATCCCAATTTTAATAGCATCATCATAGTTGGGCAAGAAGTACGAAAATCAAGCACTTTCAAGATAAGACCGTCCAGGTAGGCGCCTAGATGACTGCTAAGACTTCTCCTAGCGGTCCTATGAGACACAGCTTGACGCGCGAGAACGGATTATGGTCAAATGTCCGCTTATCTGAGGGCGCACCGGTGTCTGACCGGTAGTCAGTGGGTTTCGAGCCGAAGGTTCGTGTCCCAAGCCACATTCTGAATATGAGGGCGTGTTCTAGGTCGCATCCAATACGGATGTGATCGCCGATGTGGGCCCGCACGGGTGGGAATGTCGAGTCGACACCAGGCGCAACATACCGATGTGTCGAGATGCTTAACGGCGCGATTGCTGGCCGAAAGGGGTCCGGGTGAGGCCCAGAAAGGCTGATGGAGATTGGCCCGCAAGTCCCCTTGAGGCGAAGCTTCGATGTCTCGTTCCAAAATTTCGATATTGTCTCCTTTGTCCATACCAGATGATCTCGACGGCGTCGTTTCGTTATGTGAGTCATTATTCTGTCGTTGATTTCGTGATGAATAGTTCGTGATTTTGTATCAAAGAGAACGATCGCTGGAGAAGGCCAGAATTTCGGGTTGATGTCTTGATCTGTGAAGAGGCCCGCCGGGCCATGTACGGGTATCAGCCATCGTACACGTAGATTGGGACGCGATTGTGAGAGATCGGCAAGGCTTGGATGAAAAGGATGTGGCGTGGGAGGCATCTTGATAGGTGCTCCAAAGGCTTGATTGGGTATCTGGGTATAAGCTGGGCCTCCTTCCGGCACGGACAGACTGAGGCTCTGATACAGCGTAGGATGCGGTCCGTCAGTCATGTTGCGAAGATTGGAAACACCATACCAAGGGACTGACCTCTTTCATGGCGTCAAACACTTGTCCAAACCTCCTGTCGTGCAGCATCAGATCGCGCATTTCCAGTCTCTGGGCGGATGCTGCTGAAGATTTGGGAAGATGGTCATTTTGGACGTCGTGTGGTGTTGAATTATCATCCAAGGGGTCGCCATCGATAACACCGAAGACGTCAGATTCTCTGCTAGCGTCTTGCATTTTGTCCATCCCTGGGTTAGGATTTCCCTCATCGATTATCGCTGTGTTGTCCTGAATCTCAGGTATTACTGGCCCAGAAACATCCGCGGTAGGTCCATCATGTCCAAATTGCACTGGCCGCAAAACAAAGGGTGACAACTCTTGTCTCATAGGTTTCACGTCCCTCAGATCCTCCATAGGGTTCGGCTTCGCGGTGACTACTTTAGCCGGGGCTTTCCGGCGCTTTGTAGGCTTGTTTATCGGACCGCTTGCACGTCCCGGGAGAGGGGCTAGAGGAGTTGATCCCCTTGGTAAATCGAAAGGTGCCAGTCGAAGCGGCAACGGTTGATAATGGCTAGTCTCGTTTGTGCGACCCAATCGTGCATCTCCTTGGACCTCGGCCTGCGCTGTTTCCTCGATCAACGATGGATCAGTCAAGTAGCTGACCATTCCCGCCTCGTCTGTCAGGCCAACAGAGGGGACAACGGGCAAAGGCTGATTCGGGGTTTGCCGTAGACTTTGGGATCCGCTCAAAGACTGTCGCCACATAGTCAAACTCTCTCGCTGACTGTCCAGTTGCGCGGGCTTTCCCGCCCCTTGATCCCAGCCCCAATTGAAGTCGGGAAGATGGTCTAGCTCAGGGTCGAGCCATTCTAAATCCGGGGGTCGACGGGGAATGTCTAACGGTTCGGAAGAGTTATTGGAGATCGAAAACGGCGAGAGAAGAATTGTCTGCCCTTTTGCGCCGGCCGCGAACTTGATCGCCGACCCACGCTGCGAGGGAGTCTCTGGATCGATGTCGTTCGCCGAGGGAAGAGGTTTGAAGGCTTCTTGAGGTCGGAACAGCTGAAATGACTCGGCTGCCGAAGTTCGCCGCCATTCTGGGATGTCGCGAATGTTCTGTCGTTTAGCAGATCACTGAGCGTCGACGCGACCTTGGCGGAAATATCGAGTGGAGACTCACGGACACCATCTTCGAGTTGTCCCAACTCATGCCGATCGTATCAAGGTCCAAAGCTGTGGGCAGAGGTGGGGCCGAGTACCTCCACGTCCGGATCGCAGCTTCCTGCAGGTCTGTCGCAGAGGAACTCGGTTAGCGTTCTGCAGCAGACACTAAGCATGTGTTCTAGGGATGCTTACCATACATCCGCAAACCTGGCATGCGCAGAGTCCTCCAACGCTTGCCTGCCCAGAGGGCGTGAACACCAGCGATCTCATTCTTGACGCCTCCAATAGCTTGCTTCTGGACTCCTATACTCTGCATCTCTGCCTGGCCCCACTCTCTTCCTCGATGCAGCAGCTTCTCGGCGTCCGTTTCCAAGCTGCCGTTCCCTTCTTCATCTAGACCTGACCGGAAATCCTCGGGTCCGGCTAGGTAGACATGACATTGATCTTTCCGCCCAGCCATGACCCTTTCTGGTTGTTTACCTCGTGCTTTGGCGGATAGTCGAGCATTGGATTGATCTACTTCGACAGGTCGGACTAGTTCTCCAGCAACCGTTCTGTCTGAAGATCTTCGTCTTGCTCGCTTGTGACCAATTGACGGGTCAGGCTTGTCAACCTGGGATCGTTTCTGAGCTCTGGTTTCTGGCATTTAGGCGAGAGCGCGAGCGCCAAGATATCAGAAGCAGGACATTATATGTGATGGGCACTACTAATACTGCGATCGGATCTATATTAGCTGCAGATTTCGAGCCGTATCTGCTATTGACACTGAATGTCGTGGTCATTGTACAGCTGACACCAAAAAAACGAGAATCTCAATGGACTATATCGACCGACTCCCATCACACCGCGATCGCCTGTGTGTATGGATTAGGGTGGGCGACGCGCATATACAATCTCTGGTTCGCGAGCCCCAAGCGGCAAAAAGTGCGAAACCCGCACTTTCGGGAACCGAACCCAGAGGGTCCGACGCCAGTGTGATTGATGCCGTTGAACTCGGAAGCGTTAACTACTGAGCTACCAGGACTTTGGTGATTGTTTCATTGTTCTTTCTTACTCATAACCTATCTGAAGGCGAAGAGATCAACACATGTTGACGCGCACAACTCTTTGCGGCCAAACCGCAAAAAGTGCGAACCCCGCACTTCCGGGAGCGAACCGAAGCCCGCTCCAGTGTGATTGATGCCTAATAACTCGTTTGGTGCGTTTGCCACTGAGCTACTAGGACTTGGGTATGCAATTCCTGAATCACCGACCTATAACACCTTCGAGACAGTTTTTTGTCATTCAACTGAATGGTCATGGAAAGCATAGTCATCGGTCTAGTGGACCAC